>Ga0126312_10000057_pt1 | contig 43116 bp, 39 predicted proteins | sample Plot104A_FD_92537 | JGI IMG/M metagenome (GOLD analysis project Ga0126312, IMG submission 92537) | Serpentine soil microbial communities from UC McLaughlin Reserve, CA, USA - Plot104A | ecosystem: Environmental > Terrestrial > Soil > Grasslands | place: USA: UC McLaughlin Reserve, Lake County... | reverse complement strand
GATCGCCCGGGCGGTGAGCCCGAAGTGCTCCATGCAGGCCTCGCCGGTCCCGGAGACGCTGAACTCGTCGCCCATGCCGACCGCGAAGATCGGCACCGGGTGCTGCTCCGCGGCGACCGAGCGGACGGCGTCGGCGAGCCCGCCCGCGACGCGGTGCTCCTCCGCCGTCACGGCGACACCGGTCTTCGAGACGGACTCGAGCACCGCGTCCGAGGCGAGCGGTTTGATGATCGAGACGTTCAGGACCTCGGCCTCGACACCGTCCTCGGATTCGAGGCTGTCCGCCGCCTCGAGCGCCCGCCAGACCATGTGGCCCGTGGCGATCAGGGTGATGTCCTTGCCCTCTCGCAGGACGTCGACGCCGTCGCCGAGCGACTCCGGGATCTCCTCGTAGACGATCGGCGTCGAGGGACGGCCGAACCGTATGTACATCGGGGCGTCGTTGGACTCGTAGCTCGCGACCACCGCCCGATAGGCCTGGTTGTAGTCGGCAGGGACAACGACCTGCATCCGCGGCATCGTGCGCATCAGCGCGATGTCCTCGATCATCGCGTGGGAGGCGCCGTCCTCGCCGAGCGAGACGCCGCCGTGCGAGGCGCCGATCCGGACCTTGAGCTCGTTGTGGGCGATTCCGAGCCGCACCTGGTCATAGGCGCGGCCGGCGGCGAAGATCGCGAAGGTCGAGGCGTAGGGCACCTTGCCGGTCGCGGCGAGTCCGCAGGCCATCGACATCATGTTCGCCTCCGCCGCGCCACAGTTGAAGAAGCGCTCGGGGAACCGCTTGCCGAACTTGATCGACTGCGTGGAGACGGCGAGGTCGGCGTCGAGCGCGACGACGTCCGCGTGCGCCTCCCCGAGCGCCACCAGCGCATCGCCGTAGGCATGGCGGGTCGCGATCGGCTCCGACTTCGGATCCGCGATCGCGGTCACTCGCGCGCTCCCTCCTCGGAGGGCTGGAGCGCCCTCGTCTGCTCCTCGAGCCGCGTCTCGAGCTCCTCGAGCGCGTCGGCGGCGAGCTCGGGGCTCGGCGGCTTTCCGTGGAAGCCGAACTGGCCCTCCATCGCGGAGATCCCCTTGCCCTTCTTCGTCTGGCAGACGATCGCCGCGGGCCTGTCGAGCGTGCGGCTGCGCTCGAGCGCCTCGACCACCGACGCCATGTCGTGGCCATCGATCTCGACCGAATCCCAACCAAAGGCCTCGAACTTGGCGCGCACGTCGGCCGTGTCCATGACCTCCTCCGTGGTGCCGTCGGTCTGGAGGTGGTTGTAGTCGACGATCGCCGTGATATTGGAGATGCCGAAGTGCCGCGCGGCGGTTGCCGCCTCCCACGTTTGTCCCTCCTGGCAGTCGCCGTCGGACAGCAGGCCGAAGACGTGCGCGGTCTCGTCCAGCCCGTCGAGCCGAAGCGCGAGCGCGATCCCGACGCACATCGAGAGCCCCTGGCCGAGCGACCCGGTCGACACCTCGACCCCCGGCGTCCGATTCATGTCGGGATGGCCTTGGAGCTGGGAGCCGATCTGGCGCAGGCCCATCAGGTCCTCGAGCGGGAAGTAGCCGTGGTGGGCGAGCGCCGCGTACTGGATCGGCGCCGCGTGGCCCTTGCAGAGCACGAACCGGTCGCGCTCCGGCCAGTCCGGCCGCCGCGGGTCGTGGCGCAGGACCCGGTAATAGAGCGCCGCGATCACGTCGGCCGCCGAGAGCGAGGAGTCGAGGTGGCCCGACTTCGCGACGGCGAGCATGCGCACGCACTCACAGCGAAGCAAGGTCGCCCAGCGCTCCAACTCGGGGATCGTCGGCTCGAGGTCCTCGCCGAGCGCCGGCGGCTTCGGGTCGGGGACCGGCCTCAGATGGCTCACGCGCGCGAGATTAGCGGGCATCCCGGTGAACGTATGCGGCGGCGCGGACGACACCGTGGCGGCCGATCGGTGCAAAATGCAGGTCTTGCGGGCGCGCGCAGCGATCATCGCCATCGTGCTGCTCGTCGCCGGCTGCGGGAGCGACGAACCGGCGACCGCGCCGACCGTCAGCGTCCAGGTCCCGCCCGGCGACACGACCAGGACCTCGACGACCGAGGGCGGCGAAGGGCAGACGGCGCAGCCCGACAAGCCATCGGGCCCGGCCGAGGGCGCCGAGGCGGATCCGCGGGTGACCGAGCTCGAGCGCTCCGCCGCGCGGACCGCGCGAGCGTACGTCGCCGCGATCGACGCGCGCGACGGCGAGCGGCTCTGCGGACTGCTCGCCCCGGGCGCAGTCGAGGAGCTCGAGCTCCCGGTGAACCGGGGCGGTTGCGCCGGCTCGCTGGCCGCGTCTATCGGCTATCGCGACCCGCGCGGGTTCCCGGTCTGGGAACACGGCGAGGTCTCGGCGATCCGCTCGGTCGACCTGGAGGACTCGACCGCGAAGCTCGTCGTCACCGTCGTCACCCGCTTCGCGGATCGCGACGAGCTCTCGGTCGAGGACGACGTCATCTACCTCGAGCGCTCCGCATCGCGGTGGTTGATCGCGAAGCCGAGCTCGACTCTTTACCGTGCCGTCGGCGTGGCGGACGTGCCGCCCTCGGTACTCGCGCCTCCGGGGTGACGCCGGGCAGACGAAGGGGCCGATCGGGGCGATCCCGGATTGCGCTCCGGCCGCGGCGCGGTCAGGATCGCCGCGCGAATCCAAGAAGGGAGACTCGTGAGCGAATCGACCAACTCGAGCATCGTGAGCGCGACGGACCTCGAGCGCGTGTTCGGCGAGGGCGCCGCGGCGGTGCGCGCCCTCGACGGGATCACCGTCGAGTTCCCGAAGGGCAGGCTGACGGCGATCATGGGACCGTCCGGCTCCGGGAAGTCGACGCTCATGCACTGTCTCGCCGGGCTCGATCGCCCGACCTCGGGAACCGTCTCCATCGACGGCGTGGAGCTGGGGGCGCTCGATGACGCGAAGCTCACCGAGCTGCGCCGCGACAAGGTCGGCTTCGTCTTTCAGTTCTTCAACCTGCTCCCGGTCCTCGACGCGCGGGAGAACCTGCTCCTGCCGCTGAAGCTCGCCGGGCGGCGCCCCGAGGAGGGACGCCTCGACCGGCTCGTCGAGGCCATCGGCCTCGCGGATCGCCTGGACCACCGCCCCGCCGAGCTCTCGGGCGGGCAGCAGCAGCGGGTCGCGATCGCGCGCGCGCTGCTCGGCGAGCCCGCGGTCGTGTTCGCCGACGAGCCGACGGGGAACCTCGACTCCGCCTCGAGCGAGGAGGTGCTCGCGCTCCTGCGCCGCGCCGTCGACGAGCTCGGGCAGACGGTGGTGATGGTGACCCACGACCCGGTCGCGGCCGCGATCGCCGACCGCGTGCTCGTGCTCGTCGACGGCCGAATCGTTCGCGATGAGCCGGCGAGGGACGCGGACCAGGTCGTCGAGCTGATGAAGCAGGCCGGATAGCGCGATGGGAGCGCTCGCGGTCCGCAATCTCTGGGAGCGAAAGCTGCGCGCCGCGCTGACCTCGCTCGCGATCGTCCTTGGCGTGATGATGGTCGCGGGCACCTACGTGCTCACGGACACCATCGACCGCTCGTTCGAGCGGATCTTCACCGAGTCGAACCAGGGCGTCGACGCGGTGGTGAACCGCGCGGAGGCGATCGACTCCGAGGAGGTCCAGCCGCCGCCGTTCAGCGCCCGCGTGCTCGACCGCGTCCCGCACGTCGACGGCGTCGGCGCGGCCGCGGGCGGGATCACGGATCCCCAGGTCTCGATCGTCGGCGCCGATGGGGAGACGCTGGGCGGAACGGGGGCCCCGAGCTTCGGCTTCTCGGTGCTGCCGGAGCGCTTCGATCCTCTCACCTACGTCGAGGGCCGGCGTCCGGCCGCCGACGACGAGGTCGTGATCGACAGGGCCTCCGCCGACGACGAGGGGTTCGAGGTCGGGGACCAGGTGCGGATCGCCGGGAAGGAGGCCGCGCGCTCCTACACGCTGGTCGGGATCGCGACCCTCGGTGAGGTCGACTCGTTCGGCGGCGCGACATTGGCGGAGCTCGCGCTCCCGGAGGCCCAGCGCGTGACCGGCAAGGAAGGTCAGCTCGACCAGATCTCGGTCGCCGCCGAGGAGGGCACGTCGCCCGAGCAGCTCGCCGCCAACCTCACGGCGGCGCTCCCCAAGTCGCTCAAGGCGGAGACCGGCGCCGAGAACGTGGAGACGCAGCGCGAGGACGTCGGAGAGTTCATCGGCTTCCTCAAGACGGCGCTCCTGATCTTCGCCGGCGTCGCGCTCTTCGTGGCCGCGTTCCTGATCTTCAACACGTTCTCGATCACCGTCGCCCAGCGGACCCGTGAGTTCGCGATGCTGCGGGCGCTCGGCGCCAGCCGGCGCCAGATCCTCGTCTCGGTGGTGATCGAGGCGCTCGTGGTGGGATTCGCCGCCGCCGCGGTCGGCGTCCTCGCCGGGATCGGGATCGCCCCTGCGATCCGCTCGCTGCTCGACGCGCTGGGGGTCGACCTGCCGAGCACCGGCAGCGTGATCGAGAGCCGCACGGTGATCGTCGGGCTGGCGCTCGGGACGGCGCTCACCGTCCTCGCCGCGCTCGCGCCGGCGCTCCGGGCGACACGCGTGGCGCCGGTTACCGGCCTTCGGGAGGGCGCTGTGCCGCCGACCGTGCGCGAGCGGCGTGCCCGCGCGCTCGCCGGCGCCGTGCTCTCGGTGCTCGGGATCGTGCTCATGCTGCTCGGCGTCTTCGAGGCGATCTCGCCGGCGGAGGCGTGGGTCGGCGTCGGCGCCGCGGCGCTCCTGCTCGGCACCGCGCTGCTCAGCCCGCGGCTCGTCACTCCGCTCGCCGCGTTCGTCGGCGTGCCGCTCGAGCGCCTGCGCGGGATCCCCGGCCGGATCGCGCGCGAGAACGCGATCCGTAACCCGGGCCGCACGGCCGCGACGGCCGCGGCGCTGATGATCGGCCTCGCGCTGGTCACGTTCGTCGCCGTGTTCGCCGCCGGAATCCGCGGCTCGATCGACAGCGCGATCGACAAGACGATCGCGAGCGACCTGATTGTCTCCAACCAGGACGGCTTCTCCGACATCCCCGTGGCAAGCGTCGACGCCGCCGCCTCCATCGATGGAGTCGAGGTCGCCTCACCCCTTCGCTACACCGAGGACGAGGTCCGCGGCGCGGGCGACGGCTTCGTGACGCTCGTCGATCCCGCGACCGCCGCGGACGTGCTGACGCTCGATTGGCAGGACGGCTCGCAGGACCTCCTCGCGGAGCTGGCGCCCGACGAGGCGGTCGTCGACGAGTCCTGGGCGGCCGACAAAGGGATCGGGGTCGATGACACGTTCGAGGCGAAGACCGCCAGCGGCAGGACCCTGACCTACAAGGTCACCGGCACGTTCACCGACAACGCCGACTTCATCGGCGACTACGCGGCCTCGAACGCGAGCGCGGCTGCCTTCGGCGAGGCGCGGAGCATCACCAACGTGCTCCTCGACGTCTCCGACGAGGCCGACGTCGGCGCCGTCTCCGAGCAGATCGACACGCTTTTGGCCGAGCGCTTTCCCGTCGCCAAGGTCGAGGACCGCCAGGGCCTCAAAGACTCGATCGGCGAGCAGCTCGACGCGCTGGTCGGCGTCGTCTACGCGCTCCTCTTCCTCTCCGTGCTCGTGTCGCTGTTCGGGATCGTCAACACGCTCGCGCTCTCGATTCACGAGCGCACCCGGGAGCTCGGCCTGTTGCGCGCGCTCGGCGCGTCGCGCCGCCAGGTGAGGCGGATCGTGCGCTACGAGGCTGTGATCACGGCGCTGATCGGCGCCGCCCTCGGCGCAGTCCTGGGCGTGCTGTTCGCCGTGCTCGCGAGCCGCCCGCTCGCCGACGAGGGGTTCACGCTCGAGATCCCGGTCGGCACGCTGCTCGCGCTGCTCGTGCTCGCGGCGATCGCGGGCGTCCTCGCAGCGATCGGCCCGGCGCGCCGCGCCTCGCGGCACGACGTGCTCGAGGCACTCGCCTACGAGTGAGGTGCCCTAGATGGCTACGCGGCAGTCGCGAAGCGCTTTGCCGCGCGAGCGCGGCGCTTCGCCGCCTCGATCTCGCGATCGCGCGGCGGCGCCGAGGTGACGAGCTGGTCGAGCAGCCGAGTGGTCGCCGCGGCAACCTCCTCTACGGCCTCGTTGAACGCCTCCTGGTTGGCGCGCGACGGCTTCGTCGAGCCGCTGATCTTGCGCACGTACTGAAGCGCGGCGTCGTGGACCTCCTCGGAGCTCGCGGGGGGATCGAAATTGTGGAGGGTGCGGATGTTGCGGCACATGGCATCAGCGTAACGGGCGGCCGCCTAATAGCCGACCGAGACGATCCGCTGGCGCGGGCCCGTCCCCGAGATCACCGTCACGTAGGCACGCTTCGCGGTCAGCGCCGTCGACCAGAGTGTGCCGTGGGTCCGCATCAGCGTTCGCCCGGAGCCGTGGCCGCCGAGCGAGGTGAGCTTGAGGACGTCACCGCGGCGGGTCGTGCGGACGTAGACCAGCTTTCGGCCGCGCAGCGCGGGATTCGACAGCCCGGCCGTTCGCGAGCGCATCACGGTCCCCTTCGCGCGCTTGTGGTGTCCGGCGGCGAGGCGGCGGCGGACGATCACGTTCTGCTTGCGCGTCGCGCGCGCGTAGACGAGGACGTTCCCGCTGACGCTCGGCCGGCCGAGCTGGGCGGGTTGGCCGCTGCGGCCGAGCCTCTTGATGGGTCCGGGGTGAGCGGGATCGGCGAGCCCGCGGGCATGCATCGAGTCGTGGCCGGCCCGGTGCTCGCGCCAGGCGAGCCAGCGTCGCGAGATCGCCACGGCGTCGACGTCGTCGGCCGGAACGCTGCCGATCTCGCCGAGGTCCTTGGCCGAGAGGATCACTATCCGGGCGCCGTCGACGACCGCGATCCGCCCGTCGCCCGCCGCGGGGTCGCGGCCGGGAAGCGGCACGTTGCGGCCCCCCCGGCGGACGAACCCCGAACGGTCGGGGCGTTGGAAGACGACGTCGTGCCCGGTGACGGCGGGATCGGCAGCCGGGCGGACGGCGTTTCGCGACGCGCCGGCGGGAACGACGACGAGCAGTCCCGCGGCCGCGGCGAGCAGGGCGACGCCGTCGCCGGCGCGAAAGCCGCGGTAGATCGCCGGCCGGCCGGCCATCGCCTCGGTCACCGCGATCCCCGCGTCGCGATCCGCGATCGGGGCGACGAGCGCGACCGGCAGCGCCCGGGCGAGGCCGAAGGCGACGCCGATGACGAGTCCTGTCTCAGGGTCACCGACCGCGAACGCGATCGCGGCCAGCGCGAAGACGCCGAAGGTGAGGACGAAGGTCGTGAAGCCGAGCCCGAGCAGGACCCCGTAGAGGGCCGCGGCGAGCGGCATCGGCATCAGCCGCCGCCAGTGCTCCGGGAGCTGGCGACGCACCTGCGGCAGGATCGCGACGCCGCGCAGCTCGAGCACGCCCCCGACCGCGGCGATCGCGGCGGCGGTCAGGTACGCGGCAGTCGAGTCCCCGCCCTGGAGCAGGCTGCCGGCCAGCGCCAGCGACCCGAACGTGACGGCGCCGCCCCCCAGCGCGCCGAGCGTGAACGTGAGGCAGGCGGCGAGCGTGGTCGCGCGGCCCGCGGTGTGGCCGCGGGGCCCGATCGTCTCGATCATCGAGAACCCGCATGGCGACCAGGTGCCGGTCAGCCCGGCGAGTACCGCGGTAGCGCCGAGGGTCGCTGCAAGCCAGCCGCTCAGCAGGGCACCTTCGTCTCGTAGTACATGACGCAGAACACCTTCCGGCCGCTGAAGCAGTAGCCGTGAAGGGCGGCGTCTCCGTTGATCCGCCGATCGCTGTACGCACAGCAGTCGACGAGCTTGCGGACGTGCCCGTCGCAGCAGCGATACCAGCCGCCGTCGATGTGGTCCTTGAAGCCGTAGGCGCGGCCGGTCGCCTCGCAGACCTTCGTCCGCGGCGCCGGCGGCAGCGGCCGTCCGTCCGGATCCCGCAGCACCTCCCCGTCGTGGTCGACCGGCGATCCCTCGTGGTTGACCGGACGAGCGAGATCGTCGACCGGCTGTCCGTCGGAGGCCCTCAGCGGATAGCCGTGTCCGTCGATCCGGGGCAGACCCGTCGGGTGCAGACAGGACCCTGTCGTGTAGATGTGGCCGCAGAAATGGAAGGCGTCCGCCTCGCCTGGCCGCACCGCACGCGCGACGAGCCCGCCCGCGGTGAGCGCGGTGATCGCGCCACCGATCCGGGCGAGGAAGCCGCGCCGGGAAGTGCCTGCCGCAAGCCCGTCGAGCGCCCTTCCGACCGAGTCGCCGGCGGGCTCAGGCAACGAACGTCTCCGCGATCCGCCGTTCGCCCCGGCGGTGCTGCGCGGCGGCGAGGACGCTCTCGAGCTGCGCGAGGTTGTTGAACGTGCCCTTCGCGAGCACGGTGCCGTCGAGATCGAGCGCGACCGCGAACGGGCTCCCGGGAATGCCGAGCTCGCGCCACGCCGCCGCGTCGGCGTGCTCCTCGAACGTCCGCACGGCGAGTTTGGGATCGCGTGCGAGCACGGCGATGGACGGCTCGAGCGCCGCGCAGACCCGGCATCCCTTGGAGACGAACACGGCCAACGCGAGCTCCACCCCCGGCGGCGCCTCGACCGCACCGACCACCGCGGTGCGGGAACCGAGCGGCGGCCCCTCCTCTGGAATCTCGAGCGCGCCCGCCGGGCCGACGCGCAACCGCAGGATCCCGACCTCGCGCGCCAGCGCCAGGACCGCGACGCCGAGGGTGAGGCAGGCAAGGAGCGCGACCGCGAGGCCGAGGCCGAGCCACTGGTCGGTCGAGACCTCCTCCTCCGGCAGGAAGGGCAGTGAGGTGAAGGCGAAGGCGAGCAAGGCGTTGCGTGCGACGCCGCGCCAGCCGACGGTCGAGCGGGCGCCGAAGCACGCGCACGGCGCGCCGGAGCGGCCGCGGAGGATCGCCGAGATCATCGTCGCGGCGAACAGCGCCATCAGCGCGGCCGCGAGCCAGGCCGCGGCGGAGGAGCCGCCAATCACGCCCGCGGCGAGCGCGAGCTCGGCGACGATCACGAGCGCCCAGGCGGTCGTCTGCCCGCGCCGGCCGGCGAAGCCGAACGTGGCCATTGCCGCGCGGCTCGAGCCGGGGCTCGCGAGCTTCGCCACGCTGGCGCCCGCGAGGATCCCCCCGAGGACCAATCGCGCCGCGACCACGAGCACGCGCGCAAGCTACCAGCGCGTGGTACGTGGCATCGGCGATCAGCCGATTTGCACCATTCGCTCGATCGGCAGCTTCGCGCGCTCGGCGAGCGCCTCCGGGACCTTCACCTCGTGCTTCATCTCTCGGAGCGAGTCGCGCAGCTTCGGCAGCGTGATCATCTTCATGTACTTGCAGAAGGCCATCCGGTTGGCCTCGACCAGCCGCGCCTGCGGCGCCGCCTGCTGAAGCGGATAGAGCATCCCCGTCTCGGTGGCGACGATGAACTCGCCCTCGGGATGCTCGCGGACGTGCTCGAGCATGCCGGAGGTCGAGAGCATGTGGACTCCCTCGGCGTCGACGTCGCCGGCGGCGACGTACTCCATCGCCTGCGTCGAGCAGCCGCACTCGGGGTGGATCAGGAACTCCGCTCCGGGATGCTCGGCCCTGGTGCGCTCGATGTCGCCGGGCCGGATGCCGGCGTGGACGTGGCACTCGCCGTCCCAGACGTGGAAGCGCGCGTACCGCTCCGGGTCGGAGGTGAGGCCCGTCTCGCGCGCGACGAAGGAGCCGAGCCACATGTCAGGCCCGAAGAGGATCTCCGTGTCCGCGCCGTGCTCGGCCCAGATGTGCTCGACCACCTTGACGGCGTTCGACGAAGTGCAGCAGTAGTCGGTCTCTGCCTTCACTTCCGCGGAGGTGTTCACGTACATGACGACGAGCGCCCCTGGATGCTCGGCCTTCCAGGCGCGGAGCTGCTCGGCGGTGATCGAGTCCGAGAGCGAGCACCCGGCGTCCGGATCCGGGATCAGCACGCGCCTGTCCGGCGAGAGGATCGAGGCGGTCTCCGCCATGAAGTGGACGCCGCAGAAGACGATCACGTCGGCGTCGGTGGAGGCGGCCTCCCGGGAGAGCCCGAGCGAGTCCCCCATGTGGTCGGCGACATCCTGGATCTCGGGCACCTGGTAGTTGTGGGCGAGGATCACCGCGTTTCGCTCGGCGGCGAGCGTGCGCACCTCCTCGGACATGCGAGTGACGTCCTCCGGCGTGAGCGACCGATTCGGGTTCGGTTGAAGTGTCGGCAGCGTCTGCATCGAGCGCCCTTCTCCTTCGTATGTTCGCGTGCCCGTGCCGGTCGAAATACGTTCACGCCGGCCTCAAACAGAGCGAATGAACGTGCAGGCAGTTTACTGAGACAGATGACTGAGGCTCCATCGACGTGCGGCGACGGGGGGTCAGTCATCTGATGCCCGAGCTGCCGGAGGTTGAGATCACGGCGCGCAGGCTCGGCTCCGCACTCGCCGGAGCCGAGGTCTCCTCGACGCTCGCCCCGGGCATGGTGGCGATGAAGACGTTCGACCCGCCGCTCTCGGCGCTCGACGGAATGACGGCCGCCGGCGCGCGGCGGATCGGGAAGATGCCGGTCATCCGGTTCTCCGGCCCTGACGGGCCGCTCGAGCTCCTCGTCCACCTCATGTCCGCCGGGCGGCTGCAGCTCTTCGACAAGCAAGCATCCCTCAAGGACCGGCGCTCGCGGGTGCTGATCAGGCTGGCGGACGGACGCGAGCTCCGCTTGCGCGAGTTCGGCACGAAGCAGCGGGCGTGGGCGAAGCTGCTTCGCGAGGGCGAGGTCGACTCCGACGAGATGGTGGTGACGCTCGGGCCCGAGGCGTGGCCGGCGCCGCCGGTGGAGGCGCTGGCTGCGGCGATCGACCAGCCCCGCCACCTGCACCCGTTGCTTCGTGACCAGCGGGCGATCGCCGGCATCGGACGCTCGTGGGTCGACGAGATCCTCTGGGAGGCCCGGCTATCGCCGTTCAAGAGGGGGTCGGAGCTCGAGCGCGAGGAGGTCGAGCGCCTGCACGACGCGCTCCACGTCCTCGGTGACGCGATCGAGCACTACGAGCAGGTCATCGGCGACGAGATCCCGGACAAGATGCCGATGCCGCTCAAGGTCCACCGGCGCGAGGGCGAGCCCTGCCCCCGCTGCGGCGTGACGATCGAGGCGGTCTATTTCGCCGAGCACCAGACCAACTACTGCCCCGCCGAGCAGACGGGCGGGCGGGTGCTCAAGGACCGGCGGCTCTCGCGGCTCTTGAAGTAAAGAGTGCGGCGAGAGATCGAATTCGCGCCGCCACACGCGAGCCTATCCGGCCTCGAGCAGCATGCTGAGGTCGAGCGAGGCGGCGGAGTGGGTGACGGCGCCAATCGAGATCAGCTCGACTCCGCTGCGGGCGACCGCGGCGACGTTGGAGAGCGTGATCCCGCCCGAGGCCTCGAGCTGGGCCGGGCTCTTGGCCGCGTCGCGCGCGGCCACCGCCGCGCGGAGCTCGTCCGGGCTCATGTTGTCGAGCAGGATGCGGTCGGCGCCCGCCTCGAGCGCATCCGTCACCTCGGCCGCGTCCCGGCATTCGACCTCGACCGCGAGCTCTGGCTGCGCCGCGCGGGCCCGCTCGACGGCACGGGCGAGGCCGCCGGCGATCGCGATGTGGTTCTCCTTGATCAGGATCGCGTCGTAGAGGCCGAGCCGGTGATTGACGCCGCCGCCCGCGGCGACCGCAGCCTTCTCGAGCGCGCGCAGGCCGGGCGTCGTCTTGCGCGTGTCAAGGATGCGGGCGCCGGTGCCGGCGACGGCCGCGACGAACCTCGCGGTGAGGGTCGCGACCCCCGAGAGGTGGCCGAGCAGGTTGAGCGCCGTGCGCTCGGCGCCGAGCAGCGAACGCGCGGAGCCCGAGATCAGTGCCACATCTGCCGGGACCTCGTCCCGCCACGTCCCCTCAGCCGCGACCCGCTCGAACCGGTCCGCGCCCGCCTGGTGAAAGACCTCGGCGGCCGCCTCGAGGCCGAACACGACCCCGGGCTCCTTCTGCACGATGCGCGCGGTGGCGCTCGCGGCGGCGGGCACGACCGCCTCGGAGGTGACGTCGCCTGGGCCGACGTCCTCCGCGAGCGCTCGGGCGACCAACTCGCCGAGAGGCTCGCTCACGTGCCGCCGTCCGCGGGGAAGACGGCGATCGTCGCCGTGAACCCGTGCAGGAAGTTGCGGCCGCCGACCGGCCCGATCTCACCCGCGCAGAAGAAGCCGCCGGTCGGCGCCGCCAGCGCGTCCTCGAGCGCCGTCGCGTCGTGGTCGGGGACGTCGAACATGTGGGATCCGCGCCCGTTGCAGGTGAAGAGCAGGGCCCCGGCGGCGCCCTCGGTGCCGATCGCCTGCGCCTGCGCGCGCAGCGCGGCGCGCAGGTCCTCGTCGGCGGTGGCCGCGTCGCGGACGTGGACCCGGACGGTCTGACCCACGCGGACCCGCTCCCCGAGCGCGATCGCGTTCGAGTCGGGCTCCACTCCGAGGATCGGGCGCACCAGGAAGTCGCCACGCTCGTAGGCGGGCTGGTTCTCGTCGATGACGACGCCGAGCATCAGCCCCTGGGCCGCGAGCATCTGCTCGTGCGCGTCGAGCTCGCCGATCGCGTCGCGGAGGCGGTCAAGTGCCGGTCGCGATGCGAGCTCGGTGATCAGGTTCCCCTCCGCCGCCGTGATCGTCATCTCCGGGCCGACCGGCGTCGCGCCCTGCGAGACGCACGGGACGATCCCGACGCCCGCGAGCGATGCGATCACCGCGCCCGACGGGTGGACCTCGCCGTCGCAGACCAGCGAGCCGCTCCGCGCGGTCGCGCTTGCGAGACCGCCGAGCACGGGCATTCCCGGCCGCTCTCGGTTGAGGCGCGCGAGGAGCGCATCGGCGCTGAACGTGTAGGGGTCCGCGAGCGCGATGACCGCCTCGCCGAGCCGCGTCGGGTCGGGCAGTCCGGTGATCGCATCGGGACCGCCCGCCGGCTGTCCCTCCAGGTGGTGCGCCGCGACCGCCGATCCAGGCGCCTCCAGCGCCCAGACCACGGCTCCCGAGCCGGACTCCATCTCGCGCCCCGCGCCGACGACGCCGCCGGCGCCGCAGCCGATCAGCGCGCCCGGGGCGAGCCGCTCGCGGACTGTCTCGACGCCCTCCGCCGCGTGAAGGAGGTGGGCACCGGCCGCGAAGACGAGCGCGAGGTCACAGCCGGCGTCGAGGCCGTCGGCGGCCTGGCTCGAGGCCCGCGCGTAGGCCTCGGCAGGGTCCGCTTCCTGCGAGACGCCGACGCTGACCCTGACGGCCACGGCTACGAGCTCCGGGCGGCGGAGCTCAGCAGGTACTCGCGGACGAACCCGTCGAGGTCGCCGTCGAGGACGCGGTTCGCGTCGCCGACCTCGTGGCCGGTGCGGTGGTCCTTGACCCGGGTCGACGGGTGAAGTGTGTAGCTGCGGATCTGCGAACCCCACTCGGCCGCCTTCTGCTCGCCGCGCTCGACGGCGAGCTCCTCGGCGCGCCTTCGCTCCTCCTCCTCGAGCAGCCGGGCTCGCAGCATCCGCAGCGCCGTCGCCTTGTTCTGGGTCTGCGAGCGCTCGTTCTGGCACTGGACGACGATCCCGGTCGGGATGTGCGTGATCCGGACCGCGGAGTCGGTCTTGTTCACGTGCTGGCCGCCGGCGCCCGACGCGCGGTAGGTGTCGACGCGTATTTCCTCGTCGTCGATGTCGATCGAGACCTCGTCGTCGACGAGCGGCGCGACGTCGAGCTGCGCGAATGCCGTGTGCCGGCGGGCCTGAGCGTCGAACGGCGAGATCCGAACGAGCCGGTGGACGCCGCGCTCGGCCGCAAAGAGGCCGTACGCGTTCTCGCCCTTGGCGATGAACGTCGCCGACTTGATTCCGGCCTCCTCCCCCGGCGACACCTCCTTCATCTCGACGCCGAAGCCGCGCCCCTCGGCCCAGCGCAGGTACATCCGGAGGAGCATCTCGGCCCAGTCCTGCGAGTCGGTGCCGCCGGCGCCGGAGCGCACGGTCACCACGGCGTCACCGGAGTCGTACGGGCCGCTGAACAGGCGCGACTCCTCGAGCTCGGCGAGCCTCGCCTCGATCGCGGCGAGCTGTGATTCGAGCTCCGAAGCGATCTCCGCGTCGTCGGCGGCCATCTCGGCGAGCTCGTCGAGGTCCGCGGCGTCGCGCTCGAGCTGCCGGAACGTGTCCACCCGGCGCTGGACGCGCGCGTGCTCGGCGGAGGTGGCCGCGGCCTTCTCCTGGTCGTCCCAGAAGCCGGGCGCCCCCATCTCCTCCTCCAGGCGGGCTAGCTGGGACTCGAGCCGGGGCGGGTCAAAGGTAGTCCGAGAGCAGGGTCAGCCCCTCGCGGATCTCGCCGATCCGCGCGCTCACGGCCTCCTTGTTGGGCGCCACCGCCACGAGGCCAGCTTAGAGGCTCGGCTCAGTCGTCGAGACCGGCGGCCGCGAGCGCCTTCGAGCGATCGTCGAACGGGTGCCAGCGAGCGATCAGCCCGTCGGCATCCAGCCCGACGACCACCGCGAGCTCCTCCTCGTCTGCGAGCTCGCCGTTCTCGATCCAGAGCCATTGCCGCCGCAGGAAGGCCACCGCGTCGCGGCCCTCCGCCCGAACGCCGTCGAGCACGAGCCGCTGGCTCAGCGAGCCGGAGGCGCGGCGCTTTGCCCAGCGGCGGACCGCGTCACGGCCGACGAGCGGCCCGCGCTTGCTGGCGATCTCGACGTCCTCGGACAGCGTCGCCACCAACGCCTCGAGGTTCTCGGAGTTGAACGCGTCGACATAGGCGCCGACGATGGCCTCAGGGTCGGGGGTCCTCATCCGGCCGCGGGGGCGTCAGCGCCGCCGGCGCGCCTAGGCCCCGTGGCACTTCTTGTACTTCTTCCCGGAGCCGCACCAGCAGGGATCGTTGCGCCCGATCTTCTCCTGGTCGGTCTTGACGACCGTGGCCGGGTTGACACCCTCCGCCGCGCCGTTGCCCGCTCCGGCGGCCGCTGCGGCGGGTGCCGCGGCGCCCGCCCCTGCTGTGGCCGCCCCCGCGGCGCGGGCCTCGCCGATCGCCGACGGTTGCTCGGCGGCCGGGCCACCCGCGTACTGGACCTCGCGCGCCTCCTCCTCGCGGCCGAAGAGCTGCTCGGCCTGCGCCGGCTCGATGTTGACCTCGACGTGGAAGATGACCCGGACGAACTCCTCCCAGATCGAAGCCATCAGCTCCTCGAACATCCCGAAGCCCTCGTTCTTGTAGGCGACGAGGGGGTCGATCTGCGCGAAGCCGCGGAGGTGGATGCCCTCGCGCAGGTAGTCCATCTCATAGAGGTGCTCACGCCAGCGGTTGTCGATGATCTGGAGCAGGATCTGGCGCTCCAGGTAGCGCATCAGATCGGAGCCGAACTCGTCCTCGCGCCGCTCGTAGGCGGCGAGCGCGTCGTCCGTCAGCGTGGCGACGATCTCCTCGCGGTTTGAGCTCTGCGGCTCGAGCTCGGCGAGCGAGATCTGAAGCGGCCACAGCGTCGCGGCCTGCGCCTGGAGCCCCGCGAGGTCCCAGTCCTCGAAGATCTCGCCTGGCGTGTAGGTCTCGACGGTCCGCTCGACGACCTCGCTGAGCTCCTGTTCGGCGACGTCGGACATGTCGCGACCCTCGAGGATCTCGCGCCGGTACTTGTAGATCACGCGGCGCTGCTCGTTCATCACGTCGTCGTATTCGAGGACGCGCTTTCTGATCAGGAAGTTCTGCTGCTCGACCTTCTTCTGCGCGTTCTCGATCGTCCGTGTCAGCATCTTCGCCTCGAGCGGATACTCCTTGCCCTCCTCGTCGACTGGGCCGAGGCGGTCGAGGATCTTGTAGATCCGCTCGCCCGCGAAGAGCCGGATCAGGTCGTCCTCGGCGGAGAGGAAGAACCGCGACTCCCCGGGATCCCCCTGACGTCCGGACCGGCCTCGCAGCTGGTTGTCGATCCGCCGCGACTCGTGGCGCTCCGTCCCGCAGATGAAGAGGCCGCCCAGGGCCTTGACCTTCTCGCCCTCCTCCGCGCACTGCTCTCTGAAGCGCGGCATGAGCTCGGCGAGCTCCTCGTCCCAGCTCTCGTTCTCCGGAGTGATCCCGAGCTTGCGAAGCTCCGCCTGGGCGAGCATGTCGGGATCGCCGCCGAGCTTGATGTCGACGCCCCGCCCCGCCATGTTCGTCGCGATCGTGACCGCTCCCAGGTGACCGGCCTGCGCGACGATCTCACCCTCGCGCTGGGCGTGCTCGGGCTTCGCGTTCAGGACCACGTGCTCGATCCCGGAGCGCCGCAGCTCGTCGGACAGCATCTCGGAGACCTCAACCGAGATCGTCCCGACCAGTGCCGGCTGGCCCCTCTCGTGGCGCGCCTTGAGCTCGTCGACCACCGACGCCCACTTGCCCTGCTTCGTCTTGTAGATCTGGTCGTTGTGGTCGGCGCGGACCATCGGCCGGTGGGTCGGAATCTCGACCACGGCCATCTCGTAGATCTTCATGAACTCGGTCGCCTCAGTGAGGGCGGTGCCTGTCATGCCGCTGAGCTTGTCGTAGAGGCGAAAGTAGTTCTGGAGCGTGATCGTCGCCAGGGTCTGGTTCTCCTCGCGGATCCGCACGCCCTCCTTCGCCTCGACCGCCTGGTGCAGGCCGTCGGACCAGCGCCGGCCCTCGAGGATGCGGCCGGTGAACTCGTCGATGATCTTCACCTCGCCATCGATCACCGCGTAGTCCTTGTCGCGATGGAACAGTGACTCGGCCTTGAGTGCCTGGATCAGATGGTTGACGAGCATGCCGTGCTCGGAGACATAGAGGTTCTCGACGCCGAGAAACTTCTCCGCCTTGGTGACGCCGGCCTCGGTTGGGGCCACGGTCTTGTGCTTCTCGTCGTACTCGTAATCGTGGGTCGCCTCCGAGGTGTCCCGCGACTCGCCCAGCGACTTCAGCTTGGGCTTCATCTCGACACCGTCCATCTGCTTGGCCAGGCGGGCGAACGTGTAGTAGGTGTCGGCGGCCTGCTCGGGACGCCCCGAGATGATCAGCGGCGTACGCGCCTCGTCGATGAGGATGTTGTCGACCTCGTCGACGATCGCGAAGGCGTACTCGCGCTGCACGCACTCCTCGAGCGAGGAGGCCATGTTGTCGCGCAGGTAATCGAAGCCGAACTCGGAGTTCGTGCCGTAGGTGACGTCGCAGCCGTACATGTCGCGCCGCTCCGCGGGCCTCATCTCGGACTGGATCACCCCGACCGTGACGCCGAGCATGTCGTAGATCGGCCTCATCCAGTCGGCGTCACGGCGGGCCAGGTAGTCGTTCACGGTCACCAGGTGCACCGGGTCGCCGCCGAGCGTGTTCAGGAACACCGCGAGCGTCGCGGTCAGCGTCTTGCCCTCGCCGGTCCTCATCTCGGCGATCGCCCCCGAGTGAAGGACCATGCCGCCGATCAGCTGGACGTCGTAGTGGCGCTGGCCGAGGGTTCGCTTCCCGGCCTCGCGGCAGAGCGCGAATGCCTCCGCGAGGAGGTCGTCCAGCGACTCACGGTCGCGGGCGCGCTCGCGGAGCTCGTCGGCGCGCTCGCGGATCTCGGAATCCTCGAGCAGCTCGAGCTCCGGCTCGAAGCGGTTGATCGAGTCGACGCGGCGCTCGTAGTCCTTGAATTTGCGGCCCTCGCCGAGCCGCAGGGCCTTGTCGATGATTCCCCGTGCCACGGGCTCTGAGAGTAGCGGCCGGGAAGCTCGCCGCTACGCGGCGCGGCGCCGCAGGCGACCGGCGACCCGGCGCGCGTCGGCGCGCTTGCGCCGCTTCTCGCGGTGGCGCTTGACCTGACGGCGGACGTCCTCGGCGAGCTCGTGAATCGAGTGGAGCATGTCGGGCGAGGCCTCCTCCGCGTGGAGCGTCGCGCCCTTCAGGTAGAGGTTCGCCTCGGCGACATAGCGGTGGGTGATCGCGGGGTTTCGCTCCTCGCGCAGCTCGACCTCGAGCGTCGCGAGCCCGGAAACCTGGCGGCCGATCCTGGAGAATCGCTTGACGACCGCTTGGCGGAGTTCGTCGGTCACCTCGGCGTTCCTACTTCTGACCTCGATTCTCACCGTGTCTCCTTCGCTCGGGCTGTCCTCGCATGCTACGCGCCCAGACGCGGCCCGCCAAGTGATCTCGCGAAGACCGCGGCCCGCACCTCGATCGCGCCGGCCGCGCGCAGCGCCGCGGCGCAGGCCGCAAGCGTCGCGCCCGTCGTCAGCACGTCGTCGACGAGGAGGACGCGGCCGGGCACCGGCCCCCGCGTCCGCACCGCCGGCGGCGAGGCGAGGCGCTTCGCACGAGGGCGCCCGACCTGGCGCCGGCCGTCTCGCCGCGCCAGGGCGCTCGCGATCGGGAGGCCGAGCCGCGCGGCCGTCGCGGCCGCGATCAGCTCCGCCGGATCGAAGCCTCGCCGGCGTCGCCGGTCCGGCGCCGCGGGCACCGCGACCACCGCCCACCCGGGCTCCGCGACGGGAGCCGCCCCCGCCACCGCTGCCGCGATTCGCTCCGCCACACCGAGCCGGCCGCGAAACTTGAGCGCGGCGACCAGCTCCCGGGCGGCGCCCTCGTACAAAGTCGCCCACGCGACGTCGCCGACGCCGGCCACACGGGCGTGGCCGGGCCGGGCGTCGGCGACCCTGCGCTCGCAGGCCGCGCAGAGGATCACGCCGGAGCGGCATGGCGTCTCGCACGCCGCGCACCGCGGTGGGGCGAGGAGGTCGATCATCACTCCCGCGGCTGAGCGCGCGCGCATCGCCCGCACGATCGCGCTGCCGAGCGCGCGCGTGGCGCCCTGAGTGCAACCGGTGGGTCACGACACGGCCGCGATTTCGACGCGGCTGCCGGCTCGGATCGGTTGGGCACGTGTGACGGCTATACCGTCATCAATGCTCACTCGATCCCGGGTTCAGTCGAAGACGATCCGCTCGACCGCCTCGACCTCGGGGTCGCAGCCGATCACGGCGGGGGCCTTGGCGAGCGCCGTGTCCGGGTCCTTGAGCCCGTGCCCGGTGAGTACGCAGACCACCGCGTCCGGCGCCTCAGCGCCCTCGGCCGTCGGCAGGCCGTGCGCGAGCAGCCCGGCGACCGATGCCGCCGACGCCGGTTCGCAGAACACGCCCTCCCGTGACGCGAGCAGGCGGTACGCGTCGAGGATCTGCTCGTCGCTCACGGCGGCGATCCGGCCGCGCGAGGCGGTGATCGCGCCCATCGCCTCCTCCCAGCGCGCGGGGTTGCCGATCCGGATCGCGGACGCGACGGTTTCGGGGTTTGGAACGGGCTCGCCGCGGACGAGCGGCGCGGCGCCCTCGGCCTGGAAGCCGTAGAGGAGCGGCGCCGCGCCCACCTCTCCGAAGCCGCGCCACCAGGCGCTGATGTTGCCGGCGTTGCCGACCGGGATCGCGAGCGCCGCGGGCGGCCCCCCGAGCTCGTCCACGACCTCGAAGGCCGCCGTCTTCTGGCCCTCGATCCGGTACGGGTTGACCGAGTTGACGAGCTCCACCGGATGCTTGGCGGCCAGCGCGCGGACGATCGCGAACGCCTGGTCGAAGTTGCCGCGAAGGGCGACAACGCGCGCTCCGGCGATCAGCGCCTGGGCGAGCTTGCCGATCGCGATCTTGCCCTCGGGCACGATCACGGCTCCGCGCAGCCCCGCGCGCGCGGCGTAGGCCGCGGCGCTCGCCGCGGTGTTCCCCGTCGAGGCGCAGATCACCGCTTCCGCGCCCGCTCCCTTGGCGCGCGAGACGGCGACGGTCATCCCGCGGTCCTTGAAGCTCCCGGTCGGGTTCGCGCCCTCGAGCTTGAGCAGCACCCGCGCACCCAGCCGCTCGGAGACGACCGGCGCTTCGACCAGCGGCGTCGAGCCCTCGTTGAGGCTCACCACCGGGTCGCCGGGCTCGAGCGGAAGCCGATCGCGGTAGCGCTCGATCAGCGGCCGCGCCACTACACGAACTCTTCCTCGATCACGCGGATCGCGCGCGGCGCGGCGCGCAGGAACTCGAGCTCGGCGATCTCCCCCACGGCCGCACGGAACCGCGACTCCGGGCACTCGTGAAGGACCATCACCAGGCGCGCCTCCTCGCCGAGGCCACGCTGGACGACGCTCTGCACGGAGATCCCGTTGCGCCCGAGAACATCGGCGATCCGGGCGAGGACGCCGGGGCGATCGGCGACCTCGAGGTGGAGGTAGAACGAGGAGCTCACGTCGGCGACGATCTCGAGGCGCTCGCGCGTCTGGTCCACGGGGGCCTCGCCGGCGAGGATGGAGACGACGTCCCCGAGCACGGCGGTGCCGGTCTCGACCCCGCCCGCGCCCGGGCCGGACATCGTGATCTCGGTGATCGCCGCCGCCTCGACCGTGACCGCGTTGAAGGGTCCCTCGATCGGCGCCAGCGGGTGTCCGCGGTGAAGGAAGCAGGGAAAGACGCGGACGCTGATCCCGTTTCCGCGTCGCTCGGCGACCCCGAGCAGCTTCAGCGACAGGCCAAGCTCCTTCGCGTAGGCGATGTCGCTCGGCGAGATCTCCGTGATGCCCTCGTAGGTGACGTCGTCGAGGTTGACGGGCGTGTCGAACGCGAGCCGGGCGAGGATCGCCATCTTCGCGGCGGCGTCGGCCCCGCCCACGTCCTCGGTCGGATCGGCCTCGGCGAAGCCCAGGTCCTGGGCCCGCGCGAGCGCGTCCTCGTAGGCGGCCCCGGTGGCCGCCATCTCCGTGAGGATGAAGTTGGTCGTCCCGTTGACGATCCCGGAGACGCGCGTGATCCTCGTCGCCGCGAGGCTCTCCTGAATCACCCTGATCACCGGGACGACGCCCGCCACCGCGGCCTCGAAACGAAGCTGGACGCCTGCGTCACGCGCCTTCGCGAACAGCTCGTCGCCGTGCTGCGCGATGAGCTGCTTGTTCGCGGTGACGACGTGCCGGCCCGCCTGGAGCGCCGCTGTCACGAGCTCGCGCGCCGGCTCGGTGCCGCCGATCAGCTCCACGATGATCTCCGAGTCGCTCAGGATCTGCTCGAAGTCGCCCTCGGACCGGGTGAGGACGCCCGCGATCTCGGGCCGGCGCCCGGAGATCGCCTCCACCTGGAACGCGCGCTCCGTGAGCTGCTCGGCGAACGCGGCGCCGACCGTGCCGCGACCGAGGACGCCGATTCCGGCCGGCTCAGGCATCCCGCGCGGTCAGGTCGTCGTAGGTCTCGCGCCGCACGACGAGCCTCGCGTCTCCGTTCTCGCAGAAGATCACCGGCGGGCGCGGGACGCCGTTGTAGTTGCTCGCCATCGCGTAGCCGTAGGCGCCGGTGGCCGGGGTGACGAGCACATCGCCGATCCTTGGCGCGCCGAGCAGCGCGTCCCGCACGAGGACGTCGCTCGACTCGCAGTGCATCCCCGCGATCGTCACCGTGGTGTCCGGCGGCTCGGCGGCGCGATCGGCGACCACGGCCTCGTAACGCGAGCCGTAGAGCATCGGGCGCAGGTTGTCCGACATGCCGCCGTCGACGGCGACGTAGGTGCGGACGTTCGGGATCTCCTTCACGGTGCCCACCGTGTAGGCGGTGACGCCGGCGTTGCCCACCAGCGAGCGCCCCGGCTCGACCAGGATCCGTGGCACAGGGTCGAAGACGCGGCGCACTCCGCTCACCTTGACGTCCACGTAGGCCTCGATGGACGGCGGCTCGTCCTCGGCGGTGTAGGCGATCCCGAGCCCGCCGCCGACGTTGAGCATCCGGCACCAGCGCACATCCGCGAGCTCGGCGAGCGCTTCGATCGCCTTCACGTACGGCTCGAGCTCGAAGATCTGCGAGCCGATGTGGGCGTGGAGGCCGACGAGCTCGAGGTGTGGCGAGCGTTCCACGGCCGCGACGGCGGCGGCGGCGAGCCCGTCCGCGAGGCCGAACCCGAACTTCGAGTCGAGCTGGCCCGTCTGGATATAGGTGTGCGTGTCGGCCCTGACCCCCGGCGTCACCCGGATGAGGACCTCGTGCCGGCCGCCGGACGCCGCGGCGATCCGCTCGAGGCGCTCGATCTCCGTTAGCGAGTCGCAGATCACGTGCCCGACACCGGCCTCGACCGCCGACGTGAGCTCCGCCTCCGTCTTGTTGTTGCCGTGCATGTGGACGCGACCCGGTGGCACGCCGGCACGGAGCGCCATGTGAAGCTCGCCGCCGGAGGCGACGTCGATCGAGAGCCCCTCCTCGGCGAGCAGCCGGTAGATCGCCGTGACCGGCGCCGCCTTGCTCGCGTAGATGACTTCGAAGTCGGCGGTGCGGGCGCTGAACGCTTCGAGGTAGGCGCGGGCGCGGGCCCGGAGGTCTTCGGGGGCGTAGATGTAGGTGGGAGTGCCGAACTCACGCGCGACCTCGAGCACGTCGCACCCTCCGATCTCGAGGTGGCCGCGCTCGTTCACCCGGCTGCCGATCGGATAGACGGCGGACCCCTCGATCGGGTTGGCGTTCGTCTTCACCACTCCAGCATCCATGAGCCGAGGGATTGTGACGGCAGCGAGCTCACGAGTGGCATCGCGCTCCCGGTGCGCAAGGATCCGGGCGTGCGGAGGCGGTGGCTAGCCCCGAGCGGACCGAACGCGACCGGTGAGGCGAGTGGGCGGCCGTACGCGCTCTGGCTTCCCGACGCGCCGCCGCCCTGGCCCGGGATGGTGATCGTGCACGGCGCCGGATCGCGCAAGGAGAACCACGCCGACTTCGCCCGCGCCTGCGCCGCCGCCGGCTGGGCGGCGCTCACCTACGACCAGCGGGGCCACGGCGATTCCGCCGAGGAGATGTCGCCCGCCGCGCTCGCGGACGTCGGCGCGATGGCCTGGGCGCTCGCCGCCGAGGAGGGCGTGGACCCCCTCAGGATCTGCGTGCGGGGTTCGAGCCTCGGCGGCTTCATCGCGATCCACGGTGCCGCGACCTCGGATGCGGTCGCCGGCGCGATCGCGATCTGCCCGGCGGACGAGGAGCACCTGCTGCGGGGCCTTCGCGCCCGAACGCTCGAGATGCGGATCGGCGAGCGCGCGCGCGACGATCTCGCCGCGTGGCTCTCCGAGCACGACCTGCGCGACGCGGTCGCCGAGATGGGCACCAAGCCATTGCTCCTGATCCACGCCCGTGGCGACGAGCGGGTCCCGTACGAGCTCTCGGAGGAGCTTTATGAGCGCGCCCGCGACCCGCGGCGGCTCATCCTCCTGCCCGGCGGACACCACCGCTCGGCGCAGCACGACCCCGAGCTTCAGGGCGAGGCGCTGCGGTGGATGGCGCGGGCGCTCGAGCGGTAGAGCCGGCGAAGAGCGCGCGGTCCGACGAGCTACGGAACCAGACCGCCGGTCGTATCGGTGACCGTGTCCGTGACCGTGTCGGTGACGCCGCCGACCGTGTTGTCGATCGTGTCGTCGACCGGAGCTGTGACGCCCTGGGTGGTCCCGCCCAGGTTCGTGTCGGCGCCCGCACTGCCCGCCGTGTTGTCGAGGGTGTCGACGGTGCCGCCGACGACGCCGGTGCCGGAGCTGTCGCCGCCTGTGCTGCTGGTGCCGCTCGTGCTGTCGCTGGGAGCTGTGGGCGTCGTGGTCCCGGTACCGGTGTCCGTGATGCCGGTGTCGGTGGTGCCGGTGGTCTCGGTGTCGGTCACCGTCGGCACGCCGCTCGTCGGCACGGCGCTGCCGGTGGCCGTCGTGGTCGTCCCGGGCGCCGGCGCGATCGGAGTCGCCGCCGCCGGGCTGGCCGAGACGGCTCCCGCGGCGCCGGCGCCGGCGCGAGCCGCCGCCTCGGGCGCCTCGCTCGGGTTGTTGGGCGCCTCGCTCGCATTGCGGACCACGACCCGCTCAGGGCCATCGTCGCGACCGCCGATCGGGACGCCGTTGAAGGCGACGTACGCGGCGAGCGAGCTGAAGACGATGAGCGCCGCGGCGATCAGGGCCGTCGTCGCGGTGCCGCCCGCGACGTAGGCGCGCAGGTTGAAGTTGCGCGTCGCCTTCGGCCGTGTGTGCGCGATCGTGTTCAACGCCCGATTACCCACCTTCCCCGAGGCATCGACCCCTCGGGCAGCTTAAGGCAGCTCTACCCGTTATTACAAGTACCCAAGCGGATCGACGGCGGCACCGTTGACCCGGACCTCGAAATGCAGGTGAGGACCGGTGGAGGAGCCGGTGTTACCGCTGTAGCCGACCACCTGACCCTGGTCCACGACATCACCGACGCTAGTCGCGTAGCTCGACTGGTGGGCGTAGCAGGTCGAGAGGCCGCCGCCGTGGTCGATGCACGTGTAGTTGCCGTACCCCCCGGTGTACGCGGCGAGGATGGTCCGGCCGGCCTTCGCGGCGCGGACCGGGGTGCCCTCCGGCACCGAGATGTCGATGCCCTCGTGCATCCGGCCCCAGCGGAACCCGAACGGAGACGTGATCGTGCCGCTCACCGGCCAGATGAACCCGGAGCCCGCGTCCTGCACCGGCCCTGCCGGCAGGCTCGGCGCTGACGTCTCGCTCGCCGCCTGGATCTGCGCCTGGATCCGGTCCTGGAGGTCCGAGACGTCACCCTCGAGCTGGTCGATGTTCTGGTCGACCTCGTCGAGGGCCGCGGCCTTCTGGTCGCGGGCCGCGTCGAGCTCCGCCTGGCGCGCCTCGAGCTGCGCCCGGGTGCGCTCGAGCTCGGCCTTCTTCGCCGCGATCGCGTCGCGGTTCTTGGTCACGCGCTCGACGGTGACGATCGTGCCGTTGCGCAGCGTGCGGACGCGCCCGATGATCGCGGAGTCCTCCTCCTCGATTCGTCGCAGGTACTCGTAGCGCGAGATCAGGTCGTCGAACCCATCGGACTCGAGCATCACCGTGAGCACGTCGGGGCGCCCCGAGCGGTAGATGTCGACGAGCCGGTTGCGCAGGACGTTCAGTGAGCGGCGAAGCTTGTGCCGCAACACGTCGAGCCGCTCCTTCTCGCGCACGAGCCGAGCCTGCACCCGCCGCAGCTCGGCGACCACGATCGCCTCGCGATTGCGAAGGATCGCAACCTCACCCGCGAGCTGGTCGACCTGGTCGTTGTAGTCGGCGAGCTCGCTCGAGAGGACGCCCTTGCGCTCCTTCTGCTGGCCGAGCTGCGCCTCCTTCGCATCGAGCTCCGACTGGAGGTCCTGCCCCGAGGCCGCCGCGGCAACCACGAGCCCGGCGCACAGCAGGAGCGCCGCCAACAGCGCGGGCAGACGGGCAGCCGTGCGCCGGTCGATCGAGCCTTCGTTTGCCTCGGTGGTCATGCTCTTGGTTCGCCTACGGAGTTAGCTGACGGGCTCGCGCTCGATGCTGAGCGCTAGGCGATCGCGGGCCTCCCGGACCCACGCCATTCGCCCCAAGGAACGGGTTGGTTCCCCCGCTCCGGCGGTCTCGAGGACCGCTCGGACTCGGCGATTTCGATCGCGCAGGGTACCAGGGAGGATGCCGCTCCACCGGCCATCGCGACACCGCCGAAACCCGCCCTGCAACGCGCTTCGCAGGCTGCAAGCGGCGTTGCAGCGCCGCTCCCCTGGAGCCGTCGGTCAGGCGCCGCCTGCGGCCGCCGCCGCGGGCTCGGTGCCCTCGGCGGCGATCGCCGCCGCCTCGAGCAGCCGGTCCTGGTACTCAGCGACCTGCATCCGCGAGATCACGAGGCGCTGGATCTCGGCGGTGCCCTCGAAGAGCTCGTAGATCTTCGCGTCGCGGAACCACTTCTCGAGCGGGCACCCGGTGGTGTAGGCGTACGGCCCCACGAGGTCCATCAGCGTCCGCGTGGCCCAGACGGCGACCTGGCCGGATTTGAGCTTCGACATCGAGCCCTGGCCGCCGAGCAGCGGGATCCCGTTGCGGCCCATCCAGGCGGCCCGCTGGACGAGCAGGCGCGCCGCCTCGATCTCGGTCGCGACCTGCGCGAGGACCTGCTGGTTTCCCTGGCGCTCGAGCGGCGGCCTGCCGGCAGTCGAGCTCTCGTCGAGCGCCGCCTCGAGCGGGTCCGCCGGGCGCGAGCCGTTGCTGAGGTAGGCGAGCGTCCATTCATAGGCCGCCTGCGCGATTCCGAGCGCCGAGGCGCCGACGATGGGCCGCGTGAGCTCGAAGGTGGCGAGAGCATTCGAGGCCCGTCCCGTGGACTCGCCCGAGCGGGCTCGCGCGAGCTTTCGCTCCAGCTTCTCCATCCCGCCGAGCAGGTTCTCCGCCGGAACCCGGCAGTCCTCGAGCACGACCTCGGCGGTGTGCGATGCGCGGATCCCGATCTTCGATTCCTTCTTGCCTTGGCGCAGCCCCGGCGTCCCCTTCGGGACCACGAACGAGGCCTGGCCGCGGTGCCCGAGCTCCGGGTCGACGGTGGCGACGACGACGTTGACGTCGGCGATGCCTCCGTTCGTGATGAAGACCTTGGTCCCGTTGAGCACCCAGTCGTCGCCGTCGCGCTTCGCCGTCGTGCGCAGGCTCTTGACATCGGAGCCGGCCTGCGGCTCGGTGACGGCGTAGGCGCCCAGCTTGATCTCGTCACCGAGCCCGCAGCACTCGGGGACCCACTGCGCGATCTGCGCGGGCGTCCCGGAGGAGGCAAGGCCGGCGGCGGCGAGGCCGGACCCCGAGATCGCGAGTGCGATCCCGGCGCAGCCCCAGTGGAGCTCCTCCGCAGAGATGATCCCGTGCATCCCGTCGGGATCGGACCCCATCCGCTGGAGGTGCTCGAGGCCGTGGAGGCCGTGCTCGCGGGCGGCTCGGATCACCTCCCACGGCGTCGACTCCTCGGCGTCGTGCTGGGCGGCCACCGGGCGGATGTGCTCCGTCGCGAACTGCCGGCACTTCGCCTTGAAGTCGACCTGCTCCTGGTTCAGCGCGAAGTCCACGACCGTCCTCCTTCGATCCTGATTGACTGGTCAGTCAACGAGCGCGAAGAACAATATCGGGGCTGACGGCGCCCGGCCCCCACTAGCCTTCGCCCGCCGTGCTCGCCTCCGCCCGCAACTGGATCTCCGATGTCTTTTACTGGCTCGGATCGCACCGCCTTGCGCTTGCCGTCGTCGTGATCCTCGTCGCGGCGGCCGGAGTGGGCGCCTACCTGATCGCCGACGACGCCGAGCCCGGCGGGACCGCGATCGGCACGCCGCCGGCTCCTCAGGTGGTGGTCCCCGACGCTCCTGTCGCCGAGGAGACCGACGACCTCGGATTCCCGGCCTTCGCGACCAAGAACACGACCAGGGTCGCCGGCGCGGACCCGGTCGCCGACGCGGCAGGTGTCGCGCTCGCCGTGCACCCATCGACCGGCGGAGTAGAGGGACCGAACGCGGTGACGCTCGTCGACGCGGACGACTGGGCCGGTGCCGTTGCCGCCGCGTCGCTGACCGCCGGCCCGGTGGGGGCGCCGCTCCTGGTGACCGATTCCGGGGAGCTGCCGGAGCTCACCCGCTCGGCCCTGCGCGCCCTCGACCCGCAGGGATCGGCGGACACGGCCGGTCGGCAGGCGTTCGTGGTCGGCGACGCCGCGAAGCCGGAGGACCTCGAGTCGCTCGAGCTCGGCGGCGCCGGTCCGGCGGCAGAAGCGGCGGAGATCGACCGCCTGCGCGAGCGCCTCGCCGACGAGCCCGCCCACATCCTGCTCGCGAGCTCGGAGGAGCCCGCCTACGCGATGCCCGCGGCAGCCTGGGCGGCGCGCTCCGGCGACCCCGTCCTGTTCGTCGAGCGCGACCGGATCCCGAAGCCGACCGCCAAGGCACTGCGCGGCCATCAGGAGGTGCCCGTCTACGCGCTCGGCCCCGAGTCCGTGATCTCCGCCGACGTGATGAAGCAGGTGAAGCGCCTGTTTCCGACCGCAGAGCGAGTCGGCGCCGGCGATCCGGTCTCGAACTCGATCGACTTCGCCCGCTACGCGAGCGGCAACTTCGGATGGAACATCAACGATCCGGGCCACGGGCTGGTGATCGCGAGCGCCGATCAGCCGCTGGCCGGCGCCGTCGCGGCGCCGCTTTCGGCGAGTGGCTCCTGGGGCCCGCTGCTCGTCAGCACCGACGACGACGAGGTCCCTGCCGCACTCCGCGGCTACCTGCTCGACCTGAAGCCGGGCTACGAGAACGATCCGACCCGCGCCGTCTACAACCATGTCTGGCTGATCGGCGACACGGCGGCGCTCTCCGCCGACTTCCAGGCGCAGGTCGATGAGCTCGCGGAGGTCGCCCCGGTAAGTTCCGGCACCGGCGGCGAGTCGGTCGTCCCGCCGCCCGGAACGCCGGAGTCGTCGCCGCCCGAGAGCGGTACCAAGAAGGACGAACGAAAATGAGCGAGGCCGAACGACCCGACAGGCTCAGCGGACGCGAGATCACCGTCGAGGACGTGCGCGCGCTCGCGGGCCCCTCGACGCCGCACTTCGCGCTTCAGATCCGCAACCGGATCGAGCGGCTGATCGCAGGGCTGCCGCCCGATCATCCGGCGCGGGTCGAGGGCGAGCGCGAGGTCGCGCGGCTCACCGAGCTCGCCCGCCACTCCGGCGAGCCTCGCGGACTGTGAGGCGGAGCGCGGAGCGCGAAGCCGAGGTAGGCCGCCGTTGAGGCCGCTGCCGTGAGCGCGGCCGAGACGGCACCCGCTCCCGCGCTCGAGCGGGCGATCGACCTGCTCGACGAGCCGGGCGCTGCGCTCGCCCGCGAGCGCGGCCTCAACGAGTCCGGCTACCTCGACCTGCTCGACGGCGAGCTCGCCTCGACCGGCCCGACGCAGGACCTGATGGTCACCAGGCTCGTGCCGGCGATCTACGAGCGCTACTGGCGCCCAGCGCTCGGCCGGCTGATGAAGGGCGCCACCGGCCCCGGCATGGCGGAGGAGATCCGGATCGCGCGCCTCCTGCTCGGGCTGGGCGAGGGCAACGCGGTGCTCGACATCGCCTGCGGGCCCGGGAACTTCACGCGCGAGTTCGCGCGCGCGGTCGGGCCGAGCGGGCTCGCGGTGGGCGTCGATGCCTCGCGGACGATGCTCGAGCGCGGCGGCGAGGAGCTGCGCGAGTTCGTGCCGGCGAACGTCGTCCTCGTCCGCGGCGACGCGACGGCGCTCCCGCTCCGCGACGCGAGCTTCGACGCCGTCTCCTGCTTCGCCGCGCTGCACCTGTTCGCAGATCCGTTCGCGGCGCTCGACGAGATGCGGCGCGTCCTCGAGCCGGGCGGCCGGATCGCGCTCATGACCTCGGTGCGCCGCGAGGTGACCCTGAGGCCGCTCAAGCCGGTGATCGAGCGCGTCAGCGGGATGCGGATCTTCGAGGGCCAGGAGATCGTGGACGCGCTTTCGGCCCGCGGCTTCACTGAGATCCACCGGCGGCTGTCGGGACTCGTGCAGTTCGTGGGTGGTCGGCTCGCAGCAGGCTGAGCGCGACGATCGGGAAGAACAGCACGGTCACGAGCCCGGCCGCGATGAACCCGGCCGAGGTCGCGGCGTCGATCACCCCCAGCGACTGGCCGATCTGGGTCGCGGCGACGATGAACGGCAGCGAGGTCGCCTGGAGCAGCGCTGCGGCGATCACCTGTCGGCGCTCGAGCTCGCCGCGATAGAGCAGCGCCGGCAGGCCGCGGGCGAGGACGAGCGCCGCGACGAACGCGGGGATCGAGGCGATCGCGGTCGAGCTCGCGAACAGGGCGTCGAGGTCGAACCGAACTCCGCTCGAAACGAAGAAGATCGGGATGAAGACGCCGAAGCCCACGGCGGCGAGCTTCTTGCGCGTGTCGGGATGGGTCATCGCCTGGTCGCGGTCGAGATGGTTGAGGATCGCGCCGGCGGCGAAGGCGCCGAGGATCAGCTCGAGCCCGAGCTGCTCGGCCAGCACCGCCATGCCGACGAGCAGGACGAAGGCGCCGCGGATCCGGATCTGCGCGCTTGTGTCCTGAAGCCGCACCAGGGTCATCGAGACGCGCCGCGACCGCTCCGCCCCGGCAACCGCCATGAGCACGGACGCGATCGCGAGGACGAAGATCGCGATCAGAACGAGCTTCGTCCCGGCGCCGCTCGACTCCCCGGAGAACAGGAACGAGAGCAGCAGCACCGAGACGAAGTCGGCGATCGACGCTGCGGCGATGACGAGCTGCCCGAACCGCGTCCGGGCTTCGCCCGCGTCGTCGAGCACTGGCACGATCACGCCGAGCGACGTCGAGGTCAAGATCACGGCGACCGGGAGCGGCTCGTCGCCGATCCCGGCCACGTCGAGCGCGAGGCCGGCGACGAGCGCGAGCACTAGCGAGGCGAGAAAGCCGAGCGAGGCGGCTCGCAGGAGCGCACCACGAAGCGCTGCGATGTCGATCTCGAGCCCGGCGAGGAAGAGCAGGAACGCCAGGCCGAGCACCGACAGCACCTCCACCGGCTCGTCGACCTCCACCCAGCCGAGGACGGCCGGCCCGATGACGATCCCGATCACGATCTCGAGCACCACCGAGGGCAGCCGCGCACCGGGCACCAGGCCGATCGCGAGCGGCGCCGCGAACCCGGCCACGACGACGATCAGCAGGTTGTCGAGCGAGATCTCCACCCGGCGGATTGGTCGGCTCGCGACCCCGATCCGTTACGCGCCGGGTGCGAACTCCTCCACGATCCGGCGCTGGTACTCCGCGATCCGCTGTGGCGCGATGAAGTAGGTCGGCGGGCCCAGCCAGATCCCGTCGCCTCGCTCGGCGACCGCCTCGACCCGCTCGCGGACCTTGTCCACGGGTCCGGCGGCGCAGTAGGTGTCCACCATCTCATCGCTCACGAGCCCCGGCATCGAGGCGAAGTCGCCGCGCCGGAAGGCGTCGCCGACGGCGGCCGCCTCCTCGCCGAACCCGTGCATCTCGAACAGCGGCCGGTAGGTGCGGACGGTGGCGTAGAAGCACATCGTGCGGCGTGCGGCGTCGTAGGCCGCCTCCTCCTCGTCGTCGATCGCGCAGCACACGGACGGCAGGAAGTCGAAGCTCGATGGATCGCGCCCGGAGCGTGAGAGTCCACGCTCGAAGTTCGCCACCAGGACCTCGTCGAGCCAGCGAAGCGAGCAGATCGGGTGGCCGATCATCCCGTCGGCGACGTCGCCGGCCATCCGCGCCATGCCCTCCTGCACGGCCGCCGTGTAGATCGGGATCCGATCGCGGACCTTGTCGAGCGGCCGCGCCCAGCCGACGATGTCGATTTCGTGGTAATCGCCCTCGAAGCGGATCGGCTCGCCGGTCCCGGCCTTCTCGACGATCAGCCGGACGACCTCGATCGTCTCGCGCAGGTGCGGCGCGGGGCGGCCGTACTCGGCCCCGTGCCAGGTCTCGTTGAGGCGTTTGACCCCGGCGCCGAGCCCGAGCCGGAAGCGTCCGCCCGACGCCTCGTCGGCATCGAGCGACTCCAGGGCGACGATCATCGGGCTGCGGGTGAAGGCCCACGCGATCCCGGTGCCGACGCCGACCGCGTCGGTATGCGCGGCGAGCCACATCGCCTGGGTGAACGAGCTGCGGTAGAGCTCGACCGCCCACACGCAGTCGACCCCGGCCGCCTCGGCGGCGCGCGCCTCGGAGCCGAGCTCCGCCAGCGAGCCGCCGAGCCCGGCGATCTGGACGCGCTCGAGCGCGGCCGGCCTACTCATTCGCCGGGCCGCGCTCGAATCGCTTCGCGGAGCTCTAGACCCGCTCGATCAGCGTTCCGGTGCCGAGACCGCCGCCGCAGCACATCGTCACGAGGCCGGTCGCCCTGTCGGCGCGCTCCATCTCGTGGAGCAGCGTCGTGATCAGCCGCGCGCCGGTCGAGCCTAGTGGGTGACCGAGGGCGATCGCCCCGCCGTTCACGTTCACGCGGTCCATCTCCGGCTCGACCTCGCGGCGCCAGGCCGCAACCACCGATGCGAAGGCCTCGTTGATCTCGATCAGGTCGATGTCCGAGATCTTCATCCCGTTGCGCTCGAGGATGCGCTCGGTCGCCGGGATCGGCCCGGTGAGCATGATCACCGGGTCGACGCCGACCGTGGTCTGGTCGACGATCCTCGCCCGCGGCGTGAGCCCCAGCGCCTCGGCCTTCTCGCGCGCCATGAGCAGCACCGCGGCCGCGCCGTCGGAGACCTGGGAGGAGTTGCCGGCCGTGATCTTGCCGTCCTCCTTGAACGCGGGCTTGAGCTCGGCGAGCTTCTCGAGGCTCGTGTCGGGGCGGATCCCCTGATCGGTCGTGTACGTGTCGCCGTTCACCTGGAAGGGAACGATCTCGCGGTCGAAGCGACCCTCCTCGGTCGCCTTCGCGGCGAGCTGATGCGAACGTAGGCCGATCTCGTCGAGCTCCGACCGGGGGATCTCCCACTGGTCGGCGATCATTTCGGCCGAGATCCCCTGGGGGACGAGGTTGTAGCGCTCCATGAGCTGGGGTGAGAACGCGAAGCCGTGCTCCTTCTGGACCTCGATCGCGTCGGCGAAGGAGATGTGGCCCATGTGCTCGACGCCGCCGCCGATCACGACGTCGTGGACGCCCGAGGCGATCAGCGCGGCGGCGAAGTTGACCGCCTGTTGCGCAGAGCCGCACTGGCGGTCGACCGTGGTCGCCGGTGTGGAGATCGGGAGCCCGGCCTCGAGCCAGGCGTTGCGGCCGATGTTGATCGACTGCTCGCCGAACTGCTGGACGCAGCCGGCGACGACGTCCTCGACCGCGGAGGCATCGATCCCGGTGCGATCGATGACCTCCGAGTAGGACTTCGCGAGCAGCGTCGAGGGGTGCACATCCTTGTAGTAGCCCTTCTCCGGATGCCCGCGACCGACCGGGGTGCGGACCGCCTCGACGATCACTACCTCGCGCCCTGAGAACTTCCCGTTGCCGGCCATGACTCCTCCGTCTCACTCAGTAAGTTTCGTGGTGGAACTGACTCCAGGGTACCCGAAAGCGGGCGCTCCGGGGCCAGGCGCCGCTGCGGCGGCGCGTGATAGTAACCCAGCGATGGGAGGCTCCGATCGATACGTGCGGCCGGGGGTCGCCGGCAGCGGGACGATCGCTTGCGGGATCGCGGCCTGCGCGAGTCAGCTGGGACCGGTCCGGCTGCTGGCGCGAAGCGACGCCTCGGCATGGAAGGCCGAGGAGACCGCGCAGGGCCACGCGAAGAAGCTCGAGGAGGGCGTTCCGGACCGGATCAAGGTGACCACCGATCCCGCCGACCTCGCCGACTGCGACCTCGTCGTGGAGGCGATCGTCGAGGATGCGGACGCGAAGGTCGAGCTTCTGAAGAGCCTGGCCGCGACCTGTCCGGACGCCGACCTCGCCTCCACCACGTCGGCGCTCCTGCTCGACGAGCTGCGCGACCGCAGCGGCCTCGGGCACAGGTTCTTCGGCCTTCACTTCTTCAACCCGGTGACGAAGATGGAGCTGGTGGAACTGTGTCTGCCCGAGGACGTCCACCCCGGCCTCCGCGAGCGCGCGCACGCCTGGTGCGAGGCGCTCGGCAAGACCGCGGTCGAGGTGCCGGACCAGGCCGGGTTCGTGGTCAACCGCCTCCTCTTCCCGCTCCTGTTCGAGGCGGTGCGACTGGTCGAGAAGACCGGGATGAGCGCCCCCGACGTCGACGCCTGCATGCGCCTCGGCGCCGGCCACCCGATGGGTCCGCTGGCGCTGCTCGACTTCGTCGGCCTGGACGTCGCGGCGGCGATCGGCGCCAGCCTGCACGCTGACAGCGGCCGTCAGGGCGACGAGGTGCCCGAACGCATCCACGAGCTGATCACGGCCGGCAAGCTCGGCCGCAAGTCGGGCGCCGGGTTCTACGAGTACTGAGCCGGCGCTGCCCTACGCAGGGCGCTTGAGGCCGGACTTCCGGGCGCGGCTGCGGCGCGGTGCCGCCGGCTCGGGGTGGCGCCCGCAGATGTCCCAGACGACCTCTGCCTCGGAGACTCCCTGGCGGCGCGCCTCCTCGGCGACCGTGTCCCAGGGGAGCTGGGCGTCCGGCAGCTCATCCCAGCGCGCGAGCTCGAGCGCCTCCAGCGCCCCTCGCAGAGCCGGCCCTAGGTGCTCCTCCGACCGAAGCATCGCCGTGAGAACCTCGACCTGCTTGTCCGTGAGCCGGATGACCCACATGGCGCTACCCCATTTCTTGAGCGGGACCAGGGGAACGCTAGAGCGGCTCGCGGACGGCACTTCCGGGCCTGGAATGGCGCAAGTAGCGGGTTGGGAGCTACGCGAGCCCTGCCGGCCCCGGACGCGGGGCGGAGGAGTCGGCGGGCAATTGTTGGTGCTCGGCCGTCACGGAATGGATCCGCACGGCGACGATCCGGTTGTCGCGCACGGATTCGACCCGCAGCTCGTAGCCGTTCGCGCGCACCTTGTCGCCGCGCTTCGGCAGCCGCCCGAGCTCGGAGAAGACGTAGCCGCCGATCGAGTTGAACGCGTCCGAGGAGACCGGGAGCTCGATTCCCGCGTCCTCGAGATCGCCGAGCGGGACGTGCCCGCGGACGTACCAGTCGCCGTCGGTGAGCCGCCGCAGCGCCACCGCGCGGGAGTCTGTCTCGTCCTCGATCTCGCCCACGACCTCCTCGAGGATGTCCTCGATCGTCGCGATCCCCACGGTGCGCCCGTACTCGTCGGAGACGATCGCGATCGATGAGCGCTGGCGCTGGAGCTCGGCGAGCAGGTCGTCGAGCGGCTTCGTCTCCGGAAACACCGGGACCTGACGGATCGCGGGCTCGAGCGAAGCGTCGGGCCCAGCGTTCATGAACAGGCGGACGAGACTGTTGTTGTGAACGATGCCCCGAACCTTGTCGGGGTTCGAGTCCTCGACGACGACGAGCCGCGTGTGGCCGGAGCTGACGCAGCGCCGTAGGGCCTCCTCAACCGCCTCGTCCGCGTTCACGGTGACGACCGCCGGGATCGGCGTCATCACCTCGCGCGCCTCCTGCTCGTGGAGGTGGAAGACGCCGCCGAGCATCACCGCCTCGCCCGGGTCGAGGCTGCCGCCCTTGGCCGAGCTCTGGATGATCTCCTTGAGATCGGCGGACGTGTGCTTCTCGGCGAGGTCGTGCGGGTTGACGCCGAACACGCGAACGACGGTGTTAGAGACGAAGTTGAGGCCAATGGTGAACGGCGCGCTCGCGACCTCGAACCAGTGCAGCGGCCGCGCCAGCACTCGCGCCGCCCGGTCGGCGTTGGTGATCGCCAGCATCTTGGGCACCTGCTCGCCGATCGTGATGTGAAGCGAGGTGGCGATCGCGAACGAGATCGCGAGCGCAATCGCGTGCGCGCCGGAGCCATCGCCGAACAGCGGCTCGATCAGCTCGGCGATCGAGGGCTCGCCGAGGAAGCCGATCCCGATCGACGCGAGCGTGATCCCGACCTGGCACGCGGCCAGCGACTCGTCGATCGTCTCGATCTGCTCGAGCGCCTGCTCAGCCCCGGCCTCGCCCTCCTTGGCGAGCGCCTCGATCCGCCCCTTGCGGCTGCGCACGAGGGCGAACTCAGCAGCGACGAAGAGCCCGTTGAGGAGGACGAGCAGGATGAGCAGGACGAGGAAGAGCGCTGTCACTGCTCAGGGCACGCCGCGGGCCCGGTACTTCGAGGTCGGTCGTCGTCCACTGCGACGAGGCAGACGGTAGCAGGGCGACCGCAACGGCCCCAACGTGCGGATAACGTGACTCGTCGTGGAGCAGGACCAGACGCCGTACCTGTACGCCCTGCGTGCCTACGCCGACCGGGAGCCGGGTCGGTTCCACGTCCCGGGCCACAAGGGCGGCCCGGGAGCCGATCCGGCGCTTCGCGAGGCGTTCGGCTCGGAGCTCCTGCGGCTCGACATACCGGCCGGCATCGAGGGGATCGACATCGCCCCCGATCCGTCCCACGCCCCCTTCCAGCTCGCCCAGCGGCTGGCGGCCGACGCCTGGGGCGCGCAGCGGAGCTGGTTTTTGGTGAACGGCGGGTCCGGCGGAAACCACGCCACCTGCCTCGCGCTCGTCCACATCGGTGAGCGGGTGGTCGTGCAGCGAAACGTCCACTCCTCGACCATCGACGGGCTCGTGCTCTCCGGGCTGCGGCCGCGATTCGTCGCCCCGGAGCTCGACCCGGAGCTCGGCGTGGCCCACTGCGTCGGACCCGACGCCCTCGACGAGGCGCTCGCCTCCGAGCCCGAGGCCGTCGCGGCGCTGATCGTCTCGCCGACCTACTTCGGCGCCGTCGCGGACGTCGCCGCGCTGGCCGAGGTCGCGCACTCGCACGACGTCCCGCTGCTCGTCGACGAGGCCTGGGGCTCGCACATGCGCTTCTCCCCCGCGCTGCCCGACTCGGCGCTCGAACTCGGAGCCGACCTCGTGCTCTCCTCGGTGCACAAGATCGTCGGCTCGATCACGCAGTCGGCGATCCTCCACCTCGGCCACGGCTCGCGCATCGACGAGCGGATCGTCGACCGCGCCGTGACCCTGATCGAGACGACGAGCCCGAACGCGATCCTGACCGCCTCGCTCGATGCCGCGCGGCGCCAGGCCGCCGTGCGCGGCGAGGAGCTCCTCGCCGAGACGGTGAGCTCGCTCGCCGAGTTGCGTGCGCGGATCCGGACGATCCCGGGCCTCGACGTGCTCGACGAGCGGATCGTCGGCCGCGGCGCCGTGTTCGCGTACGACCCGCTGCGGCTCGTGGTCGACGTGCGCGGCACCGGCGCCACTGGCCACCGCATCGCGCGCATCATGCGCGAGGCCGACGACATCAACCTCGAGCTCTTCTCGGAGAACGTCGTCGTCGCCGTCTTCGGGATCGGCGAGCGCGCTGAGCGGAGCGGAGCGCGGCTCGTCGACGCTCTCGAGCGCGCGTGCGAGCGACTCGGCGAGGAGGAGGCCGAGGCGCTGCCGCCGTTCGCCGAGCCGCCGCCCTGGGGAGCGACGAGACTCTCACCGCGCGAGGCGTTCCTGGCCGAACAGGAGGTGGTGCCGTTCACGGACGCCGAGGGCAGGATCGCCGCCGAGTCCCTCGCGGCCTACCCTCCGGGCGTGCCGAACGTGCTCCCGGGAGAGCTGCTCACCCGCCCGACGCTCGACTACATCGCCGACAGCGTCACCCACGGCGGCCTGGTGCGGGGGGCGAGCGACCGGACGCTGAAGACCGTCAGGGTCGTCTGCGAATGAGCGAGGTTGCTCCCTGGGGCTCGGATTCCGAGTACGGCGCGCTCCGCGACGTCCTGTTCTGCCCGCCCGACAACTTTCGGTGGCTGCCGACGAGCGCGATCTCGAAGGCGACCCTCGCGAGCGGCGCCGCCTTCGACCATGAGCTGGCGCTCGCGCAGCACCGCGAGATGGTCTCGGCCTATGAAACCGCGGGTGTCAACGTCCACTGGCTCGAGCCCGACCCGGTCCTCCCGTATCAGGTGTTCACGCGCGACTCGAGCGTGATGACGGGCGGCGGCGCGGTGGTGACCCAGCTGAAGCAGCAATGGCGACGGGGCGAGTACGCCGCGGTGATCCGCTTCTACCAGGGCAACGGGATCCCGATCCGGGGCATGATCACGGCCGGCGCGATCGAGGGGGGCGACGTGATGATCGTCGAGCCCGGCGTGGTGCTGATCGGAAACGGCGAGGAGCGCACCGAGATCCAGGCCGCACGGCAGCTCGCCGAGTGGATGGAGGCGGACGGTTGGGAGGTGCGGATCGAGCCGATCCCCGGCCAGTTCGTCCACATCGACGTGCTCGTCTCGATCCTGGCCCCGAAGCTGGCGGCGGTCTGCGTCGAGGCGGCCTCGGGAGGGCTGGTCGCGTGGCTGCGCGCGAAGGGCTTCGAGATCCTCGAGGTCTCGGTCGCCGACGCGTTCCAGCTCGGCGTGAACGCGATCTCGCTCGGCGGGGAGCGCGTGATCTCGACGGCCGGCTCCGAGCGCCTCAACGAGCGCTTGCGCTCCCTCGGACTCGAGGTGCTCGATCCCGACCTGTCGATGTTCACGGCGGGCGGGGGCGGCGCGCACTGCCTCGCCCAGGCGCTGCGGCGCGATCCGGCCTGACCGTGCCCGGCGCGCCCACGATCGACGCGGCGCGCGTGATCGCCGATCTGCGCGAGCTCGCGCGGCGGACGGGCGACGACGCGGGCGCCCAGCGCCTCGCTTGGACCGAGGCTTGGCGCGAGGCACGACGCTTCCTCGGCGAGCTGCTCGCCGAGGTCGGCCTCGAGCCGGAGCGGGACGCCGCCGGCAACCTCTGGACGACACTGCCGGGCGCGGCGCCGGACGCCCCCGCGCTGGTGGTCGGCTCCCACCTCGACTCGGTCCCGGATGGCGGCTGGCTCGACGGCGCGCTGGGGGTGATGACCGGGGTCGGGGCGCTGCGGGCGTGGGCCGTGTCGGACTCGCCGCCGCCGCGCCCGCTCTGCCTGGTGGACTGGGCCGACGAGGAGGGGGCGCGATTCGGGCGCAGCCTGCTCGGCAGCTCGGCCTTCTCGGGGACGCTGGATACCGCGGAGGTCGCCGCTCTGCGCGACCGCGACGGCGTGACGCTCGCCGAGGCCCTCGCGGACAACGGCGTGAACCTCGAGCGCTCGCCGGAAGCGGGCGCGCGCGCGGCGTCACTCGGCGGCTACCTCGAGCTCCACATCGAGCAGGGCCCGGTGCTCGAGGCCGAGGGCCTGCCGGTCGCCGCGGTGCGGGGCTGCGCCGGGGTCGAGCGAAAGCGGTTGCGGTTCGCGGGCCAGGCCGCCCACGCCGGGACGACGCCGATGAGCGCGCGCAACGACGCGGGGCTCGCCGCCGCCGAGACCGCGCTCACCGTGGAGCGCGTCGCCGTCGAGCGCGGCGGCGTCGGAACGACCGGCGGGCTGGTCCTCGAGCCCGGGATCGCCACTGCGGTCCCCGGCCGCGCCGAGCTCCTCGTGGACCTGCGCCACCCGGACGCCGCCGAGCTCGAGGCGATGCTTGGCGAGGTTCGCGTCGCAGCCGGCGACCGCTCCTCGCAGCGGGACTGCTCGGTCGATGAGGAGCGGATCTGGAGGATCGAGCCGATCCCGTTCGACCCCGCCCTGGTCGAGCTCGCGGCAGAGGCCGCGGCGGCGGCGGGGGGACGGACGGACCCGCTCACGAGCGGCGCCCTCCATGACGCCGCCGAGGTCGCGCGGGTCCTCCCCGCGGCGATGATGTTCTGTCCGTCGCGCGCCGGCCTCAGCCACACGGTGCAGGAGGACACGGCCGAAGCGGACCTCGCGACCGCGATCGACGCCTACGGCGAGCTGGTCGGTCGGGCGCTCTTGCGGGCCGGCTGACAACGGCAGCAAGAACGCCGCGATGTAACGCTGCCCCGCGAGCGGCGACTGTGGACCGAGCTACCAGGAGGAGAGCGTGAGCGAAGTCACCCTCAACGAGATGCAGATGGCGATGGTCGAGAGCCGGCCCGCCGACTACTCGGACCTACGCGCGATGTTCATCAACTGCACGCTGAAGCGCAGCCCCGAGCTCTCGCACACCCAGGGGCTGATGGACCTCTCGATCGAGATCATGCGGCGCAACGGCGTCGAGGTCGAGTCCATCCGGGCGATCGACCACGAGCTCGCGACCGGCGTGTGGCCGGACATGACCGAGCACGGCTGGGAGGCCGACGAGTGGCCCGCGATCTTCGAGCGGGTGCTGGCGTCCGACATCCTCGTGCTCGGGATGCCGATCTGGCTCGGGGAGAAGTCGTCCGTGTGCACGAAGGTCATCGAGCGCCTCTACGGCAACTCGCATCTGTTGAACGACGACGGCCAGTACGCCTACTACGGCCGGGTCGGCGGCTGCCTCGTGACCGGCAACGAGGACGGGATCAAGCACTGCGCGCTGGAGACGCTGTACGCGCTCCAGCACCTCGGCTACACGATCCCGCCGCAGGCGGACGCGGGCTGGATCGGCGAAGCCGGGCCCGGTCCGTCGTACCTGGACGAGGAATCGGGAGGTCGGATGAACGACTTCACGAACCGCAACACGACCTTCATGACCTGGAATCTGCTGCACGTCGCCCGGATGCTCAAGAACGCCGGGGGGATCCCCGCGCATGGAAACCAGCGCACGCAGTGGGACGCGGGCTGTCGCTTCGACTTCCCGAATCCCGAGCACCGAGCCTGAGCCCGATCACGCTCGGCGGAGTACGTAGAACCGCTCGTTGAACCTGGCCACCCGGGCGAGCGGGTCGGGATCCGAATCCGCAACGGCGACATCGGTAACCGCCCAGTCCTCGAAGACCTCCTCGACGTCCTTCCGGCTCGCGCCGCGCGGCAGCGGCCCGCGCCAATGCGGTTCGAAGCAGTCGAGGATCAGGGCCGCGTCCGGCGCCGCAACCGCTGTGACCGAGCGCGCCATCGCGCGGCGTTCGTCGTCGTTCAGCCCGTGGAAAGTTCCGGTGTCGACGAGCAGGCGGTAGCCGGAGCCGACATCCACCTCCGACAACGCGGTGACGTCGGCGTGCACGAGACGCAGCTCGACCCGCTCCTCGACGATTCGTTCGCGAGCCCGCGCGAGCGCCCGATCCACGAACTCGACGCCCGTGACCTGCCAGCCTCGTTTCGCGAGCGCCACCGCCCAGACACCGCTCCCGGTTCCGAGGTCGAGAGCCCGGCCGTGCGGCGGCCCGTTTCCCTTCTCCTCGCGTCCAATCAGCTCAAGCAGCTTGTCCGCGAACGGTGGGTGATCTGCGAGGTCCTCCCACGGATGGAAGCCGAGAGCGTAGGCCAACCTGTAGTTCATCCGAGCACCTCGTTCGTCAGCGGTGGCGCGAACGCCGCGCCGATCGCTTCCTCGAGACGAGCCACGAACGCGCCCGGCCGCTCAATGTGCGGCGCGTGCGCAGCCCCCTTGACGACGCGGAGCGGCCAGCCGAGCCGGGAGCGTGCACCGTAGGCCAGCTCGACAGGGACCATGCGGTCCTGCGCGCCCCAGATCAATGAGACCGGCGCATTGATCCGCCGCAAGTCGGCGTCGTCGATGCGGCTCGTGCCGATCCGAATCAACTGGTTCATCGTCCGCTTTACGTGCCGGACGCGTCCGCGAGTCAGCGAGTAGCTGCTGAACGAGTCGAACCACTCCACCGCCTCGGATCGTGTGCGTCCTCGGTCGAGCAGCGCGAATCGCTCGAAGCGCTCGGCGTTTCGCTGACTCGCCCGCAGCGCGAAGCGAATCGCCACGACCCGGAGCCGGAACGGCATCCGGTACGGTCCGATCCCGGGCGCGGCGTAGACGCACAACCGCCGCAGCGCGTCCGGCCGGGCCCCGGCGAAGCTCGCTGCGAGGCTGCCGAGCAGCGAGTGGGCGACCAGGCACGGGCGCTCCTCGCAGGTCTGATCGATGAGTCCTTCGAACCAGGCCGCGAAGGGTTCTGTGTCCAGACGTCGGACGGGCGATGACTCACCGAGACCGGGAACGTCGGGAACGATCACCCGATGGCGTCCTGCCAGCGCCGGAATCACCGGCGCCCAATAGGCGCCGCCGCACTCGATCGCGCCGTGAAGCAGGATCAGCGGCGGGCCGACCCCTCCCTCCAAGACCGCTGTCTCGATCCCGGCGACGTCCAGTCGCCGCTCCGTCACCGGCAGACCGGCGAGCATCCGGTCCCGTGCTGTCGCCTTCCCGGTCACTCCTCGCCCAACCTACGGCCGTCCGCGCCTCGCCGCATCGGGTGAACCACCCAATTTCGCGCGCGACGGCACTGGGTGATCTCCCCCAGAGTCGACGCGATCGCGGCTCAGAGGAGTCGGTGCTCGTAGGCGTAGGCGGTTGCCGCTGCGCGGGACGGAACACCCAGCTTGGCGAGGATGTTGCTTACGTGGCGATCGACCGTCCGCTCACTCAGGACGAGCTCCTCGGCGATCGCACGGTTCGTCTGGCCGCGCGCGAGCATTCGGAGCACCTCGCGCTCACGTGCGGTGAGCGCATTGTCATCCGTTGATCGCTTGACGAGCGCAACGATTCGCGCGCGGTCTGGCTTGGCCCCGAGACGATCGAAGGCCTGGAGAGCTGCATCGAGCTCGAGCCTAGCTCCGTCCTCATCAGCCAACCCTCGACAGGCGAGGCCGATCAACTCGCGCGCGCGGCCGAGCTCGTAGGGCGCATGCAGCTCCTTCCAGGTCTCCGCCGCTTGCCGCAGCGGCGCGAGAGCGGAGCCGGATTCCCCGACGGCGAGTGCCACCGCGCCCCGCGCATGCGAGAGCGTTGCGACGAGCGCCGGAGGATCGTCGGGCGAGATCAGACGCGCGAGCTCGTCCGCGGCCGCGTGGGCTTCATCGAACTCACCGGCCGCGATTGCGATCTCGATCGCGGCGGGCCACAGCTCCAGGCAACTCGCTACATCGCTCGCCCCGGCCAGCGCTCGTTTGACCGCGGCCGTTGCGGCGGCGGTCTCGCCGCGCCCAAGTCGCCAAAGCGCCATGCCCGGCTGCGGCTCGCGGCCGAGCAGGCTCGCCTCGCGGTAACCCTGTTCGGCGGCGTCGTACTCGCCTCGGAGACGGTGGATCTCCGCGCGGCGATAGCGCGCTTCCCCGGCGCTGACCTCGTTCCCGGCCGCGAGGCTTCGCTCCTCGGCCCGCCGAGTCTCGGAGAGAGCCTCCTCCCATGCGCCCTCGAGCTGCTTGATCTCGGCGCGATGCACGAGGCACCGCCCGCTGAAGGCGACGAGGTCCGGCTGCTCCTCACACCAGTGCGAGAGCGCCGCGGTCCACTCGCGCGCCCGGCGAAGCTCGTGGGCCTGCCGGCACGCCAGCACCACGCCGCAGTAGACGAGGCCGGTGATGATCGGCGACAGATCGCCGCGGGCGGCGACGAGCATCGCCTCGTCCAGCAGCCGGACGCCCTCGGCCATCCGGCCGGCTCCGACCAGCATGTGGCCCTGAGCATGGAGCGCGAGCGCGAACAGATCCCGGTCGCCGAGGCGCTCGCCGATCGCGGCGGCCTGCGCGGCGACTGAGGCGGCCGCCTCCAACCGCCCGGCCGCTTCGAGCTCGAACATCCTCGGCAGCAACAGGTAGCCGCGCGCGGGGCGGTCGTCGCCGGTGTGGTCCAGCAGGCGCTCCGCTCGGCTGAGCCACCCGCTCGCGTGCGCCATATCGCCACGCTGCGCGGACTGGAGCCCTGCCCAGAATGCGCAGCGAAGGGCGGACGCCCGATCGCCGTGGCTCAGGTGCGCCGCATGGGCGCGCTCAAGGAGGCTCAGGTACCGATCGCCGTCCCCGAGCATGTACGCGGCGGTCGCCAG
>Ga0126312_10000056_pt1 | contig 43531 bp, 38 predicted proteins | sample Plot104A_FD_92537 | JGI IMG/M metagenome (GOLD analysis project Ga0126312, IMG submission 92537) | Serpentine soil microbial communities from UC McLaughlin Reserve, CA, USA - Plot104A | ecosystem: Environmental > Terrestrial > Soil > Grasslands | place: USA: UC McLaughlin Reserve, Lake County... | reverse complement strand
GGCGAAACTCGTCGCCGCGGCCCCAGGTGCCGCGTGGAGCGGCGTTTCAGACCCCCTGGGCCGTTCGCGCTCACGAAGGAGAGCCCCGCGGTCAATTTGATCCCGAAGCGGAAGTGCAGGCCGGCGCGTGGCGAGGACCAGCGCGGCTACCAGCGGCCCGCCGGGAAACGGTGTGACGCCGGGGCCTTCGAGCGGGGCGCCAAGCCCTAGGTCGCTCCGGTTCGCTCGCGCCAGGACGTGGGACATCCCGGCCCGGCGCCCCGATGTCGATAGCTTCCTGCGCCATGGACGGGCTGGCGACTATGACCTATGAGCGCGACGGGAGGGTCGCCCGGGTCACGCTGGACCGGCCCGAGCGGGGAAACGGGATCACGCTGGAGATGCCGGGCGAGTTGGCCGCCTGCGTCGAGCGCGCGAACCTCGACCCGGAGGTGCATGTGATCGCGCTGGCCGGAAACGGCTCGGGTTTCTGCGGGGGCTACGACCTAGTCGCCTCGGCGGAGGGGCGCGGAGCCACCGATGCCGGCGACCCTGCCGCGCCCGAGGACGCGCCCAACCAGCCGGCGGTAGTGGCCGCGAATCACGATCCCTCGGGCACCTGGGACCCGGTCGTCGATTTCCAGATGATGTGGCGAAACGTGCGCGGGTTCATGAGCCTCTTCTGGTCGGAGAAGCCGGTGGTCACGAAGGTGCACGGCTATTGCGTCGCGGGCGGGACCGACATGGCGCTGTGCTCCGATCTGCTCGTGGTCTCCGAGGACGCGAAGATCGGCTACCCGCCGGCGCGGGTCTGGGGCGTCCCGACCACCGCGTTGTGGGTCAGCAGGCTCGGGCCCGCGCGGGCCAAGCGCCTGCTCCTCACCGGAGACTCGTTGACCGGCCGCCAGGCCGTGAGCTGGGGCCTCGCCACCGACTGGGCGCCCGCCGACGAGGTCGATCGCTGCTTCGAGGACCTGCTGGTGCGGGTGGCGCGCATTCCCCTGAACCAGCTCGTGATGCACAAGCTCCAGGCGAACCAGGCGATCCTCGCCCAGGGCCTCCTCCAGACGCAGCAGATGAGCACCTTCCTCGACGGGATCGCGCGCCACACCCCGGAGGGCTTCGCCTTCCAGCAGCGGGCGGCCGAGGCCGGTTTCAAGGAGGCCGTACGCGAGCGCGACGAGCCATTTGGCGACTTCGGCCTCCCCGGAAAAGAGGCCTGATGGTCAACAACCCCGAGATCACGGCCGAGGCGCTCAAGGAGCGCATCACGCCGAGCTTCCCCGCCGACATGGCGGTCGAGCCCGTCGAGATCACCGACGAGCGCTCGGTCGGGCGACTCGTCGTCGACGAGCGACACCTACACCCCGGCGGCCTGGTGCACGGCGGTGCCTGGGTGGCGCTCGCCGACTCGGTCGCGGCGTGGCAGACCTTCCGGCACCTGCCGCGGGGCTGGAGCTTCACCACGATCGAGATGAAGCTCAACGTGTTCGCGGCCGGCAAGCCGGGCGACGAGCTCATCGCGACGGCCGAGCATCTCCACACCGGCCGCTCGACGCACGTCGTGGAGGTACGGGTGGCGAACGGCGAGAAGCTCGTGGCGAACCTGATCGTCACGCAATTCGCCCTCGCGCCGCAGACGGGGGACTAGCCGGAGGCTACGGCACGCGGTGGATCTCGAAGAGGTTGGTCCCGAGCTGCATGTCGGGCAGGCCCGCGGTGATCCCGATCAGATCGCCTGACTTCGCGACGCCCTGGTCCCTCGCGAGGCGCGCGCAGTCGTCGAGCAGGTCGCGCAGGCCCTCCCAGTCCTCCTGGATGACCGTGCTCACCCCGAAGAGGAGCTGGAGGCGTCGCACCGTCTCGATCCGCGGAGAGACGGCGACGATCGGGACGCGGGGCCGGTGGGCCGAGACCAGGCGCGCCGTGCGCCCCGAGCGCGTTGGGACGATAAGCGCCGCCAGGCCCAGGGTGTAGGTCGAGCCGACCGCCGCTCGTGCGACGGACCCCGCGACGTCGTCGCCGTCGGTGGCCACGCGGTTGAAGAGCCAGTTGTCGTATGGGAGGTCGGGCTCGGTAGCCCGGGCGATCCGGTCCATGACCCGCACGGCCTCGGCGGGGTACTCGCCCACCGCCGTCTCCTCCGAAAGCATCACGGCGTCGGTGCCCTGGAGGATCGCCGCCGAGACGTCGCTCACCTCCGCCCTGGTGGGGCGGGGGGCGCTCACCATCGAGGCCAGCATCTGGGTGGCCGTGATCGAGGGCCGGGCGTGCAGCCCGGCAAGGCGAAGGAGGCCGCGCTGGACCGTCGGCACCCGCTCGATCGGCAGCTCGATGCCGAGGTCGCCGCGCGCGACCATGATTCCCCCCAGGACCGCCTTCACGATCTCCTCCGCGCGCTCGGCGGCTTCGGGCTTCTCGATCTTCGCGATCACGGGGATATCCGCTCCCGCCGCCCGGATTCGCCGCTCCACCGGCGCGATGTCCTCCGCGCGCCGCACGAATGAGATCGCGAGCAGGTCGATCCCCTGCTCGCAGGCGAAGTCGACCCACTGCAGGTCCTCGTGGCCCGCGGACGGCAGCGGGACATCGGCGCCCGGGAGGTTGAGCCCCTGATGCGAGGACACGGTCCCACCGGCCTCCACCTCGCAGCGAACGTCCGTCCCCGCCGTCTCCAGCACCCTCAGGCGAATTCGCCCGTCCGCCAAGTAGACCTCGTCGCCGGGCTTAAGTGCAGCGGGTAGCCCCTCCCAGGAGAGCGAGAGCCGCTCGCGCGTTCCCGCAACCTCCTTGGTGGTCAGCTCGACCTCGCGCCCTGCTTCGAGCTCGACCACCCCGCCCTCCACGTTGGAGAGCCGCAGCTTTGGCCCAGGCAGATCCCCGAGCAGTCCGATCTGCCTGCCGGTGCGGTCGGCCGCTTCCCGGGCGCGGGCCACGTTCTCGGCGTGATCCGAGCGGGTCCCGTGCGAGAAGTTGAGGCGGAAGACGTCTGCCCCGGCGCGGATCAGCTCGATCATCGCTTCGACGGAGCGGCTCGACGGGCCGATCGTGGCGACGATCTTCGTGCGGCGGTCGCGGTCGGCGACCGCCATCAGCCCACGGCCTCCGCCGGCTCCGCTGCGGGGTCGGTCTCCAGCCGCTGGATGTAGGGGACCCGCCACACGAGCGCGGCGAGCAGAAGCCCTCCCGCGACGCAGGCGAGCGAGAGGAACCACTGGCCGGAGCTGAGCAGCTCGAGCTCGAAAAAGTCGCGCACCGGAGCGGCCGCGAGGATGAGCGCGTACAGCGCGCCGAGGCCGGCGACCATCGCGAGCATGTAGCTCTGGATGGTGATGTGCTCGCGCCCAGGCCCCCGCTCGAGCAAGAGGATGAAGCACAGCCCGAGCACGATCAGGGTCGTCGTCGCCGCGGTTCGGCCATCCTCGAGCGAGCCGCCGAAGATGTTGTCGACGAAGAAGAACGACAGCAATGAAGCAATTGCCATCGCCACTCCCGCCGGGACCGCGAAAGCCGCCAGAGCGCGAAGCAGACGACCGCGGTAGAGCGGCCCCTCGCTCGGCGCCAGCGCCAGTACGAACGAGGGAATTCCGATGGTGAGCAGGGCGGCGACCGTCAGGTGGCGGGGGAGGAAGGGAAAGGTGAATCCGAAGATAGCGGCCACCGTGATCAGCACGGCCGCGTACACCGACTTCGTCAAATAGAGGCGCCCAAGGCGGTGGATGTTGCGGGCGATCCGCCGGCCCTCGGCGACCGCGCGGGGGAGCATCGAGAACTGGTCCTCGAGGAGGACGATGTCGCCGACCCCCTTCGTGATCTGGCTGCCCGAGCCCATCGCGACGGCCAGCCGCGCGCGCTTGAGGGCCGGGACGTCGTTCACCCCGTCGCCGATCATCGCCGTGAACCGGCCGCGATCGGCCAGCGCCGCGACCAGGCCCTTCTTCTGCTCCGGCGTGATCCGGCAGAAGATCGTGTTCTCCTCGGCCGCGCGTCCGAGCCCGCCTCGGTCGTCGGGAAGCTGCGGCCCCTCGATCACCCCGGCGTCCGGCGGCACGCCGACCGCGCGCGCGACGGCGGTCACCGTCTCCCGGGCGTCGCCTGATATGAGCTTCAGGTCAACGTCCTGCGAGCGCATGAAGTCGACCGTCTCGGCGGCGTCGGGCCGAAGCCGCTCCTCGAGGACGACGAGCGCCCGCGGCTCGAGCGGTGGCGGGGGGGAGGAGGCGGGGTTCTGCGGCAGCCCCCCGGCGGCCTCGCCGAACGCGACGACGCGGCGCCCGGCCCTCGTGTGCTCCTCGAGGGTGTTTTGCAGCGCGGGCGGCAGCGTCAGGACACCCGCTTCCGTGAGCACGTCCGGCGCGCCCATCACGTAGCTGCGCCCGCCGCCGGCCCCGTCGAGCGTCACCCCGCTCCACTTCCACGACGAGGAGAACGGGACCTCGGCCACCACCCTCTCGGCCGTCCCCGGATAGCGATCTGCGATCACCTGAAGGGTGCGGTTGCGCTCGCCGGAGGAGTGGGCGAAGCGCCCGAGCGCCTCGTGCGCGAGCGCGGGCCGCTGCGGGTCGGCGACCTCCACCGACACGAGCTCGAGGGTCCCGTCGGTGAGCGTGCCGGTCTTATCCACGCAGATGGTGTCCACGGCGGCGAGTGCCTCGGTGGCGCTCATCTGCTGCACCAGCGTGTTCATCCGGGCCAGTCGCACCGCCGCGACAGCCAGCGTCACGCTCATCAGCAGCACCAGGCCCTCGGGGATCATCGTGATGAGGCCCGCGGTCGAGGTCTGCGCGGCCTCTTCGAAAGCGATCGACCGGGCGCCCAGGGCCAGCAGCAGGATGACGGCCAGCGGGACCATGGCGATCGTCGTCGCCTGGAGGACCTGGTTGACCTCCTCCTGAAGTGGCGAGGGCGGATGACGGAACTCCCGGGCCTCGCCCGCCACCTTGGCGGCATGGCTTTCATCGCGCACCGCGTCGAGCTCGTAGTAGCCCGAGCCCGCGATGCAGAACGCTCCGGAGAGCAGCCGCTCCCCCTGGCGCTTGGGAACGCCATCCGACTCGCCGGTGAGCATCGACTCGTCCATGGTCAGGCCGCGCGAGCCCACCACGACGCCGTCGGCCACGAGCTGATCGCCCGGCTCGACCCGCACGATGTCCCCGGGAACGACCTCGTCCGCATGCAGCTCCGAGAGCTGGCCGTCGCGGGTCACGTTCGCCCGCGGGGCCACCAGCAGGGCGAGTTGGTCCAGGGTCTCCTTCGCCCGGACCTCCTGCCTGATCCCGATCGCGGAGTTGATGATCGCGATGAAGCCGAAGATCGCGTCGGCGAACAGACCCAGCGACAGGATGAGGATGAAGAACACGCCGATGATCGCGTTGAAGAGCGTGAGCACGTTTCCCGCGACGATCGAGGCGACCGAACGCGAGCTGGTCTCCTCGGGCTCCCCGAGACGCTCCAGCCGGCGGTACGCCTCGTTGCTCGAGAGGCCCTGCGGATGACGCCCGGCTTCCACGGCTCCATTCATACAGGAGGGCTCGCCGCGTCAGCCGGCGGCGCACCCATCCCGTCAAACCGGTACAAACCCGCGCTCTGGATCGAAGCTAAGGGAGGGACCTGATGTTGGTGAAGGTGGGACTGGTTTCGAGTGCTGTGCTCGCGTTGCTCGCTGGGGCCGCGAGTGCGTCGTTCCGGCCCCCCCTGCCCGATGACCGTGAGCGGGCCCGCGTTCTTCACATCGAGGTCGCCGTCGACAGCCGAGATCACCCAGAGCCAGGCTGACCGGATCTTCGACATCGTGTTCTCCGCCAATCTCACATTGGATTCCCTGCGCATGACGAGCGGCGACGTGACGAGCTTCACCTCAGGCAACGCGCGCGGTGGCAACGCCCGCGTGACAAATGGCAGGCTCACGCTCGACAAGGTCGCATCAACATCCGCCGACGCGCTCGTCGGCGGATCTGTCCACGCGTCGGGCACCAACACCAAGCTGACGATCAGTCGCTCGTTCTTCGAAACCAACGACGCGACCAGCTCCGGTGGGACGCTCTCGATTCAGGCGGGCGCCACAGCGACGGTGAAGCGAACCCTCCTCCAGCTCAGCGAGGTGGACGACTCGACCAACGCGGGCAACGGGGGCATCATTCTCAGCGAGGGGCTCGGCGGTCTCACCGTCATCGACAGCACGCTCCAGGGTTCCTCCGCCGAGTCCACCGGGGTTGGCAACCCGGCGCTCGGCGGCGCGATCTACTCGAATGCGCCCCTGACGATCAAGCGCTCGACGATCCGCGGCAACACCGCCAGCGCCGACCAGGACAACACCCAGGAGAACGGCGGCGGGGTGTACGTGGCGGGCGGCGTGGCGAACATCGTGAACAGCACCTTCTTCGACAACCGCGCCGGCGGGCCAGGCGACACCGATGGATTCGGTGGCGCCGTTTACGCGGCCTCCGGCACGACGCACATCAAGCACGTCACGTTCGACTCCAACCAGGGCTCCGACGATGCGGACTCGATTGGCACGGGTATCGGCGTCGTGGACCTCTTCGGCTCGATCATCGACGATGCCGGTGACCCCTGCGAGGGGTCGGTGTCGTCCGCCGGATTCAACGTCACCACCTCGAACGATCCGGATTGCGGACTTGTGGGCAGCGACGTCCCGGACGGCGATCCCGACCTCGACGTCTTCGGCGACAACGGCGGCTTCACCGAGACGATTCCGATCGCCGGCACGAGCGACGCCAAGAACCTGGTGCCGAGGAAGAAGTGCAAGAAGGCCACCGGACTCGAGGATCAACGCGGGTTCGGCCGCCCGAAGGGCAAGAAGTGCGACGCGGGCGCGTTCGAGCTCGGGGCTAAGAGGAAGTAGCCCGCTAGCCCTTCGCGCCCGCGAGGAGCTTCGTCGCCGCGTCGGGCACATAGTGGTTCACGTCGCGCGGCGGGCGCACGTAGCCGGAGTCCGACTGGCGCTTGGGTAGCTCGATCCGCGCGGGCTCGCGGGGCTGCCACGGGACCGAGTCGAGCAGGTGCGTGATGCAGTTGATGCGCGCGTTGCGCTTGATGTCCGATTCCACGACGTTCCAGCGGGCCTCGGGGATGTCGGTGTGGACGAACATCTCATCCTTGGCCCGGGAGTAGTCGACCCAGCGCGCCTGGGATTCGAGATCCATCGGCGAGAGCTTCCACTGCTTGAGGGGGTCGTCGATCCGGGCCCTGAAGCGTGCCTCCTGCTCGGAGTCCGAAACCGAGAACCAGTACTTGAGCAGGATGATCCCGTCGTCGACGAGCATCCGCTCGAAGATTGGGCACTGGTGGAGGAAGCGGCGGTACTCGTCGTCGGCGCAGAAGCCCATGACGTGCTCGACCCCGGCGCGGTTGTACCAGGAGCGGTCGAAGAGAACGATCTCTCGCGCCGCCGGCAGATGCGCCACGTAGCGCTGGAAATACCATTGCGACTGCTCGCGCTCCGTCGGCGCCGGCAGCGCCACCACTCGCGCGACCCGCGTGCTCAGATACTGCGTGATCCGCTTGATCACACCGCCCTTGCCGGCGGCGTCGCGGCCCTCGAACACGACGACCACGCGCGCCCCCTCACGCTTGATCCAGTCGGTCATCTGCACCAGCTCGGTCTGCAGGCGGAGCAGCTCCCTCTCGTAGAGCTTGCGCGGGAGCTTGGTGGGCTCGTGGGGCACACGGTGATCATGGCTTGCGCAGTCCCAGGGCGCAAGGGGTACGCTCTCGCGCCTTGGCTATGAAGCTCGGACTCAACCTTGGCTACTGGGGGATCGGCCCGCGGGGGGACGATGCGCTCGAGGCCGTGCGGGCGGTTGAGGAGCTGGGCTTCGACTCCGTATGGGTGGCCGAGTCCTACGGCTCGGACGTCGTGAGCGTCCTGGCGTGGCTGGCGCCGCAGACCGAGACCATCAAGCTCGGCGCGGCGATCATGCAGGTGCCGGCGCGCCCGCCGGCCGCCGCCGCGATGGCCGGGGTGACGATCGACGCGCTCTCCGGCGGCCGGTTCATCTTCGGCTTCGGCCCATCGGGACCGCAGGTCTCGGAGGGCTGGTATGGAGTCCCGTACCAGAAGCCGTGGGGGCGCACCCGCGAGTACATCGAGATCGTGCGCAAGATCGTGGCCCGCGAGGGGCCGGTGACACACGACGGCCCGCACTATCCGCTTCCGACGCCCGATGGAATCGGCCAGGGCAAGGCGTTGAAGCTGAACATCCACCCGATTCGCAACGAGATCCCGGTCTTCGTGGGCGCGATCGGGCGCAAATCGGTCGAGATGGCCGCCGAGATCTGCGACGGCTGGATTCCGATCTTCTCCTCGCCCGACGCCTTCATGTCCACCTGGGGCGAGCACCTGGGGGCCGGCTTCGAGAAGGGCGGCCGTTCTCGTGAAGACCTCGAGATCTCGCCGACCCTTCAGATCGGCATCGACGGCGACCTGGACGCCGCCCGCGGAATGGTGAAGGCGGGCCTGCTCCTCTACCTCGGCGGGATGGGAAGCCGCGACACGAACTTCTACGTCGACCTGACCCATCGCTTCGGCTTCGGTGAGGTGGCCGACGAAGTGCAGTCGCTGTACCTGGACGGCAAGCGCGAGGAGGCTTACGCGGCCCTCCCCGACGAGCTGGTCGACGCCACCTCACTCGTCGGATCTGAGGATGAGGTCCGCGAGCGAATCGCCAAGTACGAGGAGATTGGGGTCGATCGCCTCATCGTCTCGCCGATTCAGCCGGATCCCGTGGAGCGAAAGCACACGCTCGAGCGGCTCGCCGACATGGTCGGCGTCGGCGCCCCGGCGTAGCCCCGCTCACGAGGGGATAATCCGCGAATGGCGGAACTCGCGCCGGGCGACATCTTCGCCGGCCACCGCATCGAGGGGGTGGCGGGCCGCGGCGGGTTCGGCGTCGTCTACCGAGCCAGGCATCTCGCGCTCGACCACGTCGTCGCGCTGAAGCTCATCTCCGGCGAGCGCGCGGCCGATCCCACCTTCCGCGAGCGCTTCCAGTCCGAGTCGCGGATCGCCGTGTCGATCCGCCACCCGAACGTCGTTGCCGTCCACCACGCGGGAGAGGAGGACGGGCTGCTGTTCGTGACCATGGACTTCATCGAGGGCACGGATCTGCGCGGCCTGCTTAACCGCGAGCGTCGCCTGCGGCCGGAGGACGCCTCCGCGATCATCTCCCCGGTGGCCTCGGCCCTCGACGCCGCGCACGAGCGCGGCCTGGTGCACCGCGACATCAAGCCAGGCAACGTGCTGATCGAGGAGCGGCGGGGCGATCGGCACGTCTTCCTAACGGACTTCGGCCTGTCGAAGAAGATCGACGCCACCAGCGGGGTGACGGCCACGGGCGCCTTCGTCGGCACCCTCGACTACGTGGCGCCCGAGCAGATCAAGGGCGAGCGGGTCGACGCGCGCACCGACGTCTACGCGCTCGGCTGCGTGCTGTACGAGCTGCTCACCGGCGAGGTGCCCTACGGCGGCGAGATCGAGAAGGTGGCGAAGATGTACGCCCACCTCCAGGAGCCGCCTCCGTCCCTTTCGGAGAAGGCGCCCGACGTCCCGGCCGCCCTCGGCGACGCCGTACGGCGCGCGATGGAGAAGGACCCCGATCGGCGCTTCCCCTCCGCCGGCGATCTCGCGCGCGCCGCGACGGCCGCCGCGGTGGGCCGCGAACCATCCCAGCCGGAGCGCAGCGTGGGCGTGGGCGCCGCGGCACCTACGCAGGCGTTCGACTCGCTGGCCGCGCCGGCGGGAGCGGCGGGGGAGGAAACGGCGGAGGCGCGGAGGGTGGGGGAGAGCCCTCTGAAAACAGGTAGCGATCGCTATCCCGGCGATACCGCTCGCTACTCAGATTCAACGGCAGCCCCTCAAGCCCCCGAGGTGCCGACCGAGCAGCCACCTAGCCCGCCATCGAACGCCGCCGGCAGGCCGCGCCGCGGCGTGATCCTTGGCGGCGTCGCGCTGGCGGCGATCGCGGTGGGGGCGTTCGTGCTGCTGTCGGGTGGAGATGGCGGCGATGACACCGGCGGCGGAGGCGGCGGTGAAGGCGACGCCCAGGCGAAGGTGGTCGGTGACCCGATCAAGGTCCCGGCCAATCCGGTGAGCGTCGCCGTCGGCGATGACGATCTGTTCGTCTCGTCGCAGGACGGGAAGGCGGTGGTTCGGCTCGATCCCGCCAACGGTCAGGAGACCGGCCGCTTCGACTTGCCGTCCGGCACCGGCAAGCAGCTCGCAATGGCCGACGGCTCGGTCTGGGTGGCGACCGGGGAAGCGGGTTCGGATGTGGGGAGCGTTGTGGAGCTCGATGCAGGCACGCTTGATCCCATCGAGACCTTCCCGGTCGGCGTCGATCCCCGCGGCATAGCGCTCGACAACCAGTTCGCGTGGGTCGCGAATTATGGCGCCGACACCGTCTCGCGGATCGACCTGGACGGTGGGGACCCGGTGTCATTCCCGAGCGGGGGCGAGCTACCTGCCCGCGTCGCGCAGAGTGGCGACAGCATCTGGGTCTCTAATGCCGGGAGCGGGATAGTCACCCGGTTCAGTGAGGGAAGCGAGCGGGGCGAGCCGATCCGGGTCGGTGCCCCGGACAGCGAGCCCCGCGGCATGGTGTTCGCCGAGGGGCTGCTCTGGGTTGCGCTCGCCGCCGATGGAGTCGTGACCGCAATCGATCCAGCGGAGGGGAGGGTCCTTAGCGATGTCGAGATCGACGCCGGAAAGTTCCCCCTATCCATGGCGTTTGGCTTCGGCTCCGTGTGGGTGACGAACCGGGACGACGGCACGGTCAGCCGTATCGATCCCAAGAGCCAGAAGGCGGTCGGCCACGCGATCGAGGTCGGCGGCAGCCCCGAGGGCATCGCCGTCGACGAGGCGAGCGACCGGGTCTGGGTCACCACGGGCACCGGCGATTCGGTCGTCCAGATCGATCCCACCGGCTAGGACCCGGCCTGTGGCGAGAAACTGCTTTGGGTCCTTGGTGGGTCGCGCGCGGGGCGGGTTGGGTAGTCTCTCGCGGCTTCGCGGCGCCCACCGCACGCACCGCAATCCCTGGGGCTCAATGCAGATCGGAGTACCGAAAGAGACCGCCGCCGGCGAACGCCGCGTCGCCCTGATTCCGGACGTGGCCGGCTTGCTCGTCGAGAGGAAGCTCGAGGTCGTCGTCGAGCCGGGCGCCGGCGAGGGCTCGGGCCATCCCGACTCCCAATACTCCGACGCGGGCGCCGAGCTCGGCGGGGACCCCTATGGCTGCGACGTGGTCGTGAAGGTCGCACCCCCCAGCGCGGACGAGATCTCGCGGTTGCGCTCGGGCCAGATCCTGATCGGCCACCTTCAACCGCTCACCGCCGGGGACACGACGAAGGCGCTCGCCTCAGCCGGCGTCACGAGCTTCGCGATGGAGGCGATCCCGCGGATCACCCGCGCGCAGTCGATGGACGCCCTGAGCTCGCAGGCGAACGTCGCGGGCTACGCCTCGGCCCTCCTCGCCGCCCGGGAGGCTGGGCGCTTCTTCCCGATGATGACCACGGCTGCGGGAACCGTCGCCCCCGCGAAGGTCCTCGTCCTGGGCGCAGGCGTCGCGGGCCTCCAGGCGATCGCCACTGCCAAGCGACTTGGCGCGATCGTCACCGGCTTCGACATCCGGCGCGCGGCGTGGGAGCAGATCGCCTCACTGGGGGGCCGACCCCTCGAGCTCGACTTCATCCCCGACGCGGAGGCCGAGGGCGGCTACGCCCGGCCGCTGACCGATGAGGAGAACGCCCAGGTTCGCGACGCGCTCGCGGAGAATGCCGCGAAGCAGAACGTGATCATCACGACGGCGCAGATTCCCGGCCGCCCGGCACCGCTTCTGATCACAGCCGAGGCCGTGCGCAACATGGCGCCCGGCTCGGTGATCGTCGACCTCGCGGGCGACTCGGGCGGGAACTGCGAGCTGACAAAGGGCGGCGAGACGGTCGTCGAGGGCGGCGTCAAGATCATCGCGCCCGTGAATTTGGCGAGCGAGATGGCGGCCGATGCATCGCAGCTCTACGGGAAGAACATCGAGAACCTGCTCGGGCTGCTCGTCACCGAGGAGGGGGAGCTGGCGCTCGACTGGGACGACGAGATCATCGCCGGCGCCTGCATCACTCACGGCGGCGAGATCAAGAACGAGCGAGCGCGCGAGGCGGCCGGCGTCGCCGCGCCGGCTAGCGCGGGAGGAGCCGACTAGATGGACCTGATCACCGAGATCACGATCTTCGTGCTCGCGGCGTTCGTCGGCTTCGAGGTGATCTCGAAGGTCCCGACCACCCTTCACACGCCTTTGATGTCGCAGACGAACGCGATCCACGGGATCGTGATGCTCGGCGGGCTGATCGTCGCCGGGTTCGCGGACGACACGCTCGAGAAGACGATCGCGCTGATTGCCATCGCCTTCGGGACGATCAACATCGTCGGCGGCTTCATGGTCACCGACCGGATGCTCGGGATGTTCGCGCGCAAGCCAAAGCCGGCCGCCGAGGACCCGGAAAGCAAGAAGCCGTGATCTCGCTGGCGGTCCTCGAGCCCGGTGGCGACCTCACCACCGTCCTCTACATCATCTCGTTCTCGTGCTTCATCTTCGGCGTGCGCCGCGGGACGCACCCGACCACCGCGAAGCAGGGCAACCTGATCGCGGCGGCGGGGATGGCGATCGCGGTCGTCACCACCCTGCTGCTCGACGGGATCGGCAACTGGGGACTGATCATCACCGGCCTCGTGATCGGCACGACGGTCGGGGTCGTCGCCTCGACCCGCGTCCAGATGACTCAGATGCCCCAGATGGTCGCTCTCTACAACGGCGTGGGCGGCGGCGCCGTGGCCCTGATCGCGTGGTCGGAGTTCCGCCACGGCCTCACCGAGCTGGACTCCGGGATCATCGCCGACCTGCCGCTGGATACCTTCGTCCCGATTCTCTTCTCGATGGTCGTCGGCTCGGTCTCCTTCTGGGGATCGAACATCGCATTCGCGAAGCTCCAGGACCTGATCCCGACCCGCCCGCTGGCCGTTCCCGGCCAGCAGGTGATCAACGCGCTGCTGCTCATCGGGATCGTGGGGGGATGCATCGCCCTCGGCGTCAACAACGACGACCCGTCCCAGGGCCTCTTCATCGCGATCCTGATCGCCGCCGGGATCCTGGGGAACCTCGTCGTCCTGCCGATCGGCGGCGCCGACATGCCCGTCGTGATCTCGCTGCTGAACGCGTTCACCGGCCTGTCCGCCGCGGCCGCGGGCTTCGCGCTCGACAACGTCGCGCTGATCGTCGCCGGCACGCTCGTCGGCTCCTCGGGAACGATCCTCACGCTCGAGATGGCGACGGCGATGAATCGCTCCGTGGCCAACATCCTCTTCGCCGGCTTCGGCGGGGCGCCGGCGGCCGGCTCCGGCACAGGAGAGGAGCGGCCCCACGTCTCGATCGGGGCCCAGGACGCCGCCATCAAGCTCGCCTACGCCGACTCCGTGGTGATCGTCCCGGGCTACGGTCTCGCCGTCGCCCAGGCGCAGCACGCCGTAAAGGAGATGGCCGACGAACTCGAGAGGCGCGGCGTCCAGGTCAACTATGCGATCCATCCGGTGGCGGGGCGGATGCCCGGCCACATGAACGTCCTGCTCGCCGAGGCCGACGTCCCCTACGAGAAGCTGCGCGAGATGGGCGAGATAAACCCCGAGATGCCGCGAACCGACGTGGCGGTGGTGATCGGCGCGAACGATGTCACGAACCCGGCGGCGAAGAACGACCCCAATTCGCCGATCGCGGGCATGCCGATCATCGAGGTGCACGAGGCGCAGCAGGTGATCGTGATCAAGCGTTCGCTCAGCCCCGGCTTCGCCGGCATCGACAACGACCTCTTCTACGAGCCGAACACTTCGATGCTCTTCGCCGACGCGAAGCAGGCTGCCGCCGACATTGCCTCCGAGGTGCAGGGCCTTTAGCCACCCTTGTCAGCGCCCGCCCGGTCGATTAGGGTGGCCACGCCTTGGGCGCGAGCCATCGGGGCGAAGGCACGCAGGGATTCCTACGAGGGAGGGGCAGCTGAATGATTCGCGCAGTCCGTGATCGTCTGACCTACTCGAACGTGGTCGCGAGCGTTGCGCTGTCGGGTTCTCCGCGAAGGAGCTGGCGAACGATTGATATGGCTCGTGGGGCATTGACAGTTGCGGCGCTCATCGCGCTGCTCACCTGGGCGCCGGCGGCAGCCTCGGCCACAAGAAGAGCCCGTAGCCGCGAGCGACGCTAGGTCTCTCGCCGGCCGCGCCGGATGTGGGGGGTGGCCCAGCCGATCAGCGCGCCGAGCGCGCCGGCGATGAGCAGGGCGAAGATCAGCGGGATCGTCGTGTGGATGAAGAGAAAGTCGACGCGGACCTTCTGGAGGTTCTGAAGCACGAGGATGAGGAGCAGCACACCCGCTGTCCCCAGCGCCCACACCTTCCAGCCCGGCCGCTCCTTCTGCGGGATCACGGGTGGCTGGCGTGCATCCATTGGCACGAACGCTATCCACACTCGACACGTACGTCACCCACCAGTCATCCGCTCGCTCCTAGCGTCGGCCCATGGCCTGGAGGAGGGACGCTGGGCAATCGACCGTCGAGTGGATCGGCCTCGTCCTGCTCGTCTCGATGCTGGTGCTGGCCGTCGGGGCGCTCGCCGGGTCGCGCCTGTCGGGGTTCGCGCTCGCGCGAGCCGTGGCCGACCGCCTGATTTGCGCGGCAGGGCTGGGCGGGGAGTCCTGCGGCGTGCTGCCCGGTTCGGAGTTGACCGAGGCCTATGGACCCGAGCTCGCGGAGATCGTGCGCTCCTCGGCGCCCATGATCGCCTACGAGGAGGGCATGCATGCGGTACCGATCGACTTCCGGACCTGCCGCCTCGACCCGTGTTCTGTCGGCGCGGGCTCGGGCGAGGTGCTGACAACGCGGGCCGGTGAGCCGGCCAGTCTCTTCGTCCACGTCATCGACTGTCGCTCCGGCGTCGCGCCGGACTCCGAGAGCCGCGGCTACAACTGCTCAGGCCAGCGCGCGGGCAACCTCTACCTGCAGTTCTGGGCCTATTACCCGGGCAGCCAGAGCCTGCGGGGCGTCCCCGGAGATCCGGGTTTCCACGAGGACGACTGGGAGTCATTCCAGATCAGGATTGGACCCGACGGCGCGGACTCCCGGGCGTCGTCCCACCACGGCTACAACTACGAGGGCGGCGCGCAGAACTGGCTCTCGGACGCGGGCCTCACGCATCGTTCCGCCTGGGGACCATCGACCGGCACCTACTACGTCTCAGGCGGAAGCCACGCCGGCCACGCAAGCGAGGCGGGCGATCCGCCGCTCCGCTGGACTCCAGGGCATGGCCTGCGGCTGATCCCGATCGAGGAGGTGGCGCATGGGCGCTTCGGCTCAGCGCGCTTCGCGGTCACCCCGCCCTGGCTCAAGCGCGTCTACCGCGACCCGGAGTACGAGGGAACGGATTAAGGGTTGTAGCTCCTACGGCTACTATTCGTAGCGTATCTAGCTGCAGTATGGTAGCTGAGTGAGCTACAATATTCCGATGGCGCTCAACCCGTTCATATGGGATCGGCCGCTGGACGATCCGACCAAGATCGTCGGCATGGACGACTTCGCCAACGAGGTCGCACTCACCCTGAAGGCGCAGACGAACGTGGCCATCTTCGGGCCTCGCGACACCGGGAAGTCCACGTTCCTGACCTCTCTCGGACGAGAGCTCGCGATGGAGCACGAGGATGATGCGCCGCCCTTCGAGGTGATCCGCATCAATCTCAAGCGCGCCCTCTCCATCCCGGCGTTCATCTCGTGCGTCGACGACGCCCTCACGGAACACCCGAGTCCAACCCTGCGGGCGGCCGCTAAGAAGGAGCTGGAGCTCGTCGAGCGCCAGCTCGAGATCAGCTTCAAGGTGTTCAAGGCGTCGCAACGGCGGGCGAAGTCGGCGACTGAACCGGCAGAGGCGCTACACGCACAATTGAAGACCCTTCCCCGGATCGCGGACAGACTCGTCATCTGCTTTGACGAGTTCCAGCGCTTGAACCGGTGCCCGGGCGAGCCGCTCGCGATTATCGGATCCGCCCTGATGGATACGGGCGCCGCGAACATCTCCATGCTCTTCACGGGTTCGATTCGCGAGTACCTCGAGATGCTCCTCAACAACAGTCGCGAGCCCATCTTCAACCAGGCTACGAAGAAGAAGCTGCCGCTGATCACCCGCGCCGAGTTTCGTGAATTCCTTGGTTTTCACTTCGAAGCCACCGATCACGACATCGAGGACGAGGCACTCGATTACCTGCTCCAGCTGACCGACGCCCACCCAAAGCGGACGCAGCAACTCGCCTGGGCGACCTGGAATCGCCGGCGGCGCGGAACGGTCGGTCCCGACGACGTTCGCGAAGCCTTCGAGGAGCTGATGGAGGACCAGCAAGCCGACTTTGCGGTCACCGCGGACGCCCTCGCGAGCGGTGAGGAGCACGAGTCGACGGAGTGGAAGACCCTGCAGCTGCTGGCTGACGGCAACTCCGACCGCTTGAGCAGCGGCAAGGTGGCCGAAGCCTACGGCCTGCACTCGCGCACCGCGGCGACCCGGATCATGCCTCGGCTGCAGCGCCGCGGCCTCGTCGAACTCCGGGCTGGTGAGTGGAGAATTATTGACCCATTCCTCACGGAATGGCTGCGCCGGAACAGCCCGTTCGCCGAATAAGTAGGCGAAGATGAGCGTAGCTTTAGGAGCTACAAAGGTGTAGCTCTCGAAGCTACAGTTACTGCCACCTGTCAGCCTCGTTTGCACCGAGCACCATCAAGCCGAGACTCGGAACCCTCCGCTCAGAGGTCACGCTCCGAGACCAGGCCGCTCTGTAGCGCCCGCTCCACGAGCGCCACGCGTTTCTGGTTCTGGGGGAGCTCGGCGACCCCGAACTTCTCGAACAGCGCCCGCAGGTGGGTCTTCACGGCGTCCACGGAGAGGTGTAGCTCGTCGCCGATCTGCTGGTTGGTCGCCGGGGTCGCGAATGCCGCGCCGTCCTTGTAGGGGCGGCACAGGGCGACGAGCACGCGCTTCTGCGCGGGCGAGACTCCGCCGGCCTCGAGCAGATCGGTGGAGATCACGGTCGATTCCCCGCTCTGCGCGCCGGGGGCACGGAAGAGCACGAGCGTCTGGCCGAAGCGCAGGACGTCGCCGTCGCGCAGGAGCTTGCGCCCGCGCACCCGCTCCGCGTTCACGAACGTGCCGTTGCGCGAGAGCCCGTCGTCGACGATCGTGCACTCATCGCCCACGACCTCGAGCTGGGCATGCAGGCCCGAGACCTCGGCATCCCACTCCAGGTGAAGATCGGCCGCCTCGCGGCGCCCGACCCAGAGCTCGCTTGCTCCCTCGGCGACGGGGAGGATCCGCTGCTCGTCCGAACCGTCGCGATAGACGAGGAACGGCCGGCCCTCCCTCTCGGCCTCGATCTGGGCCTTCAGCTCGGTGGCGCTGGTGGCTCTCGGTCCCAGCTGCGCCATCAGCGTGGAGGCATCCGAAGCGCGCCGTCGAGGCGGATCGTCTCGCCGTTCAGCATCGGATTCTCGGCGATGTGCTCGGCCAGCGCGGCGAATTCGGCCGGATCGCCGAGGCGGCTGGGGAACGGGATCGCCTTGCCGAGCTCCTCGCGCGCGTCCTGCGGAAGGGCGGCGAGAAGCGGTGTGTCGAAGGTTCCCGGGGCGATCGTCACGACGCGGACCCCGCGGCCGGCGAGATCGCGCGCCGCCGGGAGCGTGAGGCCGACGATACCTCCCTTCGACGCCGAGTACGCGACCTGGCCGATCTGCCCGTCGAACGCGGCGATCGAGGCCGTATTCACGCACACGCCCCGCTCGCCTCCGGCGTCGGGCTCGTTGTCGACCATCGCGGACGCCGCGAGCCGCAACACGTTGAAGGTGCCGATCAAATTCACCTTGATCACGTTGTGGAACACCTCGAGGTCGTGCGCCCCCTGCTTGCCGGCCGTGCGCTGGGCCCAGCCGATCCCCGCACAACACACGGAGATCCGCAGGCCGCCGTCGGCTGCGGCCGCCGCCTCGACCGCGGCCTGCATAGGCTCGGGATCCATCACGTTCGCCTCGGCGAAGCTCGCGCGCTCACCCAGCTCCTCCGCAAGTGCCCCGCCTCGCTCGGCGTTCAGGTCGGCGATCACGACGCTGGCGCCGGCTCCGTGAAGCCTTCGCACCGTGGCCTCGCCCAGCCCGGAGGCCCCGCCGGCAATCAGTGCGCTTGCGCCCGAGATCTCCATCGGGGCGACGATATACCGCCCTGGCGGTTGTCGAATTTGGAACCTATGCGGTAGCAAACTCGACAACCAAAGGGATGGCGGCCACGCCTGGGCGCGGCCGTGGCCGCAATTCACGGGGCGTTCACGGCCAGCGAATCGACCTCTGTAGCCTTTTCGAATCGCGGCTCCCGCTCACGCACTGCTCAAGGAGGGGATTGCTGAGCGCCTCACCGAGGCGCGGGAACGCACCCTCGCGCTGGTTGCCCCGCTCTCCGACGATCAGCTGAACACCGTGTACTCGGAGATCCTCAGCCCACTCGCTTGGGACCTGGGCCACATCGCGAACTTCGAGGAACTGTGGCTGGTCCAGCGCATCGGCGGGCGCGAGCCGCTGAGCGGCGATCTGGGGCGCTACTACGACGCGATCGAGAATCCGCGTGCGACCCGCAATGAGCTGCCGATCCTGCGCGGCGAGGATCTGCGCTCGTACATGGAGCAGGTGCGATCCAGGACGTTCGAGGTCCTGGAGGGGATCGAGCTCGAGGACACCCAGGACCCGCTGCTTCGCGACGGCTTCATCTACGAGATGCTGCTCGCGCACGAGCATCAGCACGGCGAGACGATGCTCCAGCTCCTCCAGATGGTCGAGAGCTACGAGCCCGTGGAGCACGACGAGGGCCCGGCGTCGGAACCGGTCAGCGAAGGCCCCGAGATGGTCCGTGTGGCGGGCGGGGAGCACGAGATCGGCGCGGGACCCGCCGGTTTTGCCTACGACAACGAGCGGCCACGCCACTCCGTGGAGCTGGAGCCGTTCTGGATCGACCGCACGCCCGTGACCAACGAAGCCTTCGCTCGGTTCATCGAGGACACGGACGCCGAGCCCCCGCGTTACTGGGAGCGCGACTCGGATGGCGGCTGGGTGCGGACCGCCATGGGTAGGACCGAGGCGCTCTACCCGCGACTGCCGGCGATCCACGTCGACTGGCACCAGGCCGACGCCTTCGCCCGCTGGGCCGGCAAGCGGCTGCCCACCGAGTTCGAGTGGGAGGCGGCCGCCGAGGGCGCCGACCCCGAGCGCGCCAACCTCGACCAGCTCGCCTTTGGCTGCGCCCCGGCGGGCGCCTATGGAGACGCTCCGGCCGACTGCGGGGCGGTGCAGATGCTGGGCGACGTCTGGGAGTGGACCTCGAGCGACTTCCGCGGGTACCCGGGCTTCGAGGCCTTCCCCTACCCGGAGTACTCGGAGGTCTTCTTCGGCGACGAGTACAAGGTGCTGCGCGGCGGGGCGTGGGCCGCGCGCCGCAGCGTGATCCGCACGAGCTTTCGCAACTGGGACCACGCGAAGCGCTCACAGATCTTCTCCGGCATCCGTTGCGTAAGGGACGATTGATGGACGGCGCCGCCACGCAGCAGGTGACGATCGACGTCCGGCTGCCGCCGGGCGGGCCCCTCTCGGGCATGGCCGCCGACGTGCGCGCCGGGCTCACCAAGCCATTCAAGGAGCTGAAGCCCCGCTACTTCTACGACGGGCGCGGGTCGGAGCTCTTCGAGCGGATCACCGAGCTGCCCGAGTACTACCCGACGCGCGCCGAGCGGGCCATCCTCGAGCGCTCGGCCACCGAGATCGTCGCCACCGCCGGCGAGCCGGCGACCCTGATCGAGCTGGGCTCCGGGTCGGCGGCCAAGACTCGCGTCCTGCTCGACGGAATGGCCGACGCCGGATGCCTCGAGGCGTACGCACCGGTGGACATCTCCGAGGAGATCACGCGGGATACCGCGGAGAGGATCGCCGCCGAGTACGGCATCGTCGTCCACGGGCTGGTCTGCGACTTCGAGCTGGACCTCGAGAGCATCCCTCTCTCCGGGCCGCGGGTGATCGCCCTGCTGGGCGGGACGATCGGCAACTTCGAGCCCCAGCAGCGCGCGAGCTTCCTGCGCCGGGTGGCCCACCTGCTCGGCCCCGAGGACCACTTCCTGCTCGGCACCGACCTGGTGAAGGACCGCGAGATGCTGGAGGCCGCATACAACGACGCCGCGGGGGTCACGGCCGAGTTCAACCTGAACGTCCTGGCGGTGCTCAACCGCGAGCTGGGGGCGGACTTCGAGCTCGACGCCTTCGAGCACACCGCCTTCTGGGATGACGAGAACCTGTGGGTCGACATCCGGCTCCGCTCACTGGCGCGCCAGATCGTGAACTTCAAGCAGCTTGATCTTCAGATTCCGTTCGACGCGGGTGAGGAGATGCGCACCGAGATCTCCACCAAGTTCGCTCGCGAGGGCCTCGCCGGCATCTATCACGAGGCCGGACTCGAGCTGGCGGCGTGGTGGACCGAGCCCGACGAGCTGTTCGCACTCTCGCTCGCCCGCCCGGCCCGCTAACCCGCCGCGAGCGCCTCGATCAACTCGGCCTGGCGGTCGGGGGTGGTGACCGGCGTGAGGACAGGAAGGGTGATCCCGCCCTCGACGAATGCGTCGAGGCGCTCGCGCATCTCGGCCGGCTCGCCGAAGATGAACGTCTGCTCGATCAGCTCCCACGGCGCGGCGGCCATCGCGCCGTTGCGGTCCCTCGCCGCCCACAGCTCGACCATCTCGTCGATCGCCTCGCCGTGGCCGAGCCAGCGGAAGAACGCCTCGTAAACCGGGACCGTGGCGTAGGAGGCGAACATGAACCGCGCCAGCGGCTCGACGTCCTCCCGGGGGCCGGGCAGGCAGAAGAAGCGGCAGGCGAGCTCGAAGCCCTTCGGGGCGTCCTCGAGCTGAGCGACGACCTGAGGGAGCCCCGAGAGGGGGAGGAAGTTGCTGAACGCCCCCTGCGCCTTCTCGACCGCCAGACGAAGCATCTTGCCTCGCAGGGCGGCGAGGATGATCGGGATCGGCTCGGCCGGCGGCTGCTCGAGCTTGAATCCCGTCACGGTGCGCTCGCCCGCGAACGCGACGTTCAGGAAGTCGACGGTCGCCGACACCTTCGAGAGCGGCCGCTCGAACGGGGTGTCGTTCCACCCGGCGACGATGCGATCCGATGAGGCGCCGATGCCGAGCGCGAAGCGCCCGCCCGAGGCGTCGGCCAGCGATGCCGCCTGTTGCGCGAGCAGCGCGGGGCCGCGTGTGAACACCCCGACCACGCCGGTGCCCAGCCGCACCTTCTCCGTCCAGGTGCACGCCAGCGCGAGCGGGGTGAAGCCGTCGGGCCCCTGCGTCTCGCCCGTCCAGAGGTCGGTGTATCCGGCGGCCTCGGCGCGGCGGAGGATGTCCTCGTGCTCGCGCAGCGGCAGCGTCGGCAGCGGCAAGGTGAGTCCCCAGCGGCGGTCGGGCATGTGCAGCGCAGGACCCTATCGGTCGGATAGGCTCGCGCGACGCGGATGGATTTCTCGCGCCTCGACCGAAATCGCCTGCTCCTCGGCGCAATCTCCGGGAGCGTGCTGCTCATCAGCATCCTCTTCCTGCCCTGGTACTCCTATGACCTCGCCGGCATCGACAAGGCAGCTGATTCGGGCGACTGGGTTTGCGGAGTCGGAGACACCTCCTGCACTGCGTTCGACACGTTCTCCATCTTGAGCTGGCTGCTGATCCTCGCTGCGCTTGCGCCCCTAATCCTCGGCTGGATCATCGTCCGCGGACACCGGCTCTCCTGGCCGCCCGGCGAGATGACGATGGTCGCCGGGTTCGCTGCCCTGGTCCTGATCGCGTACAACGGGATCATCGACAAGCCCGGCTCCGGCCGGGCCGAGATCGGGATTGGCCTCGACTACGGTTATTGGATCGCCCTCCTGGCCTCGATCGGGATCGCCGCCACGGGCTTCCTGCGCTCCCAGGCCGGCCAACAGCGCCAGCGCAAAGCACCCGGCACGGTCTGAGTCCAGCCACTACGGTCTTAGGCATGGCGCCCGAAGCCGAGAGCGTGATCTCGCACGACGTGCGCGATACGACGCACCCCGATCGCAACCTCGCCCTCGAGCTGGTGCGGGTCACGGAGGCCGCCGCCCTCGCGGCCGCCCGCTGGGTCGGCCGCGGGGACAAGGAGTCCGCCGACCAGGCGGCGGTCGACGCGATGCGCCTGCTCTTGGACACCGTCCCGATGGACGGGACCGTGATCATCGGCGAGGGCGAGAAGGACGAGGCGCCGATGCTCTACAACGGCGAGCGGATCGGCGATGGCAGCCCACCCGAGGTCGACATCGCCGTCGACCCGCTCGAGGGCACGCGTCTCACGGCGCGCGGAATGCCCTCGGCGCTCGCGGTGATCGCGCTCGCCGAGCGCGGCACGATGTTCGACCCGGGCCCGTGCGTCTACATGGAGAAGCTCGCCGGCGGCCCGGAGATCGCCGACCTTCTGACCCTCGGCGAGCCGCTCCCGAGCGTGATCGCGAGGGTGGCCGAGCACAAGGGCGGAAACCCCGGTGACGTGACCGTGATCGTCCTCGATCGCCCCCGCCACGAGGAGCAGATCGACGCGATCCGTGATGCCGGCGCGCGCGTGCGCCTAATCACCGACGGCGACGTATCCGCCGCGCTGTTCGCCGCGGCGGCCGAGGGTGGGGTGGACCTGCTTTGGGGGATCGGGGGGACGCCAGAGGGCGTGATCTCCGCCGCGGCGATCAAGTGTCTCGGCGGTGAGATCCTTGGGCGCCTCTGGCCCCGCGACGCCGACGAGCGCCAGGCGGCGATCGACGCCGGCTATGACCTCGACGAAGTCCTGGACGCCAATCGTCTCGTCTCCGGAAAGGACGTGTTCTTCGCCGGAACGGGCGTCACCGACGGCGAGCTGCTGCAGGGCGTTCGCTACACGGGCGGCAAGGCGACCACCGAGTCCCTAGTGATGCGCTCGCGCTCCGGCACGGTGCGCACGATCCGCGCCCGCCACGATCAGGCGAAGCTGCGTGAGGTCACGGGCGGCCGCTACGGCTGAGCCCGCTCGGCTGGGGCTCCGCGATCCGGTACACGGGCCCGTCGAGTGACAGCACGTAGATCCCGCCCGCGAGGTCCTCGCCGAAGGATGCGAGGCGGGGAGCATGGAGGCCGGTCCGCTCACCGGACGGGTCGCTCGCCGAGGGGTCGAGGCTCATGATCTCTCCCGCGCAGAAGTCGGCGTAGATGTAGCGGCCCTCGAGCGAGGGGACGCCGTGGTCGCGGACGACGTAACCGCCGGTCACCGCGCAGAACGGGTCATCCTCCTCGCCGGTCCGCTCGTACGTGAGCACCGGGGAAATTGGGTCATCGGGCGCTGGGAAGTCCGTATGGGACTCGGCCGAGCCCTCGAGGGCAGGCCAGCCAAAGTCGGCCCCGTCGAGGTCGTCGAAGGCGACGTGGTCGATCTCCTCCTGGCTGTTGTCGCCGACATCGCCGATCCATACGTCCCCGGCCTTGCGGTCGAACGAGTAGCGCCAAGGATTGCGAAGTCCCAGCGCGACGACCTCCGCACGGCCTCTGTCCGGGGCGATTCGCAGCATCTTGCCGAGGAGGCTGTCGGCGTCCCGCGCGGTGTCCGGGATCGGGTAGGGCGGGCCGCCGTCGCCGGTTCCGAGGTAGAGGCGATCGTCGGGCCCAAAGGCCAGCTGGCCGCCCCAGTGGACGAAGTTGCGGTGGGGGATCGCGAGCACCTTGCGGCGGCTGCTCACCTCGACCGTGTCGCCATCGGGGGCCGCACGAAACGCGTCGACGTGGAGACGCCTGTCCCGGCCCGCGTAGGCGACGTAGAGCGCCCGGTTGCGCCTGAACCCCGGGTCGAATGCCAGCGACAGCAGGCCGCCCTCGGCCTCGGTCGTGATCTCACGCGAGAGGTCGAGGACCGGCCGGCGCTCGACCTCGCCCGATGCGCGCACGAGGCGGACGCGCCCGGCGCGCTCGGCTACGTACAGCGAGTCGCCGCGGCCCGGCGCCTGCGCGAGTGAGACCGGCTCCTCCAGGGTCGCGATCTTCACCAGCCGGGGCCCACCGGGACGCTCGAGCCCGCCCGTCCTGGAGGTCGCCTCCCCGCCGCCGCAGCCGGCCAGGAGCGCCGCGGCGCTGAGCGCGGCAGCGACCGCGCTCGCCCCCCGTGCCCACCCAGGGGTGAGGTCAGGTCCCGACATCCTCGATTCGATCCCCCATCTCGATCGCGTCACGCTCCTCCGTCCAGCCCGGCACCTCGAGGGCGCCGGTGTCGTGAAGCTCGTACCGCAGGGCGTTGATCACCGCGCCGGCCATCAGGCCGAGGCTGACGAGGTAGAACCACAGCAGGGTGACCAGGACGAAGCCGATGGCCCCGCCGACCTGGTCCAGGTTCGAGACCTCGGTCAGATAGAAGGGAAAGACGGCGTTCGCGACGCCGATCGTCACCGTGAAGAACAGGGCCCCCGGCCAGACGCCTCGCCACGGGACGTGCCCCTTCGGCACGAAGTAGTAGATCGACGCCGTCACTCCGAAGGTGACGATCAGCGCGCCCACGAGGATCAGGGCGCTGGCGAGGCCCTGGATGTCGCCGAGCCCAAACGGGAGGTCGTCGGCGCTGGAGACGACCAGCCCCTCGAGGGTGGGGATGATCACGCTCGCGGCGAGAAAAAGCGTCAACCCGACGAGCATCACCAGCGCGAAGCGCTTCTGCTCGACCCACTTTCGGCACTCCACGTGGTAGATCCGGCAGAAGGCGGTGTCCATCGCGCCCCAGAAGGAGGTCCCGATCCACAGGGCGCCGACGGCGGCCACCACCCCGATCGTGGTTGAGCTGTCTCGGATCCGGTCGAGGGCGTTCTGAAGCGTCGCCGACTCAACCGCCGGGAATAGGCGCTGGAGGTCGTCGAGAACGCTCATCTCGACGTCGGTGGACTGCAGGATCTTCCCGAAGATGAAGAGGACCAACAGGGCGAACGGGAACAGCGCGAGGACCAGGTTGTAGGCCACCATGCCCGCGAGGCCTGTGATGTTCTCGCGGTAGGCGCGATCCCAGAAGGCGCGAAGGTAGCGCCATCCCCGCGAACCTGCTCGCGAGCGGGCTTCCGCCGCCGTCAACGCCGGTCCACGGCGTCCCGCATCGCCTCGAGCGCTCGGTTCGCGAGGCGAACGCCGATCGTGGCCGCCTCGGCCGCCGCGGCGACGCCGGCCCAGGCCACATCCTCGATCCCGCCTGCGGACTCCGGGTCCGGGTCCGGGCGCGCCGGCTCTGTCGCGTCGGCCGGCTCCCGTGCGCCGGGCTGCTCACCGGCGGTCGCCGCGGCGGGGCGGCGCCGGCGGTCGTCCGCGTCCCGCCGCGCGCTCCTGGTTCCGGGCCGTGTCCGCGGCAGGTTGCCGAATACGCCGTCGGCCGCCTCGTCCTGCTCAGGCGATGGCGCGGCGCCGGCTGGCTCCTGGGCGTCCATCGGGGACATGTTCGCGTAACTGGAGGCGGGGCGGCGGGTTGTTCTCAAAGGCGCCCGCAACGAGGCGCAGGAAGGTGTGCAAAACCCGCAATTCTTTGGGCGGTTTTAGGGTTCGGCGGTTGACTACAGAATGTATAGCGAGTACGATCCGAACACGCGTTTGAGTACCTGAGCGCCGGGACACTTCCCTGATTGGGGGCATGCGGATCGTCGAGGATCCGTGTTTTTTGTCGGCGCGGCGAGGCTCGGGCTCACGAAGATTCGGGCGTCATCCGATTGAAGATGGCCGCCCTGGGGCACAACTGAACTCACAACGCACTTCAAGAGAGGGAACAGCAAACCGGATGCTAGTCGCGGAACTTCAGGAGCTCGAGGAGGTCAAGACCCTGCTCGCCAAGGGCCAGGCCGAGGGCGTCGTTGCCTACGGCGAGGTTGCCCAGGCGCTGTCCGAGGTCGAGGTCGACGAGGGGGACATCGAGGAGCTCTACGGCTACCTCGAGAGCCAGGGCGTCGAGATGGTGGACGACGTCGATCCGGTCCAGGCGGCCGCACCCACCGCGGCGGAGCCCGCGGACACCAAGCGCGGTCGCAAGCGCACCAAGGCGGCCATCGACCTGAAGCCGGACATGACCACCGACTCGCTTCAGCTGTTCCTCAAGGACATCGGCAAGGTCCGCCTGCTGACCGCGCAGGAGGAGGTCGACCTCGCGAAGCGCATCGAGCGCGGCGACCTCGATGCGAAGCAGAAGATGGTCGAGTCCAACCTGCGTCTGGTCGTCTCGATCGCGAAGAACTATCGCAACCAGGGCCTTCCCTTCCTCGACCTGATCCAGGAGGGCACGCTCGGCCTCGTGCGCGCCGCGGAGAAGTTCGACTACCGCAAGGGCTTCAAGTTCTCCACCTACGCCACGTGGTGGATCCGCCAGGCAATCGCGCGGGCGTTGGCCGACAAGGCGCGGACGATCCGCATCCCGGTCCACGTCGTCGAGAAGCTCAACAAGATTGGCCGCGCGGAGCGCAAGCTCGTCACCGAGCTGGGCCGCGAGCCCACTCCCGACGAGATCGCCGAGGTCACCGGCATCGACCCCGAGGAGGTCGACCAGATCAAGCGCTCCGCCCAGGCGCCCGTGTCGCTCGAGAAGCCGGTGGGCGACGAGGAGGAGTCCGAGTTCGGCCAGTTCATCGCCGACGAGAAGGCCGAGTCCCCGTTCGAGCGCGCCGCCGACCTCCTCACCAAGGAGGCCTTGCGCGAGGCCCTCGAGAACCTCTCCTACCGCGAGCGCCGCGTGCTCGAGCTCCGCTACGGGCTCGGCGGCGAGCATCCGCGGACCCTCGACGAGGTTGGCCGCACGTTCAACGTCACCCGGGAGCGAATCCGGCAGATCGAGAACCAGTCTTTGAAGAAGCTCCAGAGCCTCGCGGAAGCACAGAAGCTCCGCGAGGTCGCCTGAGAGACCACGACAAGCCGGCAAACGGGGCCGGCCGGCCCCGTTTTATTGGCCGGCGATGAGAAGAAAAATCGGAGGAAATCATCAGCACCGCGACCAAGACACGCCCGGCGCAGTGGACCTGCGCTCGGTGTGAGATGACCAGCACCTGGACCAACGGCTGCGACACCAAGGCGCCGCCGAATTGGGAGAAGCAGAACGGGCTCTACTACTGCCTGTCGTGCCGCCGCGAGCGCGCCGTAGAGAGGGCGCTTGAGCGGGCCGGCGATATCGGCATCGAGGCTCGCGCGAAGGTTCGCTCCTCGGCCGTCGTCAAGTTCGAGATCCTGCGCGATCCGGACCGCACGGAGGGCGAGATCGCCAAGGCGGCCCGCACCTCGATCGGCGCCGTGCGCAAGGCCCGGCGCGAGGTAGCCGCGGGGGCCTAGCTCAAGCCGGGGTTGACCCCGGTGCGCAGGGCGGAGATAGGTTGGCGCGAATGGCGGGTCGCGTCGCCCTCTCAGTGGTCGCGACCGCCCTTGCGGGGGTGACGCTGACCCTGCCGCGAGCGCGACCTCGCCGGGGCCGAACACCAAGATCACCGATGGGCCAGGCAAGGTGATCCACAAGCCGAAGGCGACGTTCAAGTTCAAAGCGACCCCGGCCGACGGCGCGACGTTCGAGTGCAAGCTGGACGGCAAGCCGTATAAGGCCTGCGCGTCGCCGAAGAACCTCAGGAACCTCAGCCACGGCAAGCACACCTTCAGGGTGCGCGCGTCGAACGGCGGCGGTACGGACCCGACGCCGGCAAAGGCCACCTTCAAGGTCAAGCCGTAGGACCGCCGGCGGGCTAAAGCACGCCTGCGGTTCGCCCGATAAGGGTTGTGATGGCGTTCGACATCGATGAGGCCCTGCGCTATGTGGTTGAGCGCGAGGGCTCCGACCTGCACCTGAAGGTTCCGTCACCGCCCATGGCACGGATCCACGGCGAGCTGCGCCCAATCGAGGGCACCGAGCCCCTTGACCCGGCCGACACCGAGGCCGGACTCGATCACATCATCAGCGAGGAGCGGATCCGCGAGGAGTTCGAGCACGACGGCGAGGCGGACTTCTCCTACGCGATCCCCGGGCTCTCGCGATTCCGGGTGAACGCCTTCCGGCAGCGGGGCTCCATCTCGATCGTCTGCCGCGCGATCCCGTTCCAGGTGCGCAGCGTGGACGACCTGGGGCTCCCAGAGGTGATCGGCAAGCTCGCCGATGAGCAGCGCGGCATCGTCCTGCTGACGGGCACGACCGGCTCCGGCAAGTCGACGACGCTGGCCGCGATGATCGACCGCATCAACAACGCCCATGCGCGCCACATCATCACGCTGGAGGACCCGATCGAGTACCTGCACCGCGACAAGCTCTCGATCATCAACCAGCGCGAGGTGGGACAGGACACCGAGAGCTTCGCCCGGGCGATGCGCCGCGTGCTACGCCAGGACCCCGACGTGATCCTGGTCGGCGAGATGCGCGACGAGGAAACGGTCCGCACCGCCCTCTCGGCTGCGGAGACCGGGCACCTCGTCCTCTCCACCCTCCACACCCTCGACGCCACCGAGACGGTGAACCGGATCATCGACTTCTTCCCGCCGCACCTCCAGCAGCAGGCGCGGGTCATGCTGGCCGCCACGCTGCGGGGCGTCGTTGGCCAGCGGCTCGTCCCGCGGCCTGACGGCAAGGGCCGGGTGGCGATCTGCGAGGTGCTCGTGGTCACCGGCCGGGTGCAGGATCTGATCCTGAACCCGAACGAGACCGGGCGGATCACCGAGGTGATCGCCGAGGGCTCCTACTACGGCATGCAGACCTTCGACCAGGCGCTGCTCGGGCACGTGATGGCCGGCACCGTCACCGAGGAAACGGCGCTCGCCGCCGCCTCTTCCCCGCACGACTTCAAGCTCATGCTCCAGGCGCAGGGCCAGCGGGCGAGCGGCATCGAGCAGGTGCTCGCGAACGGCGACGGCGCCGGCCACGACGACGCCACCGAGCCCACCGAGCTCGGCGCCTAGCACCCGCCGCCTCAGCGCTCAAGGACCGCCCGCTCGGGGCCCGGTGCCGGGCATCTGGGTGAGGTGTGCAAAACGGGTACCGATCGCTACCCAAACCGCAGACAGGGGGTAGTACGTTCCGCGGAACACCCACACCACCGGACGCCCGCGCCCCCGGACAGGGCCGCGGGGCGACCGATCGGCTAAGCACCGCTTTGCATGGAACGCGCATACCTTGGGCGGGACTAGGTGGGGGCGCCTTGACTCGTCCCGCCCCGCGTGACAGGGTGGACAGACCGGGGAATCGCCACGGAAGGGGCTCTCTTGCTCGCAGGGATTCGTAGTCGGCTCACCTACGCCAACGTCACGGCGACGCTGGCGCTGGGGGCCGCACTTGGTGGCGGGATCGCCGTTGCCGGTAGCCGCGGCGGTGCCGCCAAGGTGGTGGGCGCGCACGCGAGGGACATCGCCGAGATCCCGGATGAAACCAAACTAGCGACGCTTCCGGGTGTGGTGGGGATCAAGGCCACTTGCTTTAACAGCGACGTACAGCCCTTCCTCAGGAACCTCTCAGGCAGGAAGCTCACGGTCGTTTTCGCCATCTTGGGCGCGGGCTTTGCCCGTGAGGAGGAGCTCCCGTCCGACGGGGCCGGGTCGTTTTCGTTTGGGCCCGACTCCATCGACCACGGGACGCTCCACTTGTTTCCTGCAGGCGGCGCCAGCGACCCGGTCGCGAGCATCTCGGTCACGACGACCGAGGGCGCCAGCTGCGCGACGAGCGAGATCGCTGTCACCGCGACCGGAGTCGACTGAGGGCTACAGCATGTTCACCGGTACCGCAGCGCCCACTGCCCCGACCGTGATCGGATAGCCCGTGAGCCCGCGACGGCAAGCTTTGCTGCCACTGGGGAGGAGAAGCGACTAGGAGGGTTCTTCCTGAAACTGGATTGCGGTGGCAAGCGGTGGCTAGCGCTCGCTATCACTGGCTAGCCCACGCTAGCGCTCGCTTGCGGTCGCAATCCAGTGCGCGCAAAAGGCCCCCGCGCTCGGATGAAAGTGCGATGCGTGCGACCGATCGGCGTGCGCCCCGGGCGCTCAGCTCGGGGCCGTGTCAGGCCGGCTCGACGATCTTCCAGTACGAGTCCTTGCGGGCGATCTTCCCGGCGCGCAGTTCGAACAGGTCGCACCCTTGGACCTCGACCTTCATCCCCGACGTGTCGGTGCCCGTGATCGTCCACTCGGAGACCCCACGGTCCCCGCAGACCCAGTGTCGGTCTCGTCCGTAGTGGATGTCCGGAATCCCCGCGAAACGCATCTCGATGCCGGTCCGGACCTCCGTTTTGCCCGTCAGGCGCGTCCCCCATGGGTCCGGCCCTCGGGGCATCTCCATCACGCAATCGTCGGTGAAGAACTCCATGATGGCCTGCGCGTCGTGGTTGTTGAACGCCTCGAGAAGCTCCTCCAGTGTGTGGGTATCGCTGGACGCCATCCTCCTCCTTCGATGACTCGGTGTGAGACCGCGGACAGGGAATTGATACCGCGTCCCGCCTTTACTTCAATAGGTAAAGCGTTGGCTATACTCGGCTGCGGTATGAGGGATGGCGCGAATCGTGCTGTCCGCAAGCGATCTGACCTATGACTGAATCTCCCTGTCCAGTCGGGTGTTGTGCGGAGATCATCTCCGGCAAGTGGACGTTGCTGATCATCCGCGACCTCGCCGAGGAGCGCGCTCGCTTCTGTGAGCTCGAGCGTTCCCTGGAGGGCATAAGCCCGCGGACCCTCTCGCTCCGCCTCCGGGCCCTCGAGGAGTACGGGATCGTGGAGCGCCACACGTACCCCGAGGTTCCGCCTCGGGTCGAGTATGCGCTCACCGAGAAGGGCCAGGCGCTCGTGCCGCTGATCGACGACATGCGCGAGTACGGTCGCCGCTGGCTCGTGGATGACGCGCCCCCGGCTCCCGAGCGCGCAACCGCCGCCGCATAGCCCGGCTGCAAGCTTCCTTGCAGCGCAGGAGGGCCCCGTGCGTGGGCGAAGCCTCACGCCATGCGCGACTTGGTGGTCAGAGAGGCCCTTCAGGCGATGGCTCGCGACGCCGCGAAGCGGTTCCGCGAGCAGGTTGCATCCGGCGGTGAGATTCCCTACGACATCGTCGAGTCCGGCGACGGCTCCCCGCTTCCCCAGTACACGCCCCTGACGGAGCGGTTCATCCGCGAGCACGCGCCGCTGCTGCGCGAGCTCGATTCCTTCGGCGCGGCGTGCGCGGCGATCGAGTCGGCCGAGCTGGCCTCGCCGTACCTCGCGGAGATGGGGATCGACCCGCCGCCCGACGGCCGCAGGCGTGCCGAGACGGCGGGTGTGGTCTTCCTCTGCCGGCTTTGGCAGGACTCCACAGACTTCTCGCTCGACGAGGAGCGCCTGCGCGGCGCGATCGCCGAGCTCGAGGCGAACGGCGACCCGACCGAGGCGGAAATCGAGGTCGTGGTGCCGCTGCGAGGGCTTCGCATGGAGGGAACCCGTGTCGAGCTCGCCACGGCGACGATCGTGCGTGCCGACACGGTCGACGTCCCAGCCGAAGCCCGCTCCCCTGAGGCATCGGGGGGCGCCGGCTGGGAGCCGACGTTCGTCGCGTTCGCCCGTGTTCCCGCTGCGAGCGACCCCGATGAGGCTGACGCCGCTCCCGACCCTGGGACTCGCGCCGTCGAGGCCTACCGCAGCCTGATCACGACTTTGCACCTGTTCAAGGAGGGCGGTGTCGCCCTCGGCCCACATGCGTGGACTCGAATCGGTGGCGGGCGCTGGCGCCGGATCTCTACCGGGGCAGGCCGGCCACGCCCAGGCGGCTACCGGCTGGCGGAGTCCGAGCTTGCCGACCTGGCCGGCTTCTCGCGGGCGATCGTCAAGGCTGCCGCCGGTGAGACCAGGGCCGATCCGCTGCCCGCCGGCGCCCTGGGCCGAGCGATCAGCCGCTTCGAGGCGGGCCTCGACCGTGCGGCGCCGGTCGACGCGCTGAACGACTACCTGCTTGCCCTGCGATTCCTGCTGGAGGGCGGCGGACCCGCCGACCTCGGCCTCTCGATGCGGGTTGCCTCGCTCGTCGCCGAGCCGGACGAGCGCACCGGCGTGAAGGCGACGATTGACCGGGCGCTCGCGCTCGAGCGCGAGCTGTGGAGTGGCGAGCCACCGGCCTCGCTGAACGGCGCGCAGACGCCCGCGGATACGGCCGCCACCGTCGAGGACCTCGCGCGGGCCATCCTCAAGGACGCGGCCTGCGGGCACTTGGGGTTCGACCTGCGCGCGACCGCGGACGAGATTCTGCTCGCCGACGGGCTCGCGATCGGCGATGGCAACGATCAGCGCGGGGAGACCGCCGAATGGGGTGGAGCCACCGTCACGCAGACCGAAGCCCAGGGGGATCCCGAGCCCGACCTTGGCCCCGAGCCGCCGCCCTACGGGGATCCCGAGCCCGAGCTTGGACCCGAGCCGCGGCCCTACGCGGAACCCGAGCTCACCCCCGACCCTGAGCCGGTCGTGGTCCCGGCCCAGGCCGAGCTGTGGTTCGACGCCGACGAGCCGGACGACGACGAGGAGCCGGAGTTGCAGGTGATTCACCAGCCGGAGCGAATGAAGGTCTCCAGGACGAGCTTCCCCGAGGAGGAGACGATGATCGCCAGAGCCGAGGAGCACACCCACGTCGACGAGAAGCCGACGCAGGCGATGGCGCCCGTCGAGCCGCCCGCGGCCCGCGGCGAGAGCCCCGTGGCTCACCTGATCGAGCTCCACCGCGCCGAGCGCGAGGCAACCCGCGATCGCGTCGCCAACCTCTTCCCGCGCCCCGAGACCACCGAGTGGAACGTGCGCGAGGTCAACTACGACCGCACGCGACGGGCGAGCGTCGGCCCCTAAGACTTCCTCCGATCACCCAGGAAGAGCAGCGAAGGTCCCGGGCTTAGCCCGGGACCTTCGTGTGTTCGGCGGGCTACGCCCCCGCGGCGATGGCCGCGCGCTCCTCGGCGCCGGATGCGAATAGGTAGCGGTTGATCTCCATCAGCCCGCGCAGGTCGTGGACATCCTCGTCCAGGTAGGGGACCTCGATCACCACCCGGGCCCGCATCTCGTTCGCGAGGTGGCGGACGTTGGCGCGGTCGCGCGAGGCCAGCGCGTGATAGTCGGCGAAGTTCGCGGCGACGCGGCCGGCGAGGTCGGCGCTGCCCAGCTCGCTCGTCAGCTCCTCGGTGAGTGCCTCGGGCTCCTCGTCGGTCCCATCCTCGTAATGCACGCGGTTGACGATCACGCCTCCGAAGGGCAGCCTCGCCTCGACGAGCTTGCGGTGGAAGTACACGGCCTCGTCGATGGGCTCGCCCTGAGGGCCGCAGACGACGAGGAAGCTCGTGCGGTCGTCGGCGAGAAGCTCGTTCACCCGCTTCGCCCGCTCCTGGAAGCCGCCGACCATGCCGCTGAACGCCTGGAAGAACTCAGAGAGGTCGGAGAGCAAGTCGACGCCCGTGATCCGCTTCATGACCGAGAACCCCATCGATGAGGCGCGCCCGAAGACCTTCGTGGCCAGCCCCGTGGGCCGGATGAACACCTGCAGGGCGCGACCCTCGATGAACTGCGTGAGGCGCCGCGGGGCGTCGAGGAAATCCAGGGCGTTGCGGGTCGGGGGCGTATCGAGCACCAGCAGGTCGTAGCGGTCCTCGGCCCAGATCTCGAACAGCTTCTCCATCGCCATGTACTCCTGCGAGCCGGCGAGTGCCGCGGAGAGCTGCTGGTAGATGCGATTCGAGAGGATGCGCTCCCGAGTCTCCGCGTCGGGGGCGTGGCGGCGCACGACCTCGTCGAACGTCGCCTTGGCGTCGAGCATCATCGCCCACAGCTCGCCGTCGCCCACGTCGACACCGGCCTCGGCGAAGAGCGCCGGATCCACCTGGCGCTCGGTGTTGCCGAGCTCGGGGAGGCCGAGCGAGTCGGCGAGCCGCTTCGCCGGATCGATCGTTAGGACGGCGACGCGCTTGCCCCGAGCGGCCATGCCCGCCGCGATCGCGGCGGATGTGGTCGTCTTGCCGACGCCACCAGATCCGGCGCAGATGCAGACGCGCTTCTCCCCGAGAAGCTCGGCGATCCCTGCCACTACGCGACCTCCCCGGCAAGCGAGCGGATCTGTTCCAGCTCGAGCTGAGGCTCGAAGAGAAACGGCAGCGTGCTGATCGGCGCCGAGGTGAGCTCCTCGAGCCGCGAGAGCTGCTCGCGCTGCGTAGCCGCGCGGCGACTTTGGCTCACCGCGGCACGGCAGGCCGCCCGCACGGCTCCCTCGCCGCCCTCGGCGAGGGGCTCCAGGCGGGCCACCTCATCGGGCGAGAAGCGCTCGGGATAAAGGCCGTTCATGAAGATGCGATCGACGGAGGCCCCGACTTCCTCGGTGAGCTGGCGCTCGAGCGCGGCGGACTCGTTGACCGGCATCTCCTCGGGGAGCGCGACCAGGGCGACGCCCATCTTGCGGTGATTGGTCACGAACCGATCGAGCGTCTCGGCCTGGCTGCGGATCGGCCCAACACGGGCGATGTTGGCGAACGTCCTCGGCGTCTGGAGGAATCCGACGCCCTGGCCGGTCGCCGGCGCATCGACGACAACGAGGTCGTACTCGCGCGCCCTCTTCACCTTGCGTTCGGGCTGCGCGAGCTCCCAGACCTTCCCGAACGTCACCAGCTCGCGCAGGCCCGGCGTCGCGGCGGCCAGGTAGCTGAAGATGCGGGAGTTGACCAGCAGGTCGCGCATGGCCTTCACGCGCAGCTGGATGAGCAGGTACTCCTTCATCGATTCGTCGGGATCGATCGAGATCGCCCAGAGATTCTCGGCCATCTCCACCTCGTGAAATCCGACCTCCGCGCGGTGAAACACGCGCGAGAGCCCCTCCCGGGCGGCCACCTCCGCGATGATCGTGCGCTTGCCCTGGGCGGCCGCCGCGAGGGCTATCGCCAGCGCGACCGTGGACTTGCCCACGCCACCCTTTCCCGTGACGATCACGAGGCGCTTGTCGAGCAGCTGCCTCACCCGCAGGCGATCCTTTCAGCTACGCGCACCCGCCTGCGTGCGCGCGGTTTTTCGCCCACTTGAAGGAAACGTCGCCCCCTGTGCGAATAATCGCGATCAAATGGGTCTTTTCAGCCGCGGAACGCGGAGCACAAGCGATGTGCAGAAGAACGGGGTCGCCGCCGAGCCGGAGGAGGTCGTCGAGGCCACCGAGGCGCCCGAGCCCGAGGCTCAGCCCGAGCCCGAGCAGGAGCCGGTGGCCGAGGAGCAGCCCGTGGCAGAGCAGAAGGACGCGCCCGAGGCTGAGGCCCCGGCCGTCCCCGACGAGTCCGCGGCGACCGAGATCAAGGTCGAGCGCGTCGAGGAGGAGCCGGCCGTCGAGCCACCGCTCGACCCCGAGGAGATCATCCACGATCCCGACGAGGGACGGATCTCGGCCGATGCCGCGATCGCGCCAAAGCGCACTCCCGGCGTGATCCACACCGAGCAGGCGGCCGAGGGTCGCAAGCGCCACGCCGAGGTGTACGCGTTCGCCAACCAGAAGGGTGGCGTCGCCAAGACGACCACGACCCTGAACCTCGCCGTCGCCTTCGCCGAGTCCGGCCACCGCGTCCTGTGCGTCGATCTGGACCCGCAGGGGAACCTGACGATGAGCCAGGGCATCGACCCCGACAAGGTCGAGAAGTCGATGTTCGACGTTCTCGTCCACCAGGTCCCGCTCACCGAGATCATCCAGAAGCGGGAGATCGACATCGCCGTCGCCTCGATCGACCTGGCCGGGGCGGAGATCGCGATGAGCACGATGATCGGGCGCGAGCGCTCCCTCGAGAAGGCGCTCGACGCGGTCGCCGAGGACTACGACTTCGTCTGCATCGACACCCCGCCCAGCCTCGGACTGCTGACGATCAACGCGCTCACTGCCGCGGACAAGGTGATCGTGCCCGTGCAATGCGAGTACCTGTCCATGCGCGGCCTGGTGCAGCTTCAGAACACGCTCGAGATGATCCGCGACAACCTGAACCCGGGGGTCGTGATCGAGGGCATCTTGCCAACGATGCTCGACTCGCGTACCGTCCACGCCAAGGAGGCCGTGGAGATCCTCGAGGAGAACTTCGGCGACTTGGTCTTCAAGTCGCGGATTCGCAAGGCGATCAAGTTCGCGGAGGCGCCCGTGAGGGGTGCCAGCGTCCTGAAGTACGATCCGAAGGGCAACGCCGCCGAGTACTACCGCGACCTCGCCAAGGAGGTACTGACTCATGGCGCGTCGTAAGCGGGCCAGCATGCGTGAGGGCCCGCTCGCGGACCTCTTCCGCTCCACGGTCGAACCCGAGGAGCCGTCCGCGCCTCCGCGGACGCCCGGCCGCGAGGACGAGACGCGGGTGATGCCGGAGGACGAGCAAACGACGTCGGGGGAGTCCGTCTCGCCGCCCGCTCCCTCGGAGCCGGCGCCGCCCGAGCGCCCCGTCCCCCCTGTTCGGGAGACGCCCGACCCGGAGCGCGTCCGCGCTTACCGGGTCGAGGACTCGCCCCGAGAGGTATCCCCGGTCATCGTGCCCGAGCCCAAGGAGCGGCTGTCGCGGATCTTCGGCGACGAGGGGCAGGCGCCGGATGCGCCCGCATACGGGCGCCACGAGCCGGACGCCCACAGGCCCAGCGGGCCGCCGCGCCCGCACTCGCCGGTGATCCGCGTCGTCGGGGTGGGGGGCGCTGGCGTGAACGCGATCAATCGGATGGTCGAAGCGCAGATCCCCGGCGTCGAGTTCATGGCCATCAACACCGACCTCCAGTCGCTTCAGCAGTCCACCGCCGACGTCACCGTTCACCTCGGTGGGGGAGCGCAGCGAGGGCTTGGAGCGGGCTCGGACCCCGAGCTCGGCTACCGCGCCGCTTTCGAGGAGCAGGACAAGATCAAGCGCCTGCTGAAGGGCTCGGACATGGTCTTCATCACCGCCGGGGCCGGCGGTGGCACCGGCACCGGCGCCGCGCCGGTCATCGCCCGCCTGGCGCGCGATGTTGGCTCCCTCGCCGTCGGGATCGTCACCAGGCCCTTCCGCTTCGAGGGCACCAGGCGAGCGAAGCAGGCCGATGAGGGCATCGAGGCCCTCAGCGCAGAGGTCGACACGCTGATCGTGGTGCCCAACGAGCGGCTCCTGAGCGTGCTCGCGCGGAACACGACGATGATCGAGGCCTTCCAGGTCGCCGACGACGTCCTGCGCCAGGGCGTGCAGGGCATCTCCGAGCTCATCACCCTGCCGGGGTTGATCAACCTCGACTTCGCGGACGTCCGTACCACGATGCGCGATGCGGGGAAGGCCTTGCTCGGCATCGGGATGGGAACAGGCGACAACCGCGCGGGATACGCCGCCGAGCGCGCGGTCGCCTCGCCGTTGCTGGAAACGTCGGTCGATGGCGCCCGCTCGATTCTGCTGTCCGTGACGGGCGGTGAGGACCTCACGTTGCTCGAGGTGAGCGAGGCGGCCAAGGTCGTCCAGGAGGCGGCCCATCCCGACGCGAACATCATCTTCGGCGCGAACGTCGACGAGAGCCTGGGCGACCAGGTGTGGGTGACGGTGATCGCCACGCGTTTCGACGGCCGGGGCCGCCGCAAGGACGGCTCGACCACGACCGAGCGCCGCGTCGTGGGCACTACGGAGGCCGCGATCCGCCGCCCCGACGACCGCCGCGCCGGCACGGCGAAAAGCTTCGAGTCCCGGCCGCGCGACCTCGGCATCGAGGTCCCGGAGTTCGTGCCGGGCAATCGCTGAGGTCCGCCTGGAGGCTTAGGCTCGGCGCGTGAGCTCGCGCGGGGTAGTCGCAGCCGGCCATCCGCTCACCGCCGAGGCGGGGGCGCGGGTTCTGCGTGAAGGGGGTAACGCCGTGGACGCGGCGGTCGCGGCCGTGGCGACCTCCATCGTCACGGAGAGCCCGCTCACCGGCCTCGGGGCGGGCGGCTACATGCTCGTCCACCGGGGGTCGGAGGACCTCGTGTTGGACTTCTTCGTGGCCGTGCCGGGGGCCGGCGGCCGCAAGCGCTCCTCGGAGCTGGTCCCGGTCCCCGTGTACTTCACGGCCGAGAGCCAGCAGGTGTTCCACATCGGCGCGGCGTCATGTGGAGTCCCGGGAGTTCCCGCCGGCCTGGTCGCGGCGGCCGAGCGCTTCGGCAGCGTTCCCCTGGCCGAGCTCGTCGCCCCTGCCGCCCGCATGGCCCGGGACGGGGTCACCGTGAACGGGGAGCAGGCGTTCTTCCTCGAGATCCTGACTCCGATCCTCACGCACTTCCCGGAGGGGGAGCGGATCTACGCCCCGGAGGGCAGAATCCTCGGCGAGGGGGACACTTACCGATTCCAGGCGCTCGGCGACGCCCTCGAGCGCCTGGGCGCCGAGGGCGCAGAAGCCTTCTACCGGGGCGAGGTGGCGGCCGCGGTCTCCGACTGGGTGCTGGAGCGCGGCGGAACGCTCGCCCGGGAGGACCTCGCCGCGTACGAGCCCGTGGCGCGCGAGCCGGTGCGCGCCGCGTTCCGCGGGCGTCAGGTGCTGACCAATCCGCCGCCGTCCTCTGGCGGCGTGCTGATCGCCTACGCCCTGGCCCTGCTGGAGGAGCTCGGGGACACCGGCCTGGAGGTCGTGGTCGGCGCGATGGAGGCGGCCCAGGCGGCGCGCGGCGAGGATTTCCTGGAGGGACTGCTTAGCGACGGCTTCGCAGAACGCTTCCTCGACCCGGAGGCCGTCGGGCGCGCTGCGAGCGGCATCGGCGATCGCCGCCGCGCCGAGTCGGGGCCGGTGGACGCGGCGGACCGCCTGGGCTCGACCACCCACATCACCGCGATCGACACGGATGGCAACTGCGCGAGCGTCACCTGCTCCAACGGGACGGGGTCGGGTGTCATCGTGCCCGGAACGGGCATCCACGTGAACAACATGCTCGGCGAGGAGGACCTGAACCCCCTCGGCTTCCACCGCCACGCGCCGGGAACCCGGCTGCCCTCGATGATGTCCCCGACGGTCGTGCTCGGCGACGACGGCCTCGAGGCCGGGCTCGGGAGCGGCGGCTCTAACCGGATCCGCTCGGCGATCCTCCAAACGATCGTGCGCATGGTCGCCGAGGGCGTGGCCGTGGACAAAGCCGTCGTCGCTCCCCGCGTGCATTTCGAGGCCGGCGCGGTGCAGGCCGAACCCGGCGTGGACGAGGAAGCGCTTCGGCGCCTGGAACGCCGCGGCTACGAGGTCGTGCGCTGGCCCGACCGAAACGTCTTCTTCGGGGGCGTGCACGCCGTCGCACGTGACCCGAGAACGGGCGAGCTGCGGGGCGGGGGAGACCCCCGGCGCGGCGGGGCGGTGGCGTTGGCGTAGCCTGGACCCATGGCGCGCGCTCTCCTCGTCATCGACTTCCAGAACGACTTCACCCCGCCTGACGGGGCGCTCGCCGTGGCCGGGGGCGATGAGATCGGCGAGCCCGTGAAGAAGCTCGCCGAGGAGATCGGCCTCGTGTTCGCGACGCGCGATTGGCATCCGCCGGACCACTCGTCGTTTGAGACCCTGGGTGGTCCCTGGCCCGTGCATTGCGTGCAGGGGAGCCGGGGGGCCGAGCTTCATCCCGCGATGGCCGACATCGACGTGGAGGCGATCGTCGACGTGGGCCGCGAGCGCGAGGACCAGGGGTACTCCGGGTTCGAGAAGTCGAACCTCGCCGGTCTCCTGCGCAACCACGATGTCGACGAGCTCGTCATCTGCGGGCTCGCGACCGACTACTGCGTGCGGGCGTCCACGATCGACGCCTGCCGCGAGGGCTTCGACGTGTCCGTCGCAACCGACGCGATCCGCGCGGTGGATGTCGAGTCGGGCGACGGCGATCGGGCGCTCCGGGAGATGCGTGACGCGGGCGCCCGCATAGCCACCTCGGACGAGCTCCTCGGCGCCTAGCGCCGCGTCAGGCCTGCGCTCGTCAACCCGGAGGGCACGCGGACACGAAGTCCTGCTGGGGCACGATCTCCTCCCACTGCTCGGGGGTCAGGCCGCCGCCGGTGATCGCGCAGGCGCGGCTCCTCCAAGCGGCCGGGTCAACCTCCCAGCGGAACGCCGCTCCGTTTTCGTACACCGCGTACAGGTGCTCGCCCTCGGGAGCAAATCGTGCTGTCACCCACGTGTCGACCCGGCCTGGCAGGGCGGAGCCGATCGGTGCCTGCGCCTCCACATCCCACAGCGCGACCGTGCCGTCCTCATTGGACGTGGACAGGATCCGGCCATCCGGGGAGAAGGCGACTCCGAGGACAAAGCCGCGATCGACCACCAGCGGCTGCCCCACCTCCGGCCAGCCGTCGGTCTCCCACAACGTCGCGGTGCCGTCAACATGGCCGCTTGCCAGCAGCCGGCCGTCGGGGGAAAACGCGACCACACGGACCTCGGCGTCAGTGCGCAGCCTCGTGACCCGCTCGCCGCTCCCCACGTCGATGATCTCGATCCCGTCGGGCCCCGGATTGTTGTAGCCGAACGGGATCGCGAGCTGGGAGCCATCGGGGCTGAAGGCCAGGCCGATCACGAAGGGCGGTAGCTCCACGGGCGGCGCGATTGGCTGACGCCGGCCGGGGTCCCAGATGCGGAGCTGGCCACCGATGCTCGCCACCGCCAACAGACCCTCCGGGCTGAAGGCGAGCGCGTTCTGCACCGTTGCCTCGAAACATCCGAGAAGCAGCCTGGAGGGGGGGTTTGGATCGGCGCACGGCCCGCGGCGCGGGGCGTCGAGCAGCGGGCCGAGGCGCTCACCGGATTCGGCGTCCCAGAGGCCGACCAGACCCCGTCCCCCGGCAACCGCGAGCCGCCCGCCATCAGGTGAGTACTCGATCGCGTTGGCGAGCGTGTCGTGGAAGGCCTTGAAGCCACCGGTCCTGCGCAGGGTCTCGGTGTCGATCAGGTCCACGCGCCCGTCGAGCCTCGCGACCGCAAGGGTGTCCCCGTCGGGGCTGAGCGCGAAGGCGGGCGGGAAGGAATCGTCGGGGATCGTGCTGAGGCCGGTGCGGAAGGGGCTCTGGAGGCGCCGGTCGCCGGCGACGTCCCAGATCATCACGGTCGAGTCGGCAGCCGTCGTATAGAGGGTGCGGCCGTCGGGGCTGAACACCTGGCCAGACCCCTCTCCAGAGTGGCCCTTCAGCGTCTCGATCTTGACTCCCCGCCTCACGTCCCACAGATTCACGATCCCGTTATCGCCGAAGGTTGCCAGGGTCCTCCCGTCGGGACTGAAGCTCCCGACTCCCTCGTCCGAATCCGGGCCACCGGGCGCGGCCAGCGTGCGCGCCCGTCCCGTGGCGAGATCGAGCGCGCGAAGCGCGCCGGAGGGATCCCCGATCGCGAGCGTCCTGCCGTCGGGGCTGATCGCGGAGGAGAAGGAGCCAACGGGATAGCGGCGAACGACGTCGAGCGTCTCCGCGTCGATCGCGTGGGTTGCGCTATCGCTCGAGGCGAAAAGGCGTCCGTCTGGGCTCATCACTGGAGTGGTCCTGACCGAGCGGTTCGCGACGCGGACGGCCCTGCCCAGCGGCGCGGCACTGTCGGCGTCGTACCGGCGCATGAATGTCGGCAGCTCCCTGTTGACGTCGCCGCCGGAGTAGGTCACGACCAAACTGCGCCCGTTCGGGGTATAGGCGGCCGTCTCGAAGTACTGCAATCCGCGGTCGGGGGCGGCGGGGTGGGTGCCGAGCGATACCGAGCTGCGTACTCGCGCGTTGTCGGCGTCGAGGATGGCGAGGTGTCCGTCGAAGAGCTCCGCTCCGTCGCCCCCTGCGAGCGCCAGCGACTCGCCCCGGGGATCGAAGGCGACCGACCAGACCGGGCCCGGAGCCGGGTAATCGCCGATCAGATCTCGCGTCACGGTGTCGAACAGCAGCACGGTCCCGGTCCCCTCCCTCTTGGCGACGGCGAGCGTCCGTCCGTCGGGGCTGAGGGCGATCGAGGTCGGCTCGCCCCCGACGTTCAGGACCCCGAGCGCCGCGGGGCTGCGCAGGAGGGTCGAAAGCAGATTCGAGCGGGTGGTCACCGAGTCGTCGAGGGCGACACCGGCGTTGGCCAGCAGCAGCGCGTCGCCGAGCCGCTCCTCGTTCAGCGCCTCTGCCCCGAGCCGCTCGGCGTCGGCGACGGTGGCGGTCTCCGCTGCGCCTTGGCGCTCGGAGATCGCGATAACCCCGGCCACCACCGCGGCGGCGAGCAGCACACCGACCCCGGCGAGCGAGGTCCGCAGGCGCCGGACCGCGCGTCGCTGGCGCTCGGCCTCACGCTCGCTCGCCGATTGGCTTTCGTCCAGGAACGCGCGCTCGAGCTCGTTCAGCTCCGGGTCATGCTCGGCGGCCCAGTCGAGCGCCGCGGTGAGCCGGGCGCCGCGGTAGAGCTCGGCGGGATCGCGCCCGGAGTCGCGCCACTCGCGAGCGGCGCCGATCAGGTGAAGATGGAGGCGCCTGCCCTCGGCATCCTCCTCGAGCCACGATCGCAGCCGCGGCCACTCGCTGAGGAGCGCCTCATGGGCGACCTCGACCGCGCCATCGTCGACGGTCAAGAGACGGCTCTCGGTGAAAACGGCGAGCGCTCGCGCGGTCTCCTCGTCGCTGTTCAGTTCGAGCTCGTCGAGTGGCACGCGGCGACGGACGAATGCCGTCGCAGCGTCGTCATCGCCGGCGAGGCGCAGCAACAGCGGGCGCGCGCGATGCCGCTCGTCCTCGCTGAGCCGCTCGTAGGCACTCTCGGCCAGGCGCGCGACCGCCCCGTCGACGCCGCCGGTGCTCTCGTAGGCACGGTGCCGAAGCGTGCGCCCCTCGCGCCGCTGCCAGAGCTCGAGCAGGGCGGCGGAGAGCAGCGGCAGGCCACCCGGCTCGCCCACCACATCGCCGACCAGCGCCGCGACCAATCGCGGCTCGACGCGCAGCCCCGCCCGCCGCGCGGGCAACTCGATCGCCCGCCGGAGCTCGTCCCGGCGCATCGGCCCGACCAGGACCTGGTTGGCGCTGACGAGCGTCGAGAGCTCGGCGTGCTCCGCGCAACGACCGTAGAAGTCGGCGCGGATCGCGAGGACGATGACGAGGCGCTCGTCCTGGTCCGCCGCGCCCTCGACCAGCGCGTCGAGGAACGCCGCGCGTTCCGCCTCGTCGCGGCAGGCGGTGAAGGTCTCCTCGAACTGGTCCACGGCGAGCAGGAGACGCTCGCCGTCGGACAGGCGCTCGAGCGCGTCCGCGATCCACGGAGCGGGGTCATGTGTCCCCGTCTCCGGCACCGCCCGGCCGAGAGTCCGGGAGAGCTCGGCGAGCGGGTGCGCGCCGGGGCGCATGACGGCCTGCCGCCAGCGCTCCGCACCGGGAACGATGCCCTCGGCAAGCGCCGGTAAGAGGCCGGCACGCACGGCCGAGGACTTGCCGCTCCCGGAGGGGCCGATGACGGTGAGGAGGGTCGAGCCGACGAGGCGGGCGACGAGCTCGGCCGTAAGCCGTTCGCGGCC
>Ga0126312_10000055_pt1 | contig 43704 bp, 48 predicted proteins | sample Plot104A_FD_92537 | JGI IMG/M metagenome (GOLD analysis project Ga0126312, IMG submission 92537) | Serpentine soil microbial communities from UC McLaughlin Reserve, CA, USA - Plot104A | ecosystem: Environmental > Terrestrial > Soil > Grasslands | place: USA: UC McLaughlin Reserve, Lake County... | reverse complement strand
CAGCGCCTCGAGTCTCGCCTTCAGGTTCTCCAGAAGGGCGGTGTCGGCAGCCTCGTATAGGTTGTCTAGTTCGTAGGGGTCGTTCGCCAGGTCGTAGAGCTCCTTCTCCCCATTATTGTATTCGACGTACTTGTGGGTCTCGGTCCTTATCGCCTGGTAGTCAAGGGAGTTGGAGGGAGCCGAGAACGTCTTCTTAGCCCGACCATTCAGGACTGCGTTTAGGGGGCACTGCCGAGGGGCGTCCCGCTCAACGCTCCGGTCCGGCATCGAGGATGTCGTCCTCCAGATGGCTGCCGAACTCTTGCGCCCTGACCTCTGCAACGTCCCTGTACCTGGAGACGCGGTCCTCCCATGCCGTCCGCACGCCAAACGCGGTCCGGGCGAAGCTGGCGGACCTTATAGCCTCGGGCAGCTGCTCATCTCCGGGCACATACACCTGCAAGGGGTCACCCACTGCGATGGTGTTGGGGGGCACGAAGTACTCGCTCGGAACCACGGTGTTAGCGTGTACCAAGGCACCCACCGCGACGACGGCACCGGTTCCCAAAATAGCTCCTTGCAGTATGGTAGCCCCAGTCGCCACATAGCAGGCCGCTTCTACGGTGCACCCTAAGAGGGTGGCGTGTGGTCCGACGAAGACGTGGTTGCCCAAAAGCACGGGGCGCTCCTCCTCCCCAACCGCCGTGGCCCTGAGGACGGCGTTCTCGCAGATTATGGTGGTCGGCCCGATTTCAACCCTCGAGTCCTCCGAGTCCAGTACCGCACCGTACATGACCCGTGCTCCTGGTCCGACCAACACCCGACCCACGAGGACCGCCGTCGGTGCCACGAACGCCGACGTATCCACTACGGGCTCGCTCCCGCGACTCCTGATCAGCAAGGCACACCTCCCCCTTAACTTGCTCCTAAGCTCACATCGGGCGATTGCTTCTCGTAGAGCTCCCTAGCACGCAACATAGCCTACAGCATCGTCACCCGCCGGCGCCTCTCCACACCCCCAAGAGCCACATGCCTGCCAGCTTGCACCGAGAGGGGCGAGGAGGTCTTTAGTAGGCTCAGGTCGAAGGGTAAAGGTATCTTACTCTAGTCAGTCCCCTAATCTCTGGGCAGGCGCAAGCGCATGAACGCTTATTTGGAGGATCTACACAGGAGAAGATACTGGATGCCGTTTAGTCCGGCATGGCAAAGAGCGAGGCCGCCGTATAGGTCAACCTCATTGCAACGCGCTGTACTTCTATCTTCAAGAAGGTTGAGATGCCCAGTAGGTTAGTCATTCCAGCAACTCATATAGCCTAGCGAAGTGAGGTGCAAACACCTACGGCAGTTTGCAATGTTAATCTAACAATTACCTTACTCAAGCTACTTTGTATGCGTCGCTAGGTGTATGTACGTTACCGAGGTTGCGAAGGCGGCCAACGGCATGATCAGGATGGTAGCAATCGAACTGCCTAACCACTGACCCCATGTGTCCGAGCCTGAAACCAGAAGCCCTGTAACTCCCCCTGTGTGAACTGCTACCTCCTCCAGCGCAGTGGCCAAGGCGGCAGTAAGGAACACTAGCTCAAAATGCCCCCGAACTAACTCAGTGCTGCGCTTGAGCGCCTCCACTGGGCCTAGATGCTCTCTGCTAATAACCGGTGCGAATAACGACCAGCGTGTCAGTAGCCATAACCCGGGGATTACCAGCAGGATGGTTGCTGCCCTTGGGATTATGATAGCGACAACCGAGGCGACTATGGCGGACGGCACGACAGGCGACGCTTGCCGCAGCATGTGCAACACGCCGCGCATGGTGATGCGTACAACGCCTCGCTCGGCCTCGGCAGTGACCTCCTCTGCATATGCTACGTAGACTATGTACAGGTAGAAAGCAAACACTCCAGTCAGAGATGTCAGGATCTCTTCCGGAACATTGGTCTTCCCTGCGATGAAGTAGTAGGGAGCAGCTCCCAACATACCTAGCACTGCCGCTGGAAGGAGCGAGGCCAAAGGGTATCGTCCAATAATCCCGAGTGCTTCTCGCCATATGGATAAGATTCTGCCCTGTTCGTCGGCGGACACTAGCGCCGTCATCATTCTTCTCGCCTCAGCCAAATCGCCTTCTAGAAGAACCCTTATCCTACTCGTCTGCCACCCTTTTCGCGTCGGGCAAGTGTAAGAACCCTGTAAATAGCTTAGCGGTGAAGTTAAATCCTGCCGGGCGCGCTTATAATTCCTAATGGATAGGACGACGAGCCCGGCGAGACACGAGTCATGCTGCGGTAGATGCCGCTCCTACGGCGAGGCCTTCGAGAGTGTCGGACGCCGATATAGCCCGAAGGGCTAACCTAGCACTAACTGGTAAGAATTCGAGAGAAGCCCTCTGAAAATGATCCCTCTCCTTATGCTGAGTGATTTATAAAGAGAACTTACCGAACAGTTATATAGACGATCACTTGAGGGAGCCATAATACCTTGAGTAACAACCCGGTACCCTTAGTTTTCTCCTTTTCCTACTTCCCTCCCATCTGCTAGGCGCACCAGGCTCCACTAACACTTCGCCCTTTATTAACCTGCGCGGTTCCGAGCTAACGACGTCTAGGTGGGCCGATTACGGCTCGCTCTCCAGTTATCGTAGGCGTCTACTACGTTGGAGGCTCGCCGGGAGATCTCTGCCCAATCTTCGCGCTCAGCTAACTCCGGTAGAGCCAGAGAGCTCTTGAACTCGAGCACCTCGACACCTACCTCTAAGTAAGAAAGATAGCCATCCAGAGGCAACTCAGCGACTATCAGTTGCTGGGGGGGTATCGTCTCGCGCAAGGAGCGGATATAGTGCGGGCCTCCCAAAGCTTCGGCAGGCACCTTCACGAAGTCGGCCCCCATCTCTTGCGCTCGCCAGACCTCGGTTGGCGTAAGGCCGCCAAGGATGCAGGGCACCTCCATCTCCTTGCACGCCGAGGCTACGTCTGGCGCGGTTACGGCAGCTGAGATGAAGTCGGCGCCAAGCATCTCAGACTCGCGAGCCTGGAGCGAGCGTGTGATTGATCCGACCCCGACCAGGAGACCTTCCCCTTTGAGCGTGTGGACGAGCTGTCTTGCGTTCCGGACAGTAGCGTATGGCAGTTCTAACGCCCGCATGCCTCCCTCGACCAACGCCGCGACCGCGCGCAAAAGCTGCTGCTCGCCGAGTCCCTGGACAGCAGCTACCAAATGAATTTCGCGGAGGCCCTCCGCCAGCTCTTCATTTCTCAAGCGTATTCGCGTCCCTTCTCGTTGGGTACGGTCGCTGCACAGACGGTAGGGGTTCGCTGATCAGAGCGTGGAGCGTAGATCGAAGCGACCATTAAACTGCGAACGCCGAGCCCTTGGCCATAAGAACCCTAACCTCCCTGGCAGCGCTGGCACATGCCGAGACCGACGCTTTATAAGGTCGCACGATGCTCTAAGCTTCAGCTTCTGCGATCCCCCTCCTGCATGTCCTTATACTTGTACTTCTCCTGTTACTTCTTTATGTTTCTTTATGTTCGTTACGTATTCTCATCTGACCGATTAACCCCCCTGTAAACGTTGTATTAAGGTACCTTTACAATTGCGGGAACTGCCCAGCAGACCAGTACTTTGGCGTTGAGTGGCGGGCGACGCGGGTAGCAGAGGGCCACGCGAATTCTTAGGATTGTTCTCCAGGTTAGAGGCTCTTAATGCTCGGCGAATTTGTAGCCTACACCGCGCACAGTCTGGATGTAGCGAGGGCTCTTGGGATCGGGTTCTATCTTCCTGCGTATGCGCTGGATGTGTACGTCTGCCGAGCGTGCTTCACCATAGAAGTCACCGTCCCAGAGTTGTTGCATTATCTGCTGCCGACTATAGACCCACCCGGGATGGGCCGCAAGAAGACTCAGGATCTCAAACTCTGTGGTGGTGAGATCCACCCTCTCTCCGTGGACCAAGACCTGTCGGCGCGAGAGATCTATCACGAGGCCAGAAAACTCGTATTTCAGGCTCGCGTTTTGGGTGTCCAAGCGGCGACGACGCAGGTGGGCTCGCACGCGACTAACCACCTCCGCCGGGCTGGCCGGTTTCGTAACGTAGTCGTCGGCTCCCACTTCTAGGCCCACGACGACGTTTCGTTCGCCCTCGCGAGCGGTGAGCATGACTATCGGCACATCGCTGTTCCTTCTGAGTTCCTGGCAGAGGGTGATGCCGTCGGTATCCGGGAGCATCACGTCCAGTATGACCAGGTCGAGCGAACCGACTGACTGGAAGCTCTTCAGTGCCGCCTCGCCGTTTTCGACCGCCTCCACGGTCATCCCCTCGCGCTCGAGGGCGATTTTCAGAATGTCCCTTACCGCAGGGTCATCTTCTACTATCAGTATCTCGGGCATCTAGGTCCGCCTTTGATAGCTCAACCTTTACTGTTGTGCCGACCCCTTCTCGAGAACGGATGGCGATGCTGCCTCCCATCCGCTCGGTTAGCTCTTTACATATCGGGAGCCCCAGGCCAAAGCCTTCGGAGCTTCCCTTCCCCCTATAAAAGCGCTCGAAAACGTGAGGAAGGTCGATCGGGCTTATCCCCGCTCCTTCGTCCTCCACCGTGACGGCGCTATCCTCGATGTGTAGCCGTATATCTCCGCCACGGCTGGAATGCTTGATAGCGTTGCTGAGCAAAACCAAAAGCACCTCCTGGAGCCACTCGGCATCCGCGCATACGCAGGTGCCTTCGCCCTGGATGTTGAGTCTGAGCCCGGCGCTCTCTACAAGCGGCTCTGCTAGCTCTGCCGCCCGCTGTCCGGCTGCCCTTAAGTCGACCTCCACCTGGTTAGGCTCCCGCGGGTCCCAACCCACACGGGATAGGCGTAGCAGAGCATCGGCCAACCGCTGCATCCGGCGGCCTTCGGAGAAGATGTGGTTCAAGAGGCGGCGCCTCATGGCTGGATCTGTGTCCTCCCCGGTGACCAACAGCTCTGCAGCACCCATGACGGCCATCAAAGGTGTCTTGAGTTCGTGGGCCGCGTTAGCCAGAAACCGCTGCTGATTAGCCTCCAGCCGGTGTCCTTCCGAGAGATCCTGAATGACCACCAGCACGTCACGCCGTTCGTCGTTGACCAGGCACTCTAGCCTTACCCGCAGGTAGTTCTCTCCGTGGCTTACCCGAGCCTCTATGTTCTCCCCGTTTCGGGCGCAGCGGTGTACCGCTCCCGGGAGGTGAAAGTCTTCCCACAGATCCGGCAGCTCTTCGAGCGTCTTCCCATCCGTCGAACCCAACATGGTGTTGGCCGCCGAATTGGCGAAAACGACGCGTCCCTGCGGCTCGGCTACAAGCACGCCTTCAGTGAGATTATCCAGTATAGCCCTGAGGCGTTGCCGCGCGGCCTCGGCCTCGGCGCGCGCCACCTGCTCTCGATCCAGTAACTGAGCACGCTCTCTCTCGGCATGCTTGCGCTCGGTCACGTCCTCGCACGTCACGAGGATTACCGTGTCGCCGTCCGGGCCCCGTACAGCGCGAACGTTCTCTCGAGCCCACAGCACGCTCCCGTCCTTGCGTATCTTGCGTGCTTCCCAACCACTGATTCGTTCAGGAGCCCGCAAGGACGCGCTTAGATAATGCGAAACGGCTTGTCTGTCCCCTTCGTGGAAGATATCGAGCAGCGGACGCCCTACCAGCTCCTCGGGTGCGTAGCCGAGCTGCTTGGAGCCGAAGTGGTTGACCGAGAGCACCGTACCTTTTTCGTCCAGCGTGAAGTACATGGATGGGTTGTCCTCGTACAACGCCCTGTATCTCTCTTCACTGTCGCGCAGCGCTCCCTCAGCTCGTCTGCGCTCGGTGACGTCGTTCTGTACCCCGACGAAGCTGAGGAGGTGCCCCTCCTCGTCGCGCACGGGGGAGATGGAGAGCTCGTTCCAAAAGAGGGTGCCGTCCTTCTTGTAGTTCCTCAAGACCGCCTGGCACCCGCGGCCCTCCTGCAGCGCCGCCCGAAGCTCCTCTAGTGCAGGCTGCTCGCGGTCGGTGCCCTGTAAGAACCGGCAGTTGCGCCCAAGCACTTCTTGGGCAGAGTATCCGCTCATGCGCTCAAAGGTGGGGTTGACGTACGTGATGGGGTTGTCAGGCTGGCTGGGCTCGGTGATAACGATACCGTTGGAGCTAGCGGCGATGGCCCTATCCCTGAGGCGCAGCGCCTCCTCGGCCTGTTTGCGCTCGGTGACGTTCTCGTGAGCAACAACAGCCCGCGCGGGACTACCGGAAGGGAAGCGGGTCACCCGTCCAACGAACCAGCGCTGCTCCGTAGGAGAATGGCAAGGATACTCGAGCGCAAACTCTTCTCGTCGGCCAGAGAGTACCGAACGGATTCCCTCAGCAAAAGAGGCAGCGTCTTCGGAGCCGAGCTCTACTGCTGATTCACAGACTTGGAGGTAATTGGCGTTCTCCGCAACGTTTCCATCAGCCTCGTTGGATCTGGCAAACTCCCGCCAGGCTCTGTTGACAAAAACGATGGTGCCCGAGTCGTCGAGGACGGCTATGTTCGCGGAGAGGCTGTCCAGAACGGACCGAGCAAAGGGTTCGGACTCGCGCAACTTCTTCTCGGCAAGCCGGTGATCGGATATACTTCCCATACCAGTACTTTTAGCACCTATCTGATTGCAAACGCGTTCTCATGTGCGTAGCATATAACCTACACTTGAACCTGACCACTTTTAAGTGTTTCGCCGTCATCAGTTCTGTTTTCGGAGCAACATTGCCTTAGGGGCAAGCGGAGCTCCTGCTGGACAGGATGCTTAGAATCACGGCGGCACTCCGCCGAATCCGAGCGAAGTATTACGAAAGCTTTATAGAGCCGTTACCCGCCGTTGACATATCGTTATCAGAATATCCATACAAGACGCCAATGATTAACTGAGGTGGGCAAGGCAGCGTAGCTTGACACCTAGCAAAGTAGACGTATCACCGCAGTGGAAGAACACGATACAGGACCTATGGATTTGAGAAGCCGCAGCGAACATGCTTTTCAGCATGAAGCGAAGAAGGACCGGGGGAGGGCTCATGTGAAACGCAGCGACCTGATTGCTGGGACCGAGAATCGGTACGCAGGTTATACGGTATACGACGACACGGGTGAAAAGATCGGGAACGTTGATGCTCTCTTCGTTAACGGTAACCGTACCCCAAGTACCTGGGAGTGCAGACGACCCCTCTTCTTGGGCAGAGGCGTACCCTCTTCCCAATGGACCTAGTGCATGTGAACGTGCGGAGGCAGGTTATCGAGGTCTTCGAGTCGAAGGAGAGGGTCGAGGACGCTCCCACCTTAGGCGGTGACGAGAAGATAACCTCTGCATTCGAGCAGCAGGTCCAGAGCTTCTTTGGTGTGGTGAGTGGCGGAGTGTTGGAGATACCGTCTCCAGACTGGATCACGCCGTTCCTCCTCGTCATCTTGCAAGAGCGGGACTGCTATGGGTGCGAGCTGGAGCGGCAGATGATCGATTTCGATCTTGGGGCGACGCGCTCAGAAGCTGTGTATCGAGCCCTGCGGCAGATGGAGAAGGAAGGCATAGTCGTCTCCAAGTCCGAGAGGCCCGGTTCCGAGCCGTGCTGGCTCAGGTACTCGATCACCGCGTCGGGAGAGGGCTATATAGAGTACTTGGCGAACGTGCTCGGGCAGTACAGGAAGGAAGTGAAGCTCTTATTCCGGTTCTACAAAGAGCAGCACATGCCCGAGGGCCGCGGTCGGAGAACGGCAACCAGGATAGAAAGAGAGAAAATTAGAACGAATGCTTAGAGAACGTATATTTGGGCATGATAGCGCAGGCTTCTCGACACCTGTGGCTCCCGAAGGTTTCGGGCTCGAAGACTTCGAGAACGCGGGCATCCGGGCGGTCGAGCGGTGCTTCAAGCCCAGGGACGTCATCTTCACCCCTGGTGATCCCGACAACCAACTCTACTTCTTGCTCGAGGGGACGATTCGTTTATACAAGCTTTATGGCGAGTTCAAAGAAGCCACGACCGCGTTGCTAAAGGATCACGGTGTCTTTGGCAAGCTGAGCCTAGTCGAGGGACAATGGCAAGACGCCTTCGCCGAGGCCGTCACCGACGTGCGGGTGGCTGGGGTCCGGAAGTCCGCCCTTACCGAAGCGATAAGTCACAATCCGCGGTTAGCTCTTGAACTCTTCGCTTGCTTCTCAGAGCGCCTCACGCAGTCCGACGAGGTCATAGAGAGCCTCCTGCACCGGGAGGTCTCCACGCGCCTGGCGACCCTGCTCTTGAAACTCGGCGAGCGTTTCGGGGAAAAGAACGGAACAGGCACTACGCTGGACGTGCGCCTTACGCATCAGGAGCTGGCGAACATGATAGCCTCGACCCGCGAGGCCGTCTCCAAGGTTATGAGCGAGTTTCAGCGCGACGGCACCATCGAGGTGCAGAACCGCAAGATAACCATCCATTCTAAGTTAGCGAAGATGCTTTGAGCCCTTGGGCTTACTGACCATCCGGCTAACGGCACGGAAGACAACGAGCAAGACGAAGTCGGAAGCCGCGCGTTAGTGCTTTAGAGCTCTTAAAGCGTCTTACGATGAGAGGTTAGCTTAGTTGGCACCGTGGCCCCCACGAGAGCTTACTCCGAAGACCTGCGCCGCTCTCCTTGCCTCTTTCCTTATACTCTGATCATTTTGCAGTTAGAAGGCAGCAAAGATAGGCGAGCTAAGTCGTTTATAGTGGCGGTCATAACGAGGGCACCGGTGCGTGGTAGGTGCAGTGCTCGAAGAGGCGCTAGTGCCCCTGGTACCGTGATCACATCAGGGACTGATGGTTCTCGGAATCTCGCGTCTACCGGGCTGATTCCTACGATCTCCGCCGTAGGTGTACAAAGAATGGGGCTGACGAGTGAATCAGACCGGCGCCGACGGCGGTCAAAGGGCCTGCGCATAGTAGAATTGCTGGCGTGCGAAAAGGGATCACTACCGAGGCGGCTCGGTTCCGCACGCCGGTTCGGCGTGCGCTCCTCCTTCTTGCGGTGCTCACGCTCGTTCTCGGGGCGTACCTGTATGGACGCTCCCAGAGTCCGCCGGGCGTCCCCGCCGAGGACCAAGAGAGCGCGGTCCCGGCAGGCTATTCCCCAGAGGACGACGAGAACGTGGCACTGTACGCCGAGGCATTGAAGGTGGTCAGTGAGAACTACCTGCACCGGGGGGCTCTCGAACCCAAGGAGCTGACCTACGAGGCTATAAGGGGGATGCTCGACTCTTTGGGTGACGAGAGGCACACGGGCTTTCTGACCCCCGAGGATGCCGAGTACGTCAACAAGGGCTCCTCCAATAGGGAAGTCGGGATCGGGGTAAAGCTCAAGGTAAGGGATGGCAAGGTCGTCGTCTCCTCCCTCATGGACGGCTCGCCAGCCCAGGAGGCGGGGATCGAGCCTGGGGACGTACTCGTCGCGGTGGACGGTGAGAGCGTGCAGGAGGAGGACTTTGGGGAGATCGCCGAGAGGGTTAGGGATCCCGAGGGGAGCCGGGTGAGGCTGACTGTGCTCCGGGACGGGGAGCAGCGCAGGTTTTCCCTCGAGAGCGCCGAGTTCGACGTACAGCCCGCCACTTGGAACCTCGTCCCCGGCACGGGCACGGCCCACCTCAGGCTAGCGTCGTTCTCGGAGGACAGCGCCGAGGGGCTCGACGAGGCGATCACAGAGGCCGTACAGGCCAGGGCGGAGCGCTTCGTGCTGGACCTCCGGGACAATACGGGGGGATACGTGGAAGAAGCCGAGGGGGTAACCGCGCGGTTCCTGCCGGCCGGAAGCGTGATGTACATCCAACGGGACGCCGACGGCGGGGAGGAGGAGAGGCTCGTCCCCGAGGGCAACGAGCCCTCGGACGCCCCCTTGGTTGTCCTGGTGGACGGAGATTCGGGCTCGAGCGCCGAGATCGTGGCCGGGGCACTCAAGGACAACAACCGTGCGAAGGTGGTCGGCGAGACGACCTATGGCCTCGGGACCGTGGTCCGCCAGTACCCCTTGGGCGACGGCTCGGCCGTTAGCCTCGCCACGGACGAGTGGCTGACTGCCGACGGGGCCTCCATCCAGGATACCGGCGTCGTGCCGGACGTCCAGGCGAGACCCGAAGAAGGCCAGGGGGCGCCCACCCCGGCGGAAGGCAGGGGCCTCTCCAGGGAGGAGATCTTCGCGAAGGACGCTCAGCTCCGGCGCGCCTTCGACGTCCTGTGGGGAGGGTAGAGCGTTGCCGTTGGTGGGCTATTAGTTGGGCGGGTGCATGCCGAGGAGAAGCGGCTCCACCACCTTCTTGTGCAGGTTTTCCGAGCAAGCATCCAATCGTCAACACTGAAGTGTAGGTCAATAGTACTGCAAGCCGCTGTGCATGGCTCAAGTTGATGGCGAGTTCTCTACAGAAGAAAAAATTTGAATTGAGCCGATGTTACGTACCCCTAGTGCTCGAAGTAACATCGGGCGTCCTGAGCAGCAACCGCCGAAATCGTCACTCCCAACGCCTCGATTAGGGCTTCATAGGTGGAGACTTCGGCTTGGCGCATGAGGACCTCGATCTTCGAGAAAGCCTCCTCGATTGGATCGAGGTCCGGCTAGTAAGGTAGTAGGTACAGCAGCTCACAGTTCTTCTCGTCGATAAGTTCTTTGGCTCATTTACCCTTACGAGCGGGCAGGGTGTCGTGCTGGACAACCCGCCCGCGTTTCAGGCGCGGGGCGAGAATCTGCGCGACGTATGCCTCAAACGCTGACTGGTGCGGTGGAGTTTCTGACCACCGCCCCACACTTGCCCATCCCCTCGATGCTCATGCTCGCCAAAAGCGTGGTGTTCGCACTGTGATTACGCGGTACCCAGCGACGAGCCCTCTCACTTGTACCGCGAAGATCAGCACCCTCGAGCCTCGCTTGGGAAAAACCTACCCTAGATAGACTAACTCTGAGCTTCCCTCGGCCACCTCGGTTAGGATATCGCCCAACTTCCGGCGCACCGCTCCCCACCGGCGGATATCGTCATCGGACACCGCACGGGCGTCCACGCACCGCGGTCAGACCGAGACGAAGAGGCCGCTCGCCATGGCCTGGTTCATGTAGTTGAGCAGGCGCTTGCTAGATCCGGGATCCGGAACCCCTCCTTCTTTCAGGATATCCACCGCATCCCCCGCTAGCCTCACTTCGGCCTCCAGGCCGGACCGGTGTGCCACCGAGGCGAAGTGGTAGGCCATGTATGACGGGCGGGTGCTGATTGCTGGGTCGAGTCCTGCAAAAAAGACCAGCTTTCTACGTTGCACTCTAATCCTCCTTTTCGGGTACAGCTTGATCCGGTGTAGCTTGCCTGTTAGGGGGGTGGGCTACGTAATGGTCCGGAGCTACTTCTCTCAACTCGGGAATTATGGTAGCATAACTTTCTTCCATTTGAATGCCATGATCGCTCGCCTGATAGTCTTCCGGCTTGTGTGGCTCCGGGGGTGCAAGCTCCTCTACGGCCCGCAGGAGCATTTTCGTGTAGGGGTGCAGAGGGTTTGTGATCACGGTCTCTGTAGCTCCTAACTCGACCAGCTTGCCCCAGAACATCACCGCGATACGGTCGCAAAGGTAGCCGGCTAGGGCGAGGTCGTGGGTTATGAACAGATATCCAGTACCACGCGTGTCCCGGTGTCTCTTGAGTATCTCTAATATCTCAGAGCGCAGGGAGAGATCTAGCATCGAAGTTGGCTCGTCGGCTAGCACAAGTGCGGGGTCGAGCACCATCGCCCGGGCGATCGCGACCCGCTGTCGCTGCCCTCCGGAGAGTTGGTGTGGATAACGCTCGGTAAAGCGGGAGCTTGGGGTAAGGCCTACATCCTCTAGGGCGTTGGAGACTGCAACCCTTCTGCTGGCGCGCTCTCCGATACCGTGGATCTTCATCGCCTCTTCGACGATCTCACGCACCCGCATACCTGGATGAAGGGAGTCATAGGGGTCCTGAAATACGAGGTGGAGGCGACGCCGGACCTTTCGCAGCTCCCGCTCGGAGAGTCCGAGGATCTCTCTGCCCTCGAAGCGAACACTTCCCGTAGCGGACCGAACCAGCCCCATCACGGTGCGTGCCACGGTGGTCTTGCCTGATCCACTCTCGCCGATGAGCCCGAGAATCTTGCCCGGAGCGATAGTGAAGCCCACCCCACGCACGGCCGCAACCTCCCCCGATCGCCCGTGAGCCCCAAAACGAACGTCTAGGTTCCTCACCTCAAGCAGCGGAGCACCGGATCTTAGGCTGCTGGTCAAGCTTCTACTTCCGTTCATCTTTATGGTAGAGCAGACAGGCTACCTTCCTGCCAGACCTCACCTCTTCAAGCGAGGGGTCAACTCCCTGGCAATCGGCGAAGGCTGCGGGGCAGCGGGGTTCGAAATTGCATCCGGGTGGCAGGCGGTTCAGGTCCGGAGGATCACCTGGAATGGACCGTAGGGTCCGCCTGAGTCCGTGTATCCGGGGGATAGCTTGTACTAGGGCCCTGGTGTACGGGTGCTGAGGGTTCTTGAATACAGTTCGTGCCTCGCCTACCTCGACGATCCTTCCGGCGTACATCACCGCGATGCGGTCACAGATCCTGGCCACCATCGGTAAGTCATGGGAGACCAGTATCATGGAGAGGCCCCGGCTTTTCTTGAGCTCGGAGATCAAGCGCAAGATACGAGCTTGCACGATGACGTCGAGCTCGGAGACCGGCTCATCGGCGATAACTAGCTTCGGCTCGCTGGCTACGGCCATTGCTATCACGCATCGCTGCCTCATACCGCCGCTCAGTTCATGAGGATACGCGTGGCAGCGTTCGGGTGGGATACCGACCTCCTGCAGTCTCTCTCGAGCCGTACGTAGGGCGGCCCTACTGTCGACTGCACCATGTGCGGTGATCGCTTCGGCGACCTGCCGGTCGACCGAGATCACCGGGTTCAGGGCGTGCATAGCGCTCTGAGGGATCAAGGCCAGGTCTCGGCCCCGCCGTGAGACCATCTCCGAGCGGGGGAGGCGGAAGAGATCTTCACCGTCCAGTAGCACCTCGCTGGCCTCGAGTATCTGTCCGGGGGGGGTTATAAGACGCATCAGGGACATTACAAGCGTTGTCTTACCGGAGCCAGACTCGCCGACGACCCCGAGGATCTCTCCTTGTCCTACGGCAAGATCCACGCCGTCTACAGCCCGGACCGGGCCCTCGGGGGTGTGATACACGGTACTCAAACCGCTAACCTCGAGGAGTGCGCTCACCGGAGTGCGCCCCCTCCGACAGGCGTCGGTATCTCCTCATCTTTCAAGGAATCGCTCGCCGGCAGGTTGGAGCGCAGGCGTGGATCTACTCGCTCCTCTATAGCGAAGCCCAGGAACACGAAGCTGACTACTACCGCCGCGATGCATAGCCCCGGCGGCAGCACCCACCAGAGCCAGGCGTCGGTGAGGAAGGCCGAGCGGGCGTTAGCGTAGAACAGGATGGCGCCCCAGCTCTTCTGGAACGGGTCGCTGAGGCCGAGAAAGGCCAGAGAGGCCTCGAGCATTATAGAGACGTTCGCCGTACGGACGAACTGCGCCGCGACCAGCGGCGTGATCCTGGGCAGTATGTGACGGATCATTATATAACTATGGGTGGCGCCCATCGCCCGAGCTGCCTGTACATGTCCGCTCTCCCGTACCGAAAGTACCTGGGAGCGAAGCAGCCGGGCAGGGCGAGCCCAGATCAGCAAGCCTATCACCAGTATCAGGTTGGTGGTGTTCTGCCCGAGGAACGCCGCCAGCACGATCATGAGCGGCAGGAAGGGCAGAGAGAGGATCACGTCCACGCCGCGCATTAGCACGCCATCTACAGGACCTCTGAGGTATCCGCTGACAACCCCGATCGTTATTCCCAGAATCGTGGCCAGACACGCGGTGACGATGCCGACCGTAAGCGAAATCCTGCTGGCAAAGAGGAGCTCGCTCAAGATATCCTGGCCCACGTCGTTCGCACCTAAGGGGTGGGCGAGCGATGGTGCCGCGAAGGGCTCGGCGGTGCGTACCGTGGGATCGTAGGGGGCGAACACCGGGGCAAAGACTGCGGCGATCACGAAAAGTACAAGGATCGTCGCTCCAATGCGCCCCAGCTTAGCCCCGCTCATCGGGCTCCCTCCGTCCTTACCCGGGGGTCTATAAGTGGGTAGAGAAGGTCGGCCAAGAGGTTGGCCGCGATAACCCCCACCGCCAGCAGCAGGAACGCTCCCTGCAGTACGGTATAGTCCCGACTCAAGACGCTCTCGTAGATCAACCGCCCCAAGCCGGGGTAAGAGAATACGGTCTCGACCACCGTCGCTCCTCCCACGAGGGTACCCGCCTCCACCGCCACGGCTGTCACTAGGGGGAGGAGGGCGTTGCGGACCCCGTGCCTGAGCACTATCCGGCGTCGAGGTAGGCCCTTTGCCTCGGCCATGAGTATGTAGTCTTCGGAGAGCTCGCCCGCGAGCGAGGACCTCGCCACCAGGAAGAGCCATCCAGCCCTCACTAAGGTCAGCGTCAGCAGGGGGAGCACAAGACGCTCGGCGACGTCAAGGGTAAGACCGAAACCGCCTGCTGCGTTCGTCAGCGGAAGGGCTCCGAAGACCGGCAGAAGATTCAAGTATCCGGAGAACAATACGAGGAGGAGCATCCCGATCCAGAACGGGGGCATCGAGTCGAGGAACATGAAGAAGGCGAGCCCTCCGACCTCCATTCGCCCCCCTCGCCGAGCGGCCGCGAGAAACCCGGCGCCGGCCCCGACGATGAGCGACAGTGCGATCGCCCCTCCCACCAAGACGAGGGTCCAGGGCAGCCTCTCCAGCAGCATGTCTACTACGGGTCGGCCTTGCTGGGTCGAGACGCCAAGATCTCCCTGCGCGATCCCTGCTAGGTAGCTCCAGTACTGCTCGGCGAGCGGCCGCTCAAGCCCGAACTGCGCCAGTATCCGCTCTCGTTGCTCGGGGGTGACGGTGGAGACCTGCTCGCTCGGGACCAGGTAGTCGATTGGGCTACCGGGTGCCAGGCGAGGTATGGCGAAGTTGAGCGATAGGGTGATCAGGACGACGAGAGCGTACTGGGCTATCCGCCCGACTACTCGCCCCCACCCGGCTTGGGAAGGTCGTGGCAACTATATCTGGTCCTCGCCGTCTTCTGGTGTCGGTACGCCCGCAAAGCCAACCAGCGCGACCGGGACTACTGCCCTGACGCCCGCGAGAGTGTACCGGTATACCCTATCGCTGCCAGTATTCTCCGCCAGAGCAGCCTGCAAAATTCCCCTTATCTACCCAACAGTTCTGCTGCTTGCGGTAACAGTGACCACTTGTGGTGGATGCCATGCCCCGTGACCGGTATCCATCCGTCGTAGGCACTCGCGTTGTAGGCATAGTCAGTGTCAGGGTAGTAGAGCGTGAACGCCGGCGGATCCTCGGAGAAGAGCGTCTGGATTTCGGAGAGTGTCTCGCCCTGCTCCTCGATGGTGGTGTCCTCCCACCACCCGGATTCTAGCTCTTCGTACTCGGGATTAGAGTAGTACAGCAAAGATGTTAGTGACTCCATAAGCTGGGTAGGATCCCCGAGCAGATGAGGTACGCCCTGCATAGTGGCGAGTTCGAAGTCCTGCGAGTTCTGCCTTTGGCTCACGGTGCCCGGGTCCAAGGACTGGACCTCTAGACCGACGCCTATCTCCTCGAGTTGTTGGGCGACCAGCTCGGCTGTACGAATCTGCTGAGGGTCGTTGGCCGGTACGATGACCTCTAGATTGACCGGTTCCCCGTCGCTCTCCCGGGTTCCGTCTCCGTCGGAATCCGTGATCTCGGCTTCGTCTAGAATCGTGTTGGCTTGCGCGGGATCGAAGCGTGCCTCTTGGGGCTGGTACCATCTGGAATCCGGATGCAGGAACGAGGGACTTCCCGGTCTTCCGCTACCTAATAACACCGTGTCCACCAGAGCCTGTCGGTCTATAGCCATATCAAGAGCCCTTCGGAATTCTTGCTGGTCGAGCGGCGGAGTTTCAGCGTTGAACCTGAGAAAGACCGACGAGAACCGATCTCCGTCGACCATCTCGATGTCTTCGTTCTCTGCTAGCCGCTTCTCTATCTCAGGAGGAATGTTGCGCGTTACAGAATCTACCTGGCCGGTCTCCAGGGCGAGGAAAATGCTCGAAGGATCCGTAACTATCGGCATATCTATCTCCCTTATCGCCGGCGAGCCGAGGAAGTAATCCTCGTTGGCCTCGAGTCGGTAGGATTGATCCTCTACGTACTCCACTAGCTTGTACGGTCCGGTGCCCACCGGCAACTCCGTGTACGTCTGCGGATCCTCGACGTTCTCCCAGATGTGCTTCGGCAGGATCGGAAGGTCAGCCAGGGTAATGAGCTCCAGCGTGGGGCAGGGATCGGCGCAGGTGAACTCCACCGTACTCGCGTCTAGTGCCTCGGCGGACTCTATGACCGGATATTCGCTCGCGTGATGCGAGTAGCGGTTGGAGGGTCCATCTCTATAGTATTCGTAGGTAAACGCCACATCTTCTGCGGTGAACTCCTCGCCGTCGTGCCAGGTGACGTCATCGCGCAGCGTCACGGTCCAGGTTCTCGCGTCCGAGCTCGGAGAGGCGTCCGTCGCGAGCCATGGGATCGGCTCCTCCGTGTATGGATCCAGAAAGAGCGTGTCGTGGACGAGGTTCGTGAGCTCGGCGTGGAGGCCCGGAGGAGGCCTGAAGCTATAAGGGGTAAGGTTGCCCTTATCAGCTTCGGTCGCGATGGTGAGCCTCTCTACCTGTTGAGGTTCCTGCGCGCCGCCCGCAGCCGGGCTCAGCATGTTAACCATCAAAAGCCCTAACACACCCGCCAGTACGATGCGTAGAGACCGCCTTGACACTCTGCGAACGTTCACCGTTTTCCTGTCCCTTCAATTGCGTAAATCAACTAAACCTGCTAACCGCCAGTCGGAGCTAAGCGTTGTCTTTCGCATTGATTTTTTGGGATGATCTACTTACAACCTTCTATTCTACTGGAATCTTTGCGTTCGCGGCGAACCCTCTGCTGGTTTTTGAGAAGTGGGCTACCGCGTAGGCGTCTTGGTGGTTGTCAGCGGGAGGCGAGCAAAAGGAGGTTAGGGTGGTTACCAAGGCTCCGGATCTCGGGTTCCCGGTAGCCCTCTGCCTTTAGCCACTCGCGGTAGTCGCTCTCTCTGTGGGCGTTCCCGCCCGCAGATACCGCCAGCATCTGTACCGCAAAGATCAGCGCCCTCGAGTCTCGCTCGGGCAGGAAGGTGACGATAGCCAGACCGCCTTCGGGAGCGATGATCGAGGCCAGTCGCCTGTAGAGCAGGCGGTTACGCTCGCCGTCGTAGGTATGTGTGACGCCGGCACAGAAGACCAGATCGAATTGCGAAGCGGGCAGGGTTTGGAAGAACTCCCGCTAATAGCTCCACCCCGGAGCGGGGCAGGTCGCCACCTTTGAGTAACTCTATGGTTGGTTCCAGATCCTGCAGCACCACCTCGAGGCCTCGTCGGGCGAAGGCGCGAGCATATTCGCCGTGACCTCCACCGAGGTCCAGGACGCGACGAGCATTCGGGAAGCGCTCAAGGCAGGCTCCTACGGCGAGAGGAGCACGGTTGCGGGATCCCGCGGCCAGCGCTTCGAGCCAGCGCCGGCGGCGTTCCGGAGGCATCTCGACGGGGGAAGGAGGGGTTCCCCGCAGCCGGTCGCCGAGCTGGGTGCTCCACGTCCGGAGTACTTGAGCGTGATGGCGCAGGGTCGCCGCCTCTCTCTGATAAGGCTGGCCCGGACGCGTCGAGTAGCTGCCGTCGCACTCTTCGACCACCCCCCAGACGGAGAGTGCGCCGAGCAAGATCCGTACGGCTCGTTCGTCGAGCCCGAGGCGGGTGGCCGCTTCTTTGGGGGAGGCTGGAAGCTCCTCAAAGAGCCCCACCTCGGCCGCGGCGTCGAAGGCGGCGACCAGCCGCCAATCCGCGACCTCACCAGGCGGGGCCAGAAAAGAGAGGTCTTCTCCGTTACTCAATTCGGGAGGTCCTGAGAATCGAAGGTAGATTCGCGCTCAGGTACACTTCTTGTACTGCTTTAGCGGGAGAGAGCGGCATCGAAACAGGCCGGGCAAAGCTCTTTGCCCTCCAGCCTCCGGACACGAGTCTCCATGGTGGGCTCTCCGCAGTCAGCACAGGTGATGGAGTTGTGAATGCGGGCCATCAGCGGTATCTGCCTGCTTCCGGTTCCTCCACCGTGTAGAGCTCTTCCTCCGAGGCTCTAAGGATGGCCTCAGAGCGGTTTGCGTGCAGCTCCTTAAAGCGGGCTCGCTCCTCTGTTGCGCTCTTGTTGCGCACCTTGGCGCATAGTTCGCTGTACTCCGGGCTGCGGCCGAACGCTCCGGGGCGGGTGGAGATACGGATCGCCTTGTCGTCCGAGCGCCGGATGAACGTGTAGGCGTTCTTGCCGTAGTCCAGGTGGATCAAGTTCCCCTTGCCGAACGTGCAGCCGGTGAGGTACTGGATCGCGTCCACCGCGCACATGTTCGTCTCTGTTAGCGCCACGACCTCCTCGTCTGAGGAGTGGGGCCCCACCTCGCGCAGCGCAACTTCTGCTGCCCGGATGCCCATCGCCAGCCCCGGGCACATGTGGCCGTGAAAGCGCACTATGTCCTCGACCGTTTCGGGTGCTACCCGAGTTCCTTCTTCTCTTTTCTGGTCTACCATGGCCTGCTCCTTTCTCGTTACTGCTTATCCGAACCTTCCAGCCAAGCGGCAGTAGTATTAAATGTATAGGAGCAAAAGTGCCGTAGGCAAGAGGCAGGATAAAATCTAAGACATTTTGATCTTACCTGTACCTTCCGGTCACTGGAAGGTTTACAATGCACGTTACCTTGTGGAAAGGAGCTCTCCATGACCGAAACGCTTCTAAAGATAGGTGAGGTGGCCCGGTTGGTGGACGTGCCGGCCAAGACGCTGCGTTATTACGAGGATATAGGGCTAATTTCGCCGGCGGAACGGACAGATTCCGGATACCGGCTCTACGGTTGGCGCGAGCTGGAGCAGATAGTGTTCATCCGGCGGGCAAAGCTGATGGGGTTGACGCTGGAGCAGATCCGGGAGCTGGTTGAGGTCGCCGAAGAGGGGCTACCTAGCGGGGTTCTCCGGCACCTGGATAGGCTTTTGGAGCAGAAGCTGGAGGAGACCGAGCAGAGGTTGGAGGACCTGCGGACCTTCCGGGTGAGCCTTCTTGAGTATCGGGAGCGGGCGGCGACGGCCGAGGAGAAAGGCACGTGCCGCTGTGCCGAGCGCAGGGAAGGGGAGTTCTGTGGGTGTGTTACGGCTACGATCGAGGGTGTAGCGCCGCCCGATTTACGGGTAATCCGGGAGAACGACCGGTGGGTGCAGGGAGTCAGGGAAAGTGAGAGATGTCGATGCGGGTGCTGCGAGCCGGTACCCAGCAAAGTCGTGTAGGAGTAGAGGAAAAAGGAGAGTAAGGGTTTGAAGGTAGCTGTAGCGGGCAAGGGCGGTTCGGGGAAGACCACTATTTCGGCGACCCTGTCGCGGGTTCTGGCGCGGCGGGGGCACCGGGTGACGGCGATAGACGGGGACCCCAACCCGAACCTCGGCGTTGCTTTGGGGATGAGCCAGGAGGAGCTCGGGGAGCTGGTTTGGGTTCCGAAGGAGATCGCAGAGATCAAGGAAGAGGGGGAGAGTCGGTCCTTGGTCCTGACCCAGCCGGCGGAGGAGGTCGCCGACGAGTACGGGTTGGCGGGCCCGGACGGGGTGAACCTGATGGTTATGACGGGGGTAGACCACGCCGGAGCCGGGTGACTGTGCGCGTCGCACGCTCGGGTGCGCAGCCTGCTCGGTGAGCTGGCTACGGGTGGCACCAACGAAGAGGTGACCATTACGGATATGGAGGCCTCAATAGAGCACATGAGCCGGGCCACTATTCGGCATGTGGAGGCGATGCTGATATTGACCGAGCCCTATTACCGGTCCTTAGAGACCGTGGGGCGCATAGCACCGCTCGTCCGGGAGCTCGGGATCGAGCACATCTGGGCCGTAGCAAACAAGGTGCGTAGCCCGAGGGACGAGGAGATTCTCCGCTCCTACTGTGAGGACCGGGGGATAGAAATCGGCGGGATCGTACCGTTCGACGAGGCGATACAGGAGGCGGACAGGGAGGGCCGGGCCTTGATCGACTACGAGCCCGAAGCGGAGGCTGTGGGCGCCATCGAACGGATAGCCGACTTGTTGGAGCGAGAGGTGGCAGTGAAGAACAATGGTTCTTCTGATGGGGGCAACGGGGAAGGAGATCAGTCGTGACGATTCAAGCGCCACGCACTCCAGGTGTCGTGGATGATGCCTCAGAGCGCGTCCTAGAGCCGGAGGCCCGACAGAACAGGGCCCCGGAGGGTCCGGTCAAGGTGGTGCACGCCTTCTGGCTGGCGGGGATGAGCTGCGACGGGTGCAGCATCTCCGTGACCGGGGCCACCAACCCCAAGGTAGAGGACTTGCTGAACGGGGTTATCCCAGGACTACCAAAGGTCATCCTGCACCATCCGGTGCTCTCGATGGAGGTGGGGGAGGACTTTACCCACGCCTACGAACTGGCGGCTAAAGGCGAGTTGGACGCTCCTTACGTGTGCATCTATGAGGGCTCGATCGCTGACGAGCGCATCGCTCACGAGACCAACGGCTACTTCTCGGCTATGGGCTTATCAAGCCTATCTAGCGATGAGGAGAATGGCGATGGGCAGTACGAGGCGGAGATGCCCATGCCGACCGCCGATCGGCTGGCGCAGATGGCGCCGGGGGCGGCGGCGATCCTCGCGATCGGGACCTGCGCCACCTGGGGCGGGATCCCGTCGGCGGCGGGGAACCCGACCGGGGCGATGAGCGTTATGGACTTCCTCGGCAAGGACTACCGGAGCGCTTTGGGGCTGCCGGTCATCAACGTTCCCGGTTGCGCTCCTCTAGGAGATAACTTCAACGAGACCGTGGCGGCGATCCTGATGTTCTTGCAGGGCATGGGCCCGCTGCCGGAGTTCGATGAGCTCGGGCGTCCGGCCTGGCTTTTCGAAGAGACCGTCCACCGCGGCTGCACGCGGGCCGGTTACTACGAGGAGGGGGTCTTCGCCGAGGAGTACGGCGACAAGGAGTGCCTGGTCGAGATCGGCTGCTGGGGGCCGGTGGTGAACTGCAACATCGTCTCTCGCGGCGCGCACGGTAACAAAGGGGGCTGCATGGCGGTCGGCGGGCCCTGCATCGGGTGCACCATGCCGGGCTTCCCGGACAAGTTCGTCCCGTTCTACGAGGCTCCACCGGGCACTTTCGTCTCCGGCAACGCCTCGCGTACTTTGGGTTTCGGGATCCGGCGTCTCAGGGCCGTGACCAACCACAAGGTCAATCGGGAGGTCCGGTGGGACGAACTCTACGGCGGAGAGGTGCCTTCAGGGTGGGGTGACGTGGAGAAGCCCGGCCCCCTGAAGAAGACAGCCCACTTCTTCTACGAGAAGCTGCAGTTCATGGGCAACAAGAAGAAGCCTGGGCGGGACGACTCAAAGAGGTGGCACACGGACATGCCGCCGCGGGCCCGTAACATGCAGGCTCCCCACGACGTCAGCGGCACGGCCGAGAGCGAGGGGCGGGCTCGCGAGGACGTGGACGAGACCTGGGGGAGCAGATAAGCATGCCGGATGCGGAGCTGTACATCATCTGGTACTGGAGCCTTGTTGTGGCGGGGGTCGTGGTGCTCCTCGCCGCGGCCCTGCTCATAACCATCCTGCTCGTAGCCCGGCGTATCCTGAGCAATGCTCGGCAGGCGCTCGAAGCAGCTGAGGCAATAGCGGAGGAGACGCAGGTTATCTGGGCGCTGGAGGAGACCAACCGGACGGCCGAAGAGATCCTCGCGACCGCGCAGAGCATCGAGGAGCGAGGGGGCCGCATCGCCGGAACCTTACACGGAGAGCGGACGACGAGTGGGGGAGGCTAGGGGTTATGCTTGCGTTAGTAAGCGAGGAGGCGGCCTACACGGTCTGGTGGATCTCTTTGGGGATCGGGGCGGTGGTGATAGTGGTCGTGGCGATACTGCTCACCCTCATCGTGCGCACCGCCCGGCAGATAAACGGGACGGCCGCGGATATCTGGACCGTAGGGCAGAGGATAGCGAATAACACGGTTCACATTCCTCTCCTGAACCGGACGAACCGACTGGTGGACGGGATCCTGGAGAGATCTTCGGGCATAGGCGGGGCTGCGGTCCGGATCGAGGAGCACGCCGAGAAATGCCCCGGGTGACCGCACACACATTGAGTCCCCGGTTCGGGGACGAGGGAGATGGATCTAAATGATCGTACTTTTGGCGGCGCTTTCGGCGCTCGCGGTGGTGGTGCTCTTCGGGGCGCTGGTCTTCTACCTGCTCAAGATAATAGAGGCCCTCGATAGCATCGGGGGGGAGACCCCAAGTGGATACAGCAGCCGGTCGAGCTACCTCTCCAAGATAGCCTTCGGTGTTAGGGCCATCGAGCAGCAGACGGGCCACCTGGGCCCGGAGGTGACCAGGCTCAACGAGAGCCTCGTTCAGGCGGCGCAGGGCCTGCGGAGCATAGACAGGCACCTGGTGCGGTCCATAGAGGCCCTCGAGCGACAGGAAGGGGGCCGGTAATGGTGGAGATACCGACGGCCGTTTACGTGATCTGGTGGGCTACCCTTATCGTCGCGGTGGTAGTCGTGTTGCCCCTGGCCGTCTACCTTCTGCACCGTACCTTGAGTGCCGCACGCCAGATAGAGCGCTACGCAGCTCGGTCGCTTGAGGCCTGTGTAGGGATAGCCGGGAACACCGAGAACATAGCGGCCCTGGAAGGGACCATCTCAACGGCGGGGGAGATCCTGGAGACGACGCGGGCTATCGAGGAGCACACCAGCACCATCGAGGAAGTGCTCGCGGCCCGGGCAGGGAGGAGGGCTTAATTGAGCGTCCTGACGATTCTGACGCTGGCGGCGATTGTCATAGTGGTGCTGGTGCTGGTCGTCTACTTGGTGGGGATCGCTTTCTACCTCTGGCGGGCGAACCGGCACCTGAAGCAGCTGGTCGGGGGCCTGCAGGCAATCCGGGGGCACGCTCAGCCGTTGCCAGAGCACCTAGACATCATAAACGGAGCCCTGAAGGTGCTCCGGGACGATCTGCGAGGGACCGACCAGCATCTGGAGGGTGCGGGCCGGATTTTAGAAAGAGAATAGGAGGAGATTAAGGCGTGTGCTTTAAGAATCTGCCGGTAGAGTTCGACTCGGAGGGTCGGGCCTACCTGAGAGAGGACGTCCGCGACCCCTATGCGATGGAGCGGAGTCCGGACTTGAACGGTAGCGCGGTACAAACCCTGAGTCGGGACCAAATCGAGGACCTGCTGGCCCGAAACGGGCACATCCAGAAGAAGGACTTCGACCCCGTGACCCGCGTGGCCGGGGCTCTGGCGTTCCACAGTGTAGTAGACCTGGAAGAGCGAAAGATCCTCGAGAGCCGCTCGGTGGCTACCCTCTTCAGGGGGTATGAGATCATCATGATGGGCCGCGACCCGCGCGACGCCATCTACATTACCAGCCGGGCCTGCGGGGTGTGCGGCGGGACGCACTCCGGGACCTCGGCTCTGGCCACGGAGATGGCCCTGGGCATCAAGCCACCGCCCTTGGGGATCGTGCTGCGGAACATGCTCTCGGTTCTCGAGTATCTTCTCGACCTCCCACTGCACCTCTTCATGCTGACAGGACCGGACTACTCGGAGAACGTCATTCGCAAGACCAACCCCGAGTTGTGGTCGCACGCGGAGAGGACCGAGGCGCCGCACGCCAACGTCCACGGCTACGCCACCATCGGGGAGATCATGCGCGACATGAACGCGCTCAGCGGCTCCCTGTACCTAGAGGCGCTGCATATGACCCGCGTCGCCAAAGAGGCGTACGCTGTGATAGGCGCCAAGTTCCCCCACCCGCAGACCATGGTGCCGGGGGGCGTGAGCACGACGGTGAGCATTTCCACCTTCAACGAGGTCTACCTGCGCCTGCAGCAGTTCTTCGACTACTCCAAGAAGTGCGCGGCGATCTACGACGACCTGTGCGACTTCTTCTACGATGCCAACCCCCGCTACAGGGAGGTGGGGCGCACGCCGGCGAACCTCATAGACCTCGGGGTCTGGGACGATCCGGAGGCCTACGACGCGAGCTACGAGAACTGCAACGAGTGGGGCGAGCGGCGGTGGGCCACGCCGGGGGTCATAGTGAATGGGGAGCTCGTGACCACGAAGCTCCAGAACATCAACCTGGGGCTGGAGGAGTTTATCGAGCACTCCTTCTACGAGGGTTGGGACGGCCACAGGTTCGAGACCGACCCCCTCGGAGCTCCCCTGAGCCCCTACCATCCCTGGAACAAAGACACCAAGCCGCGGCCGCAAGCCCCTAACTGGCGGGAGAAGTACACCTGGGCCACCTCTCCCCGGTGGGACCGGATGCCGATGGACGCCGAAGCCACGGCCCGGATGTGGAATACGGCCGCGGCCCGCCTGCTGCCGGAGAACCCCTACATCGAACCCACGGGCCACAGCCTCAAGATCCTCATACCTCAGGGCGAGATGCCGGAGATGGAGCTCGAGTGGTATATCCCCGAGGTCTGGAACGCATTGGAGCGCAACAGGGGCCGGGCCTACTGCGTGGCTTACACGGCGGTGGTGGGGATGAACATCTGGCGGCAGGGGATGGAACTGTTGAAGGAGGGGCGGGATGCGGTCAGCACCCCGTTCGACATACCCCAAAAGGGCCAGCAGCTCGGGGTCGGGTTCTGGGGGGCCGGGCGCGGCTACGTCAGCCACCACATGATGATCGAGGACGGGGTGGTCACGAACTACCAGATCGTCACCCCCTCGACCATCAACGCCTCGCCACGCGACCCGTGGGGCACCCCGGGGATGTACGAGATCGCTGTGCTAAACAGCCCGATCCTGGAGGAGAGCAGCGCCGAGAGCTTCCAGGGGATAGATATCCAGCGGACCATCCGCTCGTTCGACCCCTGCATGCCGTGTACGACGCACATCCACACGGACCGCGGGGTCATCACGCGCGAGGTGAATACCTGCGCCTGCGGGGCCGACGACTAGTGATCCTCGTCGCCGGCGTCGGCTATCAGCACCTGAGCGACCTCTCCTTCGGGCCCAAGCTGGTGGAGCGGCTGCGGGGCTTGGACTGGCCGGATGATGTCCGTGTAGAGGACTTCGGCTATGGACCCATAGCCATCCTCGACTGGTTCGAGGAGAGCCCGGGGAAGAAGTTCGAGCGCGCCATCCTCGCCGGAGCCGTCGAGCGCGGTCGAACACCGGGGACTCTGGTCACCTACGCCTGGCTCGAAAGCTCGCCCGACCCCGAACTGGTGCAAGAGCGAGTGTCAGAGGCGCTAACCGGGGTCATAAGCCTGGATAATCTCCTGATCGTCGCGCAGCACTTCGGGGCTTTGCCCCCCAACTCGTCCGTGGTGGAGCTCGAGCCGGTGGAGAAGGAGTGGGGATCGGAGTTGAGCGCTCCCTGCGAGGAGCGGCTGGAGGAGGCCGTGGAGTGGATCCGGCGCGAGGTCCACTCCGGTGGAGGACACACCGGGAACGGCCGGCATAAGGAGGTGCGTAACACGTGAGCGAGAGGACGTTCGATCCGGTAAGCGCTTTGCGCTGCCGAGATGACATCCTGCAAGCGATGTACTGGATGCGGGGCGAGGGTTTCGGAGAGGAGGCCGACGCCGGGATGCTGCAGAGCTTCCTGGTCGTGGACGAGGCTCTGTTACGGGAGCAGCTCAAGATTCTAGTGGAGGAGGGCTACCTGGAGGAGTCCGGCGGACGCTACCGGCTAAGCGCCTTAGGCGTGAAGGAGGGCGGCCGGCGCTTCGCCGACGAGTTCACAGACCTCCAACACACGGCCCACGGGGACTGCGGACCCAACTGCCCACACTGCCAGGGCATCCCGCGCGACGCCTGTGTCCACTGCGCCCCGGACGGCGGTGGAGCGTAGATCATGTCCCCCTCGAAGAAAGAACTGCCCGTGGTCCAGGTAGCGCAGCCGGCCTCACAACCGACTCCCTCGGGTCTCCCCGCCGAATTCCAGCACCTTCTGCAGTGGATAGGGACCGGCCTGGAACGGATGGAGGAGATAGAGCAAGAACAGACGCGCGAGGAAGTCTTCGCCCTCCTTGAGGGGATAGACGTCCTGCACCGGCAGTCCCTGGGGCGGCTGCTTGAACTCGTCGCTGTCCTCGGGGGCCAGGGGCTCGTCGAGCGTATATCGCAAGACCCGATGGTGCACACCCTCTTGGAGATGTACGACCTCCCGGAAGCAGACGAACGCACGCAGGTGGAACGTGCATTGGAGAATGTCTACCCGTACTTCCGCTCCCACGGGGGGAAGTTGGAGCTTCTGGGGGTAGAGAAGGGGGAGGTCCGGGTGCGCCTCTCGGGCTCCTGCGAGGGTTGTCCGGGTACCGCGACAACGCTCAACCGGGTGGTCGAAGAGGCCTTGCGTGAGGGGTTCCCGGGCTTCAGGGAGCTGGTGGCGGAGGAGCCGCCGCCCAAGCAGGAGAAGCCGATTCAGCTCGGAAGCCGACCCCTACGTCGTCCGCGCTGGGTCTCGGTGGGGCGTCTTGAGGACCTCGAACCGGGAGAGATAAGGGCCTTGCGACCGGAGGGCACACCCCTGCTCATGGTACGCCTGGATGGTGAGGTCTACGCCTACCGGAACGGTTGCCCGCCGGGGAGCGCCCTCACGCTGCACCTGGGGCGGTTGGAAGGCACGACCCTTGTCTGCCCCTGGCACGGCTGCCGCTACGACGCCCGCACCGGCAAGCGCCAGGACTATGAAGAGAAGCTGCCGGTGATGCCGGTTGCGTTGCAGGATGGAGAGATAAAGGTCGCTATGGGGGTGGAAGAGGTAGAACCGCGGTGAAGCCCCGGGTTCTGGTGGCCGGGATGGGCAACGACCTGCGTCAGGACGACGGCTTCGGGATAGTGGTCGTCCGGCGGTTCTTCGAAGAAGGCGTGCCGGAGGGCGTCCGGTTGTACGAGTCCGGGATCGCCGGCATCGGGCTGGTCCAAGAGCTTATGGACGGCTACGAAGCCCTCGTCATCGTGGACGCTACGGACCGGGGCGAGGAGCCTGGCACGGTCTACCTGCTGGAGGTGGAGGTCCCCGATCCAGAGGAGTTGACCGAGGAGAGTCGGCAGGAGTTCCTGGCCGACACGCATCTGACTGTGCCTTCGAAAGCCCTGACCCTGGCGCGAGCCCTCAAAATCTTGCCCCCCAAAGTGTACATCCTGGGCTGCCAGCCGAAGGAGCACGAACTGGGGATGGACCTGAGCGAACCTGTTGAGAGAGGAGTCGCCGAGGCCATCCAGCGCCTGCGAGAGTTGACCTCCCGTCTGGCGAGAGGCCTGCTGATCCCGTGAGGATGCTCACTAGGCCCGTGCCAGAAGATGCTCGGCGGTGTGAAGGACCGGGGAGGACGATCGTAATGCACACGCGGTTCGGCGCTATCCAGAAGACAGACATACTGGTTAGCAACCTGCCGCCGAGAATAGGCTAAGGGCTTCGAGAATGGACATCGAGGCCTTCCGCGCCGAGAACACGCCTCAGATGCAGCGGTACGGCGAGGCTCTTGAGAGCGGTATCGTCCGCGGCAACATGGGTAGCCTAGTCGTGATCAAGCTCGGGGCCGGTGCCGAACTGGCCGAGCACGTCCATGAAGAGGAGCACGTGGGCGCGGTGCTCGATGGTGAATTCAGCTTTACCGACGGCGACAAGGAGACGATTCTGCGCGCCGGCGATTTGTATCGTATTCCACCGAATGTGAGGCACGGCGTGCGCTGCGCGGATCACGCCCTTATCGTGCAGGTGCGTGCCGATTTCTTAATAGAGACGCGTTCCACTCTTAGGTCGATGTAGGATTCGAAGTAGTGAGTAGACGTACCGTCGTGCGCATCTACCAGGGAGCACGAGCTCTCCGTGAATGAGATGCAGAGAACGCCTACCCGGGAGCGCCGAGAGATCTCCGTGCGGGGCGTCGTGCAGGGCGTGGGGTTCCGGCCCTTCATCTACGCTTTGGCGGGGCGGCATGGGCTCACCGGGTTGGTGCGCAACGACGCCGAGGGGGTCCACATCGAGGCGGAGGGCCCTCCGGAGGAGCTGGACCTCTTCCTGCGAGAGATAGAGGAGGAGGCCCCGCAGCTGGCCGTGGTCGAGACCGTGGAGTGGCGTCCGCTCCCGATACTTGGGGAGAGGGAGTTCCGGATCGAGGAGAGCCGGGAGGGGCTCCAAAGACGAGCCCTGATTTCGCCGGACGTCGCCACCTGCGAGGATTGCTTGGCAGAGCTCTTCGATCCCTCGGACCGGCGTCATCGGTACCCGTTCATCAACTGCACTAACTGCGGACCGCGCTTCACCATAACCTGCTCGATCCCTTATGATCGGGCCACGACCACCATGGCTGACTTCGAGATGTGCCCCGAGTGCCAGCGGGAGTACGACGACCCGGCAGATCGCCGTTTCCACGCCCAGCCCAACGCCTGCCCGGTCTGCGGGCCACAGGTGCGACTGCTGGACAGGTTCGGCCACGAGCTGCACGTCGAGCGGGAGGACCCCGTCCGGCGGGCCGCGCAGATATTATGCGGGCGGGCCATCGTGGCCATTAAGGGTCTGGGAGGCTACCATCTGGCCTGCGACCCGTTCGCCGCGGGAGCGGTAAAGACTTTGCGAGGGCGTAAGGTTCGCCAGGACAAGCCGTTCGCGCTCATGGCCCGGGACCTCGAGCAGGTACGGGCGTTTTGCCGAGTGGGGCCGGAAGAGGAGAAGCTGCTCACCTCGCCGGCGCGTCCCATAGTGCTCTTGGAGCGCCGGTGGGAGAGCGGGATAGCCGAGGAGGTGGCCCCGCGCCAAAAGACACTAGGGGTTATGCTTGCCTACACCCCGCTGCACCACCTGCTGCTCCAGGACGCCGGGATACCGCTCGTGATGACCAGCGGCAACCGCTCCGACGAGCCTATAGCCTACCGGGACGAGGAGGCCTTCGAGCAGCTCTGGGAGATTGCGGACTACTTCCTGGTACACAACCGCCCCGTACACATGCGTACTGACGACAGCGTGGTACGGGCCGCGGAGGAGACGGTGTATCCGGTCCGGCGATCCCGGGGCTACGCTCCCGCGCCGCTCGGGGTACCCGAGAGCTTCGGCCGGCACGTTTTGGCCTGCGGGGGAGAGCTCAAAAACACTTTCTGCGTCGCTAAGGAGCGCCACGTATTCCTCAGCCACCACATCGGGGACCTGGAGAACTACGAGACCCTGCGGTCCTTCAGGGAGGGGGTCGAGCACTTCTGCCGGCTCTTCGACGTACAGCCGGAGCTGGTGGCCTTCGACCTGCACCCCGAGTACCTCTCCACCAAGTACACCCGGGAGCTGGAGGAGGCGGGGCTGTCGGCGGTCGGCGTGCAGCACCACCACGCCCACGTAGCCAGCTGCCTGGCGGACAACGAGCGGCCAGGTGAGGAGCAGGTCATCGGGGTGGCGCTGGATGGGACCGGCTACGGGACCGACGGAGCCGTCTGGGGTGGGGAGTTCTTGGACGGGAGCGTAGAAGAGGGGTTCGTGCGGCGAGGGCACCTGGAGTACGCTCCCATGCCGGGTGGAGCAGCAGCCATTCGTGAGCCGTGGCGGATGGCGCTAGCACAGCTCGTATCGCTCTATGGCGAGGAGGAGGTCCTAAGCCTCCGGCTTCCGGTGGTGCGGCAGGCGGGCGAGCGGAACGTGCGGCTAATAAACCGGCTAATGGAGCACGGACTGAACACCCCGCAGACGTCGAGCGCCGGTCGGCTCTTCGATGCGGTCGCGGCGCTGCTCGGGGTACCGGGTTCCCGGCGGGCCACCTACGAGGGGCAGGCCGCCGTGGAGCTGGAGCTCGCCGCGAGCGGTCCGGTGAGCCGGGGCTATCCCTTCCGGTTGCGGCCGGAGGGGGAGGGGTGGGTGGTGGAGACCCAGGGGGTAGTGGACGGGGTGGTCGAGGATCTGCTGGCCGGGCGTGAGGCGGGGGAGGTATCTTCCAGGTTCCACCGAACGGTGGCCGAGATGGTCGTTGCGGGCTGTGAGGAGATCCGGGAAGCGGATGGGGCAAGCGCGGTTGCGCTCTCCGGCGGGACCTTCCAGAACTTGTTGCTCGTGGAGCAGGTGGTAAAGTTACTGGCGGGGAGGGGCTTTTCGGTATACCGACACCGGCGGGTGCCGACCAACGACGGCGGACTCTCCCTGGGACAAGCGGTGCTGGCGGATATGGTTTTCAACGGGGCGTGGTAGCTGACGACGCCGACCGAAGGGAGGCAAAACATGTGTCTGGGGATACCGGGCCAGATAGTCGAGATCATCGACGAGGACATCTATTTGGCCAAGGCGAGCGTGGGGGGAGTTCGGCGGAACATAAACTTCGGCCTGGTTCATCATGATGAGGAAAGGATAGAGGTCGGGGACTGGGTGCTCATTCACGTGGGCTTCGCCATGTCCAAGCTCGATGAAGCAGAGGCGCACTCCGCCCTGCGGGCCCTGGAGGAGATCGGCGAGGAATATGAGCAGGAGTTGGAGGAGCTCAAGGCATCCCAGATAGAGTAGGCATGGGTGAGGGAGATCTGATGTTGCCGGATGTTGCCTGCACCCTGGACCACGACGGGTGCGTCGTGTGCTCCGACGCCGGTATACCCGTACGGGTGATCTCCGTAGAGGGGGACGACGCCCTCTGCGAGGACGCCACAGGCAACCGGGCGCGGATGGCCGTGGAGCTGGTGGCCCCGGTACGGGTGGGAGAGGTTCTGTTGACGCACGGGGGCGTCGCCATCGGGAGGGTGGCGGCGCGGGACGAGGAGGATATTTAGTGAAGTACGTAGACGAGTTCAGAAACGCGGAGCTTGCGCGGGCGGTGGCGGCGCAGATCGCCTCGGTCACAGACCCGGACCGACACTACAAGATCATGGAGGTCTGCGGAGGACACACCCACACCATCTACCGGCACGGCATCAAAGACCTTTTGCCGGATCAGGTGGAGCTGGTGCACGGTCCCGGCTGCCCGGTCTGCGTGCTACCGATGGGCAGGGTGGACGAGGGCATAGAGATCGCCGAACGCCCCGAAGTAATCTTTACCTGCTTCGGGGACATGATGCGGGTACCGGGCTCCAAGGGGAACCTCTTGGAGGTAAAAGCCGAAGGCGCCGACATCCGCATGGTCTACTCGCCCCTGGACGCTTTGCGCATCGCGCGGGAGAACCCGGACAGGGAGGTGGTCTTCTACGCTATAGGGTTCGAGACTACGGCTCCCTCGACGGCGCTCACCCTGCAGCGGGCCAAGAAGGAGGGCATAGAGAACTTCTCCGTCTTCTGCAACCACGTGACCATCGTGCCGCCGGTGCGGGCGCTCTTAGACTCGCCGGACCTCAGGCTCGATGCTTTTATCGGGCCGGGGCACGTCTCCACGGTGATCGGCTGCAGGCCCTACGAGTTCATGTCCGAAGACTACGGCAAGCCGTGCGTGGTGGCAGGGTTCGAGCCGCTGGACCTGTTGCAGTCCGTCCTGATGCTCCTGCGCCAGCTTGAAGAGGGACGCTGCGAGGTTGAGAACCAGTACGGCCGGGTCGTCCTCTGGGAGGGGAACCTGCAGGCCTTCAAAAGCATGGCCGAGGTCTTCGAGCTCAGGCCGTACTTCGAGTGGCGGGGCCTGGGCTTCATCGCTCAGTCGGCGCTCAAGCTCTCCCCGGCGTACGCGGACTTCGACGCCGAGGTGCGCTACTCCACGCCGGGCGTGCGGGTGGCGGACCCGAAGGCCTGCCAGTGCGGGGAGGTCTTGAAGGGCGTCTTGAAGCCCCCGGAGTGCAAGGTCTTCGGCACGTCCTGCACGCCAGAGCACCCTCTTGGCGCTCTCATGGTCTCCTCCGAGGGCGCCTGTGCCGCCTACTATAACTTCGGCCGCAAGTCGTTCGAGAAGGTCGAGATAGGTTCCAGGAAGTGAGCGAGCAGAGAGAGCAACGCGTCCTCGACGCGCTCGAGCAGAACCGCCGCCGGCAGCCGAAGTTCACCGCCCCGCGCATAGACATGAGCCACGGAGCCGGGGGCAAGGCGACCAGCAAGCTTATAGAGGGCCTCTTGCTACCAACCCTCGACAACCCGGCGCTCGCGCCGCTCTCGGACGCGGCGCTGTTGCCTTTCGGGGATGCCCAGATTGCCCTGACCACCGATTCCTTCGTGGTGCGCCCGCTGGTCTTCCTCGGTGGCTCCATCGGGGAGCTCGCGGTCAACGGGACGGTGAACGACCTGGCAGTCTCCGGGGCCACCCCTATAGGGCTCTCCGCCGCCCTCATCGTCGAGGAGGGGTTGGAGACCGAGGTGCTGGCGCATGAGGTGGAAGCGATGGCTATAGCCGCCGGGCGGGCCGGGGTATCTGTCGCCACCGGGGACACCAAGGTGGTCGAGCGTGGGAAGGGCGACGGGCTCTACGTCGTGACTACCGGGGTGGGAGCCGCGGACCCAAAGCTAAACTTATCATCTGCTTCCGTGCGGCCGGGGGATAAGATCCTCTGCTCCGGCACTCTGGGTGACCACGGTGCCGCCATCCTGATTGCGCGCGGAGACCTGGAGCTCGAAGCTGAGGTGCTCTCGGACACCCAACCGCTCACCCCGCTGGTCGGGGTGCTCAAAGAGAGCGCGGGGCCGGGGCTGCGCTTCATGCGCGATCCCACGCGTGGCGGGGCCAGCACGGTTTTGAACGAGCTCGCCCGCGACTCGGGGTTCGGCGTCGCGCTCTGGGAGGAGAAGATCCCGATCCGGGACGTCGTGCAAGGGGCGTGCGAGCTCTTAGGGATAGACCCCCTCTACGTAGCCAACGAGGGCAAGCTCCTCGCCGTCGTGGCTCCCGAAGTCGCCGATGGCGCTTTAGAGGCGCTGCGCGGCGTTGAGGGCGGTGAGGAAGCCTCGATCATCGGTGAGGTGCGCGAGGAGCCGGCGCGGATGGTCCTCATGTACACCGGGTTCGGCGGCACCCGCATGATAGATATGCTCGTCGGCGATCCGCTGCCGAGAATTTGTTGAGGTCGCCGGGAGGATCGGAGCGGTGAAGTTCTTGGTGATGTGGGAGCTGGATCTCGCCCGGCTTAGCACTGAAGTCGTCCACGCCGTCATGCGCATGCCCGAGTACGCGAAGGAGGTGGCGGATGAGGGCAAGTTGGAGCAGCGCTACCATATCGTTGGCAAGCATGGCGGCGCGTGGATCTACGACGTCGCCTCCAACGAAGAGCTCGAGCAGTTGCTGGCCATGGCACCCGTCTACAACTTCGCCCGTTACGACATCTACCCGCTGGCCGAGATGGAGAGCCCGTCTGGAGAGCCCGTCCGAAATCGTACAGAGGCAGGGCGAAACGGAGGCTTCTCAGGAATGAACCGGCTCCAGCACCTGTGACGTTCTGGGTCGGGAGGCAGGAGAGATGACGGTCGATACGAGTGCCCTCACTACCCGGAGCAGGACGGAGTTGCTCCGGCGCAACAAGATCTTTGAGACCTTCTTCAGGGCTGAGGCCCCTCGGCTAGCCGAGGCCTGCCACGAGATGTCCCGCAGATTTTTGGCTGGTGGTCGTCTCCTGGCGTTCGGGCGCGGTTCTGCCACCACCGATGCAGAGCACGTCTCGGTGGAGTTCGTGCACCCGGTGATCGTGGGCAAGCGAGCCCTGCCGGCGCTGGACGTCGGTCAGGATTTCGAGAGGCGCCTGCCGGTCATCCTGCGTCCGGAGGATATGGTCATGGGCTTCTCCTTTCCGGCTGCAGATCCGGCGGTGGAGCGGGCGCTCCTTACGGCGCGGGAGCGCGGCGCGCTAACGTTTGCCCTGACGGGGGAGGCGGGGGATTACCCGTTCGAGCTACCGGACGAGGACCCGTTCGTCTGTCAGGAGGTCTTCGAGGTCCTCTACCACATGGTCTGGGAGACGGTGCATGTATACTTCGAGCACCGCGAGCAGGGCCACGACGTGGGAGCTTCATCCTTCCTCTATCCCTTCTTGGGCAAAGGGGAGCAGCAGCTCAAAGAAGTCGTGAAAGAGGTTCAGGGCTCGATGCTGCAGAAGATGGAGGAGGTAAACGGCATGCGGGCCGCCGCCGCCGAGACGGAGGCGTCCGCCATCTCGGAGATCGCCGCGGCGATCTCCGAACGGCTCGGGCGGGGGGGCAAGATCATAGCCTTCGGCAACGGCGGGTCGGCCACGGACGCGAACGACCTGGTCGCCGACTGCGTAGCTCCGCCACCAGGCATGGAGCCAATACCGGCGATCTCTTTATCCGCCGAGCCGGCCAACATCACGGCCATCGCCAACGACATCGGCAGCGAGGCTATCTTCGCTCGCCAGCTCATCGCCCACGCCCGGACGGAGGACGACGTAGCTGTAGGCATCTCGACCAGCGGGGGCTCGGCCAACATCCTGCACGCCCTGGCCGAAGCTCGCAAACGTGGGCTGCTGACGGTGGGCATCGTGGGCTACGATGGGGGGAGGATCGTGGGCGAGCGGCTCGCGGACCACGCGGTGGTGGTGCGCTCTAACTACATCCCGCGCATTCAGGAGGTGCAGGCCTCCGTCTACCACGTGATGCTGGGGCTTATAGAAGAGCTGAGGGAGGAGGGTTAGCGCGCGTGCACGAGCTGGCTATAGCCGAATCCATCGTCGGCGTTCGCGGCCGCCACGCGAACGGCCGGCGGGTCGCGAAGGTGCACCTGAAGGTAGGGCAGCTGCGACAGCTCGTGCCCTCCGCCTAGAAAAAACCCAGCAAAGAGGCCGGGTAAGCGTTATCACCGCTGCAAGGCCTGCCTTAGTTTAAAATTGCATACAAGGAATCAGAAGGGGGCACGCCCGGTTGCAAGATAGAAGCACGAGCGCAAGAGAGGTGTTGGCTATGGACCGCTCCGCACGCCTCATGGAGCGGGTGACGCATCGCCTCCCCGGGGGGGTCAACAGCCCGGTGCGGGCGTTTCGCTCCGTCGGTGGCGATCCGGTGTTCATGCGCCGCGGCGAGGGCTCGCGCATCTTCGACGTTGACGGCAACCCTTATGTGGATTACGTAATGAGCTATGGGCCCCTCATCCTGGGCCACGCTCACCCGGGCGTGGTGGAAGCCCTGGAGAACATAGTCCGGGACGGGACGACGTTCGGGGCGCCGACGGAGCTCGAGGTCGAGCTTGCCGAGCTCGTCTGCGAGGTTGTGCCTTCGATCGAGATGGTCCGGATGACCAACTCCGGCACCGAGGCCACCATGAGCGCAATCCGGGTGGCGCGGGGGTACACGGGCCGCGAGGGCATCTTGAAGTTCGACGGCAACTACCACGGCCACGGCGACGCTTTGCTCGTCGCGGCGGGTTCTGGGGTCGCGACCTTGGGCCTCCCCGACAGCCCCGGCGTCACGAAGGGGGCCGCGAAGGACACGGCGGTCTTACCGTACAACGACTTGGAGGCAGTTCGGGTGCTCTTCGAGGAGCGGGGCGAGGAGATAGCGGCCGTGATCCTGGAGCCCGTAGCGGGGAACATGGGGTGCGTTTCGCCCGCCGAGGGGTACCTCGAAGGCTTGAGGGAGATCACGCGCGAATACGGCACGGTCCTCATCTTCGACGAGGTGATGACCGGCTTCAGGCTGATGCGCGGCGGGGCGCAGGAGCGCTACGGCGTCGTGCCGGACATGACATGCCTCGGCAAGATTATCGGCGGAGGGTTGCCCGTGGGCGCGTTCGGCGGGATGCGTGAGATCATGAAGCAGGTCGCCCCTTCTGGCCCGATCTACCAGGCCGGCACCCTCTCCGGTAACCCGCTCGCCGTGACCGCCGGCCTCGCTACTCTGCACGCCACCGGTGAGCTGGGCTTCTACGAGGGGCTCGAAGAGCTCGGGGAGCTGTGGGAGCGCGGTATGCGCGAGGCGGCCTCCGAGGGAGACCTCCCCTTCACGATAAACCGGGTCGGCTCGATGGTAAGCATGTTCTTCACCGAAGGGCCGGTTACGGACTTCGAGTCGGCATCCCGTTCGGACGCGGGGGCGTTCAAGGACTTCTTCTGGCACATGCTCGGGCGTGGGATCTATCTCGCCCCGAGCCAGTACGAGGGCGGGTTCATCTCTGCCGCACACTCGGGAGAGGATCTGGAGAAAACCTTCGAGGCGGCTCGGGAGTGGTTTACGAAGGCTTCGATAGGGCGGAGCTAGATGGAGACCATTCGCCGGACACCGGAGGCTTCGCTGAAGAGGATCTTCTTGCGTGCGATGGGGGGGCTGCCCGATCCTGGCGACCGCCAGGGCGAGATCGTCGCCGAAGCTTTAGGGTATCTGCAGGAGGGGTTCGGGGCGCACTACGCGAGAGGGGCGGCGACCGACGATGCGATGCTCGTCGGCGACCACGCCTACGCCTGGGCCGTAGAGACGATAGCGCGCCTCGACGAGCCGCGCTTCGTCGGGGTGGCAAGCCGCATGATCCGGGACGGGGCCGGCGAGATCTCGCGCGGAGGAGCCGTCACTCTCTCGCTCTGGACGCCGCACCTGGCCCAGCTCCTCGGCATCATCTCCGGCGAGGGCGAGGAGCTTTCGAAGGAGCGCATCGAAGCCGCGATAGGGGAGGTGAGGGGTGTCGGCGGATAGCCTGCAAGAGTTCACGAACGATCTGCGAAAGCAGGGCGAGCTCGTGGACGTGCGAGAGCCTGTGAGCGCGAAGTTCGAGGTCACCGAGATCGCCGACCGCGTCATGAAGAGGGAGGGCCCCGCCCTCCTCTTCCACAACGTGAGAGAAGGCGACCACCCGCTCCTTATCAACGCCTTCGGCTCTAAGAAACGTATGGCGAGCGCCTTGGGCGTTAAGGAGCTAAACGAGATCGGGGCTCGAATAGAGGAACTCCTGGAGTTGACCAAAGGACCCGGCAAGGGGTTTATGGCGAAGTTACAGCTCCTGCCCCGCCTGCGCGAGATCTCCAGATTCCCCCCACGCACGACGGGCAAAGCTCCTTGCCAGGAGATCGTCTACCGCAGCGACGAGATAGACCTCGAACACCTCCCCGTCCAGACCTGCTGGCCCGAGGACGGCGGCCCCTTCATAACCCTCACGATGGTCCACACCCAGGACCCGGAGACCGGTGAGAAGAACGCTGGCATGTACCGCGTCCAGCGCTTCGACAAAAAGACCGTCGGCCTCCACTGGCAGCGCCACAAGACCGGCGCCGCCCACTTCGAGAAAGCCAAGAAGCTGGGCCAGAAGCTGCCCGTCGCCGTCACGCTGGGCGGTGACCCGGCCACGATTTACTCGGCTTCGGCCCCTCTGCCGCCCGGCATCAGCGAGTTCGCCTTCGCCGGTTTCCTGCGCAAAGAGCCGGTGAGGCTCGTCAAATGCGTGACCAACGACCTGGAGGTGCCGGCGGAGGCGGAGATCGTCATCGAAGGGTACGCGGATCCTGAGGAGCCGCTGACGCTCGAAGGGCCGTTCGGGGATCACACCGGCTTCTACTCATTGGCCGACCACTACCCGGCGATGCACGTCACAGCCGTAACGATGCGTCGCAATGCCATCTACCCCTCGACGATCGTAGGCCGCCCGCCGATGGAGGACGCGTGGCTCGGGTACGCGACGGAGCGCATCTTTTTGCCGCTCACGCGCCTGATGTTGCCGGAGGTGGTCAACTACCACATGCCGCCCGAGGGGATCTTTCACAACCTCGTCTTCGTCTCGATAGACAAGCAGTATCCGGGACACGCCATGAAGGTTGGCGCGGGGATGTTGGGCATGGGGCTTATGTCTCTGGCGAAGATGATCGTGGTCCTCGACTCCGACGTAAACGTGGAAGACGTGAGCGAGGCCTGGTGGGTGACGTTGAACAACATAGATCCCGAGCGGGACATCAGGATGCTCCCCGGCCCGATAGACGTGCTCGACCATTCGAGCCGGGCCTTCTCCTACGGGTCGAAGATGATCGTGGACGCCACGAAGAAGTGGCCCGAGGAGGGCTTCGACCGCGAGTGGCCGGAGAAGATTGTGATGAGCGAGGACATCAAGAAGCTCGTCGATGAGAAGTGGGAGCGGTATGGCATCCCCCTCGACTAGCACCACGCCGGGCAGCGCCTCGGGCAAGTTGCGCGTGCTCCTGGAGATGATCAAGTGGGAGCACACCGTCTTCGCCCTGCCATTCGCCTATGCCGGGATGCTCGCCGCACCCGTCCCGTTCAGCCTCTCGAACCTTTTCTGGATCACGGTCGCCATGGTCGGCGCCCGCACCGCTGCCATGACCCTGAATCGGATCATCGACGCTGAGATTGACGCCAGGAACCCTCGCACCGCAGGGCGTGCCATACCCGAGGGCCTCGTCGGCCTGCGCGATGCGGGGATCTTTACCGGCGCCGCGCTGGCGCTGCTGGTGCTCGCGACCTTTTTCCTCGAGCCGATCACGCGGGTTCTCTGGCCGCTCGTGGTCTTAGGGTTCGTGGTCTACCCCTACACCAAGCGGTTCACTTGGCTCTGTCACTTGGCGTTGGGCGTAGCGAATGGTCTCGCGCCCGGGGCGGCGTGGGTGGCGGTGACGGGCGAGATCTCCTGGACGCCGGTCTTTATCTGGGCGGGGACGGCGCTGTGGGTGGCGGGGTTCGACGTGATCTACGCCCTGCTCGATAGGGACTTCGACCTGGAGAACCGGATCAACTCCCTGCCGGCCCGGTTCGGGATCGGCCCTTCGCTCGTCGTCTCGCGCGTCTGGCACGCGCTCTCCGTAACGTTCCTCGTCGCGTTCGGGGCTGCCGCGGGTTTAGGGGTCGTCTACTATCTCGGGGTCGTGGTGGTGGCCTGGCTCCTCTTCTACGAGCAGTCGCTGGTGAGGAAGGATGACCTGTCTAAGCTGGACATGGCGTTCTTCACGATGAACGGGGTCATCAGCCTGATCTTCTTCGCCTTCGTGCTCTTGGACCGGGTGGTTGGGTAGTGACCCTTAGGAGCGCTTTCGTCGGGATCACCGGGGCGAGCGGGGCGCCCTACGCCGTGCGCCTCGTGGAGGCACTCGTGGAGAACGGCGCGTTCGTCGAGGTCTGCGCCTCGGAGATGGGCGAGAAGGTCCTGGCCTACGAGATGGGCGGCCTCTCGACGAGGAAGCTCACCGAAGCGTACGGCGTGAAGCGCTACGCTCCAGACGACCTCTTCGCCCCACCAGCGAGCGGGACGAGCGTGCCGGACGCGACGGCGATCGCGCCGGCGAGCGTCTCCACCCTGGGCAACGTAGCCAACGGGACGGGTGCTAACCTGATACACCGGGTCGCCGACGTGGCCCTCAAGGAACGAAAGAGGCTCGTGGTCCTCGAAAGGGAGATGCCTTACAGCTTGGTGCACATAAAGAACATGGCGGCGGTTACGGAAGCCGGCGGGATCGTCGTTTCGGCGGCGCCGGGTTTCTACAACCACCCAAAGACGCTCGAGGACGCTATAGACTTCGTGATCGGCAAGGTCCTGGACGCGATGGGTGTGGAGCACGAGCTGGTGGAGAGGTGGGGCCATAAGCGGCGCGGGGGGTAAGGGGACGAAAACATGGCGGCTCCCCACGGGCGAGGAGCGGGCGTGGCTCGTGCGGGAGATGTTCGACCGGATCGCAGGGCGCTACGAGCTCTTGAACACGCTCATGACGGCCGGGTTGCACCGCGCCTGGAACGGAAAAGCGGTGGAGTCGACCGGCCTCCGGCCCGGCGAACGGGCCCTGGACCTCGCCTGTGGCACGGGGAGCCTGACGCGGGACCTCGCCAAAAGGGTTGGCCCTGAGGGATACGTACTCGGGGTAGACTTCTCTCGCGAGATGTTGAGGGTCGCGCAGGAGCGTCCGGCGCCGAACATCGAGTACCGACTCGGGGACGCGACAAACCTGGAAGCGGTGGAGGAAGACTCCTTCGCCTCGGCCACGATCGCCTACGGGGCCAGGAACGTACCGGACCTCGACGCGCTCTTCTCCGAGATGGCGCGGGTGGTCAAACCGAATGGAACGGTGGCTTGCCTGGAGATAGCGCGGCCCGAAGGACGCTTATCTGGTACCTTTTACGGGCTGTGGTTCGATCGTATAGTGCCGCGCTTGGGCGCCGCGGTCTCGGGGGATGCCTGGGCGTACTCGTATCTCCCCGAATCCGTGAAAGCGTTCGTAGCGCCCGGCGAGTTAAGTGACATAATGAGGCGTAATGGACTACAAGACGTTACATGGCGGAGGTTCTCTGGCGGCATCGTCACGCTCCACGTCGGGACGAAACCTGACCGAGAGCGCCCGTAACCTCCGAGCCTCCCTCCCCGACGAGGCCTCGGAGGCAATCTCCGAGGCCGAGGAGAGGCTCACCTGTGTCGCCGGGCGCGCGCCTGAGAGGCTCGTCGCGCCGGCGCTCGAGGCGCTCACGGCGGGGGGCAAGCGGGTCCGCCCGATCTTAGTGGTCTTGAGCGCCCGGATGGGTGAGCCAGAGAAGGAGGCGCTGTTCACGGCAGCCGTGGCTATCGAAGTTCTACACACGGCGACGTTGATCCACGACGACGTGGTGGACAAGGCCGAGTCCAGGCGCGGGAGGCCGACGACAGTGGCGAGGTACGGGCGCGAGATCGCGGTGGCGACCGGCGATCATCTCTTCGCCGAGTCCTTCCACGGCCTCGCCGAGATCGGAGACCCCAGGCTCGTCCGGGCGTTCGCCGAGGCGGCGATGGGCCTCGCAGCGGGCGAGCTGGAGCAGTTCCGCTCGGCGCGCAAACCTTTAGAGGTCGAAGCGTACCTGGAGCACATACGCATGAAGACCGCCGGTCTCTTCAAGGCGGCGTGTGTGGCGGGCGGAACCTTGGGCAGCCTCTCCATAAAGCAGATAGACGCTCTAGCGACCTACGGGCAGGCCTTAGGGCTCGCCTTCCAGATGTCCGACGACGTGATGGACTTCGTGGGTAAGCCCGGGCTCATGGGCAAGGGGGTGGGTACAGACCTCGCCGAGGGAACCGTAACGTTGCCGGTCATCTTCGCGCTCAATGATGGGGATGCGGCGATCATACGGCGAACGCTCGAGACGCCGAACCCGCCGCTGGATCTTCTGGAGGCTGGCATAGAGGCGGTCCTGGCGACGGATGCGATAAAGAAGACGGAGGATTGGGCCTTGGGCGAGGTCGAGGCGGCGACAGAGGGGTTGAGCCTCCTGCCCGACGGGGCGGAGCGGACAATTCTGGAGGCGATAGCGAGCGAGGTGGTGGGTAGGGATGCTTAAGATCGGGGCACAAGCGAACCTTTCGGAGGTCCGGGAGAAGGTATATGCGAGAGAGAGGCTCTCGTTCGAGGATGGGTTGAAGCTCTTCGAGTCGAACAACGTCACCGAGATCGGGAGGCTCGCCAACCACGTGCGCGAGCGCCTGCACGGCGACAAAGCCTACTTCTCGCACAAGTATCGGCTCTACCCGACCAACGTCTGCGTCTACCGCTGCCGCTTCTGCGCTTTCCGGGTCAGCAAAGGAGACGAGCAGGGCTACGAGTGGCCCGCCGAAAAAACCCTGCACGAGCTCTCGAAGGTAGACTTGAGGGGGGTCTCCGAGTTCCACATCGTCGGCGGCATACACCCGGATTGGGGGTTCGACGTGTACCTGGACATCGTCCGGGAGCTGCACGGTGCGTACCCAGACATCCACATAAAGGCCTGGACGGCGGTCGAGATCGACCACTTTACCCACCAGACGGGGAAGAGCATCGAGTGGGTCTTGAACGAGATGCGCGAGGCAGGATTGGGGAGCCTACCGGGTGGTGGGGCGGAGATCTTCGACTGGGAGGTCAGGCGCACTATCTGCCGGACTAAGTGCACCGGGGAGCGGTGGCTCGAGATCCATGAAACAGCCCACGACATGGGGATGAAGACCAACTCCACGATGCTCTACGGTCACGTCGAGACGCAGGAGAGCAAGGTGGACCACATGCTGCGCTTGCGCGATGTGCAGGACCGGACCGGGGGCTTCCGGACCTTCATCCCACTCGCCTTCCACCCGGACAACACGCGTCTCAAGCACCTCCCACGCTCGACTGGGGCCGACGACCTCAAGCACATCGCCATCGGCCGGCTGCTTTTGGACAACTTCCCGCACATCATGGCTTACTGGGTCACGGAGACGCCGGAGGTGGCGCAGGTCGCTCTCTCCTTCGGGGCGGACGACCTGGACGGCACGATAATGGTGGACGAGGAGATCATCAACGCCGCTGGCGGCAAGCACGTCGAGGGCGCGATGACAAAGAGCCGGTTCGCCGGGATGATAAAGGAGGCTGGACGTTTCCCGCTGGAGCGCGACACCGAGTTCAACGTGGTGCGCGAATACTAGATGCCCCGCGTCGGCTTCATAGACTACCTGAACTGCCTACCGCTCAGGCTCGGCCTCGAAGAGACCGGCGGCCTCGAAGGCGTGGAGCTTGTCGGAGGCACGCCAACGGAGGTGAACGCGGCGTTGCTCTCGGGCGATGTTGAGCTTGGCCTCACTTCCTCCATAAACTGGGCCCGCAATCGCGGCCGGCTACGCAGGATACCGGGCTACGGGATCGCCTCGGACGGCGCGGTTATGAGCGTACTGCTCGCCACGCGCGAGGACCGGGTGCTCTCGGGGGCGAGGAGGGTGGCGCTCACGAGCGAGTCGGCGACGAGCCACTCTCTGGCGAGGATCGTGCTAGAGCGCGTGCACGGCGCTTCTCCCTCCTACAAGGTGGTCTCCAAGCGCCCCGAGCAGGCGCTGGCGGAGTACGACGCGGCGCTCTTTATCGGGGACCCGGCGCTCAAGGTCCGGTGCATGGGCGGCGTCGCGGTCCACGACCTTGGGGAGACGTGGGAGCGCTTCGCGGAGCTGCCGATGGTGTACGCGGTGTGGGCTTCTCGGGAGAACCCTGCCCTCTACTCTTTCTGGGCTGATCGAGTGGCTCGGGCCGTCTCGTGGGCCGAGGAGAACATCGGGACGGTCGTAGGGGAGGCGCGACGGCTGGGCGCGCCGGCGACGTACGAAGACCTGAAGACCTACTTCGCCTCGTGCATCGGCTACCGGGTCAGGGAGCGCGAGGAGGAAGGTTTGAGACGATACTTGGCAGAGGGAGAGCTTTTGGCCTCCGGGGTCTACGGGAAGGTGAGCGCATGACGAGCGCGTTGCTGGAGAAGGGCGTGTTGGACGCGGGCCTCGAAGATCGGGAGGCCAAGAAAGAGCTCGCGAAGCTCTTCGACCGGAACTTTTTGGACCTCGCGGCGGAGGCGGACGAGATCCGTAAACGGCTCCACCCAAACGACATAGTCACCTACATCGTGGACCGCAATATCAACTACACGAACGTGTGCTGGGTGGCCTGCTCTTTCTGCGCCTTCTACCGGACCAAGCGCCAGGCAGAGAAAGGCGATGGTTACGTTCTGAGCGTCGAGCAGGTTCTGCAGAAGATACAGGAGACCGTCGACCTCGGCGGCACCGGCATCCTCATGCAGGGCGGGCTTCACCCGGACATCGGGATGGAGTACACGACCGACCTCTTCCGTGCTATCCGCAGGGAATTCCCCGAGGTGCAGGTGCACGCCCTCTCGCCGGCGGAGATCTGGCACCTCGTCGACAGGAGTGGCCTCTCCCTGGAGGACACGCTAAAGGAGCTGAAGATGGCTGGGCTGATGAGCATTCCCGGCGGCGGGGCGGAGATCCTCACCGACGAGACGCGCGGCAGGAT
>Ga0126312_10000054_pt1 | contig 43783 bp, 49 predicted proteins | sample Plot104A_FD_92537 | JGI IMG/M metagenome (GOLD analysis project Ga0126312, IMG submission 92537) | Serpentine soil microbial communities from UC McLaughlin Reserve, CA, USA - Plot104A | ecosystem: Environmental > Terrestrial > Soil > Grasslands | place: USA: UC McLaughlin Reserve, Lake County... | reverse complement strand
GGCGAACGCGCGCGACGAGGAGGAGCTGCAGGCGTGGGTGGTGCGCATGGAAGCGCGGCTGAAGAAGGAAGGCGTGGAGGACGCCGGGATCCGCTTCGTCACCGAGCCAAAGATCGACGGGCTCGCGATCTCGCTGGTCTACGAGAACGGAATGCTGGTGCGCGGCGCAACCCGCGGCGATGGCGAGATCGGCGAGGACGTCACCCAGAACCTGCGCACGATCAAGGCGATACCGCTGCGGATCAATGACGCGCCGCGTCTGCTCGAGGTACGCGGCGAGGTCTACCTGCCGCTGGAGGCGTTCGCCCGCCTGAACGAGCAGCGGGCAGCGGCGGGCGAGCCCACCTACGCCAACCCGCGCAACACTGCGGCGGGCTCGATCCGCCAGCTCGATCCCCAGCTCGCGGCCGCGCGGCCGCTCTCGATCTGGTGCTACAGCGTTGGCGCGGTCGAGGGAGTCGACTTTTCCTCGCAGTACGACTCGCTCCAGTGGCTGCGCGAGCACGGCTTCAAGGTCAACCCGGATGTAAAGGTCCACGACACGGTCGAGGAGACCGTCGCGGCCTGCAAGGCGTGGGAGGAGCGCCGCGACCGGCTCGACTTCGAGATCGACGGGGTGGTGGTCAAGGTCGACGACCTGGCCCTTCAGCGGGATCTCGGGGTCGTCGGCCGCGAGCCCCGCGGAGCCGTCGCCTGGAAGTTCGCCCCCAGCACCGCGACCACGACGCTCCGGCGGATCGCCTGGAACGTCGGGCGGACCGGCCACCTCGTCCCGTTCGCGCAGCTCGAGCCCGTACAGGTTTCGGGCGTGACCGTGAAGCTCGCCACCCTGCACAATGAAGAGGATCTGCGCCGGAAGGAGGTGCGCGAGGGGGACGAGGTGATCGTGCTCCGGGCGGGCGACGTGATCCCGCAGGTCGTCTCGCCGACCGCGAAGGCCCAGCGGCGCAAGGACCGGGCGGCGCCACCAGAGCCGCCGGCGGCGTGCCCGTCCTGCGGCACGCCCACCGTCAAGCCGGAGGACGGCGTATGGACGATCTGTCCCAATCGCGCCTCCTGCCCCGGTCAACTGTTCCAGGCCGTCAAGCACTTCGTGAGCAAGGGCGCCATGGACATCGAGGGACTCGGCGAGGAGAACGTCCGCCGCTTCCTCCAGGAGGAGCTAATCCGGAGCGTTCCCGACATCTACGAGCTCGACGCCGAGCGACTCACGCGGCTGGAGGGCTTCGGCGAGATCTCCGCGAGCAACCTGCTCGCGTCGATCGAGGGCTCCAAGGCGACGCCCTACTTCCGGGTCCTGTACGCGCTCGGCATTCCGGGCATCGGCTATGTGAACGCACGGGCGCTGGCGCAGCAGTTCCGCTCGATCGACGCCCTGATGAACGCGTCCACCGAGGAGATCGTGGAGACCCCGGGCATAGGCCCGGTCCTGGCCGACACCATCCGTCAGACCCTCGCGGAGGAGCGGACGCGGGAGCTGATCGCGCGGCTGCGCGGGCACGGGCTCAGGCTCGTGACCGAGGGGGCGGAGGCGGAAGAGCCGGAGGGCCCGCTGTCGGGCAAGACGCTCGTCGTGACCGGCACCCTGCCGAGCCTCTCCCGCGAGCAGGCCAACGAGAGGATCGAGGCGGCCGGCGGCAAGGTCGCGGGCTCCGTGTCGGGGAAGACGGACTTCGTGGTCGCCGGCGAGGATCCGGGCGCCTCGAAGTACACGAAGGCGCAGCAGCTGGGGACCGAGATCATCGATGAGGGCCGACTGCTGGAGCTGATCGGCGCCTGAGCACCCGGGTCCCCCAGGGTGACCCGCGTCGCTAACCTCGCACGCCGGCGATCGCCTGAGCGATTCCGTCCTGGAGGCGGCGGGCCGCAGGGGGGTTGACGCCGTTCATCAGGATCGAGAAGGCGTAGACGTCGCCCGACCGGGCCGTGCAGTAGCCCGACAGCGCGCTGACGTTGCTGAGGGTCCCGGTCTTGCCATGGCAGCGGCCGCGCGCGGGGCCGCGGCGCATGCGGTGCACGAGGGTGCCATCGCGGCCGGCCATGGAGAGTGAGGCGAAGAAAGCGTCGAACTCCTGACGCCGCTCCATCGCGAGCAGCAGGCGAGTGACGCGGTAGGGCGAGGCCCTATCCGACCTCGAGAGGCCCGAGCCGTCCACGAGCCGGGCGCGCGAGCCGACCTGCCGCGCGAAGCGGGCGGCGATCTGCGCCCCGCGCCTGGTGGTGCCCCTGCCGGTCGCCTGGAGCGCCACGTCCTTGATGAGCATCTCGGCGAAGAAGTTGTCGGAGGGCTTGTTGGTGAGCTGGATCAGCCGCTCCATTTGTGGCGAGTCGACCCTGGCCAGGACGCTCGCGAAAGGCGGCGTGCGCCCGCTGTGGGGGCCCTTGGCCACGCGCACGCCGCGGCGCTTCAGCGCGGCGTTCAGGCGCCGGGCCGCAAAAAGCGCCGGTCTGTTCTGAAAGGACGATCCGCTCGAGCTCGCAAGCCCGCGGTTGAAGGACAGCCCGCTCAGCGGCCCGACCCAGACTGAGGTGCCGTAGCGGGAGCCGGGACCGCCGCGCAGGGAGTCGAAGCGCGACTCGTCGCCGTAGATCCGCCCCGTGACCTTCTGGACGCCGGCCTCCTTCACCCGGTCGGCCAGCGTCTCCACCGTCGCGCCGGACCCGTAGTTGCGGCGGACGAAGCGGCGGCTGCCGAAGGTCGGGTCGCCTCCGCCTCTCAGGAAGAGATCGCCGTGCCAGACACCGAGGGGGTCCTGGCTGCCGCTGCCCAGGACCTCGGTGCCGAGCGTGCCGTCGGGCCCGTAGCGGGTGAGCGCCGTCGCGGTCGTGAAGAGCTTCGTGTTGGAGGCGAGGATGCGGGCCCGCCTGTCGTTCCAGCGGAAGACCGCCCGGCCGTCGGTCGCGTTGTAGACGTAGGCCCCCGAGAACGAGCCCGCCGGTCGCATCCGGCTCGCGAGCTTGCTGCGCAGCGAATCGGCGTCGGCAGCGGCCGGGGCCAGGAGGCCGATGGCGGCAACCAGCGCGGCCGCTGAGCGGGCGGTCCTGGGATACGGCATCGAGGCTGGAACACCCCAGCCACAAGCTGGCTGCGGTGGTGCACGCCGCGACTTAGGGGATAATCGAGTCCGGATGGGCGAGGTAGTCAAGCTCGAGAAGCCTTCGACCGGTCGCCGCAAGACCCCGGCGAAGGCGGCTCGGCGCGGGCGCCGCTCGCAGACGGCCCTCGTGCTCGGCGGCGGGGGCTTCACGGGAGGCGTGTACGAGATCGGGGCGCTGCGGGCGCTGGACCTGCTGGCCGTCAACCGCACGGTCAACCAGTTCGATGTCTACGTGGGCACGAGCGCCGGTTCGTTCGTGGCGAGCCTGGCCGCCAACGGCGTGACCCCCGAGGAGATGATGCGGGTGGTCAACCAGCAGGTGCCCACCCCGTTCCGGGACGTGGACCGAGGCACGCTGATGCGGCCCAACTACCTCGAGTTCGCCCAGGCAGCGGCTCTGTTCCCGCTGCGCATGCTGGGCCTGGCGCGCAACATGATCAGCCAGATCGGGTCCACCTCGATCATCGATATGGCCGTGGGTCTCGCCGAAGCACTCCCGTCGGGGGTCTACGACGGAACCGCCATCCAGGAGTACCTCGAGCGGGTGCTGGGCGATCCCGACCGCAGCAACGACTTCAGGCTCCTCGAGAACGAGCTGTACCTCACCGCCACCGACCTCGACACGTGCGAGCGGATCGTGCTGGGCGGGGCGGACTGGGATGACGTGCCGATCTCTCAGGCCGTGGCGGCCTCGACGGCGCTGCCGATGGTCTACAAGCCGGTAGAGATCAAGGGCCGCCACCTCGTGGACGGCGGCATCCGCTCCACCACCAACGTGGACATCGCGGTCGAGCGCGGCGCCAAGTTCGTGATCGTCGTCAACCCGCTGGTCCCCTACGTCAACGACTTCCAGAAAGTCATCCCGACGATGTGGGGCAGCCGCGTTCGGCGCGTCGCCGACATGGGCTTCCCGCAGATCGGCTACCAGGCCTTCAAGCTGCTGGCCCACCAGCGGCTGCACGAGGCGGTGAGGCACTGGTCCGAGAAGTACCCGGGTGTGGACATCATCCTGATCGAGCCCGACCCGAACGACGAGCTGATGTTCGAGACCAACATCCTCAACTTCACCCGCCGCGTCGAGATCGCCCGCCACGGCTTCGAGTCGGTCACGCTCAAGCTCGCCGAGGACTACGACCGGCTCAAGGCCCTGTGCGCCAGGCACGGCATCGACATCTCGGCCACTCGCGTGAGGAAGGTCGTGCGGAAGTTCGCCAAGGAGCGCGAGAAGACCGCGGCCTGGCGGCGCATCCTGGAGCAGACGACGGGCGCCCTGCTCCGGCAGTCCGAAGAGGCCTGAGTGCCCGAGCGCCTGCACTTCACGGAATCCGACGAGGCCAACGAGCTCATCGCCTCGGACCCGATGGCGCTGCTCGTGGGCTTCGCGCTCGATCAGCAGGTCACCGTCCAGAAGGCGTTCAGCGGCCCCCTCGCCCTTCGCGAGCGGCTCGGGTCGATCGACGCCGCCACGCTGGCCTCCGCCGACCTCGAGCCGGTGTTCCGCACCAGGCCGGCGATCCACCGCTTCCCCGGATCGATGTCCAGGCGAGTGCGCGAGCTCGCCGTGTACGTGCGCGACCGCTACGACGGCGATGCGGCGCGCATATGGACTGAGGCGAAGGACTCGGACGAGCTGCGCGCCAACCTCGCCGCCCTACCCGGGTTCGGGGAGATGAAGATCAAGGCCCTCGGCAGCGTCCTCGCCAAGCGCTTCGGGGTGGAGGCCGCCCGGGACCTCGTGCCGTGGCATCCGACGCTCGGGGACGTCGACTCGCCGCAGGCGCTCGAGGACTACAAGCAGGCCAAGCGCGCGCACAAGGCCGAATGGTTGAAGACCCCGGCGGGCTCCTCAATCGGGCAGTAGCGGCACCGACAGGCCCTGGTCGCGGCCGAGGAGCACGGCCCGAGTGATGGCTTCGGTTCCGAACCTCTCGCGCACGACGTCGATCGTGGCGTCGATCGCCCAGGCGCGCTCGCGCTCCAGGGGAAGGGCGAGCTGGACCGCGCCCTCGTCCTCGAGATTGCTCAGGGCCACGCCGAGGAGGGTGAGGCCCTGGCTCTCGATCATCGGAATGGCGGCCGCGAGCAGGCCCCGTGCCGTGGCGAGGATCGGCGTCGTCCGAGCGGTGGCCTCGAGCATCGTGTGGGAGCGGGTCGCGCGCGAGAAGTCGGCGAAGCGCAGCCGGAGAACGACCGTGCGGCAGACCCGGTGACCCGCCCGCAGCCGGCGTGCGACCCGGTCGATGAGCCCGACGAGCACGGTGTCCAGGCCCTCTGGCGATCGCGGCATTCGGCGCCCGAGGGCGCGCTGGGACCCGATCGAGCCTCGCCGGCGGCCCAGCTTGACCCGCCGGGGATCGCGATTGTGAGCGAGGGCGTGGAGGTGGCGGCCGGACGCTCGGCCGAGCAGTGAGACGAGCGCCGCCTCGGGCAGCTCGGCGACCTGGCCGACGGTGGTGATGCCGAGCTTCCGGAGTGACTCGGACGTGACCTGGCCGACGCCCCAGAGCCGCTCGACGGGGAGGGGATGGAGGAAGGCCAGCTCACGTTCCGGCGGCACTACGAGCAGGCCGTCGGGCTTGGCGGCGGCGCTGGCCACCTTGGCGAGGAACTTCGTCCGCGCGACCCCCACGGTGATGGGCAGGCCGACCCGGTCGAGGACGTCTCGCCGCAGCCGCCTGGCGATCTCCAGAGGCGTCCCCGAGATGCGCCGCATCCCGCGCACGTCGAGGAACGCCTCGTCGATCGACAGCGCCTCGACCAGCGGCGTGGTGTGCCTGAACAGCTCGAACACGTCCTTGCTCGCCTCGGAGTAGGCGGACATCCGGGGCGAGACCACCTCCGCCTGCGGGCACAGTCGCCGCGCCTGGGACCCGCCCATCGCCGTGCGGATGCCGTAGGCCTTGGCCTCGTAGCTCGCGGCCAGCACGACCCCCGCGCCGACGATGACGGGCCGCCCGCGCAATCGAGGGTCGTCCCGCTGCTCGACGGACGCGTAGAAGGAGTCGAGGTCAGCGTGCAGGATCGTGGCCTCGGCCGCCACGAACATATGTTCCCGCCGGCGTCAGACGGACCCGCACGCCGACCAACGGTCCCGAGGGGCGCTCGATCAGGAGGGCAGCTCGATGATCTCGTCGCCGATCGCGATCGTCCCGCCGTTGAGCACGTTCGCCCGCAGGCCGCCGCGATTAGCCAGGCCCTCCTGGACTCCCGAGTAGGTCAGCCTCTCCAGGTGCGTACAGGGCTCGTTGAGGACCACGCCCTCGCACTCCACCTCACCGACCCGGAAGCGCCGCCCCACCAGGTCGTTCAGCCGAAGCCCGCGGGTCAGGACGTTGCGGCGCGACTCCTCGTGCGTGAGGTCGATGCCCGCCTCGCCGCGAAGCGCCTCGAGCGACTCCGCCTCGATCAGAGTCAGGTCCTTGCCCTTTCGGGCCATGGGCCTGGGGGCGAACTTGCGATCGCCGCGGGGCCCCTGCCCGGCCACCAGCTCCACGCGCTCCACCGGCTCCGGGAGAGTGTGGGGCGTGGGGCTGATCGCAATCTGCTCGACGACGCCCGGCATGCTCAGGTGAGCACTTCTACCAGGGCGTTCAGGAAGCGGTCGGTTGCCCCGCTGTTGCGGATCGTGACGCGAATGTGGTCGTCGGCTCCGAGCGGCCCGCCGGGTGCGACCAGCACGCCGTGCTCGGCCAGGCGGTTCGCCAGCTCGAGTCCCGACATGCCCTCGGCCGACAGCCAGACGAAGTTCGCCTGACTGTCGGCCAGGTCCACCGGCAGCTCCTGCAGTGCCTCCAGCAGGCGGCTCCGCTCCGTCAGAACCGAGGCACGGCGGCGCTCCACCTCGGGCCCGTCGATCTTGAGGGCGTGGTCGATCGCCGACTGGGTCAGGGCGTTGACGCCGAGCACCGGGGCGATCGCATCGAGGAGGGGAGTGGCAGCGGTGGAGCCGACGGCGTAGCCGGCCCGCAGCCCGGAGAGCCCGTAGATCTTCGAGAAGGTGCGGAACACGACCAGCTTCGGGAAGGCGTCGGTGAGACGAAGGACGGCGTCGAGCGGTTCGACGTCCTGGAAGTGCACGAGCGCCTCGTCGACCAGAACGTGCGTGTCCTCGGGCAACTCGCCGGCCAGGCCGGCCACCTCCTCGGCGCGCAGATATGCCCCGGTTGGGTCGTTCGGATTGCATATCACGAGCGCCCGGGTGCGCTCGCCCACCGCGCCGCGCAAGCCCGAGAGCTCGACCGCCACGGGCCGCGCCCCGGCTCTTGCCGCCATCAACGGGTAGAGCGGATACGAGGGCCAGGGCATGAGCAGCTCGTCGCCCTCGGAGAGCAGCGCGAGCGCCGCCGCCTGGAGCAGCTCGGCGACTCCGTTGCCGAGCACGATCCGCTCGGGCTCGACGCCGTGCCGCTCGGCGAGCACTCGCCGCACGGCCCTGGCGTGGCGGTCCGGATAGCCATTGACCCGCCCCCGCGCCGTGTAGATCGAGGCGTTCATGACCTCGGAGTTGGGGAACTCGGGCCACTCCGTGCCCGACAGGTCGAGGTCGGGGACCTGCTGCAGCGCCAGCTCCTTCTCACGCCGCCGACGCTTCCGCCGCGCGACGTTCAGCTCCTCCTCGTCTACGTCCTCGAATTGGCGGTAGTAGTCGAGCAGGCCCATCAGGCCGGGTGCTCGGGGAACACCGACGAGCCCGGACCCTGGATGAGGAGCAACCAGATGGAGAAGCCGATCGCCGCGATCACGACGCTGACCCCGAAGATGCGCTCGAGCGCGCCGCGCTCCTGCGAGTGACCGGCCGCCCGCCGGACCAGCTTCCAGGAGTGGTCGAGTCGCTTCGCGGCGGCCATGGTGAGGAAGAGCGAGGCGACGCAGCCGAGCATGATCGTCGTGACACCGGCGGTGACGAATCCGGTCAGGTACTGCACCTGAGACCCCACCCACAGCCAGGCGGCGGGCTGGGGGCCGAACAGGGTGAGGCAGAGCAGGGTCTCGAGGACGAGGATCGCGCCGGCCAACAGGCCGTCGGCGCGCTGACGCGGCGCGCCGGTCCGAGTCGGGCGGGAGCGGAAGCGGACCGGAGCCGTGCCCGGCCGCCTGCCGATGAACAGCCCGCCGGTGTCGGTGGGGTCGTTGCTAGCCATGGCAAGGGGCCAAGTGTAGGGCCGGCCGACGGGCCGGGGCGTCGCTCAGCGCGGCCGGGCGTAGATCGAGTCGATAACGTCGGCGTACTTCTCGCGCACGACGTTCCGCTTGACCTTGAGGGTGGGAGTCAGCTCCCCGGTCTCCTGCGAGAGGTCCCGCGGCAGGATCTCGAAGCGCTTGATCTGCTCGACGCTGCCCACGTGAGAGTTGACCTCGTCGACGACCTTCTGCACCTCTTCGTTCATCTCCGCGGACCCGTGGACCTGGTCGGCCTCGAGCGCATGCTCCTGCGCGAACGCCGGAAGCTCCTCCGGGTCGAGCGTGACCAGCGCCACCAGGTAGGGACGCTTGTCGCCCACCACCAGCGCCTGCGAGATCCAGCGACTCTGCTTCAGCCCGTTCTCGAGGTTGGCCGGCGTGACGTTCTTGCCGCCGGCGGTGATGATGATGTCCTTCTTCCGGCCCGTGATGTAGAGGAAGCCGTCCTCGTCGAGGCGGCCGAGGTCACCGGTGTGGAGCCAGCCGTCGTCCAGCGTGTCCCTCGTGGTCTCGTCGTCCTTGTAGTAGCCCTTGAAGATGTTCGGGCCCTTGATCAGGACCTCGCCATCGTCGGCGACCCTGATCTCCACGCCCTCGAACGGCTTGCCCACGGAGCCGAAGCGGAAGTCGTCCGGATGGTTGGTGGTGGCGGCAGTGGCGGTCTCGGTCATGCCGTAGCCCTCCATCACGGGAACGCCGCAGGCGTAGAAGAACTCGAGGATCTCGGGGGCGATCGGGGCGGCCCCGGTCACGCACTCGCGCATGTTGGTGCCGAACAGCGCCCGGACGTGCTTGTAGAGCTTCTCCTCCCCCCGATCGAACGCCTCCTGGAGGTCGGCCGGGACCTCCTCACCGCGCTCTCGCATCTGCCTCACCTGCGTGCCGATCCGCGCTGCCTGGCGCAGCTGCTCGGGATCCCCCGCCCCGGCCGTGGCGAGCGTGTAGATCTTCTCGAACATCCGCGGCACCGAGGGGAAGTAGGTCGGGTTGACCTGTGTCAGCTCGGCGATGATCTGCTGCGGGTCCTTGGACCAGTAGGCGATCGTGGCGCCCAGGTCGAGCGTGGCGAACTGGATCAGGATCGCGAAGGCGTGCGCGAGGGGCAGGAAGAGGTAGGTGCTGTCGCCGGGCTGGATCACGCCCTGGTTCACGATCGCGTCGGTGATCGCCCGGTAGTTGGCGTGCGTGAGCAGACAGCCCTTGGGCGGCCCGGTCGTCCCGGAGGTGTAGATGTAGAGGCAGTAGTCGTCCGGAGACACCGCGGAGAAGCGCGCCTCGAAGTCGCTCTCATCGCGAACACGACCGCGCTCGCGGAGCTCGTCGAGGTCGATGGCGTCGTCGCCCAGGTCGGCTCCCGCGGGGCCCATCACGACGACGAACTCGAGCCGCGGCAGCTGGTCCCGGACCTGGCGGATCTTTGCCAGCTGCTCGGCGTCCTCGACGAAGATCGCCCGGGACTCGGAGTGCCCCGCCACGTACTGGCACTCCTCCGGCGAGTTCGTCTGGTAGATGGTGACGAGCGTGCAGCCCGCGCACTGGATCCCGAAGCAGGCCCAGGTCCACTCGGGACGCGTATGGGCGAGGATCGAGACCTTGTCGGCGGGAGCGAGCCCGAGGTCGATCAGCCCGAGTGAGACCTCACGAGAGATCCCGCCGAGCTCGGCGTAGGAGATGTCCTTCCACTCGTCGCCGTCCTTGTAGCGCTGGGCGGGCCGGTCGGCGAATCGCTCAACCGCGACCGGAAGCAGGTCGGCGATCGTCTTCGAGCCGGCTGCCTGCCCGGCGGCGGTCGTCGCTTCCATCTACCTCTCCCTCGGGGTCCGCTTCTAAGCGCGGGAGTCTACGGAGAGAGGCGGAAGGCCGGCTACGCCCGGCTACGCCTTGGCGAGCTGCCCCTTCTTCTGCGCTTCCTTGAGACTGCAGATAAAGAGTGTCTTGTCGATCCGTCCCTGGAAGATTGGCACCCCGAGCTCCATGCACTTGCGGATGACTTCCCGCCTGTGCATCCCCGCCTCGCGGCCGAGCTCGGTGGGCGTCAGGTGGATCGCCATGGACTACTCCTCCTCGTCGCTTTCCGCGTCCGTTGGAGAGTAGCGGTCTCACCCGACGGCGCAACCGAACTTCCGCAGTTTGCGGGCTTCCCAGACCGGGGGAGAGACCCCGGGGGAAGGGGTGAGAAGATTCAAAACTCGTGCGGCCAGGTACCATCAGGACGGCCACGCAGGGGAAACCGCCACTGGGGAGCGGTTGCGTCGGAGGCACAGGGGATGAGCGCCACGGGCACGGCAGTCGCGGGCGGCAGCGCATCGTCAGATGCGGAGCTGGTCGCGGGTGTCCGGTCGGGAGACGATCTCGCCTTCGAGGAGCTCTATCGCCGGTATCAGCGGCGCATCTCGGCGTTCGTCAGGCGCCTGGTGCGCGACGAGGCCCGCGCCGAGGACGTGACGCAGGAGGCCTTCTTCTCCGCCCTTCGCAGACTGCGGGCGACCGACTCCGAGATCGCCTTCAAGCCGTGGATCTACGAGATCGCCCGGAACGCGGCCATCGACCACTGGCGCCGCTCGAGCCGGGCCGACGAGGTCTCGATCAACCAGGACGATCTCCTGCGGCCGGACGACCGCGCCCGGCTGGTGGGCGCGGTCGCTCCCGAGAGCTCGCTGGTCCAGAAGGAGCGGGTCGACCACCTCGCCGGAGCGCTCGACGAGCTGTCGCAGACGCACCACAGGATCATCGTGATGCGCGAGCTCGAAGGCCTCTCCTACCGCGAGATCGGAGAGCGGCTCGAGCTCTCCAGGTCGGCGGTGGAAAGCACTCTCTTCCGGGCCCGGCGGCGCCTCGAGAGCGAGTACGAGGAGCTCCAGGCGGGGCGTCGTTGCGACGCGATCGCCCAGGCGATCGCCCGGATCGTGGAAGGGCTCGAATCCGAGTCCGACCGCCGCCGCCTCTCCCGGCACGCCCTCCGCTGCTCGCTCTGCAGGCGCCGCGCCCGTCAGCAGGGCGTGGAGCCGCTGCGCGTCCGCAGGGCGGCCGCGCGGGCGGCGGCGATCCTGCCGTTGCCGGGAGCCCTGCGGCGCCGTATCGCCGGTCCGTCCGCGGCCACCGCGCGGGGGGACGGCGGGGCCATGGGACCGCTGGCCGTCCCCGCTGCTCACGCCGGGGCCGCCGTCGCCGAGCGCGTTGCCGCCCTCGCGGTCACGATCGCGCTCGCCGGCGCTGGGAGCGCCGTGATCGGTGGCGTGGCCGGGCACGGCGGTGGCTGGCTTCGCGGCGGTTACGAGCGAGGGACGGTCGCGCCGAAGGGAGCCGTACGCCAGCACGACGGGGGTGCAGCGATGGGCTCCGGAAGAGCCGGATCCGCGCCGCTCCGGCGGGGTGACGCTCGCGGCGCCAGCACGCGGGATGACAGGCCGAGCCCGGCGGTCGGCGGCCAGACAGGCCGTCGGGCAGCGCCGGCGCCGCCATCGGCCAAGTCGGTCCCCGCTCCGGAAGCTCCGGAAGTGCCCGCGGTCCCGCGGCTCGAGGTCGCGCCGCCCAAGGCCCCCGACGCACCCCGCCCGTCGGACTCGGGCGGTCCCGAACTGAAGGCTCCCGCCGTGCCGCTCTCGCTCCCGACTCCCCCGCCGTCGCCCGAGCCGCAGCACTCCGCACCGCTCTCACTGCCCGACGCTCCAGGGGCCGACCTCTAGCGTCCCGCTTCTCCGCCGCGGGTAACCTGCGGCCGAATGGCCGGGAGCAGCGAGCAGGCGAGGGCCTCCGTAGACAGCGACTCCTTCCTGGAGTCGCTCATGGAGACGAGCCTGTACTCGATGGGCGCCTTCTTCTCCGACCAGCATCCCGATCTCGTCGAGGAGGTGATCGCGCAGAGCGAGTCGATCGAGCGGGCCGGCCTGCGCGCCTACGCCGAGGAGCACGAGCTGACCTTGGAGGCCTGCTTCGAGACCCTGCTCACCGGTCTCGCCGTGCGCTACTACAACGCCGTGGCGGCGTAGGTACCCTAGGTTCGCCACGGGCTGTGGCGCAGTCTGGTAGCGCGCTCCGTTCGGGTCGGAGAGGTCCCCAGTTCGAATCTGGGCAGCCCGATAGCGTGGGAAACCCCTGCATCCGCAGGGGTTTCGTCCCTCTCAGGCGGGTGCCGAGAGGGTTCCGAATCCGGCCGTGGAAGCGCGGTTGGACTGCGCGCCGGGCTTCGTTCGTGTGCGACCCCCGCGCGGGACATCCTCATTGACGTGGCAACGTCGACGGTGGTCACGCTCGTCGGCGTGGTCGCCGGATGGCTTCTCAGCCGTAGGACGGCACGCGAGGAGCGCGACTGGATGCAGAAGCAGACCGTTCGCGAGCGCCAAGAGATAGCTGCCGGGCAGCTCAGCGATGCGCTCGTCGATGTGAGGAGCAACACGGCCGGTATTCCTTGCGCGCCTCGTCGGCATCCCGCGCGACTATGCGGCCGCTTGGACCGGCCTCTCCGCGCGCGAGGTCGCCCGGGCACGGCCGTTTAGGCGCGGCGGCGGGACGCTCGGTGACCCGTCCGATCCGACCGGCGTCCAGCACGTCGATGTCGCCGCATCCGGCGGACCGTCCCCCTTGGAGCCGGTGACCGGCCACTTCCGGGCGGGGGAGCGTTCGACCAGCTCGGGATCACCACGTTCCAGCGGGAGGGGCCGGTGACGTGCCTGGTGGTCGACGGGCACGAGGCGCGGCTCGTGTATCCGATCAAGCAGGCCACCCCGCCGACGAACGAGAACCTCGAAGTGCTGATCTTCGTCCGGGACAACGGGCCGGCCGAGAACGGTCAACCAAACGACCAGCTCGGGTTCATGCTGCTGCCAGACGAGACGCCGGCCGAGGATCCGCCTTCGGAACAGGACTCGGAGTGCATCCCGCCGATTAACCTCGATCTATTCACCCTCAAGAAGGGGAACTTCACGGTCCATGACGCGCCGTAGGTCCCGAACCCTGCGCTTAGCTCGCCGTCACCCGCACCCTCAAGGCAACTGTCCCAAAGGAGGCCGACAACGTCCAGAGAGCCTTGACTCTCATCAATCCGACGGCCCCACGGCTCCGAGGGCATCGTGCGCGGTCGGTCCGGCTGTGCCTGGTGCGGCACAAGACAAAAGGAAGGGCGCCCGAGTGGACGCCCTTCTTGCCTGCCTCTCTGTTCCGCCTACTAGTGGCTGCCCGGGCGGTCGGGGTGGTTGGCGTCCGACGAGCACTGATTGTCGTGCGGCCCAAACTTGGGCCGGTGGTGCTCAGCAGCGGACACCGGGGGCGTGCGAACTAGCTGACTAGTCGCCGCACTTGTGAAGCGCGCCCGGTGTGGAGTCCTTGTTCTGTCCGGTCGGGCACTTGCCTGCGGGGTTGGTATCGGGATGGCCATTGTTGTTGGGTTCGGTAATCGCGGCGGCCGCAGGCCCACTCGCCGCCAGCGCGACGGCTGACGCCAACAGCGCGATCTTGCCGGTCTTTCTCCGCATTGGAGAACCTCCCCTATAGCGCGGGCTATCGATCGTGAGGTCGCAAGCCCGCATCTCCGCCAGACCGAGAAGGGAGCGTCCCCTCGGCGGCCTGACCCTGTTAAATACTCGAACGCAGGACGGGTGGCCTCGCGAGAAAGTTTCGGAGCATAAATCCCGCTATTTGCGGCCTTTGTGTGCGCAATTTGCGTCGTTTTTCGGCGGGAGCCCGTCGCAAAGTTGCTGAAAGCAGGAACAGCGGCAGGCAGCACACCGACCATACGCGGGTCGACGCCCCCGAGGGAACCGGCCCCCAGGGACAGCCATGAGCGCCGAGCTCTGCCGCCGCGTCGGAAACGTCGTCGGCTATCCGCCGGGCCTCCTCATCTCGACTATGCGGCCGATTCGCTTTCGCTGGAGCACCCTCGCAATGGACGGGTAGGCCGCATAGGGCACCAAGTGGCCAATCGGTACCCCTTGCCCGCCAGGCTCGCCTCGGGCGTAGGGTTGGCGATGCCGATTCACCCCCACGGGAGGAAGCATCACGAGCATCGTCCGCCGAGTCCGGAGCGATCGCACCGTCGCTTACCGCGCCCGCGTCTCCGTCGCTGGCCGCAGCCTGCCCGCCGAGACTCGCGGTCCGCCGGCCCGAGGCGCGCGCCGCCCGAGGTCAGGGCTTGATGCGGAACCTCGCTCGCTTGACCGTTCCGCTGGTCCCAAGAAGGTCGCGCGGGACGGCGGCCAGGCGATATTTGCCCGGCCGCAGGCGCCTGCCACCGATCCGGCCCGTGAACCGGAAGCTGTCTGAGCCGGCCTCCCCATGGCGGGAGAAGCTTCCCCGTACCCGCACCCAGCGCACACAGCGCTTGCCATGTCGCGTTCGCAAGGTCTGCTTCACACATGAGCGTCCTCTGCGCCGGCCGGAACGTGAGCGTTCAACGCTGAATCGGGTCGTCGCCGCCTTGCTGAGCCGGTAGTGGACCTTCGTTCCGGGCCGGGGCCACCCACTGTGGCGTCGCGCCCGGGTTCGGAAGGCGCGCGGTCGCAGCCGCAGTCCCGCGATCGAGGGCGGCTCGGCGACGATCGGCGGCACGAGCCGGCCCGTCATCACGACGGAGTTGCGGCCGGCGGCCGAGGGAAGATGGAGCTCCAGGTTGAGTGCCGCTCCGAACGGTGAATTGCAGTTGCTGGTGGCGGGCAACGCGACCGAGTTGTTCACAAGGGCGAGGCGGCCGTTGCGCTGGTCGTAGCTACCGCTGATCGGAGCGGTCGGGGGCGGCGGGGTGGTGCGCCCCGTCGTGAGCGTCAGTAGGATCGGCCTTGTCGGCGAGCCGACACCGCAGCCGGGCCCGAAGTCGAAGCTGTGGCTCTCGAGCTTCGCCCAGAACGGCACGCTGAGCGACATTTGGCCGGTGGACGGGTCGAGCGATCCGGCGGCGTCGCCGGTCGGGACGAAGATGATCGTGTAGGTGCCGCTGCCGTAGGTCTCGTCGGTGTAAGTGATCGGGGGAAAGGCGAGGCCAGCGCGCGGGACGTGCACCGTCCCGTCGGCCGCTACGGTGCCGCCGCGGGCGACCGTGAATGCGACTCCGTGAACGCTGCCCGGACCACCCCCGCCGATCCGAACGACCATGTCGGTGACGAGTGCCCCGAACGGGCCGGGGTTCCCGACCTCGGCCGCGGACGCAGGCGTCGCCCCCAGGCAAGCGAGCGAGAGCGCGCAGACAAACCAGACGGCGATCGCCAGGCGAGTGGGCCGCATACAGCACGCTACTGGCAATCCGGCTCCGGCGCCAAGCGGCGCGGCAAGGCGACAGCTGCCACGCCAGTCAGCTCGGTACCCAGATTGAACAGTCAGGCCGAGCTAGCCGGCTTCCTCCTGGCCCAGGAAGGCGACAAGGGCGTCGGTGAGCTCCTCGGGCGCCTCCTCCGGGGTGAAGTGGCCGCCGGGCACTCGTACGGCCGCGAGGTCCTCGGCCCAGGCCCGCCAGACGTCGGGAGCATCTGCCAGCTGTACCTCGTCCGCGCCGACGAGGAGCAGCAACGGGGCGGTGATGCGCCGGCCGTCGGCGCGATCGTCGGCGTCGTGCCGGCGGTCGAGGTGGAAGCTCGCGCGGTAGTCGGCGCACATGGCCGCGATCGTCGACGGCGTCAGCGCCCGGCGGTACGCGTCACGGCTCCCAGCGGCGATCGCCTCGACGCTGCTCGGCCAGGTGGCGAAGACATGCTCGAGCAGCCCGTCGGGGTCGGCGCCGATCATCCGCTCCGGAAACGGCGCCGGCTGCGCGAGCAGGAACCAGGGCCAGAAGCCCAGCGACGGCCCGGCGCCCATCCGCTCGAACTGCTCGAGGGTGGGCACGACATTGACGAGGGCCACGCGGGTCACCCGCTGCGGATGATCGAGCGCCAGGCGATAAGCGACCCGGGCGCCGCGGTCATGACCGACGACCGCGAACCGCTCGTGGCCGAGGGCCGCCAGCAGCTCGACGAGCTCGCGGGCCATCTCCCGCTTCGAGTATCCCTCACCCAGCGCACCTCCGGCCGGCGCCTCAGAGGCCCCATAGCCGCGCAAGTCGGGTACTACGACGTGGTGAGCGCCGGCCAGCGCCGGTGCGATTCGCTGCCAGCAGGCATGGGTCTCCGGAAAGCCGTGCAGCAGAAGCACCGGGGGGCCGGCCCCACCTCGCGCCACGTAGTAGCTCGCCTCTCCGACGGCATGACGTTCGTCCGCGAATCCCGCCAGCGACACCCCGCCATGATGAAGGGTCGGCCAGCGGGCCGATGGTCACTGCGAGCGCCGCGGCTCTGCGCTAGTACCCTCCGCCGCCACCGCCGCCGCCGCCCGAATTCGAGGAGTCCTTGCTGGACGACGAGCCGCCGCCGCTGCCGACCTTGATCTCGCCCTTCATGCCCTGCTGCTTGTGACCGTCGATCGGGCAGTAGAACTCGTACCTGCCGGGCTTGCTCAGGTCCACCTTCAGCGTGGCCGACTTGCCCGGCGCGATGTCGGAGGTCTTCTTCTCCTCACCGGGGCCCTCGACCTCGAGGGCGTGGGTCGTCTGGCCGTCGTTCGCGGCCTTGAAAGTCACGGTTCCGGCCTTCTTGACCGAGGGATTGGCCGGATCGATCTTGAACTCGGTCTCCGAGAGCTTGACCGTCGAGCCGCCTCCTGAGGGAGCGGCCGGCTGCGTGCTCTTCGATGCGCCGCCACCGCCGTTGTCGTTGTTGTCGCTTCCGCCGCAGCCGGCTACGGCTAGGGCGCCTGCTGCCAGAACTGCGATCGAAAGGCGTTGCGCCGTCATTCGGCCTCCAAGGTCGGGCCCCGAGCGGCGGGGCGGTGGACAGAGGGGTATACGCGCCGGATTGCGCTCCGGTTCGACGGGCGGATCAGTACTCGACTGCGCCGGCGAGGACCCGCGGCCCGCGGACGCCGTCTGCGTGCCGGGTGACCAGCATCCGTTCGTACTCGCCGGGCCTGGCCGCGGAGGTCAATGACACGTGGGCGCGGCCCCGCCGGTCCACGCGGAAGGTCCCTCCGCTGATCCAGTGCCCGCGGTCCGGCACGCACCAGAGCTCGTAGACGCGGCTTCTAGTGGTGGGGAGGCCGCGGACGGAGAGGCGCACACCGGTGCCGGCGCGGACCGCGCGAAGGTCGGCGTCGGCCATGGCACGACCGCCGCCCCACAGCCGAGCGTGGCCGAACGCGGAGCCGTCGTCGGACGTCGAGAAGACGCCCGCAAGCGCCAGCGCGACCGCGGCCGCCGCTGCTGCGCCGGCGATTCCGAGGCGGAGTCCCCAGACCCTTCGCCGTGGCCTTCGGCTGGGGAAGAGCCTTCGGCGCTCGCGCGCGAAGCGGTCGAGCACAGCTTCTTCGAGCTGTGGCGGAGGAGGCTTGGGTGTGGTATCGGGACTGTCGAGCACCTCCAGCAGCTCGGGTACGCCGCTGAGCTCGGCGTGCTCACGGCGGCAGTCCGGGCAGGTCTCCAGGTGCCGGTCGACGGCCGATCTCTCCTCGGGCTCGAGCGCCCCCAGCACATAGCCGCCGAGCAGCTCGTGGACATGGGCGGAGTCCCTCATCGCCCCAGCTCCATCTCGTCCAGCACCAGCCGCAGGTGCCGCAGGGCGTAGTAGCTGCGGCTCTTGACCGTTCCGAGCGGCAGGCCCAGTGCCTCCGCGATCTCCCGCAGGGTCAGGGCTTCGAAGTGCGCCAACCGGATCACCTCGCGATGCTCGGAGCTCAACCTCGCCAAGGCCGCGCCCACCTGCCACTGGAGCGCGGCGCGCTCCAGCGAGCCGTCCGGCTCGGCCGGCTCGATCCCCTCGTCCGCCTCCGCGAGCCGCGGCCGGGCGGAGGCCCGGCGCCGCAGGTCGACGATCCGATTGCGGGTGAGGGCGTAGAGCCAGGTGCGGAAGCTGGCGCGCTTCGGATCGAAGCGATCCGCATTGCGCCATACGTTCGTGAACGCATCCTGAACCACCTCCTCCGCGAGACCGGGATCGCCGAGCGCGTTGCAGGCGAAGCCGTACAGCTCGCCGCCATACCGGCGATAGAGCGTCCTCAGCCCGTCGCCACTCGGCTCGGTGGCGAGCTGTTTCACCAGCGCGGTGTCGCTCGCCGTCATTTCCATCGGGGTATACGCGCCAGGCCCCGGAGCGGTTCGGTCGGCGCCGGCCATACTGGGTCGTCCATGCGTCCGCTGATCCTCGCAGCCGCCGGCGCGATCGTGGCCGTCTTCAGCTGCGGCGGGGGGGACGGCGGGGCCCGGCCCGAGGCCTCAGCGAGCGTGCGTCTGCTCTCCCTGGGGCGCTTCGCCTCACCCACCTACATCACGGCGCCCCGCGGTGACTGGAAGCGCCGCTTCGTGGTCGAGCGGGCGGGCCGGATCCGGGTGCTCGTGGGGAGGCGAAAGCTCCGGGCGCCCTTCCTCGACATCCGCCGGCTGGTGCAGACCGGCGGCGAGAGCGGCCTGCTGTCGTTGGCGTTCGCGCCCGATTACGGCCGCTCGCGCCGCTTCTACGTCTATTACACCGACAATTCGGGCTTCATCCGCGTCGACCAGTTCCAGCGCGCGACGACCACGCCGAACCGCGCGCTACCGAGCTCGCGGCGACTCGTTGTCCGCCAGGCTCACCACAACTTCAACCACAAGGGCGGACAGCTCCAATTCGGGCCCGACGGCATGCTCTACATGGGCTTCGGGGATGGCGGCGGCTCGGGCGACCCGGGGCGCAACGCGCAGAACCGCGGCCGGCTGCTCGGCAAGCTTCTGCGCATCGACCCGCGGCCCGGCGGCGGCTACCGGATCCCGCGCAGCAACCCGTTCGTGGGCCGCGCTGGGCGCGGCGAGATCTATGCCTACGGGTTACGCAACCCCTACCGCTTCTCGTTCGACCGCCGCCGCGGCCACCTGACGGTGGGGGACGTAGGGGAGGACGAGGTGGAGGAGATCGACTTCGTGCGCAACCGCCGTGGCCGCGGACACGCGCCACGGGGCGGCTACAACTTCGGCTGGAGCATCTTCGAAGGTCGCCACCGCCTCCGCTCCGGCCGGGCGCCGGGCCACGTGCCCCCAGTGCTTCAGCACAGCCATGGCGAGGGCTTCTGCTCGGTCATCGGGGGCTACGTCATCCGCGACCGAGGACTCGGCCGGCGCCTGTACGGCCGCTACGTGTACGGGGACCTGTGCAACTCGCGGCTCCGAAGCGCCAGGCTGCGGCCGGGACGCGCGACCGCCGATCGGCCGCTCGGCGTTCGCGTCAGACAGCTGGTCTCCTTCGGCGAGGACCCCCGCGGGCGGCTGTACGCGATATCGCTGCGCGGGCACGTGTACCACATCGCGCGGCGCTGACTCAGGCGAGCGACTCCGTCCGGCCGGGCTGGAATCCTCGCGTGGCCCATGGAGGCCTCCGCCGAGACCCCGCGAACGGCGCCGGGCAGGCCTGCTCCCGACGGGGGCGCCATGCTGCGGATGCTGGGTGGGGTGACCTTCGCGGTGGGAGCGGTCATCCTCTACCTGCGCAAGTCCGGCGTTTCTGGCGGCGCCGACTGGGCGGCCTTCCCGCTGCTGCTGGTGGCCGGGGTTCCCTTCGTCCTCCTGCTCACGCTCGCGATCTCGAATCGGCGGGCGGAGGAGGTCGAGCGCTGGCGCGCAGCCCTGCTTGTCACCGCCGTCCTGCTGGCGCCGCTCGCGCTCGAGCAACTGCGCGACACACTCGGGCTGAGCCCGAGAGCCAACTTCTGGCACTTCCTGGTCTTCTCGGCCGTCGTCGCCCTGGCCGCCTACGGCTCCTTCGTCGTGGGCGCGGCCTATCAGGCGTTCCTGGCCGGCGTCGCCGGGATCGTCGCCTGGCGCTTCCTGTGGGACTGGATTCTCTCCGACCCGGGCGTCACCGCCTTCCGTTGGCTGTTCCTCATTCTCGGCCTCGGCTACCTGGGCGCCGGCCTGGTCCTGCGAGCGGGCAAGGCGCCGCAGGGCGACGAGCTCATCACGGTCGCCGGGGTCGTGGGCCTGCTGGTAGGAGTGCTGGGCCTCTCCGAGGCCGCGTCGGCCTTCTCGCCGTTCGGGGTCCCGAGCGGCCACGGCCAGGGCTTCTTCTGGGACTTCCTGCTCCTCCTGGTCTCGCTTGCCTCCGTCGCCTACGGGGCGCTCAATCGAGTCCGGGGCCCCGCCTACGTGGGCTTCGTCGGCTTGCTGATCTTCTCGCTGGTCGTCGGACTCGAGGTCAACGCCCTGCTCAAGCGCGAGCAGCCGGACGGGTCGTTCGCGGGCTGGCCGCTCGCGCTGCTGCTGATCGGCGGCGGGGCGCTCGCGGCCGGCGTGGCGGCGCAGCGCAGAACCGGTTAGCCCTCGCCCACAGAGCTCGGCGCCACGGCCGTCGAGGCTGCCCTGTCCGAGATGGAACGCCGGGATCACAAGCTCGGGCTCGTGACCCTCTGCCTCGGCGGAGCGCAGGGCATCGCGCCGACCTGGGCCGGGACTAGCGCTACGGCCGGGACTGCCGCTACGATCGCGCAGCGGGTCAGGGACGACCAGGCGCAAAACGCACCTCATCCCTAGGAGGACATCGATGCAGCAGGATCAACCCGGTCAGGGCGGAGTTCCGCCGGAAGGCGGCGCTCAGCCGCAGCAGCCACCGCCTCCACCGCCCGCCCCCGAGGCTCAGCCCCCAGCGGGGCCGGTTCAGCCGCAGCGTCTAAGGCTGCAGGACGACCCGACCAAGGTGTGGCTCCTGGCCATCTTCACCTTCGGGATCTACGCGGCCATCTGGTACTACCGTCTGGCCAAGGAGCTCGGCGAGTGGTCCCAGGGGCAGATCGAGACCGACCCCACGACGAGCGTCATCGCCGTGACTCTCGGCGGCTGCCTGATCGTGCCGCCCTATGTCAGCTGGGCGGGAACCCTGGGCCGGATCAGGCAGGCGCAGCAGATGGTCGGGTTGCCGCCCAAGGCCGAGTTCTGGCCCTGGCTCGGTTACATGTTCCTGCTCGGCTACGGCTACAAGTGGGTGCAGGAACAGCTCAACGAGATCGCCGAGCGGTCGCCGCAACCAGCAGCCTGACCGCCGCGCGTAAGACGACGACAGTGGTGAGCGCGAACGTGAACGGAGAGAACACGTTCGCGCGCACCGCGTTCAGTGGCTCGAGCCGGAACATGTAGAGGAAGGCGCGGGTCGACCCGCAGGACGGGCAGCGATGGCCCGTTGTCAACCGGATCAGGCACAGTGGCGGCAGGCGCCTGCCGCCGAGCGCGATGTCGTCGCGCGGCCCGCGTAGCTCGACGAGACGCGAGGCCGCTGCCAACGCCACGAAACCCAGCACCCAGAGGAGATCCTCGACGGGGCGGGGTCTCAGCTCAGGCCGACCCAAACCGTCTTGTCCTCGAGATACGACTCGAGGCCGGAGCGGCCGTGCTCGCGGCCGACCCCCGACGACTTGAAGCCGCCGAACGGCGCGGGCGCCTCGTTCGGCCCCCACACGTTGACATACACGGTGCCCGCCTGGAGCAGCGCCGCGAGCCGGTGCGCCTTGCCCACGTCGCGCGTCCAGACACCGGCCACCAGCCCGTACTCGCTGTCGTTGGCGCGCCGCGCGACCTCCTCGAGGTCCTCGTAGGGCAGGGCGACGAGCACCGGGCCGAAGATCTCCTCTCGCGCGATCGTCAGCTCGTCGCTCGTAGCCGTGAACAACGTGGGCGGGACGAAGTAGCCGCCATTGCCCGCAGGCCCATCGCCGCCGCCCGCCACGAGCTCCGCCCCCTCGGCCGTGCCCTTCTCGATGTAGCCGCGAACGCGGGCCTCCTGCTCGGCGGAGACGAGCGGGCCCAGCTGGGTCCCGGGGTCGAGGCCGGGGCCGACTTTGGCCTTGCCGGCCACGTCGGCCAGTCCGGAGACCACCTGGTCGAACTGATCCCTCTGGACGAAGAGCCGTGAGCCCGCGTTGCAGGCCTGACCGGTGTTGTAGTAGATCGCCTGGAAGGAGCCCTTGATCGCGGCCTCCAGGTCGGCGTCGGGAAGGATGATGTTGGGCGACTTTCCGCCGAGCTCCAGCGTGACCCGCTTGAGCGCCCGGCCTGCCTTCTCGCCGATCTCGCGACCGACCGCGGTCGAGCCCGTGAAGGCGATCTTGTCGATGCCCGGGTGCTCCACTATCGCGGCCCCCGTCTCGCCGCCACCGGTCACGACGTTGAGGACGCCTTCGGGGAGGCCGGCCTCCAGCGCCAGTTCACCCAGTCGCAGCGCGGTGAGCGGTGTCTGCTCGGCCGGCTTGAGCACGACCGTGCACCCGGCGGCGAGCGCTGGTGCCACCTTCCAGGCCGACATCAGCAGCGGGAAGTTCCAGGGGATGATCTGCCCGGCGACGCCGACGGGCTCCTTGCGGGTGTAGCAGAAGGTGTTCGGCCAGGAGACCGGGATCGTCTCGCCCACGATCTTCGTCGGCCAGCCCGCGAAGTAGCGCAGATGCTCGACGGTCAGGCGCACGTCGACCGACTTCGCCAGGGCCACGGGCTTGCCGTTGTCGAGCGACTCGAGCTCGGCCAGCTCCTGCGCGTGGCCCTCCACGAGGTCCGCGAGCTTGAGCATGGCGAGCGACCGCCCGGCGGCGGGGAGCTTCGCCCAGGCTCCTTCGAAGGCCTCGCGGGCGGCCCGGGCAGCGCGGTCGACGTCCTCTGCCCCGGCATGGGCGACCTCGGCGATCGGCCGGCCGGTCGAGGGGTCGACAGTTTCGAAGCTGCGGCCGTCCGCCGCGGCGGGCCGGTCGCCGCCGATCAGCAGCCCGTGTGGCCCTGCTGCGAACTCGCGAGCGGCGTCGGAAAGGGCATCGGGAAGGGCTGCTGCAGTCATGCCCGGATGCTACGTGACGGTCAGCTCGAGGCGCCCCAGCCTGCCGAGGTCCACTGCCAGGCGATCGCTGGACCCCACCGGGACCTGCGGCGTCAGCGAGCCGGCGATGATGCGGTCGCCCGCCTCGAGGCTCTGCCCGACCGCGTCCAGCAGGCGGGCCACCAGGGTCACTACCTCGGCGAAGTCGTCCGGCGCGTCGCGGCGCGCGCGCTCCCCGCCGTTCACGCTCACCGCGGCCTCCACCCCCTCCGCCGGAAACGCGGGCAGCGAGGGACCGAGCACGAAGGCGCGGTGAAAGATGTTGCCGGACACAATGCCCTCGAGATCCGCCGGCGGGCGTCCCACGTCCACGAGCTCGATCGCCGGTCCGTAGCCCGCGATCGCCTCGCGGGCTTCGTCCTCGTCGGCGTCGCCGTTCACCCCCCGGCCGAGCTCGAGCGCCACCTCCGGCTCGGCCATCAGCTCCGCCGCGTCGCCGGCCGGGTAGGTCGCGCCCGACTGGAGCTGCGTGGCGGAGGTGAGGTGACCGATCACGGGCTCCCTCAGACCGAGCCGCACCTGGATCTCGGGAACGTTGAGTCCGATCTTCCAGCCCACGCGCTCGGCGCCCGCCTCCAGCGCCGTGCGCCAGGCCTCGAGCTGGGCGGCGACGGCCCCCTCCACGCGGGCGTCGGCCTCGGTCACGGCGTCATGACGATCTTGAGCGCCTCGTGGCGGTCGTAGACGGCGTAGGCCTCGGCGGCGTCCTCGAGGCCCATGTGGTGCGTCACGAGCGGTCCAGGATCGAGGACTCCGGCGGCCATCATCGCCAGCACCCTGTCTACGTGGGCGATCACGTTGGCGTGCCCGGTGCGGAGAGTCAGCGCCTTGATCCAGACGACGCCCATGTGCACCTCGATGCGCTCGGCGTAGACGCCGATCGCGGACACCGTTCCCGCCTTGCGCGTCAGCCGCGCCGCCATGTCGAGTGCGTCCGGATGGCCGACGGCGTCGACCGCGACGTCGACGCCTCGGCCCTCCGTCGCGGCCTTGACGGCGCCCCGGGGGTCTCCCTCGGTCAGGTGCACCGGCTCGGCTCCGAAGGACTCCGCCATGCGCAGCCGATCCTCCACCGAGTCGACGGCGATGACCCGGGCGGCGCCGCTCGCCTTGGCGGCCTGGACCGCGCACAGGCCCACCGGGCCGAGCCCGAGGACGGCGGCGCTGTCGCCGGCTCGGAGACCGGCGTGCCGCACCGCGTGGTAGCCGGTGCCCATAACGTCGCCGGCGAACAGCGCGGCGTCATCCGACATCCCCTCGGGCACCCGCCGCAGCGTCAGGTTCGCGCGCGGGACGAGCACCTGTTCCGCCTGAGAGCCCTGGAGCGAGCCGAGGGTCTTGCCGTGGCCGAAGACCCGCCCCTCGTCGCACTTGTGGTACTCGCCACGGCGGCAGAAGAAGCAATTGCCGCAGGCGGTGCAGAAGCAACCCAGGACGCGGTCGCCCTCCGCCACCTCGGTCACGGCGTCGCCGGCTGCTAGCACCGTGCCGACGAACTCGTGGCCGAGCGTGAAGCCGGGGTCCATCTGGACGCGGCCGTGGTAGATGTGGAGGTCCGAGCCGCAGACGCCGGTCGCCTCGACTCCGACGACCGCGTCGTCCGGCGCCAGCAGCTCCGGCTCGGGCCGCTCCTCGAGTCGCACCTCGCCGGGGGCCTGGAAGGTCACCGCCTGCATCGGCGCCGGAGGCTACCGGGGCCGGATAGGCTTCGAGCTGTGGCGGAAGTCACGAACGCGGTCCTGATCACGGGCCGCTCCACCGGCATCGGCCAGGCCACGGCCGAGCACCTGGCGGCCGCGCGGGCGGTCGAGGATGCGGAGAGCGCCGTGGGCGTGCTCGTGAACGACGCGGGCTACAGCCAGTGCGAGTCACGCTGAAGGACCGGGCGCGCAAGAATGGCCCCGTCCCCGAGCCGTTGAGCTAGTCAGCCGATCAGGAGGAGGGTTCTACTTGCCGTACTTCAAGGATGCGGACGAGGTCTACCGCTACATCGGAAAGCTGTTCGAGGACCTCGCCGTCGACGATGAGCTGGCCCCCAAGTTCCGCAAGGCGAACACGATCGTGCAGTACCGGTACCGCGATCCCGAGTCGATCATCACCGTGAAGCTGATCGAGGGCGAAGACGGGACCGTTGACTGCGGCGACACGAGCATGGAGCCGGAGGTAGTGATGTCGATGGAGGCGGACACTGCGCACAAGTTCTGGCTCGGCAAGGTCAACGTGACCGTTGCGCTGGCCCGCGGCCAGATGAAGGCGAAGGGGCCGGTGGCGAAGATCCTCAAGCTGGTGCCGCTCGTGAAGCCGGTCTTTCCGCGCTACCGCCGGCTGCTGGAAGAGGCTGACCGGAAGGACCTGCTGGAGGCCGCCTGATGGAGGCAGCCGCCGCAGACCCGGGCGCCCGCCAGATGGCGGGCTTCAAGGACTTCTTCCAGTACGCCTGCACGACCCGGTTGATCGCCGGGCGGGACCTGCTCGGCTCGACCGGCTTCGAGTTCCAGAAGGAGGGCGCGCAGCGGATCTTCCTCGTCACCGACCGGGTGATCCGTGGCACGGGGTTGGTGGAGAGGGTCGAGGCCGGCATCGCCGACGGCGGGCTCGAGCTGGCCGGGATATTCGACGATGTGCCGCAGGACTCCTCTACCCACGTCGTCGACCGCTGCGCGGAGAAGGCCAAGGAGGCCGGCGCGGACTCGTTCCTCGCGCTGGGTGGCGGCTCGGTGATGGACACGGCCAAGGTGGCCGATGCGGTGTTCACCCACGGCGGCAGCGCCCGGGAGCAGGAGGGCTTCCTCCTGATGCCGCGCGCCGCCGACGGAATGGGGCGCCCGGACGAGATCGCGCCGCTCGCCTGCATCCCCACCACCGCCGGCACCGGCTCCGAGGTGTCGATGGCCGCGGTGATCAAGGACCCGGAGGAGAAGCTGAAGATCGAGATCGCGGACTTCCCGCTCTTCCCCCGGCTCGCGATCCTCGACCCCGAGTCGACGCGCACGCTCCCGCCACACGTGGCCGCCGCGACTGGGATGGATGCGATGACGCACGCGGTGGAGGGTTATGTCTCGGTCGACTGGAACCCACACCAGGATGCCCGCTCGCTCCAGGCGCTGCGGATGATCCGCGACAACCTGGAGCGCGCCGTGGAGGCTCCCGAGGACGACGCCGCGCGCGGAAACATGCTGGTGGCCGCTTCTATCGCGATCACGATCTCGCTCGGCTCCGTGCACGCCATGTCGCATCCGGCGGGCGCCCGGTTCGGCGTTCCGCACGGCGTGGCCAACGCGATCCACCTCCCGCACGTGATCCGTTTCAACGCCGAGGGGGGCGCGGACATCGCCGACCGCTACCGCGACATCGGCGAGATCTTCGGCCTGGACGGCCCGGAGGCGTTGGCCGACCACGTCGCGGCGATGGTGGAGCGGCTTGGCCTGCCCACCCGGCTGTCCCAGGTCGGCGTGCCGGAGGAGGGGATCCCGACCCTCGTGGAGGGAGCTATGGGGGACGGGACGACGCTGCTCAACCCCCGCGAGGCCTCCGAGGAGGACTACGCGACGCTGTACAAGCGGGCCCTCTAGGGCGCCGCTGGCTAGACCAGTGGGAGCTCGCGACGCTCCTGCTCGAGCTTCAGCTGGCGCTCGGCCTCAGCCTTGAGATCGTCCGGCGTAAGCGCCCTGAACTCGCAGGTGAGCATCAATGGCTGGTCGCAGTCGGGACAGTGCCCCGGCTCGGAGGCCATTCCGAGCCCCACCGTGTAGCCGCACTGTGGGCAGGTGACTCGATCCATCTCGTCACCCCTCGACGTACCCGCAACCGCAAACTGCAATCACCGTTCTGCGGGTTCGGCCCGACGGGCCTCCACCATCGCTCGCAGCGTGGCCTTGCCGGTGTGCTCGGGGCGCCAACCGAGCTGCTTGCGCGCGCGCTCTGTCTTCATCAGCACCGGCTTTCGCAGCGTGTGCAGCCAGGACACGGAATCGGGGGCGAGGGGCAGGCGCGTGGCGACCTCCGCCGCGGCCTCCACCGCGAGGCCCGGGACGCGCAGCGAGTACCAGCCCAGGGCGGCGGCCAGGTCGCTCGCGGTGAGCGTGCCGGCGCCGGCGAGGTTGTAGGGGCCGGGCTCGCCCTTTCCCGCCACGGCCGCCATGAAGGCGGACGCCACGTCGTCCTCGTGCACGAGCTGGAAGTGAGTCCCCGGGTCGGGGATCAGCGGCTTCAGCACGGGCATCGCGGCAAGCAGCCGCCGCGCCGGATCGGGCATCGCCTCGGAAAGCCGGTAATAGGGGATCTCCTCGAGGAGGGTCTGCGCCTTGGGCCCGGCGACGATGCACGGCCTGAACGCGAAGGCGACGGTCTTCCGGCGCCGCTTCAGCACATCCGCCAGGACCTGCTCGACCTCCGCCTTCTGCTGCGAGTAGAAGTGCTCCGGCGAGCCGCGCGCCGGTACCTCCTCCGTCAGCCAGTCCGGGTTGTCGTCGTGAAAGCCGTAGGCAGCCACGCTCGAGGCGTAGAGGATCCGCTCGGCGCCCGCCTTGGCCGCGGCCAGGAACACGTTTCGGGAGCCCTCCACGTTGAGCTCCCTGGTCGCCTCGCCGGCCGTGAGGATCGCGAAGGCGAGGTGGATGACCGCGTCGGCGCCCTTGACCAGGTCGCGGACGCTGGCTGGATCGGTCACGTCGCCCTGCCGGTACTCCGTCTTCTTCCAGCCGTGCTCGCCGGGGTCGAAGGGCCGCCGGGCCATACCGACCACCTGCTCGACCTGCGGGGCTCGCTCGAGCGCGGAGACCATCGCCACTCCGAGGTCGCCGGTGGGTCCGGTCACCGCGACGGTGAGGCCGTCGGTTGCCATGCTCAGTCCTCGTACCCGGGCTCGCCGGGCAGCACCACACGAGCCACGCCGCCCTCCTCGAGCACGCGCGGCTCGACCGGCATCACCTTGCGCGCCCGCGCGTCGTCCAGGGCTGCTCCGACCGATTCGAACTCGGCCAGCTGCTCCAGGTGCTTGATGGTCGGGAAGACGAGGGTAAGCGCGTCGTGCGAGTAGGCCTCCAGCGCATCGCCGGGAGCGACCCAGCGGGCGTCGACGCACTCCTCTCCGTCGGGCGTCGGCTCCGCCTCCTCCGGCGCGGCGGCGACGTAGAACCAGGTGTCGAAGCGGATCTTGACCTGGGCCGGCGTGATCCAGCGCGAGAACGACTCGAGCGCCGTGCCGGCCGGCAGGCGGATGCCCGCCTCCTCCGCGAGCTCGCGGACCGCGGTGGCCGCCGGCTCCTCCTCGTCGCCGTCGACGGCACCTCCCGGGAAGACCCAGGCGCCGGGCATGAAGCGCTGCTCGGGATTGCGCTGGACGAGGAGCACCTCGGGTCCTCCTGGCGCGTCACGGAGCAGGATCAGAGAGGCTGCCGGCCGCGCCGCGGTGGCCTCGCCCGGGTTGAGCTCCTCCCCGGGGCCGGGCTCGTCGTAGCGCACGCGGCCAGCCTACCCCCTCGCAGAGCGGCCGATACGCTTTCGCCGGCATGAGCGAGGCGGTGACGAAGCAGCAGTACATCTGCACCTCTTGCGGGTTCATCTACGACCCGGACGAGGGCGATCCGGACGGCGGCATCCCGCCCGGAACGCCCTTCGAGGACATCCCGGACGATTGGTTCTGTCCCGTGTGCGGCGCCCGGAAGAAGGACTTCGAGAGGTTCGACGGCTAGGGCTAGGCGGCGCGCGGCTGCTCTGCGGCACGAGTCGCGGCGTCGATCGCCTGGGCCGTGATCTCCACCAGGCGGCCGAGATCCGGCTCCGAGATCGACAGCGGCGGCATTAGGACCACGACGTCTCCCAGCGGCCGGATGATCGCGCCCCGGGAGCGGGCCTCGAGCGTCACGCGGTGGCCCATGCGCAGCTCGAGCGGATAGCCGAGGAGCTCGATTCCGGTCATGAAGCCGCGGCGGCGGATCTCGGCCACAGCCGGGTGGGCCGCGAGCGGCTCGAGCAGCTCCCCGAGCAGCTCGATCTTCGGCGCCAGCCGCTCGAGGGTGCCCTCCTCCTCGAACACCGCGAGCGAGGCCAGCGCCGCCGCGCAGGCGAGCGGGTTGCCCGTGTAGGTGTGACCGTGGAACAGCGTGCGGAGCTCCTCGAACTCGCCGAGGAAGCCCTCGTAGATGCGCTCCGTGGCCAGAGTCGCGGCGAGCGGCAGGTAGCCGCCCGTGATGCCCTTGGCGAGGCAGAGCAGGTCGGGGGCGACCCCCTCCTGCTCACAGGCGAACATGGTCCCGGTGCGGCCGAAGCCGGTGGCCACCTCGTCGAGGATCAGCAGCACATCGTGGCGATCGCACAGCTCGCGGACCTGGCGCAGGTAGCCGTCCGGGTGCACGAGCATCCCGGCGGCGCCCTGCACGAGCGGCTCCATGATCACCGCGGCAGTCTCGCCGGAGTGCTCGGCGAGCAGGAGCTCCATCCCGGCGACGTCGCCGGGCTCGGCCTTGAGGGTGTCGAACAGCAGCGGCCGGTAGAGGGAGTGGAAGAGGTCGATGCCGCCCACCGACACCGAGCCGATCGTGTCGCCGTGGTAGGCGTCGCGGAGGGCGATGAACCGGGTTCGCTCGGGCCGGCCCTGCTGGTGCCAGTACTGAAAGGCCATCTTGAGAGCGATCTCCGCGGCGGTCGACCCGGAGTCCGAGTAGAAGACGCGAGTCAGCCCCGGGGGCGCTATCTCCGCCAGCCGCCGGGCGAGCTCGATCGCCGGCGGGTGGCTGAGGCCGAGCATCGTGGAGTGGGCCATCCGGTCGAGCTGGTCGCGGATGGCGGCGTCGATCCGGGGATGACGGTGGCCGTGAACGTTGCACCACAGCGACGAGACGCCGTCGACGTAGCGTCGCCCGCGCGAGTCGATCAGCTCCGTACCCTCGGCCCGCTCGACGATCAGCGGCTCCTCCTCCTCCCAGCCCCGCTGCTGTGTGAACGGATGCCAAAGATGCGCGCGGTCGGCGAAGGCCAAGTCCACGGCCAGCGACCCTAGCTATCGTCCAGGACGGAGATGCCGCTCCTCCCGCTGCTTGTATTCGTGGTCGGGACCGGCTCGCTAGGTGCCGAGATCGCGGCGGTGCGTCTCCTCTCGCCGCACTTCGGCGCGTCCACGATCGTTTGGGCGAACACGATCGGCGTGGTGCTCGTCGCGCTATCGCTGGGCTACTGGCTCGGCGGCCGGTTGGCGGATCGCCATCCGCACATGCGCGGTCTTTGCCTGCTCGCCCTCTCGGCCGCGGGCCTGCTCGCAGTGGTTCCGTTCGCGGCCGATCCACTCCTCGGCGTCGCAGTCGATGCGCTGGACGAGATCTCGGCGGGCGCGTTCATCGGCTCGCTGTTCGCGGTTCTCACGCTGGTGGCGGTGCCAGTGCTCCTCCTCGGGGCCGTCTCGCCTTACGCGATTCGGCTGGCGGTGTCCAAGGTCGAGGAGGCGGGGACGGTCGCCGGTCGCCTTTACGCGCTCTCCACCGCGGGCAGCCTCGTCGGCACGCTCTGCTCCGCGCTGCTGCTGATCCCGCTGGTGGGCACCCGCCGCACCTTTCTGATCTTCGCGCTCACGATCTCGCTGGTCGCCGTCGCCGGCCTGCGGCCCGTTCGGCGCTATGCGCTCGCTCCGGCGGTGATCGCCGCCCTGATCGCGTTACCAGTTGGCACGCTCAAGGCCCAGAGCGACGCCGGTCGCGTGATCTACGAGACCGAGACGGAGTACCAGTACGCACGCGTGATCGAGCGGCCGGACGGGCGCAGGCAGCTCGAGCTGAACGAGGGCCAGACCCGGCACTCCCTCTACGACCCCGACAGCGTGCTTACAGGCGACTACTGGGACGGCCACGTCGTGCTTCCCTTTGCGCGGCGGAGGACGCCCCCGGCCCGGGTCGCGCTGCTGGGGAATGCGGCAGGCACGGTCGCACGCGCGTACGGGCAGCTCTTCCCCGACGCCCGGGTCGACGGGGTGGAGATCGACGTCGAGCTGTCGAAGATCGGGCGCCGCTACTTCGACCTGCGCGGTTCCCGCCTGCATCTGTACCACGAGGACGCCCGCCCGTTCCTGCGCCGCGTCGACGCTCGCTACGACGTGATCTCGCTCGACGTCTACCGCCAGCCCTACATCCCCTTCTACCTGACAACCGTCGAGTTCTTCGCACTGGCGCGGGACCATCTCGCGCCCGGCGGAGTGGTGATCGTCAACGTCGGTCATCCGGAGGGCCACGACGACCTCGAGCGCGTCCTGACGGCGACCCTGGGCGAGGTTTTCCCGCATGTCCTACGCGACCCGGTCAAGCCGACGAATACCCAACTCGTGGCCGCGAAGGAGCCGCTCTCGGCGAGGCGGCTGCGGCGAGCGGCGCCCCGGCTGCCGCCGATCCTTCGGCCGGTGGCGGCGGGTGCGGCCAGAAGGCTGGGCCCGCCGCTCCAGGGAGGATCCGTCTACACGGACGACAAGGCCCCGGTCGAATGGCTAATCGACAAGTCGATCGTGGACTACGCCGCGGGCGCACGCGAGTGAGCCCGCCGGTGTGACCGGGTAGCTTTCGCAGAGAAAGGAGAGATATGAGCTTTCGCAGGTACCAGCTCGGCAGCTACGAGGAGATGGTCGCGAATCACCGCTGGGAGGTGCCGGAGCGCTACAACATCGCGCAGGACGTCTGCGACAAGCACGAGCGCGACCGGCTCGCGATGGTCTGGGAGGACTGGCGAGGAAACGAGCGGCGGGTGAGCTTCGGCGAGCTCCACGACCTGTCCAGCAAGTTCGCTCGCGTTCTGGAGGCTCACGGCGTCGAGCGCGGCGACAGGGTGGCCACCCTGCTGCCCTCGCTACCCGAGACGGCGGCGGTCTTCATCGGCACGTACAAGCGCGGCGCGATCCTGCTGTCGCTCTCGGTGCTCTACGGCGACGAGGGCATCGAGCATCGCCTGCGCGACTCGGGGGCCAAGGCCGTGGTGACCGCGCCGCCAACCGCGACCGGATCCCGGACGGCCTCGCCGAGGTGGTGCTGGTGCTCGACGGGGGCCTCGAGGGCGAGCTCGAGCAGGCCTCGGCCGACTACCCGATGGCCGACACGGCGGCTGACGACCCGGCGCAGCTGTACTACTCCTCCGGCACCACCGGCATGGCCAAGGGGATCCTCCACGCCCATCGCTACCTGCTGGCGCACGAGGAGTTCGAGTTCTGCCACGACGTGCGCGATGGCGAGGTCTTCCATGGCTCGGGCGAATGGGCCTGGGCCGCCGGCATCTGCCCGCTTCTGGGGCCGTGGCGGTACGGAGCCGTCGCACTCGTGCAGGCGCGGAAGGGCGGCTACGACCCGGAGGAGCACCTGCGCTTCCTCTCCAAGCACGGAGTGCAGAACATGTTCTCGACGCCGACGGCGCTGCGGGCGATGACCGGAGTGGCGAACGCAGGCGAGCGCTACCCGTTGGACGAGCTGCGGGTCACCTGCTCGGCCGGCGAGCCGCTCAACCCCGAGGTCATCCGATGGTTCCGAGAGCAGTTCGGCGTCACCGTGCTCGACTTCTACGGACTGACCGAGAGCTACCCGCTCTGCGGCAACTTCCCGACGGTCGAGGTCCGCGAGGGTTCGATGGGTCGGCCCATGCCGGGCTGGGAGGTGGCGATCCTCGACGAGGACGAGCGGCAACTACCCGCGGGCGAGCGCGGCGAGATCTGCCTGCGCGCGCGCTCTAATCCCCACTATCCCATCGGCTACTGGAACCGCCCCCAGGACACCGAGGAGGTGTTTGGCGGCGACTGGTTCCATACCAAGGACGCCGCCCAGACCGACGAGGACGGCTACTTCTGGTACGCCGGCCGCGCCGACGACGTGATCATCTCGGCGGGCTATCGGATCGGGCCGTTCGAGGTGGAGTCCGCTTGCGTCGAGCACCCCGCCGTGAAGGAGGCGGCCGTAGTGGCGTCGCCCGATCGCAGGCGCGGGGACCTGGTCAAGGCGTTCATCGTCCTGATCGCGGGTCACGAGCCGAGCGACGAGCTGGCCAGCGACATCAAGGGCCACGTTCGCGAGCATCTCGCCGCCTACGCCTACCCGCGCGAGGTCGAGTTCGTCGACGATCTGCCGAAGACGCTCACCGGCAAGATTCGTCGGATCGAGCTGCGCGAGGCGGAGCGGCAGCGGAAGGCGGCGGAGACCCCCGCCTGAGCCCGGACGTGGCGGTCGCGGCTAGACGGGGAGTATCGGGATGTCCCACAGCGCCGCGGCCGCCAGGCACGCCGCCAGGGCGAGGGCGGTGGCGAGGCCGGTCAGGACCCGCTGCATGCGGGTGGTGGACGCCGCCCTGCGCTTGGCTACGTCGGCCTGCCTGATCGCGTGCGCGAGGGCGCGCTCGGCCCAGGCGAACTCGAGCGCCAGCATTGCCAGTCCGGCCGGGATCACGGCCAGTGCCGGGCCGGGCGTGATCAACATCACCAGTCCGGCGAGCGTTACGGTAAAGCCCGTCGCGGCGAACGCCGCCCGGTAGATCCTGCTCCGCTCGCGATGGCGGGTGCGGCGCTCGGCCAGGCGCCGGATCAGCTCCGGCTCGTGACGATGCTCCCCGGACATCCCTGCCGATTCTGACTCAGGTGAGCCAGTCGTCCAGCGGCAGCTCCGAGCCGGCCGCGGCGAGGGCGCCGGGGTCGGTGAGGGGCAAGCCGCTGACCGGCACCCGGGCGAGGCGCTCCACGATCGCGCGGTTCGAGGCCTCGATCGGCTCGGGCTCCGGGCCCCAGGGCGTCATCACCACCCCGGCGACCGCGAGGCCGGCCGCCCGGGCCGCCTCGACGGTGAGCAGGGTGTGGTTGATCGTGCCGAGGCCCGGGCGGGAGGCGACCACGAGTCTCAGCCTGAGATCGAGCGCGAGGTCGCGCACGAGGTAGCCGGGCGTGAGTGGCACGAGCAACCCGCCGACGCCCTCGCAGACGAGTACGTCCACGCCCTCGCCCGCCGCGCGGGCGGCGCCGACCAGGCGGGCGGGCTCGAGCCACTCGCCCGCCAGCTCGGCGGCGAAGTGGGGCGAGACGGGAGGCCCGAAGCGATAAGGAGCCACCTCCTCGGGCCGCTGCCCGGTCGCCGCTGCCAGCAGCTCGTGGTCCGGCGGCCACTCGCCCGGCTTTTCGGCCAGCCCGGTCACCACCGGCTTGAACGCCGCAACCGAGAGCCCGCGGCCCGCCAGCGCGGCGCACGCTGCCGCGGCCAGGACGGTCTTGCCAACCCCGGTGTCGGTGCCCGTGACGAAGACGCCGCGCACGCGGCCGTCCGCCTACGCGGCGTCGAGGAGACCGTCGAACACCCGCGAGGCCGGTTCGCCGGCCTCGGGCGCCGGCAGCGCGGCGGGCAGCCGGGCAGGGGCGGGAACTGCTGCCGCGATCGTGGCGGCGGCCTCGACCAGCTCCGACTGGGTGTGGGAGGCCATCACCGAGAGGCGCAGTCGCGACGTGCCTTCGGGCACGGTCGGCGGCCGGATCGCCTGAGCGAAAACACCCGCCTCGAGCGCCCGCTCGCTGGCCTGCGTGGCTGCCTCGGCGTCGCCGATCACGATCGGCACGATCTGGGCCCGCGAGGGCGTGCCGAGGCCTTCCTGAGCGAGTGCTTCGCGCAGTGCCCGGGCGTTGCGCTGCAGCTTGTCGACCCGGCGGGGCTGCTCGCGCAGCAGGCCGAGCGAGGCGCTCGCGGCCGCCACGGCCGGCGGCGGCAGCGCGGTGCTGAAGATCAGCGTCCTGGAGCAGTTGACCAGGTAGTTGGCGATCTGCTTGTCGCAGCAGACGTAGGCGCCATAGGACCCGAGCGCCTTGCCCAGGGTCCCGACGATCAGGTCAACGTCGTCCTCGACCCCGGCAGCCGCCACGGTCCCGCGCCCGCCGGGGCCGATCGCGCCGGTGGCGTGCGCCTCGTCCACCATCACCCGCACGTCGTAATGAGCGGCGAGGTCGGCGATCTCCTGCAGCGGCGCGACGTCGCCGTCCATCGAGAAGAGCCCGTCGGTCACGATCAACGCGCCGCGACCGTCAGCCTGGCGCAGGCCCCATTCGAGGTGCTCCATGTCGCAGTGGTCGTAGACGAACGTCTCCGCCTTGGACAGCCGGCAGCCGTCCACGATTGACGCGTGGTTGAGCGCATCCGAGAAGACCACATCGCCCTCGCGCGCGATGGAGGAGACCACCCCGATATTCGCCAGGTAGCCCGAGCCGAAGAGGAGGCAGGCCTCCGAGCCCTCGAACTCCGCGATCTGCTCCTCGAGCCTGCGGTGGATGGTCATGTTCCCCGAGATCAGCCTCGAGGCGCCGGCGCCCGCCCCGTAGCGCATGGCGGCCTCCGCGGCCGCCTCGCGCACGCGCGGGTGGTCAGCCAGTCCGAGGTAGTTGTTCGAGCAGAGCAGCAGGACCGGGCGGCCATCGAGCAGGACGCGCGGTCCCTGTGGGCCCGATACCACCCTCAACCTCCGGTAGAGCCCCCGGCTGCGAATCTCGGCCAGGCGGCCCTCGATCTCGTTCACTAGGCGGCGTCCTCCTGGGGCTCGACTTGGACGAGGGCCGGCAGTTCCTCGGTGGGCTGGTCGTCCGGCGACGGCCGCGGGGGCACCTGCCGCTTCTTGACGCGACGCAGCTGCGTCGCCGGGTTCCAGAAGTTCGCCTCCGACTGCTTGTCGATCAGTTCGTCGACCGGCGTGGGCGGCGCCTCGCCCTCCAGCCAGCCGGAGCGGTTGTCGGGGCGGGGGTTGGCGCCGTTGTCGGCCTGGCGCGCGACGTTCAGACCGAGCTCCTCGAACATCGCCCGATCGTCCTCCGGGTCGGACCCGAGAGTGGTGAGGAAGTTGCCCATCATCACGCCGTTGAGCCCGGCCTTGACCGCCAGCTGCTGGAGCTCGCCCGGGCCGAGATTCTCGTTGCGGCCGCCGCAGAGGCGGAACAGGGCGTCCGGGATGACGAGGCGGAAGATGGCGACCCACTTGACCACTTCGCGCGGGTCCATCAGCTCCCTGTCCCCGAACTTGGTGCCCGAGCGGGGGTTGAGCAGGTTGATGGGGACGCTGGTGGGCTGCAGCTCCGCCAGCTGGAAGGCCATCTCGACCCGCTGCTCGGGCGACTCGCCCAGGTTCAGGATGCCGCCCACGCAGGTCTCGAGCCCCGAGTCGCGCACCGCCTCGATCGTGCGGATGCGCCCCTCGTAGCGGACCGTCGTCGAGACCTCCGGGTAGTAGCTGCGGGCGGTCTCCACGTTGTGGTGTACCCGCTGGATGCCGGCCTCCTTGAGCTCCCTGGCCCGCGCCGTCGAGATGTGGCCGATCGACACACAGCGCTTGAGGTTGGTGTGCTCGGCGACCAGCTTGGCCCCCTCGACCACGTTCTCGAAGTCCCGCTTCGAGAGGCCTTGCCCTTGGGTCACCATGCAGAACCGGTGCGCCCCGGCGGCCTCGGCCGCCCGGGCATGCTCGAGGATCTGGTCCGGCGACATCATCGCGTGCATCGGCGTGTCGGCCTCCGCGTAGCGCGACTGGGCGCAGAAGCCGCAGTCCTCGGCGCAGCCGCCGGACTTGGCGTTGACCAAGGAGCACATGTCGGTGGAGTCGCCGAACCGCTCGAGCCGTAGCTGCCAGGCCCGATCGACAAGCGCCTCGATCGCGGCCTGGTCCTCGAGGCGTCCGAGCTCGAGCGCCTCCTCCTTGGAGATCAGCGGCGGCACGTGGTGCCACGGTAGGCGCGCGCCCGGACGGAGCGGCGCCGCGACCCTGCCACCATCCGCCGCTCAAGCCGGCTGCGGATAATCCGAAGGGTTTAGCGGCCCTGCCACCGGGGTGGGCGCTTCTCGGCGAAAGCCTGCACGCCCTCACGGAAGTCCTCGGACAAGAAGCAGGAACGGCGGAGCTCCACGAGCTCGCGCTCCACCTCCGGATCGAGCCTAGACTCCACGGCGATCAGCTCACGGATCACGCGCTTGTTTCCCGCCAGAGAGAGCGGTGCGTTGCCGGCGATCTCGGTCGCCAGGGCTAGGGCCGCGTCGTCGAGCTCGTCGTCCGGATGGACCGAGTTGACCAGGCCCCAGTCGAGGGCCGTCTCGGCATCGATAGTCCGTCCGACGAGGAACAGTTCGCGCGCTCGCGTGACCCCAACCGCGTCGATGAACTTGCGCAGGCCCGTGTGCGAATAGATCAGCCCCAGCTTCGCCGGGGGCATGCCCAGCCTCGTCCCGCGGGCGGCCACGCGAAGGTCGCAGGCAAGCGCGACCTCGAGGCCGCCCCCGATGGCGTGACCGTTGAGCGCGGCCAGGGTGGGGTACTCGTAGTCCTCTAGGGACCCGATCGCGTCCGCGAAGGGATGGGCGACCAGCGACTCGGCCCGCTCGGCGAACTCCTCCGGCGGTATGTCGCCGATGTCGTACCCCGCCGAGAAGACTGCCTCCGTGCCCGTGATTACCACGCAGTGCGCGGTGAGCCTCGGGACCGACTCGGCGATCGCGTCGAGGATCTCCTCGTCGAGCGCGTTGCGCTTGGCGGGATTGCGGATCGTGAGCCGGGCAACGCCATCGGCCGGCTCATCCAGCAGGAGCTTGCCGGAGGCGAGGGTACCGGTGGGGTGCTCGTCCGGCCGGCCCCCGGACTCCGCTCCTCCCGCGGTCACTCGAGGACGACCAGAGTGTCGCCCTCGGAGACCGACTGGCCTTCCTCGCAGCTGATCTCCCGCACGACACCGTCGTCCTCCGCCTCGACGGGCATCTCCATCTTCATCGACTCGAGGATCACGAGCGTGTCGCCTTCCTCGACCTCCTGGCCGAGTTTGCACTCGATCTTCCACACCGTCCCGGTGATGTGTGCTTCGACGTCTGGCAACGGTCCTCCTGGTCCGGATCGCGGTCGCGGCACGATACCCGGCAGTTCAGGACGCGGCGCGGAATGTGACGCCGTCGAGCCAGCAGTGGGTGGGACCGGGCGGGCCCGCACACAGGACGGCGCCGCTCGGGCTCCCGACCACGTTCGGCCCGAAGATGTTCAGGAAGTTGCTGCTCGGCTCCGGGAACTGGAGTTGCTCCCCGCCGGCGGGGCGGTAGCCGGCGGGCAGCTGGAAGGCGGTGCTCGACCCGGTGCACTCGATGTTCCCCCTCAGGTGGACCACGCCTTCGCGGTCCTTGAAGAAGACCGCCGTCTCCGCTGTGCTCGTGCTGTTCGCGCAGCCGTGCTGGAACAGCGGCTGGCCGGCCGCGCCCACTCGGCGGTACGCCTCCGGGGCCGCGAGATTGGCGGCGACACCTGCCCGGCCGGCGCTCGTGGCGCTGTCCGCGGCGGCCGCGTGATTCGCGTTCGGCACCGCGGAGAGGCCCGCCTCGTCGATCACCGCGCCACCGAGGCCGTTCCTCTTGATGCGGCGGCTCGTGATGGTGCGCTTGTGGATGTCCTTGCCCCTGATGGTCCCGTTCTTGATGTTCCTGCTCGTGACCACCATCAGGGCGCCGGCGCTGCCGCCCAGCGCAACGAACAGCGCGAGGAGGGCGACGACCATCGCGGGCGAGGGTCGGGAACGAAGTCGGGCGGCGCGCATCGGACCTCCGGTCGGCTCGAGGGATCGGCCGGGGTGATCCTCATGCCGGCGCCGGCTGCGGTCAAGCTAGCCTGCCCGCCGTGATCCTCGCGATCGACCAGGGCACGACCGGGACCACCTGCATCGTGTTCGACGAGCGAGGGCGGCCCTCGAGCACGCCCGCGGGTGGGCCCGGGAAGAAGGGAGTAACCCAACCTCGGGACCCGGGTAGCACCCTTCGAGTGAAGGAGCAGGTCTACAAGGATCCCCGCCCCGCAGAGTACTTCACGCGCTTCCACGAGCGGGCCCGCTCCCGCGGCCCGGACTGGGTCTACGACCTCACCCGAGTCATCCTTACGCCTTACATCCTCCTGCTCTTCAGGGCGCGCTGCATCGACTCGGACAACATCCCGGCCGAGGGCCCGGCGATCATCGCGCCCAACCATTTCTCGTTCCTGGACCACTTCTTCGTGGCCGTGTACCTGCGCCGCAAGGTCCGGTTCATGGCCAAGTCGCAGCTCTTCAAGCGGCCGATGCAGTTCATCTACAGGCACGGCGGCGTGTTCCCGATCCGGCGGGGCCATCACGACGAGGAGGCCTTCGACACCGCGCACACCGTCCTCGAGCGAGGGGGCCTCGTCGTCATGTACGCCGAGGCCGGACGCTCCCGCAGCCGCAAGCTCGGGAAGCCGCGGCACGGGCTCGGCCGACTCGCGCTCGAGTCGGGTGTCCCGGTTGTCCCCACCGCAATCGCCGGCTCCGAGGCGGCGCGCGACTGGAAGCGCCTCCGCTTTCCCAAGGTAACGATCCATTACGGCAAGCCGGTCCGCTTCGAGCGCGTCGAGGAGCCGACCAAGGAGCAGGCTCAAGCCGCCTCCGAGGCCGTGTTCGAGGAGGTTCACCGCCTCCACACCGCGCTGCGGCGCGACGGCCGGCGCCGGGCGATACAGGCCGCCCGTGCGGCCCGGCGGGCCGCCGAGGCGGCGGGCCGCCAGCCCGCGGTTCGCTGACTCAGTCCTCCGGGTGCATCACGAGCATCGCCACGCGCGCGTGGTAGTGCACGTAGGCGCCGACGCTCCCGAAGAGGTTGCTGGCCACCCGCCCGCGCCCCCGCGAGCCCATCACGAGCAGGTCGTGGTTGCCGCTCCGAATCTGCTCGACGATCCGCTCGCCGGCGTCGCCCTGCTTGAGGACGGTGGTCACTGGAAGGTCCTCCGGAAGCGAGCCCACCGCCTCGCGCAGAAGCTTCTCTGTGTCGGCCTGGATCTCCCGCTCCAGCTCGCGCACATTGACGCCGGCTCGGTGGGCGGAGGCGGGCATCCCGGGAGCCACGGCGATGAGCGTCAGGCGTGAGTTGAGGGCCTCGGCCAGCTCGGCGCCCTCCTCGAGCGCGCGCCTCGCGGTCGGCGACCCGTCGATCGCGACAAGGAGGTTGCGGAACACGGCGGCTAGCTCATCCGGCGGTACCGCCAGACACAAAGCGGAATGAACACGGCAAGCAGCCCGCCTATCCAGGCCGCTGCCTCTCCAAGGGAGTTGGGCACGACACCCGAGATCAGCGCGTAGGAGCGGGCGACGTCCGCAGTCAGCGTGACGGGGCTCCTCTCGGCGAAGGCCTGAAGCCAGTCCGGCATCGTCGAGACCGGCACGAACACCGAGCTCGCGAACACCAACGGAAAGACGACTACGAAGCCGGCAGACTGCGCCGCCTCGGCGCCGCGAACCGTCAAGGCCACGAAGGCGAAGATCCAGCTCAGGGCGAAGCCGAACGCCGCTACCACCCCGACGCAGGCAAGCGCCTGAAGGAAGCCGCCGTGGAAGCGGAAGCCGACGATGTAGCCGACGACGGTCATCAGCCCGACGATCAAGACGTTGCGCACGAGGTCCGCCACGGTGCGGCCGAGCAGCACGGCGGACCGCGCCATCGGCATCGAGCGGAAGCGGTCGACCACCCCGCGCTCGAGGTCCTCCGCCAGGCCGATCGCGGTCTGCGTCGCCCGGAAGGTCACCGACTGCACCATGATCCCGGGCAGCAGGAAGTCGACGTACTTGACTCCCTCTGGCAGTGAGCCGCTGACCGCGCCCCCGAACACGTACACGAACAGCAGCACGAACATCACGGGCTGGATGGTCGAGAAGACGAGCAGCTGGGGCTGGCGGATGAAGTGGCGCAGGTTCCGCCCGGTGACTATGACCGCGTCGGCGGCGGCCGAGCGCAGCTCGTCCGGCGAGGGAAACCGAACGCGCCAGACCCGCGCCGGAGGTGTCACGATCGCAGGCTTGCCGTCCGCGGATCCCTCCGCGCCGGCGCCGTCCTCGCTCGCCGGCGCCCCCGTCAGCTGCAGGAAGACGTCGTCGAGGGTGGGACGGCGCAGCCCCAGGTCACTGACCGCGATACCCGCGCTCCGGAGCTCCGTGGCGGCGTCCCCGATCAGCTCGAGACCGTCGCGCGGCGCTGGGAGCGTCAGCTGGTCTGGGCGGTTGCCGGGCTCGGGATCGCCGCACCCGACCGCGGCGAGCACGGACCGCGCCTGATCCCGCTGCGCGGCGCTGGCGAGCTCGACCTCGAGGATCTGCCCGCCGACCCGGTCCTTGAGCTCGTTTCCCGTGCCCTGCGCGATTACCTGCCCGTGATCGATGACGGCGATCTGGTCGGCCAGCTCGTCGGCTTCCTCGAGGTACTGGGTGGTCAGGAGTAGGGTCGTTCCCTCGCGCTGGAGCTCGCGCACGATCGCCCAGATCTGATTGCGGCTGCGTGGATCCAGGCCCGTCGTCGGCTCGTCCAGGAAGAGGATCCGCGGCCGGGTCAGGAGGCTCGAGGCGAGGTCGAGCCGCCGCCGCATCCCGCCCGAGTAGGTCCGCGCCGGGCGATCGGCCGCGTGGGCGAGGTCGAAGCGCTCGAGCAGCTCGCCGGCCCGACGCCGAGCCTCGTCCCGCGACAGGTCGAACAGGCGCCCGAACATCTCCAGGTTCTCGCGACCGGTAAGGATCTCGTCGACCGCCGCGAACTGCCCGGTCAGGCCGATCAGCTCGCGGACCGCGGCCGGCTCACGCACGACGTCACGGTCGAGGACTTCGGCGTGCCCCGCATCCGGACTGAGCAGGGTGGTCAGGATCCGGATGAGGGTGGTCTTGCCGGCCCCGTTCGGCCCGAGCAGGGCAAAGACGGCCCCCTCCGGCACCTCGAGGTCGACACCCGCCAGCGCCATGGTCGCCCCGAAGCGCTTCTGCACTCGCTCGACCCGGGCTGCGGGGGCGGACGCCGTCACCCCGTGGGCCCGAAGCGCTCGGTACGGATCTGCTGCGGCTCGAATCCGCTTTCGAGCAGCAGCCGTGAGGCCGTCTCGACGAAGCCGTTCGACCCGCAGACGAAGGCGGTGCCGGATTGGATTCCCGTCTCGCCGATCAGCGACGCGTCGATGCGTCCGGTGTGCCCGGCCCAGCCGTCCGGTGACTCGCGCGTGAACGTGAGGAGGGCGTCGTCCCGGAGCTCGTCGGCGTAGATCACTTCCTCGGGAGTCCGGACCGAGTAGACCAGCCGCATCCCGAGCTCCGGCATCGTCCGTCGCCGGTGGCGAAGGATCGCCATCAGTGGCACGACGCCCGACCCGCCGCCGACCAGGAGGACCGGCGCCTCCCCGCGCCAGACGAAGTATGAGGAGAAAGGCCCGCGGACCTCCACCTGGTCCCCCTCGACGGCCACGTCGTGGAAGTACGGGGACACTTCGCCGTCGTCGAGCCTGTCGATCGTCAGCTCGATCTCGCCCGCGTCGAGGGGTGACGATGCGACCGAGTAGGAGCGCTGCGCGCGGTAGCCGTCGGGAGCGGTCAGCCGAACGTCATAGTGCTGGCCCGGAAGGTGGGGCATCCACATCGGGAGGCCGATGCGAAACGACTTGACGCGCGGCGTCTCCTGCTCGATCCGCGCGATCGTGCCGATCTGCCAGCGGCCCGGGGCGCGCTGCTCAACGGGCGTCAGTCGGTCCAATAGCGCTGTTCCCGCCAGGGGTCACCGCGGCTGTGGTAGCCGTTCTGCTCCCAGAACCCCGGCTCGTCATGGTCCATGATCCGGAGCCCCGCGACCCACTTGGCGCTCTTCCAGAAGTAGAGGTGCGGGACGAGCAGCCGCGCCGGGCCGCCGTGCTCGCGCGGCAGCGGCTCGCCCTCGTGCTCAGTCACGACCCACGCCTTCCCTCCCGTCAGATCGTCGAGCGGCAGGTTGGTCGTATAGCCGCCGTACGAGAAGGCCATGGCGAAGGAGCCCTGCGGCTCGACTCCGTCCAGGAGGGTGTCGACCGAGACCCCGCCGAAGCTGGTCCCGAGCTTCGACCACTTCGTCACGCAGTGGATGTCGCAGGGCACGGTCTCGAACGGAAGCGCCTGGAACTCCTCCCATGTCAGCTCGCGCTCCTGGCCCACCATCCCGTCGACACGGAAGCCCCACGCGTCAGGCTCGACCTGGGGAGTGGGACCGGCGGTGAGCACGGGGAAGCCGCGCTCGAAGTACTGGCCCGGGGGAAGGCGCTCGGCGAGCTCCTCCGGCGGGCGCCGGCGGCGCTGGAATCCGCGGGAGACGAAACCGCTCACTGCGCTCCCCGGGCGGCCGCCGGCACCGCGGCGTTCCTCGTCGCCAAGTCGACGGCGTAGTCGAAACGCTCCTTCCACCCCTCCCAGCTGCGTGGTGTCAGCCACAGCCTGTGGATCAGGACGATGGTCTGGGGGGCGTCGGTGCTCATCCGGCTCCTTCCTCGTGAGGCGGAGCTACCGACTCTAACCGGCGGCGGCGTCCGGCCCTATCCGGTTTCGCAGCACACCGATGCCCTCGATCTCCAGCTCGACCTCGTCACCGGGCTCGAGCCAGCGGCCGTCGCCGTGCTCGAGGATGCAGCCGCCCCCGACCGTGCCCGAGCCGATCACGTCGCCGGCCTGCAGCCCGGGCGTGTTGCGGGCGGCCGCCGCCAAGACCTGCTCCCAGGACCAGTGCATCGCGCCGGTGCGGGAGTCGCTGCGGAGCTCGCCGTTGACTCGCGCGAGCGCGCGCATGTCCAGGTCGGCCGGCAGCTCGTCGGCCGACACGAGCTCCGGCCCCAGCGTGGTCGCGAAGTCCTTGCCCTTGGCGGGCCCGAGCCCCACGGACATCTCCCTTCGCTGGAGATCGC
>Ga0126312_10000053_pt1 | contig 43798 bp, 36 predicted proteins | sample Plot104A_FD_92537 | JGI IMG/M metagenome (GOLD analysis project Ga0126312, IMG submission 92537) | Serpentine soil microbial communities from UC McLaughlin Reserve, CA, USA - Plot104A | ecosystem: Environmental > Terrestrial > Soil > Grasslands | place: USA: UC McLaughlin Reserve, Lake County... | reverse complement strand
TCGGTCTGGATGACCGTCATCCACGGAGCCGACGGCATCGAGTACTTCTGCCACCAGTTTTGGGGCGGCATGCTGGAGGACGGCTGCCTGAACGACGCCGGGATGCCGGCCGCGATGGCTGCAGCGAATGCGTCGGTGCAGAGGTACGCCGACGTGCTCCAGACCCCCGACGTGAGCGGCACCATCGCCACGACGACCGGGTCGGTGCCGGTCACGACGCTGACCAAGCGCGCGAATGGTGCAACCTACGTGTTCGCGATCGGCGACGGCAACGCCGGCTCGCCGAACGGCCAGGCCGTCGACGCCACCGTAACGATTGTCGGCGCCGGCGACGGGACCGTCCAGGTGTTGGACGAGGGCCGCACGCTGCCGATGAGTGGAGGGCGCTTCAGCGACCATTTCGGCGCCTACGAGCACCACATCTACCGGATTGGCGGCTAGCGTGGGCTCACGTCAGTAGGCGCCCCGACCGCGCAGCACGACGGCGACCGTTCGCATGAGCAGCTTTACGTCCCCCCACAGCGACCAGTTCGTGACGTACAGGTAGTCGAGGGTCACCATCTCCTCGAAGGGGATCTCGGAGCGGCCGCTCACTTGCCATAGGCCGGTGAGACCCGGCGTGATCGTGAGCCTCCGGCGGAAGCGCCCTCCCACTTGGCGGTCCTCGCTCTCGATCAGCGGCCTCGGGCCGACGACGCTCATCTCGCCGCGCAGGACGTTGATCAGCTGGGGCAGCTCGTCGAGCGAGTAGCGCCGAAGGAACCTGCCCACCCGGGTGATGCGCGGATCGCCGCGGATCTTGAACATGCCGGTCTCCGTCCCGCCGCCGTGCAGGTTGAGCCGCGCCACCTCGGACTTCTGCTTGTCGGCGCCGTTGTACATCGACCGGAACTTGAACACGTCGAAGCGCCGGTTGTCCCGCCCGACGCGCCGTTGGCGGAACAGCACGGGACCGGGCGACTCGAGCTTGATTGCGATCGCGCAAGCTATTAGCACGGGGGCCAGCACCAGGACGGCAAGCGAACCGGCGACGAGGTCGAACGCGCGCTTGAGATACATCGAGGAGCGGCCAAGCCGTGCGCGGGGAAGAGTCAGCAGCGGCATCCCCTCCATCTCGTGAAGCTCGAGACGGGAACCGACGACGTCCGACCAGCTCGGGATCAGATCGACGTGTACTCCGAGGTGGGTGAGCTCGCTGACGAGCTCCACCCGGGAGCGGGACTCGCTCAGCGCCGGCGCCAGCATCACCCTGTCGACGCCCAGCTGCTCGACGAGCGCGATCAGGTCGGCTTCTGCCGGTCCGCCGGAGGGCGCCTCGAGCGGATCGGCGCGCGACTCCGCCGACGGCTCTGCAACCGGAACGTCTACAAACGCCCGCGGCTCGATCCCCCATTCGGGATGGCGTTCCAGCTTCCGTGCGATGGCGTCCGCTTGGGCGCTCGGGCCGAGGATGAGTGCGTCCTGGCGATACCAGGGTCTACGCCTTCCGATGGCTCGCACCGCTGACCGGAAGGACGTGAGCAGCAGGACCGCGAGGGCCCATAGGAGCGCGATCCGGGGCACGGGAACCTGCTCCGATCCGATCAGCGCGAGCGCCAGGAGCGTGCCCCAGCTCCACAGCGTCGCCATCTGGAGCACCGGACCGATCTCGTCCGTCACCCCATAGTCGGCGCGGAAGCTGTCCAGGTGATACAGGCGATGGGCGTATGCGAGCAGCACCCACATGGGGATGCCGAACACGAGCAGCGGGATGTCGAGGGAGTGCAGCGTGTCGAACGCCACCTCCACCGCGAGGAAGGCCAGGCAGAGCGCGGACACGTCTGCGGCGAGCAGGAGCCGACGAAGGACGCTGCCGCGCTGGTCGATGGGCCGTGCCCTCGCGCTCGCCAAGCTGCCGGCAGGCGCAAGCGGAAGCGCGGCGACGGCCCCGGCGGATCCACCCGACTCTGCTTCAACCGCAACGGTCGGCGTGAGCTCAGGTCTAAGGCCGTGGGGCATCTGCCTCGGGAGATGAACGTCCGGAGGACCCCGCGACTGGCATGAGGCGGCGGACGAAATACGGAGGACCCCTGCTGGTGGACGGCGACGCACGACCGGACGAAAGCGCCGCCCGCCTCGCCACGTTGCTTCTGTGGCTTGGACGACCTGGCGATCATCATCGTGTCCACCAACGAGGCGCACTGGCTTCGGCCATGCCTGCGCAGCGCCTTCGCGCACCTCGACGGCGTGCGTGCCGATGTGGTGGTCGTCGACAACGAGTCGAGCGATGGGACGCCGGACGTCGTCCGGCGCGAGTTTCCGGCCGCACGGGTGGTGCGCTGTCGAAATCACGGCTTCCCCCACGCCAACAATCGCGCGCTGATGACCTGTGACGCCCGCTACGTCCTGTTCCTGAATCCCGACACCGAAGTTCGTCATGGCACCTTCGCCGAGCTGATCGGCGCCATGGACGTACGGCCAACCGTCGGGCTGATCGGTGTGCGCCAGGTCAACGGCGACGGCCGCCTGGAGCCCACGATCCGCCGCTTCCCGAACGCGCTCCGCGCGCTCGGCGATGCGCTGGCAGCGGAAAGGATTCCTCGGCGCCCGCGCTGGCTCGGGGAGCGCCAGCTCGATCCGGCCGACTACGACCGGGAGGTCGCGTGCGACTGGACGACCGGCTCGTTCATGCTCGCCCGGCGCGAGGCGATCGAGAGCGCCGGCTTTCTCGATGAGCGCTTTTTCATGTACTCGGACGAACCCGATCTGTGCCGACGCATCAAGGCTGCGGGGTGGGAGGTTCGCCACCTGCCGCTCATGACGATCGTCCACCATGCCGGCAAGGCCGGCGTGAAGCCCAGCATCGAGAGTCTGAATGCGTATACGCGCATCGTCTACGCGCGCAAGCACTTCTCCCCCGCGCACCGCGTGCTCTACTCGGGCGCCGTCCTCCTACGGCACTCACTGCGGGCCGTCTACGCGGGCTCCGGCGAGAAGGGTCGGCGCATCAAGGACGCAAACCGCCGGGTGGTCGCCACCCTGCTGGGCCGCGCGCCGGTGCCCCACGGGCCGCCGAGCCGCTTCTCCGTCCGGATCGCCGGCCCGGACGAGCGCCGCCGCGACTGATCAGAGCACGGCCCCGAAGCGCTGCAGATGGGGCTCGAGCTCGTGCATCAGTTCGAGCCAGCGGATGTTGTAGTAGCGCGGATCCGAGAGCTTCGAGCGGTCGCTCAGGTCGATCTCGGCGAGGATGTGCGAGATCGCCTCGACCACGGAGCGGCGCGGCGTGAAGCCGAGCGTCGCGCTGAGCTTCGCGTTGGAGCACTCGTAGTCGCGAGTGAGGCTCGGGGCCTCGATCTCCTCCAGCCTGACGCTGCGCCCGAGGAGCTGTACGGACCCGCATACGAGCATCGCCAATTCACGGATCTGGTAGTTCGAGTGCAGGACGTTGAAGACCTCCCCGCGCACCGCGGGCGCCGGAGCCTCGAACGCCGCGATCATCGCGTCCGCGACGTCCCTCACGTCGACCAGGGGCCGCCACATCCAGCCACCGCCGTGGAGCAGCAGCCGCTCCTCGAGGAGCGCGTCCTTGACGAAGGTGTTGACCACCAGGTCGTAGCGCATGCGGGGGCTGAAGCCGTAGACGGTGCCGTTCCGCAGGATCACCGGGCAGAGGCCACCGGGCATCAGGGCGAGCAGCGCCTCCTCGCCGTACCGCTTCGACGTGGCGTAGGCTCCGCGCGGAGATATCGCCGCGCTCTCGTCGTGCATGCCGGGTGGGAGGCCGTCGTACAACGAGCAGGAGGAGGCGAACACGATGCGCTCGATGCGCCGCTCCACGCAGGCGTTCCCGAGCGCCTCGGTGGCCACTGCGTTCATCTGCCAGTTCGCGTCCGGGTCGTACTCCGCCGTCGGATCGTTCGACAGCCCCGCAAGGTGGATCACGCCGTCGACGTCCTCGAGCGCGGACGGCGGCACCTCGCGAACGTCCGCCACCTCGAGCTCGATCCGTCCGGCGTACGCGTCGAGCGGCCCCTCGCCCCAGTAGAGGCGGTCGAGGAGGCGCACGTTGTAGCCGCGGTCCAGCAGCCGACCGGTGAGCACCGCGCCGATGTAGCCCGCGCCCCCCGTGACCAGGACCGTGCGACCCTTCTCCGGCGGGTTCGGCGCCAGCCCGTTCGTGCGGCCCCGCCCGCGCGGGAGAGACCCTCCCAAGTGAAAGCCGTTCGAGCCCGCAAAGCCTCGATCGTGTGCGCGTCCGTTGCCGTTTGAGCCTGTCATGTCGTTCGAGCTCCTTTGCGATCGCGTGCCTCAGGCGGCGTGGCCGTCGCCGGCCAGGCGGCCGGAGGCTTCCCCGCCGAGGACCATGTCGGTGAGGCCCTCGTGCGGGTCGAAGATCATCGACGCCGCTTCGCTTCGGCCGCCCGCGCCCAGCTTGCGGTACGCAGACGACAGGTGGCTCTTGACCGTGCTCTCGGCCAGGAAGAGCCGGGTCGCGATCTCGCCGTTCGTGTGTCCCGTGACGGCCAGCCGCAGCACCTCCCGCTCGCGATACGAGAACGCGAGGGGCTTCGCGCCGCCCCTGGGGACGGTCGGCATGACGCTGAGGCCGGCGGCGACGGCGCGCACGGCGAGCGCGAGGGCCTCCTCGAGCTCGGGCTCGAGAACGACGGACTGTGCACCCGCCCTGACCGCCCGCCGCAGTCCGAGCGCGCCGCACTGCGGCGAGACCGCGACCGTACGGCCGCGGCCCCTCGTCAGGTCGGCCCGCAGGCGCGGGAGCGAGACGGATTTGGAGAGATCCACGGAGACGACCCGGATCTCGGCCGAGGCGCTCGCGCCGTTGTCGACCACGGACATGCGATCGGCCTCCAGGGCGGCCACGATTCGCATCAGCAGCGCGCCGTCCGCCTCGACTCCGACCAGTAGCTCAGGTTGTTCCACGCGGTAAGAACGGCCACCGGCGCCCGCTCCTTTTACGAACCTCCGCGAGAGAACGAGAGGCGGTGCGGCGTTGGTGCCCCGGAGAGCCTCCCATGCCCGTCGAGCTTCGCGAACAGATCGATTCACGGTCTTCCGAGAGCGCATTGCCCAGCTGCCGGTTCTGCGCCGCGCCGCTGCGCGACACGTTCGTCGACCTCGGCATGTCGCCGCTCTGCGAGAGCTATGTGCCCGCGGAGCGCCTGGGCGCGATGGAGCCGTTCTACCCGCTGCACGTTCGCATCTGCGCGCGCTGCCTGCTGGTGCAGCTCGAGGAGCTCGTGGCGCCGGAGGAGATCTTCAGCGAGTACGCCTACTTCTCGTCGTATTCCGATTCCTGGGTCGCGCACGCCCGTGATTACGTGGAGATGGCGATCGAGCGCTTCGGCCTCGGCGCCGACAGCCTGGTGGTGGAGCTCGCGAGCAACGACGGTTACCTGCTCCGGCATGTCGTCGAGCGGGGCATACCGGCGCTCGGGGTCGAGCCGGCGGCCAACGTCGCCGCGGCCGCGCGGGAGCTGGGGATCGAGACGGTCGTCGAGTTCTTCGGTCGAGAGCTCGCGGCCCGCCTGGTCGCCGACGGGCGCCGGGCGGACCTCCTCGTCGCGAACAACGTGATGGCCCACGTTCCCGACCTCAACGACTTCGTGGGCGGCATGGAGCCGCTCCTCTCACCCCAAGGCGTGGTCACGATCGAGGTGCCGCACCTGGTCCGCCTGGTGGCCGGAAACCAGTTCGACACCATCTATCACGAACACTTCTCCTACTTCTCGCTGCTCGCGGCCCAGACGGTGCTGACGGCCCACGGCCTCGAGGTCTTCGACGTCGAGGAGCTCCAGACTCACGGCGGCTCGCTGCGCCTCTACGGGCAGCGCCGATCGGGAGGCCGTCAACCGGTGAGCCCACGTGTGGCCGCGCTTGCCGAACGGGAGCGGGCGTCGGGCTTCGACCGGCTAGAGGGGTACAGCTCATTCGCGCGGCGCGTCGAGGAGACCAAGTGGAGGCTGCTCGAGTTCCTGATCGAGTGCCGTCGCGAAGGCAAGCGGGTGGCCGGCTACGGCGCCCCCGGCAAGGGAAACACGCTGCTGAACTACTGCGGCATTCGGACCGATCTACTCGAGTTCACGGTCGACCGCAACCCCTACAAGCAGGGACAGTTCCTGCCCGGGACCCACATCCCGATCCGCCATCCCGAAGTGCTCGAGCAGGCCCGTCCCGACTTCATCCTGATCCTCCCCTGGAACCTGAAGGACGAGATCGTCTCGCAGCTGTCCTACACCCGGACCTGGGGGGCGCGCTGTGTCGTCCCGATTCCGGAGGTGGAGGTCGTATGAAGGTGGTCATCTTCTGCGGCGGGCAAGGGCTGCGGATGCGAGAGGCGTCGGAGGTCGCCCCCAAGCCGATGATCCCGATCGGCAACCGGCCGGTCCTGTGGCACGTCATGAAGTACTACGCGCATTTCGGCTTCACCGACTTCGTGCTCTGTCTCGGCTACCGGGCCGAGGTGATCAAGCACTTCTTCCTGACCTACAGCGAGGCGATGGCGAACGACTTCGTGCTCTCGAACGGCGGCGCCAGCGTTCACCTCCTGAAGACCGACATCCACAACTGGAACATCACGTTCGTGGACACGGGCCTGCGCGCCTCGATCGGGGAGCGGCTGCGCGCCGTCCGCCACCTTCTCACCGACGACGAGATGTTCCTCGCCAATTACGGCGACACGCTGACCGACGCCGACCTTCCGGCCATGATCGCCCGCGCCCGCGAGGAGGCGGTGACGGCGAGCTTCCTCGCGGTCCGCCCGAACTACAGCTTCCACGTGGTGTCGATGGCGTCCGACGGGCGGGTGCGAGCCATGCGTGACGTGATGGGCTCGGACATCTGGATAAACGGCGGCTACTTCGTGCTGCGCAGGGAGCTCCTCGATCAGCTGCGTCCGGGGGAGGACCTCGTCGGAGAGCCGCTGCAGCGGCTGCTGCCGGCGAACCAGGTGCTCGGTCAGCGCCACGAGGGGTTCTGGGCTCCGATGGACACGCTCAAGGACAAGCAGTGGCTCGAGAGCCTGCACGAGAGTGGAACCGCCCCGTGGCAGGTCTGGGACCCCGACCGCATCGCCGCCCGGCTCGAGTACGCCGCGTCTGGATAATGCTGCCCCTGCTGATCGGCCCACGCGAGAGGCCCGCGGCGAGGCTGCTCGCCATCGGCGCGCATCCGGACGACATCGAGATCGGCTGCACGGGCACGATCCTCAAGCTACTCGAGCAGGGCGCCGTCTCCGACGTTCGCTGGGTGGTGCTCAGCGGCAAGGGCGAGCGCGCGGCCGAAGCGCGCCGAAGCGCCGAGGCGCTGTTGGACGGGGTGGCGGCGAGCGAAGTGCTGGTATGCGGCTTCCCGGACGGTTTCTTTCCGTATCAGGGCGAGCGGATAAAGGACTTCTTCGAGGAGCTGAAGCTCGACTTCTCGCCCGACGTCGTGTTCACGCACCAGCGCGCCGATCTCCACCAGGATCACCGCCTCAGCTGCGAGCTGACCTGGAACACCTTTCGCGACCATCTGATCCTCGAGTACGAGGTGCCGAAGTACGACGGGGACATGAGCGCGCCGAACGCCTTCGTGCCACTCGAGGAGCACCTTCGCGAGCGCAAGATCGACCACCTGATGAGCCATTTCGGCTCCCAGCGCTCGAAGCGCTGGTTCCGCGAGGACCTCTTCTCGAGCCTGCTACGGCTGCGCGGAATGGAGTGCAACTCGCCGAGCTCCTACGCAGAGGCGTTCTTCTGCCGCAAAGCCGTGCTGGCATGACGACGCTCCTCGCAGGCGAGGCGACGACGGCCGACGCCGTCGGGCAAGAGGCGTACGAGCTGATGCGTCGGCTGTTTCCGCTTTGCCGCAGCCTCACGGGCGAAGGCGTGCGGGCCACCTTCGACGTGCTCGAGGAGGAGATCCCCCTCACCCGAACCGAGGTCCCGAGCGGCACGAGGGTGTTCGACTGGATCGTGCCCGACGAGTGGAACATCCGGGACGCCTATATCGCGGCCCCGGACGGCACCCGGGTAGTCGATTTTCGGAACTCAACCCTCCACGTGGTCTCGTACAGCGAGCCGGTGCGGACCACGCTTCCCCTTGAGGAGTTGCGCGAGCGGCTGCACAGCCTGCCCGACCAGCCGGACGTGGTCCCCTACCGAACGTCCTACTACGAGCGCACCTGGGGCTTCTGCCTCTCGCACCGGCAGCTACTCGCGCTGCAACCGGGCGACTACGAGGTGGTGATCGACTCGACGCTCGAGCCTGGCCGCCTGTCGTACGGGGAGCTTGTGGTCGAGGGGCAGGGGGAGGGGGAGGTGCTCGTCTCGACGTACGTCTGTCACCCGTCGCTCGCCAACGACAACCTGTCCGGGATCGCGGTCGCCACGATGCTCGCGAAGGAGCTGTGCCGGCGTCGGCTGCGGCACACCTACCGCTTTCTGTTCGCACCGGGCACGATCGGGCCGCTCGCGTGGCTGCACGAGAACCGGGACCGCCTGCATCGCATCGAGCACGGACTCGCGCTCTCCTGCATCGGCGACGGCGGCGACCTGACCTATAAGCGCAGCCGGCGAGGAGACGCCCAGGTGGACCGCGCGGTGGAGACCGTGCTGCGTGACCTCGGCAGCCCCCACCGGGTGCTGCCCTGGGAGCCCTGGGGTGGGGACGAGCGCCAGTACTGCGCGCCGGGCTTCGACCTGCCGGTCGGCTGTCTCATGCGCACGCCCCACGGTGAGTTCGACGGCTACCACACCTCCGCAGACGGCTTGGAGCGGATCCGGCCGGAGTCCCTCGCCGAAGCCGTCGGCGTCTGCCTCGAGCTCACCGACGTGCTCGAGAGCGACCGCCGCTGCGTCAACCTGAGTCCCTACGGCGAGCCGCAGCTCGGGCGGCGCGGTCTCTATCGCTCGACCGGCGGCGCTGTGGCCACTCCGGATGACGAGCGGGCCCTGCTCTGGGTGCTGAGCCAGAGCGACGAGCGCTCCTCGCTGCTCGACATCGCGCGCGTCTCCGGTCTTGGCTATCCGGTGGTGCGGCGCGCCGCCGCGCGGCTGGAGGGTGCTGGGCTGCTCGCGACCGGGGGGGAGCGCCGTCCAGCCACGGCGCCCTCGCCCGTGCGGACACCGGCCGGATCCGCGGCGGGTACGGGCAACGGGAGGCTCCAGGGTCAGACCTGCGTGGTGACCGGTGCCAGCAGCGGGATCGGGAGGGCGATCGCCGTCGCGCTGGCCGCGGCCGGCGCGACCGTGTGCGCGGTCGCACGCCGCCGGAGCGAGCTCGAGGTGACTGCGGGCCGCGCGAACGGAAGCGGGCGCTTCCTCCTCTACGAGGCGGACCTGCTCGGCGACGAGGACCTCGAAGCGCTGGCGAAGGCTCTCCCGGCGCGTGCGGGCGGCGTCGACATTCTGGTGCACAGCGCCGGCACGATCTCGCTCGGCGACACAGAGACTGCGTCCGTTCACGACTTCGATCGGCAGTACGCGACCAACGTCCGTGCGCCGTACCGGTTGACGCAGGCGCTGCTCCCCACCTTGCGCACGAACCGCGGGCAGGTCGTCTTCGTCAACTCGACCGCAGGGCTCGCCGCCAGGGCAGGCGTCGCTCAGTATGCCGCGACGAAGCACGCGCTCAAGGCGATCGCGGACGGACTGCGAGAAGAGGTCAATCCGCATGGCGTCCGGGTGGTGAGCGTCTACCCGGGGCGGACCGCCACGCCGCTCCAGGCCGAGGTCCACGCCAGCGAGGGCAAGCCTTACGATCCGGAGCGTCTCATCCAGCCGGAGGACGTCGCCTCGGTGGTGCTGGGTGCGCTCACGCTGCCGAGGAGCACCGAGGTCACGGATCTCATGGTTCGCCCGATGCTGGGTGATGGTCTGGCCACGCCCGGTCTCGGTCGGAGATGATCCGCTCTTCGACCGGCGGCCATTCGATTCCGAACGCGGGGTCGTCCCAGCGCACGCCGCGCGCGGCCTCCGGAACGTAGTGATGTGACATGTGGTAGAGGACCTCGGTGTCGTCCTCGAGCGTCTGGTAGCCCTGCGCGAACCCCTCGGGGACGTACGCGAGACGCAGGCTCCGGCTGCTCAGCTCGACGCCGAGCCAGTCCCCTCCGCTCGGTGATCGCGGTCGCAGGTCCACCATGACGAGGAAGATGGAGCCCCGGGTGCAGCGCACCAGCTTGACCTCGGAATTGAGAGCCTCCTGGTAGTGGAGGCCACGGAGGGTATGCCGCCGCGGACTGTGAATCGTGCTGCTCTGCGCGATTCGCATTGGCAGGCCGTGCTCGGCGAACTCCTGCTCGCAGAAGGTGCGGGCCAAGAAGCCACGCTCGTCGGAGTGGCGCTCGACGTCGATCACGTGCGCGCCGCTGAGTCGAGTAGGCGTGAAGATCACGGTGCACGCACCTCGACCTGCGGAGCGCTCATCTAGGCGGCGCCCACCGGGACGCGCCAGCGGAGCGCGTCATCGAGCTCGCCGGCCTCCTGGAGCGCGCGCACCCGATTGATGCGCAGATACCGGGTGCCGGTGAACTCCTCGAAGGTCAGGCCGTTGCGAGCGTATGCCTCATAGAGCTCTTCGACACCGCGGCGCACGGTCCACTGAGACTTGAACTCCGGCAGCACGCGGGCGATCTTCGAGCAGTCCACCTGATACGAGCGCTTGTCCGGTCCGCCGCCGTCTGCGAACGACGCGCGCGCACCCGGTATGACCTCCTCGACGATCTCGGCCACGTCCCGGATCTGGTAGTTCTCGGTAGTCGCGCCGACGTTGAACGCCTCGTTGTGCACGAGGGCCCGCGGGGCGTGCAGGACGGCGAGGAAGGCGTGGGCGATGTCCTCGACGTGAACGAGCGGACGCCACGGCGTTCCGTCACTCTGGATGAGGACCTCGCCGGTTGAGTATGCGTAGCCCACGAGGTTGTTTACGACCACGTCGACGCGCAGGCGGGGGGAGACGCCGTACGCGGTGGCGTTCCGCAGGTATGTCGGGCTGAACGAAGCGTCCGCGAGCTTCGCTATGTCCCGCTCGGCGAGCACCTTCGAGCGCCCGTAGGGCGTCACCGGCGCGAACCCGGCGCCCTCATCGAGGATCTCGTCGCCGGCTCTGCCGTAGAGGCTGCAGGACGACGAGAACAGGAAGCGTCCCACCCCGGCCTCCTTGGCTTTCTCGGCGACCCGCACCGAGGCGAGGTGGTTGATGTCGTAGGTCGCCTGCGGATTCAGGTTCCCGACCGGGTCATTGCACACCGCCGCGAGATGGATGACGGCGTCGAATCCGGCGAGGTCTTCGCTCTCGACGTCGCGGACGTCGCCCCACAGCGACTCCACCGAGTGCCCGTTCTGCCCGAAGGTGCAGGGCGCGAAGAGGTCGGAGTCGAGTCCGACCACGTCGTGTCCCGCCTGCTCGAGGACCGGAACGAGCACGGAGCCGATGTAGCCGTTGTGGCCTGTCACGAGTATGCGCAACGGAACCTCCTGGAGACCCCAGCGGCCGCGCCCTTCCCGCCGGACCGTGATTGACGATTCGGAGCTGCGGCTCGGCTGAGCGGCGCTCCGGGGACGCGCTTGCTTCGTGGAAAGAACGCGACGGCCAGGGTCGTGCTTGCGGCGCTCCGTACCGCAACCGCGTACGAACTTCGTACCCGGGAGCGATCCGGTCCCGGTTAGCATCGGCTGACCTCGAATTCGGCGGTCTAAGTGGACGCCGGCTACAGCCTGCCCGGCGATCGTCCGCTGACGCCCGTCCGTTTACGGTGACAGCTCGAAGGAACTCCAGAATGCCGATTGCGGCGATATGCCGGCGCTTCTGCTCGGAGCGTTCACCTGGAAGCGTCCGGATCCTGACGGCGACTGCCTGTGTGGCCGTGCTCGTGCTGTCTCTGCAGAGCCAGGCTCTGGCGGCGACGCCGAGCTTCGTCCAAGGCCGCGCGAACGAGATCCAGTCCGGCACGGTCAATACGACGACCTTTTCGCAGCCGAACACCACCGGCAACCTGATCGTCGCCTATGTCGTATGGAGCAACGCCTCCGGCGTGACGGTCACTGACACGAGAGGCAACTCGTACGTCAGCGCGGGGCCGGCAGTGCGATGGAACAAGAACAGCTGGAGCGCGCAAGTCTTCTACGCCAAGAACGTCGCCGGCGGCGCGAACATGGTCCAGGCGACGTTTGCCCGAGCCGTCAAGTCCTTCGGCCTTGTGTACGTTCACGAGTACTCCGGGATTGACAAGAGCGCTCCGCTCGACGTCTCCGCGGCGAAGGCAGGGTCGACGAGCGCGATGAACAGCGGCTCAACCACCACTACCAATGTGAACGATCTGATATTGGGGGCGGGCGCCTCGACCAATTCGGTGACTGCAGCCGGAATCGGCTTTGCCACCCGTCAGACCGATTTCGGCAACCTGACGGAGGACAGGACGGTCAGTGCCGTCGGCAGCTACAACGCGACCGCCACGCAGGACGGGTCGGCTTGGGTGATGCACATGGTGGCGTTCAAGGCCGCGGATGCCGGGCCTGCGGACACCAATCCACCCACGGTCGCGATCACGTCTCCGACGGACGGCGCCACCGTGAGTGACATCGTGACCGTGGCCGCAACCGCCGACGACAACGTCGGCGTCGAGGGGGTCCAGTTCTTGGTCGACGGCACGGCCACCGGTCCCGAAGACACGTCCGCGCCGTTCGCGTTGAACTGGGACAGCCGCGCGGCTTCGAACGGCGCCCATACGCTGCGCGCCCGGGCCCGCGATCCCGCGGGCAACACCACGACCTCGGCGCCCGTGAACGTGAACGTGGCCAATGCGAACTCCTTCCAGAACGAGATCCTGGCGACCGGGTTCGACTTACCGACGACCCTCGAGTTCCTACCGGACGGCCGGATGCTGGTCGGCGAGCTCCAGGGCAGGATCAAGGTCTTGCCACCGCCCTACACCCAGGCGGCCGCCGGGCTGTTCCTGCAGATCACGAACATCGGCTCGGCAGGTGTCCAGCAGGGGCTCTACGACATCGCGCTGGACCCGGGCTTCAACGTGAACCACTACTACTACGTCTTCTACACGTTGGGGTCGCCCAATCACGACCGTGTGTCGCGATTCACCGCCAATGCCACTCTGTCGGGCACGGTCCCGGGAAGCGAGCTCGTTCTCTATGAGGACCCCCAGGCCGCGAACGCGGAGCACCACGGCGGCGCACTGAACTTCGCAAACGACGGCAAGCTCCTGTTCACGACCGGCGAGCACTTCGACGCGTCGGCGGCGCCGCTCCTGACGAGCCCGCGCGGCAAAGTGCACCGGATAAATCCGGACGGTACCGTGCCCACGAACAACCCCTTCTACGACGGCCCCGGTCCCAACGTCGACTCCATCTGGGCGCGCGGGCTGCGGAATCCCTACCGCGCCTACTACGACGCTCCGTCCGGGCGCTACTTCATCGGAGACGTGGGTGGTAATGACGCGGCCACCGCCAAGGAGGAGGTCAACCTCGGTGCGCGAGGCGCGGACTACGGGTGGCCGAACACCGAGGGCCCGTGCGCGGCCCCGTGCACGAGCCCGCTCTACTACTACAGCCACGACGGACGCGACGCCGCGGTCACCGGCGGCTTCGTCTATCACGGTACGCAGTTCCCAAGCAGCTATCAGGGCGCCTACTTCTATGCCGACTACACGCAGAACTGGATCAAGGGCTTGAAGCTGGACGCGAACGGAGCCGTCACCGGGACATTCAACTTCGAACCCCCGAGCGGCGCCTCGGACGGCCCCTATGGCGACATCGTCTATCTCGCCGAGGGCCCCGACGGCGCCCTGTATTACGTCGACCTGGGGTACTCCGACGTGGGCGGCACGTACGGCGTCAGCAAGATCCGGCGCATCAAGTACGTCCAGTCGAACCAAGCCCCGGTGGTCGCCGCGTCGGCGAATCCCGCCTCGGGGCCGACTCCCCTGACCGTGTCGTTCTCGAGCGCCGGCTCGTCGGACCCCGAAGGGCAGCCCCTGACGTACTCGTGGACGTTCGGCGACGGCGCCACCTCGACGGAGGCCAATCCTTCGCATACGTATGCCGCGCCCGGTGCGTACCAGGCGCGGCTTGAGGTCTCGGATGGCGTGAACCGGTCGCTCTCGACGCCGATCACGATCAGCGCGGGGAGCCCCCCTACGGGGGCGATTCTCCAGCCGACCGACGGTGCGCAGTTCAAGGCCGGCGATGTGATCACCTACAGCGGCGAGGGCTCGGATCCCGACGACGGGTCGCTGCCGGCAAGCGCATTCACCTGGAACATCGACTTCCTGCACGACGGCCACGTCCATCCGGGCACGCCCATCACCGGCGTAAAGAGCGGCAGCTTCACCATCCCGACGTCGGGGCACGACTTCAGCGGGAACACGCGCTACCGGATCACGCTGACCGTCCGCGACTCGAGCGGGCTGAGCTCCTCGAAGGCCGTGATCATCCAGCCGACGAAGGTCAATCTCAGCTTCGACACGGTGCCCAGCGGCCGCACGCTTCACCTGGACGGTATCGCGAAGACCGCGCCGTTCACCTATGACACCCTGGTCGGCTTCCAGCACACCATCGAGGCTCGCAACCAAACCGCCGGCGGCACCGCTTACACCTTCTCCTCATGGTCGGACGGCGGCGGCCAGCAGCACACGATCACGGTGCCGTCGGCGCCGCAGACCTACACGGCGACCTTCGCTTCGACTCCCGTGTCGACCGGACTGATGGGCGCCTGGGGCCTGAATGACGGTGTGGGCACCACCGTGCTCGACTCCTCGGGCAACGGCAACCACGGAACGCTGGCGGGCGCGGGCGCGACCTGGGACCTGAACGGCAGAAACGGTGGCGCGCTGGCCTTCAACGGCCTATCCGGCAGCGTGACGGTGCCCCACGCCGCTTCACTGAGCTTCAGCTCGAGCTATACGCTCGAGGCCTGGATCAGGCCGACGGCTCTCACCAGCTACCAGACGGTCCTGATCAAGGAAGTGACCAGCGGGTGCGGCTACTGGCTCCAGACCGCCGCCGCCAACATCAGCAGCGGGTTCAACAACGGCGGCTGTCGAGAGCACACCAGCAGCGCACCGGCGATCCCAGTGGGCCAGTGGTCGCACCTGGCCGCCGTCTTCGACGATGCCGCCAACACCTACACCTTGTACCTCAACGGCGTCGCCGTATCGACGACGAGCGAGACGGCCGCGCCCGTTCCCAACACGCAGCCGTTGGTATTCGGCCAGTCCGGGTGCGGTTGCGGAAACGAGCGCTGGCGCGGTCTCCTGGACGACATACGCATCTACGATCGGCCGCTCACGGCCGGCGAAGTGCAGGCGGACATGAATCGCGGGGTCTAGTACACGCTCGGCGCTCATGTGCGGGCGCGCGAGGCTCCTCGATGCTAGCCGCGGAGCCGGTGCATGCACGCCCACCCCAGGAGTCTGAGCCCGAATGGGACGCCGTGGACGGCGTAGCGGCGAAAGAGTCGGCGCGGCTCGTGCCAGAGGCGGTGAATCCACTCGAGCCCGAGGCGCTGCATCACAGCTGGGGCGCGCGCCTGGTCCCCGGCCAGGAAGCTGAGCGATATGCCAACGCCGGCGAACCAGGTCCCCGGCAGCTCGGAGCGCAGCAGGCGGATGAGCCGCTCCTGCTTCGGGAAGCCCAGGCCGACCAGGACCAACGCGGGCTGTGCCTCGCGCAGCGCCCGCCGGATCCGTTCGAGCTCGTCCGCATCGTCCTCGAAGCCGAACGGCGGGCAGTAGACGTCCACCCTCCGAAGCCCAGGGCAGCGTGCCTCGAGCCGCGCCGCGGCGGCCTCGGCGACCCCTGGGTTTCCACCCAGGAGGAAGACCGACAGCCCGGCTCGCCCGGCGGCCTCGGGCAGGCTCGTTACGAGGTCGCTTCCCGGAACTCGCTCCGGGACCGCCCTGCCGGCCAGACGTGAGGCCCATACGATGGGCGCGCCGTCGGCCACCCGGTGACCGGCGGCGAGAATGAGGGTCCGACTCTCGACGTCCGTGGTGAACCGGCGCAGGATGTCGAGATTCGGGGTGACGATCCATCCGCCTTTTCCGGCACTGGCACCTTCCAAGAACCTGCGGACCAGCATCCCTTGGTCGATCCGATCAAACGGCAAGCCCATAATGGCGACCGTCTCCGTCTCGACGAGCGGCGCGGTGCGCCGCATCCAAGGCACAGAGCTCTCCGCCATCGGACGGGAAGCCGTCATCGTGGCACCAACGCATGGCGCTGGTTCGGATTTCCACTAACCGCTCACCTGCACCTGGTTAGGCGCGCATGAACGCTGTCGAGGCGGAGCTGACGATGTATCTGGCGTCCACCGCTCGCGTACGTGAAGCGGTGCGCCCCAGGCTGCCCGGGCTGCTCGGATCGCTCGACATGAAGGCCTACACTGCCCTGCTGGACGAGCGCGGGCTCCTCGCGCTGCTCGGCTCGCGCGCGATCGAGCTGGCGCCCGAATCGGCCGACGACGTGCTCCGGTCGCGCGTGCAGGCAGCCATGCGCCACGCTCGACTGCGCGCGCTGGCGCTCGACACGACGCTGCGCGAAGTGGTGGGGGCCTTGGAGGAGAGGGGAATTCCGGCCCTGCCTCTGAAGGGGACGATGCTCGCCGACCGGGTGCACGGCGATCCGGGCTTGCGGCCGACGACCGACGTCGACGTGTTGGTTCCGCGCCGGCAGGTCGGCGCGGCGGTCGACACGCTTGGCACGCTCGGCTACCCGCCGCCGACGGATCCGGCGTGGGTCGAGGGCCTGCCCCTGCTGCACCACACGTTCGGAACGGGCGGTCGAGCGTCGCTCCGGGTGGAGTTGCATTGGCGCGTCCACTGGTCGGAGCAGGCCTTCTCGGAAGAGCTCCTACGGGCTTCGAGCCCATCGTCGGACGGGTTCCGCCGCGCAGCGCCGACGCACGAGCTAGGCCTGCTGCTGCTCATCTTCGCGCGGGACTCGCTCTACGGGCCGAGGATCCTGGCGGACATCGCCACGTGGTGGGACCGGCTAGGCGATCGGCTCCCGCGGGGGGCGCTCGATGGCATCGTCGCGAGGCACCGGTCACTGAGGCGGTTCCTGGTCGCGGGCGCAATGTGCGCCGAGCGGTTCGTCGGCGTGCCGGCGGGCCGCATCTTGACCGACGTCGCCGCCGACGCGAGCACCCGCCGCGCGGTCGGGCTCGCGGACCCGCTGCTCGTCGACGAGAGATCGGACGTCTTCGCCACCGTAATGGTCATCGACGGGCTCCTGCGCGTCGGGCGGGACAAGCTCGGCTTCGTACGGCGGTACTTCCTCCAACCCTTGCCACACGTGCGGTCGCTCTATGACCTCGATGACGCGTCCACCGCGTTCGTTGCGGCTCGGCGGGCGGTGCACTTCGCGGGGGCGGTGGTCAAGCACTCGCCGCCGATGATTCTGTCCGCCGCCCGCTCGCCCCGACGTCCGACACTGCGGGACCTGTTTCCGGAGGGCGTCCCGGACTGACGAAGCACCCGACAGCGCCGCACAAGGGAGGCTTACCTCTGCGCGTTAGTCGGGCGTAGATCGGACGACGAAAGGCTGTGTTCGCGACATGGGCGACCCTGTGTTGAAGCCCGGAGACGTGGTCGAGGTACGATCCCCTGCGGAGATCCTGTCGACCCTCGACGGCGACGCCTCGATGGACAGCATGCCGTTCATGCCGGAGATGCTGCGGCACTCGGGCAGGCGGTTCACCGTCTCGCGTCGGGTCGAGAAGATCTGCGACACGGTGAGCGGCGGTCCCCCGAACAGCCGGAGGATGCGCGACACCGTGTTGCTCGACGACCTGAGGTGCGACGGGTCCGGCCACGGCGGCTGTCAGGCCGGATGCCGCGTCTACTGGAAGGAAGCGTGGCTTCGCCGCGTCGATCCGGCCACCGAGCCGGAGCCGCCTCAGACAGATGGGCGAGGCGAGCTCGAAGAGCTCGCGCTGCGCGGGACCCGCGCCACGCGCCAGGTCGACGGAGCCCCCGCCGGCGTGTACCGGTGCCAGGCGACCGAGGGCCTGCGCGCCACCGAGCCGCTTAAGAGCTATGACCTGCGGCAGTACATCCGTGAGCTGACCTCGGGGAACGTCCGGTTGCTGCGCTTGCTTCGCGTGGCGGCGCGGAGCCTGAGCGATCTGGTCCGCCGGTGGCTGCGGATGTTCCCCGATCCACCGCTGAAGAACGGCGGGGTGCCCGTTCCGGCCCGGCCCCAGTTGAGCCTGAAGCCGGGCGACGTGGTGGAAGTGCGGTCGCCGGACGAGATCGCGCCGACCATCGACGACAACGGACGGACCCGGGGACTGTCCTTCGATCGGGAGATGCTCCCGTTCTGCGGCGGCCGCTATCGCGTCCGCGACCGGGTGGAGAAGATCATCGACGAGCGCACCGGCCAGATGATCGAGATCTCGAGCGACTGCCTGATCCTGGACGGCGTCGTTTGCAGCGGGGAATGCAGCACCGGGCGGTGGTTCTGTCCGCGCGCCATCTATCCCTACTGGCGGGAAGCTTGGCTTCGTCGGGTGGACGAGGAGGGCAACACCCTGTCCGCAAACGGGTCGTCCGCGGAGGCAGTCGAGCCGTAGGGTGCGTGGCCGAGCCGCCGACGTCACCGTCGGAATTCCCACCCGAAACAGATCGCAGCTGCTCGGCAGGGCGATCGAGAGCGTCCTCGTACAGCGCTATCCCAACTTCAGGTTGGTGGTGTCCGACAACGCTTCAGACGACGACACCCCGAGCGTGGTGGCGGCGTTTCGCGATCCGCGCCTCGTCTACCGACCGCTTCGGCATGACATCGGGCGGGCCGCGAACACAAATCGTCTGATCGGCCTCGCCGACACGGAGTTCGTCGTGGTCCTGGCCGACGACGACGAGCTGCTTCCCGAGCACCTGGCGCTGACGCTCGACGCACTCAAACGTCGGCCCACGCTGGGCATGGCGCAGAGTGGGTGCGTGGTCCTCGACGCTCGGGGAAACACCCTGGTCGCGCATGCTCGTCTGATGGATACGAAGCGGCCGATCGCGTTCGAATCCGGAGGACGGTTCCTCGAGCGCTGCATGACCTCCGAGTGGACGGTGTGCTTCTCATCGGCCACCTTCCGGCGGGCGGCGCTCGTCGGTGGGGGAGGCCTGCGACCCGAGGACGGCGTAATCGATGACCTTCCGCTGATGATGCGCATCGCCCTCGACTGGGACTTCGCCTACGTCAACCGGCCGCTTGCGGTGAAGAGGGCGCACGACGAGGCCTCCTCGTCGTCGATCGGCTCGCTCACGGCGGAGGGTTGGCGGCCCGCGCGCTCGCTGCCCGACCTCCTCTACGAGTACCGGCGGACGTTCCTGGCCGAAGCGGACCTTCCAGCGACGGAAGTCCGACGGTTGGCCCGTATGGCTCGCATCCAGAACCTGTCCATGCGCGGGAGTACAGGTGAGCGCTCCGGCCGCCTGCTCGAGGAGCTCGGAAGGGAGATGCGGCGCGATCCGCGGCTGGCCCTATACCCGCGCACCTTGCGGTTCGTCATCGGGCAGCTGGGGGCGCGGAGGCTGCGCGACCGCATGCGACGAGCGCAGGCGCCGGTGAGGGGACGTCGGGAATCCCGCTTCCCCGTGTGATCGCGGGCTCGAGTCAGCTGCCGCGCTGCAGCGCCGGTCCGAGGCCACGGGCCATCTGGAGCAGTTGCAGCGCGACGTCTCGTGCGAACAGCGTCAGGCACGACACGTAGCCGACCACTCCGACGAGGAGCGAGAGCAGGATACGGGGCTCGACGGGAACTCCTCCCGCCTCGAGCGCCCGGCGCGCGAACACGACGGCTAGGCATGCGGCGGCGGAGGCGGGCACGATGCCCCTCAGGCGACCGAGCACTTCGCGCGCGGTCAACGAGAGCTGACGCGTAGTCAGCACGAACGACGGCAGCTCGCCGCAGACGATCGCTGCGAGGCAGTAGGCCGCGGCGACCCCCTCGATCCCGAACTCGCGACCCAGCCAGATGCTGGGGGGGAGAGCGATGAGCACGGCGCCCGTGAGGAACATGTTGATGTGCGGCTTTCCGGCGGCGTCCAAGACGGCGGCGTTCCATGTCTGCAGCGTCCGCGACATGATCAGGACGCACAGAATCTGCACTACCGGCACGGCGGCAACCCACTGTGATCCGAACGCGAAGGGAATCAGGTCCGGTGCCACGGCGATGAGTCCGAAGAGCGCCGGGAGCACCACCGCCGCGAGTAGCGTGAAGCCGTTCAGCCACACCTTCGCTACGCGCTCCTCGCCGTCACGCATTCGCGCGAAGGCCGCGTAGATCACGCGCGCGACGGGATACGCGAGGAGCGACAGCGGCACGACCACGATGGCCATCGAGAGGTTCCAGATCCCGAGCTCCTCGAGTCCGACCAGGTGGCCGATGAGGAGCACGCTGACGATCCCCTGTAGAACGAAGAATGCCGAACCCCCGGTGTAGGGCCAGGCGAACTTGGATAGCGACCGGAAGGCGGCCGGGGAGAACTCGAACGATGGACGCCAGCGTGCCGCAAAGATGAAAACGGCGGACATCACCGTGGCGAGCACGACTTGCTGCAGCACCAGAGCCCACGCTCCGGCGCCGCCGGCCGCCGCGGCGATCGCGCACGTCGCCGCGATCACCGACCCGATCATGGTGGCGCTCTGGATGACGCCGAAGCTCATCGACCGCGTGAGGAGCGCGTTGCTGGCTGACCCCAGGGCGACGAGGAGCAGCGTCAGCCCGCCCCCGATGGCGAGGCCCGTCACCTCGGGCTCGCGGAGGAGCAGAGCCGACGGGTAAGCGGCGGCCGCGACGACGCCGGATCCGATCAGCCCGGCGCCGAGCGCACACCAGCAGGCGGTGGAGACCCACCGCTGTGAGGCGGTTTTAGCTTGAACGAGTGCGGTGCCGTAGCCGAGGTCACCGAGGATGATCGAGAACGATGCGAGCGTGACGGCCAAGGCGGCCTTGCCGTAGTCGTCGGGCGTAAGCAGGCGGGCGAGGACGGCGACGCTGATCAGCCGGGTGGCCTGCACGGCGACCTGCGATCCCAGCGCCCACAGGGCGCCTCGCTTGAGCGAGCGCTCGATCTCGTGCGGCGCGACGTCGCTCGGCGGTTGCGCCAGGCGCCTGCGATCTCCCCCTCCCACCGGCCGGAACCGACCGGTCGCCACCGACGGGAGGAGTTCCCGTAACGCCGGCACCGGCTCCGCTAGCCGCCCAACCGGGACGCGGGTGGTCGCGCGATGTGCGAGCCGCCCGGCACGCGACTCAGATGAGGCTCTCGTAGGTTGCGATCAGCGCTGAGCGCAGGCGCTCGAGCGAGTAGCGCTCGCGGATGTGCGCGGCGGCACGGGCCCCCGCCTCACGCACGGCGATCGGGTCGCGCTCATAGACGCGCAGCCGTTCGTCGATGGCGCGGGCCATTGCCAGCACGTCGCCGTCCTCGATCGCGTCGGAGAACGACGGGTCGAAGAGCTCCCTGCCGCCGAAGCCGGGAAATCCAATCACGTAGCATCCCGCCGCCATCGCCTCGGCGGCCGGTAGTCCGAACCCTTCCCTCCAACCGAAGGCGAGGAAGATCGGCGACGAGCGCAGGAGGGCGGCGGTCTCCAGCTCGGAGGCGTCCTCGATCGTCACGATCTCCCAATCCCGAGCGCGGTCCCCCAGCAGCCGGAGGACGTGCGCCGCATCGGCGCGTCGTTTTCTAGGCATCATCGCGATCCGCTTGGGCGGGATCGTCGGCGATGGGTGGAAGACGGCCGGGTCGATCGCGTAGTCCAAGACGGTCGCCTTCACCCCCGGGAACGCGAAGCGAAGGTACTCCGCGCTGTCCGGCGAGACGGTTATCACCACCTCGAAAGCGTCGTACCGCAACGCGCGGGCGGGCGGCAGATGCTCGAACGTGAGGTAGGCGTTCTGGTTGAAGCACACCAGTCGGAGCTCCCTCGGGAACCGTTCCAGGAACGGGCCGTAGATCTCCGGGATGACCAGCACATCGTCGGGTGAGATTCGAGCCGACGGCGCGCCGAGGGTCCGAGTCGAGTGGTCGAACCACCGGCATGCGAAGCCGTCCCGGTGGTGCAGGACCGCCGAATTGCACCCGGCCTGATTCAGGATGTCGACGTGACGGTAGATCGTGCGAATGCCACCGGCCGGTACCGGATAGTCCGGGCAGAGGTAGTAGATCGCCGGGGACGAGCTGCTCGTCGTCAGCTGCAGCGCGGGCGGCCGGCGCCCGCGCAGCGTCCGTTCGTCGTCGATGCGTCGGATGAGCCGGCGGCCGGCGCGACCGACTCGCGTCCCTACGCTCGTCACGAGGTAAGAACGCTGAAGCTCCCGCGTGGCTTGCGCCGCCACCCGCCGACGCCTCCACTCGCTCCGCCACCCCCGGAGCGGAAGATTGCCCACTTCCGGCGCGTTCATCCGGGGAGGTCACGTCTCGTGAAGATCCCGGTCATGCTCCGACACCTTCAGCGGTCGCGCTACGTCCTCGTCCCTCGGGGCGACGGCGCATGGCGCTGAACCGGGGGCAGCCGCTGGGATCGGTCGTGATCCCGGCGCGCAACGAGGCCCGTGTCATACGACGCTGTCTGGACGCGCTGTTTGTCGGGTTCGGGCCGGGCGAGCTCGATGTGGTCGTGGTCTGCAACGGCTGCATAGACGCCACCGCGGCGCTGGCTCGGTGCTCGGGCCATGAGCTTTCGGTCGTGGAGCTGGAAGACGCGGCCAAGCCCGCCGCGCTGCGGGCCGGGGACGCCACGGCAACGGTCTTCCCGCGGCTGTACGTGGACGCCGACGTGGTGTTCCCGGGCCCCGCGGCCCGGCTCGTGCTGGAGCGGCTCCGAGGCGGGGCGCTGGCCGCCCGACCACCGATCCGGTATCAGACGAGCGGGGCATCCGCCCTGGTGCGGAGCTACTACCGCGCGCGGGCCCGGGTTCCTGCGGTGATGGGATCGCTCTGGGGTGCGGGGGCTTACGGTCTCTCAGCCGGCGGCCGCAGCCGATTTGGTGAGTTCCCGGACCTGGTCGCCGACGACCTCTGGGTCGATCGGCTCTTCGATCCCGACGAGGTTGGGGTCGTGGGCAGCACACCGGTCGTCGTCACCGTCCCGCGCCGTTCCGGCGATCTCGTCCGCACGCTGCGCCGTACGTATCGCGGCAAGGCGGAGATGGCGTCCCGGCCGGACGTCCACGGGCCCCAGAGCGTGACATCCGCGCTGCGGGATCTCGCCCGCCTCGCGGCGGCCGGCCCGGGCGCGGCGCTCGACGCCGCGACCTACAGCGCGTTCGCCGCCGGCGCCCGGCTCGCGCTCGCCGCCCAGCAGGTCGCGGGCGCCTCGCCTACGGGCGGGCGTTGGGAACGCGACAACAGCTCGAGGGCGGGTTGATATGGACGGGCACGCGACAAGCCCGGCTGAGTCCATCGCGGTCCCGACCCGCGAGGTGCGGTACCGCTCGCACGCCGTTCCCCTGCTCCAGGTGTTCGCGTTGACGGTCATGGTGATCCCCTCCGACACCGTCATAAAGGCGATCGGCGCCGGCGGTTACCCCGCCGGCCTGGTCGGCTTGTTTGCGTTCGCCGCCTTCATTGCCGCAACCCTGCTCGGCATCCACAGCCCGTTGCACAGCCGGCACCCCGTGCGCAGCGTGCTCTGCCTGCTCTGGCTGTCCATCCTCGCCTCCTACGTGCTGATGGACCGCAGCGCGCTGAACATGACCGAGTTGACGGGCGCCGACCGTCTGCTGGTGCAGTTCGCGGTCATCACCGGCGTGGCGCTGGTCGCCGCGGAGTGCCTGACTTCGCTGCACGACGTACGGAGAGTGGTGAGAGTGCTGGTCTGGGGGGCGGCATTCTGCGGCGTGGTCGCAGCGCTCCAGTTCTGGATGAGCCTCGACATTGCCCCTTACCTCCGTGAGCTGCCGGGCTTCTCGCTCAACCACGACACCGCGGCGATCCTCGACCGGGCGGCTCTCAACCGCGTCGCCGGCACGGCCCTCCATCCGATCGAGCTCGGGGTGGTGGCCGGAATGCTGCTGCCTCTCGCCGTGTGGCTCGCGATCTACGACACCGACCGGAGCCCACGTGCTCGTTGGGTTCCGGTGGCTCTCATCGCGATCGCGATTCCGACATCCGTCTCGCGATCGGCGATCTTGGCCGTGGTGCTTGCGCTTGGCATGTTCGTCGTCCTGATGCCGGTCCGGCAGCGCGTGCTCGGGCTGTGCGCCGTGCCGTTCGCGATCGCAGCGGTGTTCATGTCCGCGCACGGCGTAATCGGCACCCTCACGTCGTTCTTCGAGGCGGGCACCAACGAGTCGTCGGCTGCGGCGCGCTTGGACGACTACCCGTTGGCGGAGCGGCTGGTCCAGCAGGCCCCGTGGTTCGGCCGCGGCCCGGGGACATACATCCCCGAGAACCTCCTCGACATCTTCGACAACGAGTACCTGAAGTGGGCGGTCGAGCTCGGTCTGGTGGGGATCGTCGCCTTGGCCGCCTATCTGCTGCTGCCGATGATCTTCGCGCTGGCCGCGCGCCGCCGCACCGACGACCCCGAGCTCCGGCTGCTGTGCGCGGCGCTGGCCGGCGCCGCGCTCGCAGCCGTGGTGTGCTCGGCGACGTTCGATTCGCTGTCGTACCCGATGTTCTCGAACGTTCACGCGCTCATCATCGGCTTCATCGGGGCGGCCTGGCGGCTCGCGGTAGTCGGTCCGGGGTCGGCTGCGATCCGCACCAAACCGAGATCCATCGCCGCCTACCTGGGCGCCGCTGAGCGGGCCACCGGGACCGTCCTCCCGGCGGGAGGCTGACCGTGGACCTGCTTGCGATCGCACGACGGATTTGGCGCTACAAGCTCGCGACCATACCGGTGATCGTCCTCACCTTCTGCGCGGCGGTGTACGTCGTCGCCGTCAAGAAGCCGGTATACGAGGCCTCGTCCAGCTACATCCTCATCAATCCGCCGCCTCCGCCGACGCCCGAGGAGATCGCGCGCGACCCGGCGCTGGGACGTATCAACTCCGACAACCCGTACACGCGCTTCAGCGACCCGTCGGTGCTTATCGAGGTGCTCGCGAGCGCCCTGGAGAGCACCTCCGCGCAGCGGGCGCTGCTCAGAGCAGGGGCCGACGGCCCCTACGCGGTCGCGCGCACCTCGGAGTTCGGATACACCAGCCCGATCATGTCCATCACCGCGCAGGGCTCGAGCCCGCAGGCGGCCATCCGGACGGCCAAGTTGGTCGGCGACGCGGTCACGCGCGAGCTCGATCGGATGCAGGAATCGAGAGGCGTCGCGCCCCGCTATCTGGTCAGGGCCCAGCAGGTGAGCGCTCCCGACCACGCACAGCTGAAGGCGTCGGGCCAGCTCAGGGTGCTGGTCGGAGTGCTCGCATTCGGCGCCGTCCTGCTGTTCGTGCTCGTCTCCGTGGCCGATGCGCTGACCACGCTTCGGATGGAGCGATCCAGGCGAGCGTCGCTCGCCGAGCCGGCCGACGGGCCTTGGTCGGACCACGAGGATCCCGCCGAGGGCGGGCCGGGCCTGGACGCAGACGAGTGGCCCGAGATCGAGGAGGATCCCCTCGGCGACTCCGAGCCGGTCGAGCTGTTCCCGGACGGCGACTTGACGGTCCCGACGAACGGGCGAGCCGCCCGACGCGTGCCGTACCGGCCGAAGCAGTAGTCGGCCCCAGAAGCCGGGATCGGGCCGATTCGTTCCTGAAGGAGTGGCTCATCAAGCCGCAACCACCACGGGCCGCGCCGGGTCCGCGCAGAATCGGGTTCTCTGGCTCGACGGGGTACGGGGAGCCGCTGCGATCTTCGTGGTCCTCCACCACACATGGCTGGCGACCTGGCCGAGCTTTCCGAGCAACGCCGGGCCGGCGTGGGTCGAGCCACTGCTCTACGGGCACATGGCCGTGGCCGTCTTCATCGTCGTGTCGGGCTTCTCGCTGGCGCTGGTGCCGATGAGCAACGGGGGCAGGCTGCCGGGAGGAGTTCGTCGCTTCGTGCGTCGGAGAGCGTGGCGGATCCTTCCCGCCTACTGGGCGGCGCTGATCCTGTCCACCCTCGTCACCGCCTACCTCCTGCGCCCCGACCTTGGGACGGCCGCGATGGGCAAAGGCTTCGTGGTCCATGGCCTACTGCTCCAGGATGTCATCGGGAGCCAAACCCCCAACGGAGCCCTCTGGTCGATCGCGGTCGAGTGGCAGATCTATTTCATATTCCCCGTCATTCTGCTGCTGGGGCGCAGGACGAATCTGGCGACCGCGGTGGCGGTCACGGTGGCGGTGGTGCTCGTCGCACACGAGCTGGCAAGCCTCGATCCGCGGTTCCACGTGATCAATCACCTCACGCCGCAGTTCCTGGCGCTCTTCGCGCTCGGTGTGCTGGCGGTGCAGCTCGGCCGTGGCGACCGGGCCGCCGCGTTGCGCGCTCCGTTGGCGGTCGTGGCGGTGACGGCGATGCTGGTCTTCGTCCTGGCCGCCGTGACCCGGGGCTCCGAGTGGGTGGTCGGGCACTTCTTCTGGATGGATCTCGTCTTTGGTGTCGGCGTCGCCTGCGCGCTGACCGTGATGTACGCGGGCGGGGCCGGTCGGGCGCGAAGCGTGCTCTCCTCACGGACCGCCCTTTGGCTCGGCCTGTTCTCCTACAGCATCTACCTGATCCACGCCCCGATCGTCGGGACCATCAACAAGTACGCCGTCCAGCCCTTGGATCTGGCGCCGCTCGCGACCTTCGGGCTCCTGCTGGCTCTCGGTCTGCCGGCGGTACTGGCGCTCTGCTACGGCTTCCACCTCCTGTTCGAGGCACCGTTCCTGCGCCGTCGCGGCTGGAGCGCGCTTCGAACGATGCCGATGTTGCGGTTGCTGCCACGCAGCAGGAGCAAGCAGACCGACAGCACGCCGGCGCCCGCCGAGGCCGCCACGGCACGTAGCGTCGTCTAGGAGTGCTCGCTAGCGCCGGGCCACGAGATCTTGGGTCCGTCGCGCTCCGGCGCCGCCGGGCTCCACGATCACGGTGTGGAGTCGCATGTGGAGCGGCCGGCGCGCTCGAGCCACGTACCGTCTCGCCCGCCTGGAGAGGCGGACGACCAGCCTGTGCCGCCCGACGCCGAACCGGCGGCGGACGGCTGCGAGCCGGACGCGTCGCGCCGCGCCGAACGTAGTGAGTCGGCTGCGGACATCGCACGCGGCGCCGCAGCTCACCGGAACCACCAGACGCCCGGAGCGCAGCGACACTCGCCTCGGCAGGAGCCCGACGCGGGCGGGCTTGCGCCCGGGCGAGCCACCGACGACCGGCTGATCGCCAGGGCCGGCGGGCGCTTGACCGGGCGCCGGCTCGGCGGCGCCCATGGGCAATCCGCAGGTCGAGCCGCCGTCGACCCGGTAGATGTGTATCGCGTTGCCGTCCGCGAAACCGTCGGAGAACGACCCGCCGTTCACCGCCACGCTGCGGTTTTCCCCGAGCACCGTCGCGGTCGCGTCTCCCACGCACGGGAGATCGAGCGTGCCCGTGGACGACGTGCCCTCGCTCGACCCGGCGAACACCCAGAAGTGGCCGCCCTGCCACTTCACCATCGCCTTCACGCTCGGGCTCGCCGTCCACCCGGAGGTCACGAACGGAGCATTCAGCACCGGCGCCAGCAACCTGATCTGCTCGTTTGTCGACTTGACGGTCGGGCGGACGGCGGCTCCGCAGCTGTCGCGGAGCACGTGCTGCGAGATGCAGGGACCGCCGAAGTTGTGGTTGAAGTAGAGGATCCCGCGGGCGCCGGCGATGATGCTGTGCCAGACGGCTGCACGGATCTGGGGCGCGCTGATCGTCGGCGCGCTGTCGTCCGTGAACGGATGGCCGACCTCCACGAAGTTCCAGACCGGCTTCGAGCGGTCTACGAGGCGACGCATCCGCTCGACGGCCGCGCCGTAGTTCGACGCCCGACGGCACTCCGCCGACGTCAGCGGGCGGGCGCCCCCGAGGAAGAGCGCGCCGCCCTGCCACTGCGTACAGGAGTCGTCGTCGGTGAACCAGTAGATGTCGTCGGAGAAGAGGTCAACCGCGTCGAGATAGCGCGCCGCCTCGGCGTCCGAGTTCCAGAACATGACTCCCTTGCCGAAGTTCGCGTAGCCGGCGCGCCCGTCTGCGGGGAGGGCCGCCTTGCGACTCAGGAGCTCCGCGAGCCATACGTCGGGGTGTCCGGCGTCCTCCATGTCGAGCTCGTCCGCTAGAAACCAGCCGACGGCCTCCGGACCATACGTGGAGAAATCGGGCTGCCAGAAGATCGCATGCATCCCGTTGCTGCGAATCAGCGGCAGGCTGCTGGTCTCGGTCAGCTGCACGTACAGGTTCAAACCGGCGTCCTTGTCCTTGTCGATGTCGCCCTGCGAGAGCACCGACTCGTACCAGACGCCGATCGGGAAGAAACCGGGGTCGGTGGGAAGCCCGCTCGTGAACTTGCCGTAGTAGCCGAGGCCGCCGTCCACCTCCTGGAGGCTCACGCCGGCCGGGGGCAACGGCGTATCGGTTGGGCCTTGGACGGCGGTCCGTCGCTTCGCGACCATGATCCGCTTCGTCGCCGAAGACCTCTGGCCCCGGCGGTTCGTGACGGTCAGCCGAACGCGCCAGACACCCGATCGCGGGAAGGCGTACCTGAGGACTCGACCTCGCCCGAGCGGGCGAGCGCGCCGACGGTCCGCGCTACGGCGGACGCTGCTCCAGCGATACGTGCACGGCCGCCGGAAGCACGACGTCGGCGAGGCGTCGAGCCGCGCGATCTCCCCCGCCACGGGCCTGGCCGGGTGGACACCGAAACGCGCCTTTGGAGCGGCGACTCCGGGCGCCGAGAAGACGAGCGCCAAGAGGAGCAAGAAGGCGGCCGGCAACAGCCACTTGCGAGTTGACACCTCAGTCTCCCTGTGTTGCGAGGCGCTCGGGCGTGCCCGAGCTCCTCTGACCGGAGGTCGACCATCTGCCGGTCGATCACCGATCTCCGGCACCCGACGGGTCCTCGTGACGAGGGGTCACCCTACCGGATGCTCCTCGCCCGGCAACCGGCTCGTTGCGTGCCATGTCGAACGAACGGGGTCCGGCCGCTCGGTCTTCCGGGTCCGGCCGGGTGGCTCCACCGGGTCGTCCCCCGCGGTGGGGACGGCGTGAAAACGGGGTACGCGCTCGCGTTGTTAGGGCGTGGACGTGCAAGCGGGCCCAGCGTCGCTCGGGGAGGCGGATGCGCGAGGCGTGTCGCTTCGCGTAGTCGGCGAATCTCCCGCCGCGAGCCCCGCCGGAGCGCCCGGTCTCCTCGCCCTGGAGCTGCGGGAGGTCTCGAAGCGTTGGAGGCGTGACCAGCGGCCCGTACTCGACCGCGTCGATCTGAGCGTCGCCCCGGGGTCGGCGATCCTGCTTACCGGCCGCAACGGTGCGGGCAAGACGACCCTCTTGCGCCTCGCGTCGGGCCTCATCACACCCGATAGCGGGTGCGTCTGCGTGGAAGGGCTGAATCCCGAGCGCTCCCGCCGGAGCTTCCAGCGCCGGGTTGCCCTGCTGTCCGCCGGGGGCACCGGGCTGTATGCGAGGCTGTCTGTGCACCGGCACCTGGACTTCGCGGCGCGTCTGGCCCTGCTCGGTCGCGGCGAGCGGGCCGCGGCGATCGACCGGGCGATCGAGACGTTCGCCCTGCAGGACTTCCTTCGAAATCGCGTCGACCGCCTCTCGATGGGCCAGCGCCAGCGGCTGCGTATGGCGATGGTCTTCGTACATGACCCCCGGCTTGTCCTCCTCGACGAGCCGGGCACCAGCCTCGACGGCGAAGGGGTCCGGCTTCTGCACTCGGCCGTGTCGCGGCTGCTTCGACGCGGCGGCGCGGCGATCTGGTGCGAGCCCTTCGGCACCCGCAGCGGCTTTCCGTTCGACCGACGCCTCGTACTGGAGGACGGTGCGCTTCATGCCTGAGCCGGGCCGACCTCTCCGCGCACGCATCCCGGCTCATGTGGTGTACCGAGACTTCCCGGAGGAGACCGTCGTCCTCAACCTCGAGACGGGCCAATACCACGGCCTCAACGCCACGGCCCGCCGGATGTTGGAGGCGCTCGATGACGCCGGCGACGTCGAGCTTGCTGTGGCGCAGCTCGCCGCGGAGCTCGATGTGCCGCGCTCGCGCATCGAAGCCGGTCTGAGCAAGCTCTGCGCCGGGCTCGCAGCGCGCGGATTGCTGGAGCTCCATGACGACCAAGCCGCCTGAGCCTCCCGCGTTCTGGCACTACCGGGCCTTCGCTCTCCCAGTGCGATCGTCCTTGCCGCTTCCCGGGCTCGCGCCCTCCGCGCCGGAAACAGGCGCCCTCACGCTCGAGGTCGCGCCCCGTCGCGAGATCGATGACCTGTGGAGCGGCCCGGCAGGCGAGCCGATCTGGAGCACCGCCATAGACGGGAGCCCCTACGCGATGCGGCTCGGGCGGGCGGATGACTACCTGATGACCTACGGCGACGATGCGCTCTATCTGCTCTCGGCCGATTTGCGCGAGCTCCGCTGCGCGCCCGAACAGCCGGCCGACCCCGCCTGGCGGCGCCTTCTGCTCGACACCGTCCTCTGGACCGTGAGCCTGCTTCGAGGCGTCGAGCTGATGCACGCGAGCGCCGTCAAGGGTACGACGGGGGTGGTCGCAATCGCGGCGTTCTCGGGCGGCGGCAAGACCTCGCTGGCGTGGGAGCTGATCCGGCGCGGCGCCGCGCTCTTCACCGACGACATCCTCGCTCTGCCCGCGGTCGGCGGCGAGCTTCGCGCGCACCCGGGGCCCGGGCTGATGAACCTCCCTCACGCCGAGCAGGGCCGCCACCTGGTAGGGGAGGTGCTCGGGAGCTTCCCGACGGAGGAGTGGGTCACTGTGCCGCGCGCCGCGCTGGGCGCCGAGCGCCTCGCTGCCGTCTGCCTCCTGAGACGACGGCGAGGAGCGACGCTCGCGCTGCGTCGCCTCAATCCGACGGTGCTCGACCTGCTCCCGTTCAGTCTCGCGTTCCCCGACTTGCGCGGGCGTCTTCAGCAGCAGTTCATGCTGTACTCGCGCGTCGCCACGGAGGTGCCTGTGTATGAGCTGTCTGCTTCGCTCGACGCCCCTCCGGGGTCGCTCGCCGACCTTGTGGAGCCGCTTGCCACCGGGCCCGACCGGCGGCGACCCGCCGCCTGAGCCGTGTCGCTCGTTCTCCGCTACGGCTCGGCAGCGCTGGGGATCCTGTGGCGCGACGCGGAGGTCTTTCTCAGCTATCGCTTCCGTTTCGCGTCGCAGATCGCGTCCACCCTCTTCACCCTGCTGCTCCTCTACTACGTCTCCAGGCTGGTCCGGGTGGACATATTCCCCTCGCCGGACGACTACTTCGCGTTCGCGACGGTGGGTCTCGTGATCTTTGGCGTGCTCACGTCCATCCTCGGCGCGGCGCCGGCAGCGCTCCGGCAAGAGCTCGTGGCCGGGACCTTCGAGCGGTTCGTGGTATCGCCCTTCGGGGCTGTCGCCGGCGTGCTGTCGATGCTGCTCTTTCCCTTCGCGTATGCGCTGCTGAACGGGGTCGTCTCGCTGCTGCTCGCGAAGCTGCTCTTCGGGCTTTCGCTCGAGTGGCCGTCCGCCGCGCTGGCCGTGCCCGCGGCGCTTCTGGGAATGGCGGCATTCGTCCCCTTCGCGGTACTGATCGCGTCCGCCGTGGTCCTCGTCAAGCAGGCGATGACCGCGAGCAGCTTCCTCGTGGCCGGGATCGCGGTCGTGGCGGGCCTGTACTTCCCCGTCGCCCTGCTTCCGGGGTGGATCGAGTGGGCGTCGGATGTGCAGCCGTTCACGCCGGCGGTGGACCTGCTCCGCCACCTCCTCGTCGGCAGTCCATTGGAGGCCTCGGCGTGGGCCGAGGTCGCGAAGCTCGCCCTGTTCGCCGCTGCGCTGATTCCCACATCGGTGTGGCTCCTGCACCGGGCCGTCCGCTTGAGCCGGCGGCGGGCGACGATCCTTGAGTACTAGCTGCGGGAGCCGCAACGTGCGCCAAGGCGTGGCATTCGGCCTTCGGATCGCGGGTGACTTTCCGGCCAGTGGCTTGTGGAGAGCTGTGCCGGAGGGTCCCGCACGGCGCGTAGCGCTCGAGATCGTCGAGCGGAGCGAGCTCGCCTGCCCATGGGCCGAGGGCGACGGCCAGCCGCCGCTCCGGATGGCCGTGGGGGACCCCGGACCGGTCCTCGCAATCGACGCCCATCCGGCGCGTGGGTACTTGGTGCGGGCCGACGGCTTCGGCGCCTATCAGGTCGCTCCGGACGGTCGAAGGGTTCTCTTCGCGCCGGGGCACGTGGAGGACTGGCGCTGGCAGCGCCTGCTGACGGCGCAGGTTCTCCCGATCGCGGCCCTTTCTCAGAGGCTGGAGCTCCTGCACGCGAGCGCGGTAGCGCTCGACGGGCGGATCTTCGCGTTCACCGGCGCCGGCGGCGCAGGCAAGAGCACGCTCGCCGCGCGGCTGATCCTGGCGGGCGCCTCGTTCATCTCGGACGACGTGCTCGCCGTGGAGCGCGTTGACGACCAGGTGATCGCCCATCCGGGTCCGGCGCTGATGAACCTGCGCGAATCGCCCGTGCCGGTCCTGAACGCCCGGGAACGCAGTCGGCTGGGGGTCGAGATCGGGCGAGACGAGGGCGGCGCCCGGCTGCTCGTACGCCGTGAGTCGTCGGCGTCGCCGCTGCATGCCGTCTACCTGCTGCGTCGAAACGGGAGCCGGACGGGTGGCGTTCGGGTGCGGCGTCTCGCGCCGCCCGCGCCCGGCGCGCTGCTCGGGGCGGGATTCGGAACCGCGATCAGGACGCCCGCTCGGCTGGTCCGGCTCCTCGACCTGTGCGCGCACCTCGCTCGTCGGGTTCCGGTGTTCGCGCTGGAGGCACCTTCTCACGTACCGTCGGCGGTCCTGGGCGACGAGGTACGTCGGCACATGGAGCGCAGCGCGTCATGACCGGCATGAGCGCTCCCGCTCGCCGACGGCGGCTGTCGCTCACCGAGAAGCTGTGGCTCTCCGCGGAGATCCTCGTCGCGTACGTCCGGACGCGGCGAGCGCTGCGGCGGTGGCGCCTGCTCGTGGCGGTCGCGGAAGTGCGCGGGTCCTCGAGCCCGGTTCCCGAGGTCGATGACGACCCTTACGCGATGGGTTTGCGACTCAGCGCGGCCGTGAGGCGCGTCCTGGAAGCGCTTCCATGGGATCCGCGTTGCCTGACTACGTCGCTGGTGCTGAGCGCGATGCTCGCCCGGCGGGGTATCCCCTCGACGCTCGTGATCGGGGTACGCCCCGACCCGTTTGGCGCCCACGCCTGGGTCGAATACGACGGCCGGCCGTTGCTGCCGCCAGCGGGCGAGCCGTTCGCACGACTCCTCGAGATCTGATGGCTTCGAGGTCAGGCAAACCCGCTCGAGTCGGACGCGTCTTCGCCGGCGCTTACGGGGCGGGGGAGGGGGTGCGGCGGGCGGCGGCCATGCACCCCGCTGCGCGCGTCGTCGGCGCGTCGGCGGACGGCTTGCTGGTCGCCTGGACCGACCCGCCCACCCCCGCTCAGGCGCGGGCCGGCTCGGCGGCCTGCCTCTTGGACGGCGAGATCTACAACCTCGAGGAGGTCGCCCGGCTGGCGCAGATCGCTCTTCTCGCTGCGCCGGAGGCGACGCTGGCAGCCGCGTACGAGCGCATGGGCGACTCGTTCGTGGCACATCTACGCGGCGAGTTCGCGCTGATGCTCTGGGATGCGCGCTCGGACGTCGGGCTCCTCGTACGGGACCAGCTCGGCTCGGCGAGCCTGTATCTCCATGCGGGCGCTGGCCGACTCCTCTTCGCCTCGGAGCTTCCGCACCTGCTCGAGGCCCTGGCCCGGACACCCGCTCCCGACGCCGAGGCGCTCGTGCAGTGGGCGGCTCAGGGGACGGTGCCCCCCGACCGGACCCTCTACAAGGGGATCGCTCCTCTGGCGCCCGGCTCGCTGCTTCGGCTGCGCGGCGGCGGCTGGGAGAGCGCTCGCTACTGGACTCCGCGCTACCGGGAGCCCCTCGGGCTCGACCGCGACGCAGCGGCACGGCAGCTGCGGCGTGCGGTGACCGCGGCGGTGAGCCGCCGGCTTGAGGCGCGGCGAGCGGCTGGAGTCTTGATCAGCGGCGGTCTCGACTCGGGCACGGTGCTCGCCGTAGCGCGGTCGGCGACCGACGGCGGGGAGGCCACGCTTCGCACCTACTCGGCGGCCTTCCCGGCTCACCGGACCATGGACGAGAGTGACCTGATCGACCTCGAGGTCGAGCGTCACGGGGTTTCTGACACGCGCATTCCGGTCACCGGCGGGAGCCCGCTCCAGGCGTCCCTGCGCTACCTCGACCGGTGGCGAGTCCCTCTGCCGGTGCCGGGCCACTTCATCTGGGAGCCCCTGCTCGCGGCGGCGGCCCACGACGGCGCCGAGTGCATGCTGGACGGTGAGCTGGGCGACGAGCTGTTCGGCGCGGCTAGCTTTCTCATAGCCGACCGGCTGCGAGGTGGCGACATCCGCGACGCGGCAAAGCTTGCCGGGAGTCTCGCCGGTGTGGGCCGCGGCCGCCTGCGCTTCCAGGCCTCGATCCTCTATCAGAACGGGGTCGCGGCCTATCTGCCCCCATGGCTCGCCCGGCGGGGCGCGGCGCCGGCGTGGCTTGTCCGTACCGAGGCGCGCCGCCACGCCGCCCGGCGCGACCCCCTACCCTGGCGAGCGCTCGAGGGGCCGCGAGGCTGGGCGCAGCTGGCGGACACAGTCATGCGAGGCCCCGACCGCCTCGGGTTCGGCGACTACTTCCGTCGCCGGGGGCGCGCCGCGGGCGTCCCCGCGCACCATCCTTTCCTCGATCTCGACCTGATCGAGTTCGTCCTGCGCCTGCCACCCGAGTACGGCTTCGACCAGCACTTCAGTCGGCCCTTGCTGCGACGAGCAATGCGTGGGCTGGTTCCGGAGGAGGTCCGGATGCGGCGCGGCAAGAGCTACTTCGACCCGTTGCTGGTCGACTGTCTGGCCGTCGACGACCGCTCGGTCGCCCAGCGGCTCTTGGGCGCGAGGGACGCCGAGGTCCTCAGCTTCGCCGACCGCTCCGGCGTGCAGGCCCTGCTCGAAAGGGGCCCCGCCGGGCATGGCCAGGGACCCTCAGCTTGGGCGCGCGACGTTTGGCGCCTTGTGACCGTCGAATGCTGGTTGCGTTCGCAGGCCGATCCGGGGTTTGCCCGGGACCTGCTCGACGAGGTCTCGGGTCGGGGTGAGAGGGCGCCCACCAGCCGCCGCGTCGGACGATCATACGTTTATCAATCTTGACCATTCGCGCATCCGACCTAAGCTCTCCGTAACCCCCTACCCACGCATCGGAGGAGATCCAATGCAATATGTCGAGCCCGAAATAGTCGATTACGGTGACTTGACGGAGCTCACCGCGGGCAGCTCCGACGGCGCCCTTCTGGACGCCAGCTTCCCTGTCAGCACGCTTAAGCGCGACCTCACTTTCTCTACACCGTAATTGCCGGGTCCGTCTGAGCCCTCCCGCTGAAGGAACGCTCACCGCGGGCGCCGGGGTGGCGCTCCTGCTCGGCGGAGCCTGCGGAATCTTCCTATGGGAGCCGTGGCACGGTCCGGTCATCCTGTCCCTGTCGTCGCGCCACGGCATCGACGTGGGCGACCTCCTCGCGCTGCCGCTGCTCGCGCTCGCGATCGTCATCGCCCGTCACAGGTTCGTGAAGCAACCCGCCTCGGCGCGGCAGCCAGGGTGACAAGGAACGTCCAGGAGTGGCGTCGGCGGGCGCCGCGGCGAGCGCGGACTACTCGGGCGACCCGCCGTTGTCGGTCGTCCCCTCCTGCGAATCCGTGAAGCCATTCGTGCTCGGGGCCGTCTGCGAGGGAGCGGCCGTTCGTCCATCGGCGAGCGCGGGTCGCTGCATCGCCGCAGCGAGCGCCTTCTCGATCATCGGACCGAGCAAGGCCGACATCCCGACGACCACCGCCGCCGAGCCCATTCCGTCCAGCGCGTGAGCGGCCTCCGCCCGTACGTCGGGATCTGGGTCGTGGGCGGCACTGACCAGAGGCTCCACCGCCGCGGGATCGCGAAACGCGCCCAGGGCGGCGGTGGCCTGAATTCGGACATCCGAGCTTGGGCTCTCGAGGGCTGCGACCAGCGCCGGCATCGCGGCCGGGTCCCGGATTCGCCCCAGAACCGCGGCCGCGCGCTCGGGAGAGGGGCCGCTCGCCAGCTCGTCGACCACGCCGGCCGTGCTGGTCGGGGCCAGGCGGGCCAGGGCGTCTTCCGCGCGGTCCGCCACCTCTGTCCGCTGGTCCGCCAGGGCGCTAAGCAGCTCCCCGAGAATGACGTCCTCGGCCGGGTAGGGCGCGTCGTCCGCCTCGAGCATCGCGAGGAGCAGTGCGACGTCGGCGTCGGAGAGCGGCCCGTTGCCGGGGGCCCGAACGAGACTCTTTGCGGCGGCTCGCGCCGAGCGGACGGAGCGACGCTCCAGCAGAGCGCGGGAGGCCAACTTGCGCGACCGCCCGGCGGCGGGGAGCCGGCCTAGGGCGGCCGCGAGCACCTCGACCTGGTCGCGCGCGCGCAGGACGCGCACGGCCGCGCACCGGACCGTGTCAAAGGGGTCGCGCAGCGCCGCGGCGACGGCGGCGTCGCCGGCGTCGGCGCCGAGCTCGCCGAGTGCGAGGATCGCCTGCTCTCGAACCTCCACGCCTTGGTCGGTCGCACGACCGTCGCTGTCGCGCCCCAGATCCCTGAACCGCGCGGCCGCCATGAGACCCTCGACGTCCCCGTCCGCGAGCAGGGTGGCCACTTCGTGCCGCCGACTTCGGAGCAGCTTCATGAGAGCTCAGCGCTGCCTGAACGTCGCCACGTAGGTCGACGAGTTGTTCGCGATGACGTCGTGGGTCTGCGCCCCGCCGTCAGACCAGGACTTGAAAAGCCACGACTTCTTCGCCTTCGTCTGCGGCGATGGTGCCGAGATCGAGTTGCGCGAACCCTGTATGACCGTCTTCGAGAAGGGTGACGACGATTGCGATCCGTTCAGCGCGAGGGCGAAGCCGGCCGGGCTCGAATCGAGCGTCAGCGACACGGTCTTCGGGTCGAGCTGGACCGACTTGGTGTCGGTGAGCCTGCCGGAGTCCGTTGCGGTAAGCCGCAGCTCCAGGTAGGACGGGTACTCATGGTCCGGTGTGGTGAACGAGCCCCCGGCCACCCCTTCGAACGTCTGCAAGATATGCGTGTGGCAGTTGGAGGGGCAGTGGTGGAGGATCAGGCTCCAGGAGAGCGCCGACGCCGGCAGCGGGCCGTCCTGGGCGTCGGTCGCGCCGCCCGCGAACTGGATAACGTCGCCGACCTTCCAGGTGGTCCCGGCGGCGGGCGAGGTGATCGTGGCGGTGGGTGCCGTGTTGCCCACATTGATGGTCACGGCCGCCGTGCCTGAGGCGCCTTGCTTATCTGTGACACGCAGGCTGGCGACGTAGCTCCCGGCGCTCGTGTATGTGTAGGTCGGAGCCACGGCCGTCGAGTCGTCGTACTCCCCGTCGCCGTCGAGATCCCAGGCATAGCTCAACGTGTCGTCCGGGTCCGGATCACTCGATCCAGAGCCGTCGAACTGCACGGTCAGCGGCGCGGAGCCCGTTGTGGGCGACGCGGTGGCCACCGCGTTGGGGGCCTGATTTGCCGGGGTGAATACGACGCGCCGGATCGTCCCGCCGTCGAAGTCAGGGTAGAAGAGATCCCCGCCCGGACCGATCTGCAGTTGCACCGGGTTGGCGGCTCCCGCGGCGAAGGTGCGAATGTTGGCCGGGTCGGGAACACCGTTTCCGCCGGGCAGCATCGCCCAGATGCAGTCTCGGGAGTAGTCCGCGAAGAACAGCGCCCCCCTGTACTCCGTCGGGTAGTTGCTGTTCGCTGCCCCGAATGCGATCCCCGCCGCCGACGAGCTGCCGGTTGGACAACTCTCCCCAGGGACGACGAGGGAGCCGTGGTTCCAGGCAAACAGCGGAGCCTGGACCGCTCCAGTGCCCGCGGCGTAGAGGTTCTCGCAGATGGACAGGTTCGCGGAGTCGTAGCCGCTCTGGCGACCAACGCCTTCGTAGCACGGCCAACCAAGGTTTGTCACGGCGGCGGTCGGGGTCTGGAGCCGCTCGATCTCCTCCCACGTGTTCCAGCCCACGTCGCCGATCCAAACTTCGCCGGTGCCGGGACGAACCGCAAACCGGAACGGATTCCGCATCCCGTACGCGACGATGCGGCGGGCGTTGGCATCGCTGCTGAGGGCGTTCGGGTTGTCGGAAAGCCCCGCTCCCGTGGCCGGGTCGACGCGCAGGAGAGCGCCGTCCAGCCCGGTCGGGTCGTTCGCCGTGCGCAGGTCCTGGCTGCGCAGCGCTCCGCCTTCGGCCGTCGGCGGGGTCAGCACCGCGCCGGCGCCGTCCGGTGGGTCGCCGCACGGGTTGAGCGGACTGCCGTCCTGCCCGTAGTCGACGAAGTTGAAGCTGGCTCCATCACCCCCACTGACGTAGAGCGCCCCGTCCGGGCCGAAATCGAGCGCCCCGATCGAGTGGCTCGGGTACTGCTGGCACCAGTCCTCGATCAGCACCTGCTCTTGGCCGGTCATCGCGTTCCCGGACCCGGTCAGACGAGAGAGGCGTCCGCTTACCGCACAGCCGTCGGCGGTCGCTCCCGGCGGGTTGGGGCAACCGTCTGATGTGGCGCCCGCCGTGCCCCAGCGCGGCGCCGTGCCCCCGATCGCGGCGTCGTAGGTGTACAGCACGTACACGTATGGGCTGTTTGGGAAGTTGGGATCGAGCGCCAGCCCCAGCAGCCCCCGGTCCCAGTAATTGTGGACCTCTGTGCGCAGATCCGCGAACACGTCGGGCTGGGAGTCGGTGAGCGAGTCGAAGACCTTGATCAGGCCACTCTTCTCCGCCACGAAGACCCGCCCGTCAGGTGAGAAGCGGATCGCGGTCGGGTTGGTCAGGCCGGAGAACACGGTCTGCTCCGAGAAACCGAGCGGGTAGGTCGCCGCCGGCGCGGCGGCGGGCGAGGCGAGGACCGGGACGGCCACAGCCAGCACCACGAGAGCGAGCCGACGGAGCTCACCTGGTAGCGACTTCACCTCGAAATAACGCTCCGCTGCCGCTCCGACTTTCGGCCCCGGGGAAGGTGGTTGCGTCATCTACGCCTGCGAAGCGCTTACAGCGCGGGGGCAGGCGGAAGAACCCCCTTCGGCGCGCCGTTCTTAAGGCGATGGCGTGCCGCGACACCAGACCGGCGCAGACAGGCGGAAGCGCGGACGCATGACGTCTCCGCCCGAAGAGAGCCCGCTCTGTCGGGGCTCGCATGCGTCAATGGTCAGGCTCGGAGTGGGGGTTCCGATCGGTGTCGTGACAAGCTACGCCCTGCGGATCGGCAGCGCGCAGCTCGGCGCTATTGCCGTCGGAGCGCAGGCCGCCCGCCGCAGGCGGCGGGCGGGCCCGGCGGCCACGGCAGCTTTCGACCCGCCGCGGACAGCGCGGCTGGAGACGGTGTGGACCGGAATTCTGGCCGACGCAGCACGGGGCCAAGCGGTGGCGTAGGGGAGTCCGCGTGGCGTGCGAGCATGGTGGTTATCGAGACATCGTCACGCGGTATGACCGCGTGCTGGGCTTGCTGACCTACTACTGGCGGTGCGAGTCGTGCGGCCTAGTCCTGCAGGAGGCGAGCCGATTGCGCTACCGGCCTCGGTTTGCACCGCTGCCGCAGGCGCGCTACTTCCCACGCCGCCCGCGCATACTGGCTCAACGCGCTATAGCCGATGCCGGCGAGCGACGGCGTCGCATGGGCACCATCTCCGCGTAGCGGCCCTGCTGGCCTGCACGCACGTCGGACTCCCAGTAGGACTTGACATACGGACCGCGCCGCCGGCGCCGCCGTAAGCCTGGCGTAACTCCCGGTCCTACGGTCGCGCCGCCATGGGAGCGATCGGCCCAGACACCGCCAGGGCGCCGCGCCGCCCGGTCCGCGCGAAGGGACGGATGACGGTTGCCCTGTGCGGGCTGATCGTCGGAGTCGTCGCGACTCCGCCGACCACGGTCGTGGCAGACCCGCCCGCTCTGGCGCGCATACACGAGTGCGGCCTGCGCACCCCGAGCAGCGCGCGCGATCCCGAGGGTTTCGACGCGCTCTGGCAGGCCGCCGGCGCTGGCTGGAGCGGTGGCGACGCGACGTTCTCAGAGCGCCTGCCAGACGGGCGCGTGATCTGGCTCTTCGGCGATTCGTTCATCGGTGGCCTGCGCGCCGACGGCGAACGGGATCCCGCGATTCCGATGGTCCGCAACAGCCTCGTCGTCCAGGACGGCGACTGCCTGACGACGGTGCTCGGTGGCACGCGCGAGCGACCCGACGCCTACTTCACGGCCCCCGACGGCGAGGGCGAGGAGTGGTACTGGCCGAATCAGCCGATCGCGCGGGCGCGGGACGTGGTCGTCTTCCTGACCCGAATGGTGAGGACCGGGCCCGGCGACTGGCACTTTGCGGTCACGGGCACCGCGATGGCGACGCTCAGCCTCCCGCGCCTCGACGTGGTCGACCTTCGGCCGGTCGGCACGCCGCCCGGCATCTACATGGGCTCCGCACTGCTTCAGTCCGATGGCTTCACCTATGTCTTCGGCGTCGACGGCCGCACCCAGCAAAACGAGGTCCATATCGCACGCGTCCGCGGGGATCTGACCGCAGGCGCCTGGCAGTACTGGGCTGGATCGTCCTGGTCGTCGCGACCTGAGGCCTCGAAGCCGGTTCTGCACGGCGTCGCGAGCCAGTTCAGCGTGGTGCGTGCAAGGAATGGCGAGCTAGTCCTCCTCTCCCAGGACGGCCTGCAGCCGCGGGTCGTGTCCTTCCGAGCGCCGGCTCCCTGGGGCCCTTGGCGAGCGGGACCCGATGTCGCGAGGATCCCGTCGATCCCCGGCGGCTGGACCTACAACGCCACGGCACACCCCGAGTACGCCGATCACGACCAACTCCTTCTCTCCTACAACGTGAGCCCCCTGGACCCCGGCGACGTACACCGGCTCCCATCGCTCTATCGGCCCCGCTTCCTGAGCATCCCGTTGGCCCTCGACGTCCGGGGCTACGCGGGCGAGGCTCTCCCGACCGGCCGACGGCCTTGCCTCAAGCGCGGATCACGCCGAGCACCTCGTCGCGCTGCTCGGCCATGTGCTCCTCGGAGATCACGGACTCGAGGTTGAGGCGCAGCAGCGGCTCGGTGTTCGAGGGCCTGACGTTGAAGTGCCAGTCGTCGAAGTCCACGGACACGCCGTCGAGCCAGCCGACCCGACCGTCTGAGTAGCGTTCGGCCAGCTCCCGCATCTTGGCGTCCTGGTCATCGACGTCGGAGTTGATCTCGCCGGAGATGAAATAGCGGGAGCGGAGCGGCTCGAGCAGCTCGCTCATCCGCTTCCCCTCGACCGACAGCAGCTCCAGGATGAGCAGCGCCGGGATCGTCCCCGAGTCGGCGCAGTAGAAGTCGCGGAAGTAGTAGTGACCCGACACCTCGCCGCCGAAGGCCGCGCCGGTGTCGCGCATTCGGGTCTTGAAGAAGGCGTGACCGACGCGGTTTACCTCGGCGCAGCCGCCGGCCCGCTCGACCACGTCCCGGACCGCGCGCGAGGCGCGCACGTCGTACAGGATCGTGGCGCCCGACTCCTTGCGGAGGATGGACTCGGCGAGCAACGCACTGAGGAAGTCGCCCGCCACGAACTCGCCGGTGTCGTCGATGAAGAAGCAGCGGTCGGCGTCCCCGTCCCACGCGATGCCGAGGTCGGCGCCGGTCTGGCGGACCTTGTCGACGACGAAGCCGCGGTTCTCGGGGAGGAGCGGGTTCGGCTCGTGGTCGGGGAACTCCCCGTCGGGCTCCCAGTAGGTCTTCACCTGCTCGATCGGGAACGAGTCGAGCACGGGGCCGAGCATCGGGCCCGCCATCCCGTTGCCGCCGTCCACGACCACCCGCATCGGCGCGATCCGGTCGGCGTCGACGTAGCCGAGGGCGGCCCGGCGGAACTCTTCGCCGACCTCCTCGCGCGCAATCTCTCCCGGGCGCTCGGCGGGCGGGCCGTCGGCGCCGGCCTCGACGATCTGGCGCAGCTCGCCGATCCCGGAGTCGCCGGACAGCGCTATCGCGCCCCGCTTCACGAGCTTCGCGCCGGTGTACGACTTCGGGTTGTGCGAGGCCGTGCAGGCGAGGCCGCCGTCGAGGCTCCGCGAGCCGACGGTCCAGTAGACCATCTCCGTGCCGGCCATCCCGATGTCGAGCACGTCGGCGCCCTCGTCGGCGATGCCTCTTGCGTAGCGCTCCGACATGGCGGGCGCCGAGAGCCGCATGTCGCGTCCGATCGCCACGCGCAGCTCGGTCACCGGGATGTCCTGAAGCTCGGACAGCACGCGTGGGAAGGCGCGACCGATGCGGTAGGCGAGCTCCTCGTCCATCTGGTCGGGGTACGTGCCGCGCACGTCGTACGCCTTGAAGATCGAGGTGTCCACGGTCAGAACCAGCCGCGGCGGCGGAAGTAGGCGAGCATGCCCGCGAGGAGCAAGATCATGGACGCGATCACGATCCAGAAGACAGTCGTCGCTGACGTGGCGGGGTCTCCGCCGCCGGGAAGCCCGATGTTCATGCCCCAGATGCTCGCGATCAGCGTGGCTGGCAGGAACACGATGCTGAAGACGGTCAGGATGCGAAGGACGTCGTTGAACCGATGGGCGATCACCGACTCGTTGGTGTCCTCGAGCGCCTCGACGACCTCCTTGAAGTTCTCGAGCATGTCCCAGATTCGCTCCGAGGCGTCGACGATGTCGTCGAAGTAGACCTCGAGGTCCTCCGCCAGGTAGCGCTGCTTGGTGCGCTCCAGGTCCCGCAGGACCGCGCGCTGCGGGCGGATGACCTTGCGGAAGTTGATGATCTCCTGCTTAGAGTTGGAGATGTCCCGGACGACCTCCTCGGAGCGCCCCTCGAAGATGTCCTCCTCGAGGCGCTCGAGCTTGTTCCCGATCTTGCGCAGCATCGGGAAGCAGTAGTCGAACGAGTCGTCGACGATCTTGTAGAGCAGGGAGCCGCTCCCCTTGGAGAGCAGCGCCTCACGCACCTCCTCGGACGAGCGGCAGCGCTCGAACAGGTACTCGACCGGCGGGATCGGCGTGTTGGGGAGCGTGATGATGTAGTCGGGCCCGATGAAGATGTCGAGCTCGGCCGCGTTCAGGCGCCCGACGGTCTTGTCGAAGACCGGGAAGTAGAGCACGATGAAGAGGTACTCCTCGTACTCGTCGATCTTCGGGCGCTGGTTGCGCGAGAGGACGTCCTCGTAGTCGAGCGGATGGAACTCGAAGTGCTCCTCGAGCCAGGCGCGGTCGACGGGCGCGGGCCGCTCGATGTTGATCCAGCGGAGCCCGTCCCACTCGACTATCTCGACGTTCGGCTCAGTCGCTGGAGCGACGGCGTGCGCGGCATCGACCCGCGCGCGGGCGGAGCGCCTGAGACGTGGCTTCGGCAGACTCGGCATAGCGTCTGAGCGGGTCGTCCAGCACGTTCACATGTTTCATTCTACTTCCAGCGGCTGGTATCCTCCGCCGCTCACATAGCCGTTGCATCGAGAGGGGTGGAGGGATATGGCCCTTTGAAGCCCCGGCAACCGCCGCCGGTACGACGCATTTCGTGCCTACTACCGGTGGAAAGGTGCCAAGTCCATCGGACCCAGGGTCCGGCAGATGTGACAAGGGGCGCTTGCGAAGGCCTCCGTCACAGCAGCGGCGGAGGTTTTTCATAGGCGAAAGGAACACCGATGCCAGT
>Ga0126312_10000052_pt1 | contig 43830 bp, 41 predicted proteins | sample Plot104A_FD_92537 | JGI IMG/M metagenome (GOLD analysis project Ga0126312, IMG submission 92537) | Serpentine soil microbial communities from UC McLaughlin Reserve, CA, USA - Plot104A | ecosystem: Environmental > Terrestrial > Soil > Grasslands | place: USA: UC McLaughlin Reserve, Lake County... | reverse complement strand
GGTGACGCTCGCGCCGCTCCCACTGCGACAGCGGGCCCTCGTCCCAGTCGAGCTCGAGCCAGCGCAGCGCGTCGAGGATCAGCTCGACGTTCTCCGGCGTCGAGCGCTCGCGGTCGGTGTCCTCGATCCTGAGCACGAACTGGCCGCCCGACCCGCGCGCGAGGAGCCAGTTGTACAGTGCCGTCCTCGCGCCGCCGATGTGCAGCACGCCTGTTGGAGAAGGCGCGAACCGTACCCTCATCGGCAGCGATGCTAGTTGGAGCCCACGTATCGACGGCAGGCGGCCTCGTGCAGGCGCACGAGCGCGCAGTCGAGCGGGGCTGCGAGGCGATGCAGGTGTTCAACCAGTCGCCGCGCATGTGGCGGCCGACGCGCTGGAAGCCCGACGACGTGGCCGAGTTCCTCGAGCTCCGCAGGAACGGCCCCATCGAGTCGGTGGTGATCCATGCCGTCTACCTGATCAACCCGGCCACCAAGGAGCGCGAGATGCGGAAGAAGTCGGCCAACTCGCTGATCCACGCGCTGCGGATGGGCGACGAGATCCGCGCGGACGGCGTCGTCCTCCACCCCGGCTCCACGGTTGGGGAGCCGCCCGACGAGGCGCTGCCGCGCATCGGCGAGATGCTGAAGCACGTGCTCGGGGAGTCTGAGCGCTGCCGCCTGCTGCTCGAGAACACAGCCGGCGCCGGCAACACCCTCGGCAGGACGTTCGAGGAGCTCAGCGAGGTGGTCGACCTCGCGGGCGGCGACAAGCGGATCGGCATCTGCCTCGACTCCTGCCACATGTACGCCTCCGGCTTCGACATCACGACGGCCGACAAGCTCGGGGAGGTCGTGGACGAGTACGCGAAGGTCGTTGGGATCCGCCGACTGAAGTGCCTGCACGTGAACGACTCGATGACCCCGCTCGGCTCGAACCGCGACCGCCACGCCATTCCCGGCGACGGTGAGCTCGGACCGCGCGGCTGCGCCGCCTTCCTGTCGGAGCCGCGCTTCGAGAAGCTGCCCGCCTTCTTCGAGGGCCCCGGCACGAGCGGCCACGCCCCGGACAAGGTGGACGTGGAGAGGATGAAGGAGCTGCGCAGAAACGGCCTCCGGACGCGCAAGCGGCGCCGCTGACGAGCGCTGTGCCTCAGCGGATCAGCCGCCGCGGGATCTCCACCACGCGGTCGATGATGGCCCCCTGTAGGAAGTCCGGAAGATGCGCGGATGGCGGGGTCGAGCCGGTTATCCGGATGATCGGCATCTTGGCCGGCGTGAGGTCGCCGTTGCGATCGAAGTGGAAGCTGCCGAGGATGCCGTTCTTGACGCGGCTCGCCTTGAGCTTCGCGAGCACCGACTCGCGCATCCCGTCGGAGCGAGCGATCGCGCGGAGGACGAGCTCCGCCGCCTGCGCGGACTCGAGGATTGGCCCGCCTGAGCCGGCCTCGCCGAAGTCGTCCAGGAAGCGCTCGGCTGCGGGTGTCAGCTCGAGCTCGGCGCGGGTCACGTCGGTGGTCGCCGCGTAGATGCCGCGCACCGCCGGCCCGACGAACTTGAGCAGGTCCGGGACCCCCGCGGCGAAATAGTGGCCGGCCATGATCGGGAAGCGCGCGCCGAGGCGGGCGCGCAGCGCCTGCACGACCGCTCCGTCCCCAAGGGTCGGGGTTCCGCCAAAGACGACTCCCCGCGCGCCGGAGCGCGCGATCCTCGCCGCGATCCTGTCGTAGCCCTTCGCTTCCCGGTCGAACACGGCCGTGCCGGCGATTCGTATCCCGAGCTTCCGGGCGGCGTAGCGGAACGGATCGGTGAGCAGAAACTTCCAGAACACCGAGCCGTCGGAGACCACGTAAACGGACCGCAGGCCAAGCTGCTTCGCGAGCACGGCGTGGGCCGTGCCCTGCAGGTCGTCGAGCGGCGGCAGGCGCAGGAAGTTGCGCGTACCGGTCGGGTAGTAGACGCCCGGCTCGGCCTTGTAGCCCCACGGCGGTGGTTCGGCCCGGGCGGTGAGGCCCGGACCGGTGTTCGAGGGGCTGATCATGGCCAGCGGCCCGTCCGGCGCACCGTTGAGGATCGGGAGCCCGACCCCGGAGCAGTCCGAGTTGTACGTCCCGATCACCGCCACGAGCTCGCGCGCGCGTGCATAGGCGTTCGCGTTGGAGGCACAGATGCGCTGGTCGAAGTCGCCGGTCTGGGCGTTCGAGTCGTCGCACGAGCGGAAGCCGACCGAGAAGCGGCCGGCCCTGAAGTCGTGGCGCTTGAGCACGTTCTCGATCGCGTCGGCCATTGCCCTGGGAGCCGGGCCGATTTCGCCCTGGAGCGGCAAATCCGACGCGATCAGCAGATCCGGTTTGCCCGGGCCGGACAGCACCTCCCCGCATGTCTGTGGCAGCCCGTCCGCCGACGTCGCGGCCGCGGAGCTGACCCAGGCAGAGCCTTCGCCGGCGGCGAGCGACTGGACGGCCCTGACGCCCGTCGACTCGACGTCGCCCGTCTTGACGTCGATGCGCGACACCGTGCCGTCGATGTAGTTCGCCGTCCAAATCGCCCCGGCGCCGAAGGCGAGTAACCTCGCCCCGACGCCGACCTCGAACGTCCGGAGGACCGGAGGGCGTCCCGGTTCGATCCGCCACACGACCCCGTCCCCCGCCGCGGTCGCCCACACGTGGCCCGCCCCGACGGCGATCCCCGAGAGGTTCTGCGCCCCGACCGGGATCTTCTGTTCTACCCGGTTCGTGCTCGGGTCGATGCGTGTGACCGCGCGGGTGTCGTCGGCGCTGATGAACCACACGCCCTCCCTACCGGCCGCGATAGTGGCGGCGTCTACGACGATCCTCGCCACCCGCCTGCCGCTCTCGGGGTCGATCCTGGAGACCGTCCGGTCGTCGTTGATCGCCCAGACGGCACCGGCACCGACGGCGACCCGAGAAAAGTTCCAGTTTTGGAACGGGAGGTCGCCGTTATCGACCGTGTACGGAAGCTTGACGGTCCTGGTAGCCGTGCCCGAATCCGGGTCGATTCGAGCGAGCGTGCCGCCGCCCTTAACCCAGACGGCGCCCGCGCCCACGGCGATGTCGGTCGGAGCGTGGCGGAGCCTGAAGCGCTTCGCCACCTTTTTCGTCTCCGGATCGATGCGCGACAAAGTGCTGTCCTCGAGCCCGAGCGCCCAGACGGCGCCCTCCCCCACGGCGAGGCTGCCCGGCGGCGTCTCGGTCTGGGTGAACGACGCGAGCTGCGTGCCGCCCCCATCGATCGCTGCCACGCCGTTCCTTTGCGGCGCCGGCTCCTCGTCCTCTCCGCCGCCCAGCGCCGTGATGGCGGCGGCTGTCGCGACCAGGAGGAGGAGCCCGCCCGCGACGAGCAGTACGCCGGGGCGCCGGGCCCGCCTGCGCGCCGCACGAGCCGCGGTGCGGGGCGCCGCCACCCCGAGCGCCTCGGCCGCCGCCTCGATCAGCGCCGCGCAGGTCGGATAGCGCCCGTCCTTCTCCTTTGCGAGCCCTCTTCGCAGCACGCCGTTCAGCTCCGGCCTGCCGCGCAACGGCCGCGGCTCGTCCTGCATGTGCGCCCAGAGGGTCTCCGCTTCGGTTTCGCGCCGGAACGGCGGCTTGCCGGCCAGGCACTCGTACAGCACGCAGGCGAGCGCGTAGCAGTCCGTGCTCGCGTCAACCCGCTCGCCTCGGATCTGCTCAGGCGCGAGGTAGTCGAGCGTGCCCACCAGGCTGCCGGTCTCGGTGGACTCGCCGCCGGTCTGCTTGGTGATGCCGAAGTCGGTCAGGTAGACGTGCCCGGTCTGGTCAAGCAGCACGTTCCCGGGCTTCACGTCGCGATGCACGAGTCCGCGTGCATGGGCGGCGTCGAGCGCGCCCGCGACCTGGGCCAGCACCTGGATCGTCTGCTCGGGCCCCAGCTTTCCGTCGCGTTCGAGCGGGGCCTTCAGGTCGGTGCCCTCCACGTACCGCATGGCGAGGTAGAGCCGGCCCTCGTGCTCGCCCGCCTCGTAGATGGGGATCACGTTCGGGTGGTCGAGCGAGGCTGCGAGCTTCGGCTCGCGCAGAAACCGGGCCCGAAACTGTGCGTCCTGCGCCAGTTCGGGCGCGAGCAGCTTCAGCGCGACCGGCCGCTCGAGCGACAGGTCCCGCGCCCGGTAGACGACGCCCATCCCGCCGCGTCCGAGGAGTGACTCGATGCGGTAGTTCGCGAAGCTGGTGCCGGGGCTGAACGCTTTCTGCATCGGGCGCTCTTCTGCGTCTGACCGTACCATCGCTTCGCTCCCGTGGAGAAAGGCCGTCGGCGCTCAGTGCGCAGGCATCTCGAACCCGCGACGGCGCCGGCGAGCTGGGAGCAGCGCCAGGCTGGCCGCGATGCTCGTCATCGCCAGGATCCCCGCGGCACCGATGCCGGCGTCGCCCCAGTCGAAGCCGCCACTGGGGACCTCGCGGATCTCGACGATCGGCGTCTGCACGGGCGGGCTCTCCCGCCCGGCGTCACGGGCGTCCGGCGAGCGCAGGTCCTGATAGCTCTGCTCCGCGGAAGTGGCGGTCGAGGACGCCACGGGCGGGATCGGCTTGGCGTCGGCGTATGCGGGCACCACGCAGGCGGCCAGAAGCGCCGCGGTGGTGAGGATGTGACGGCGTCGAATCATGTCTCCTCCTTCGTGGGGGCCGCCCTGTGCGACCGGGTCGAGAAGCAGCTTCCGTCCGCCCGGTTTCAGCACGGGTTCAGGTCGGTAAAAGCCGGCAAAAAGCCGGGGCGGCGCCGGTGGCGCCGCCCCTCGCTCGGTCAGATGTCTGTGCGCTGGCCTGGGTGTGCTCAGTGAGCCGGCACCTGGACGGCCCGCCGGCGCCTGCGGCCACCGGCCATCAGGGCCAGGCCGGCCGCGATGCTGAACAGCGCGAGCATTCCGGCCGCGCCGATCCCGGCGTCGCCCCAATCGAACCCGCTGCCCGGCACCTCGCGGATCTCCACGACCGGCGTCGAGACCTCGACCGGAGGCCGCCCGGCGTCACGCGCGTCGGGGGAGCGCAGGTCCTGGGCCACGCTGGTGTCGGCCGTCCGCGCGACGTCACGCGCGTCGGGAGAGCGCAGGTCGGAGTACTGGCGCGTATCCAACCCGTTGGCCGCGTCACGCGCGTCCGGCGAGCGCAGGTCCTGGTAGCTCTGCGCCTCTGCCGCCGCAGCTGCGTCGCGCGTGTCGGGGGACCGCAGGTCCTGGCCCTGCGCGGCCGCCGTGGCCGGCACGGCGCAGGCCGCCACGAGGGCGGCGGTGGTGATGAGCTGAGTGCGTCGCATGTCTGCCTCCTTCTCGTGGCCGCCCTGTGCGGCCGGTTCGAGACACACGGTCGCCGCAGCTGGTTGCAGCCCGGCCAGACGCTCGGTAAACGCGGGTAAACGCCTACCGGCGCGCGAACAGGTCGGCCGGCGGGGTGATCGCCGTTTGGAACTGGAGCCGTCCGTTCTCGACCCTGTAGACGCCCATGGTCGTGCGCGTCGTGTCGCCGTAGCGGTCGATTCTGAAGTTGCCCACGTAGCCGTCGTCCACCGGTGTCCGGAACAGGTGGTCGAGCACCTGGCCGCGACTGCCGTCCGAGGCCGCGATCGCGTCCAGCATCATGCGCGCCGCCTGCGCCGCGTGCACCGAGAAGCAGCACGGGCGTGAGCCGAAGCGCTTGTCGAACCGGTCGGCGAATTCGCGGCCCGGGTCCGGAAGCTCACGGTTCGGCACCACGCCGATCAGGGGCGCGAAGCCCTCGGCGGCGGCCCCGGCGCCCTCGACGAGCGCGTCGAGATTGTTGAAGGCATCGGGTCCCAGGAGCTGCGCACCCGGTCCGAGTGCCGCGCGGAGGTCCTTGATCAGCTGCCCTCCGTTGTTGGAGACGTAGCCGCCGAGAAAGACGGCTTGGGCACCCGACCCGCGGACTCGATCGGCCAGCTCCCGGTAGTCGTGCGCCTTCGGATTCCACTTCTCCCTTCCGGCCACGCGCAGACCGATTCGCCGCGCCGCCTCCGCAAACGCCTCAGCCACACCGAACCCGTAGGGCACGCCGTCGTCCAGCGCGTAGACCCGGCGAGCGCCCTGGTCCTTGGCGAACATGGCGGCGGCCGCGCCTGAGACGTCGTCCGGTGGGACAAGCCGGATGAAGCTGCGCGTCCCTGTCGGGTAGAAGCGGGCGGGCTCGCCGCGCGACACGCCGGGCCCAGCGCGGGTCAGCCCCAGGTAGGTGGCCGAGGCGGACACCTGCGGAACGGGGCCACCTGCCGCCGCGTTCAGGATCGGGAGGCCCTCCGCGACGCAGCCCGAGAAGTGCTCCCCGAGGACGACGACGACGCTGCGGTTGCGGGCAAACGCGCGTGCCGTGCGACGACAGAGCTTCGGGTCGGGAGCGTCACCGGCACGCGTCGTCTCGCCGCAGATCTGGAGGCCGACGTTGTAGTCGCCGGCATGCCAGTCGCGGTCCCCGAGCACCATCCGGAGCGCCTGTGAGACCTGTATCCCGTGGTCGGCGAACTGGCCCGCGAGTATGGTCGATACGCCTATCAGAAGCTCGGGGCGGCCCTTCCCGTGGTAGGTGATCGGGGAGCATCCGGTGGTCTGCACCGCGCGGGCGGACGGCAGATCGCGATCGCTGGCTTCGTTGCCTCCGCATGCGCCGATCGTCGCGGCGGCGGCCAAAATAACCAGGGCGGCGAGCGGCGAGCGGTTCATCCAGCACCGCCCGGGAGCTTCTGGTCGAACGCGGTCGTGGTGACCCAGACCGTGTCGGCGTCGGCCGCCACGCGCTCGAGCGATTCACCGATGCGCACCGACTTCGCGCGCGTCGCTCCCACGTCGACGCGCGACAGCGATCCGTCGCCGTTCGAGATCCACGCCGTACGGCCGTTCGCGGCGATGTCGCTCGGCACGCGGTCGATCGGGAGCCGAGCCGTCGCGGCGACCTCCAGTGTCTGGGGATCCAGGCGCGTCACCGTGCCGCCGTTCCCGTCCAGCACCCACACGCCGGAGCCCGTGACGGCGATCGCGATCGGGAACTGCCCCGCCGGAGCGCCTGCCTCGCCGAGCGCGACGCGGGCGCCCAGCCTCCCCGCATCGGGGTCAATCCGGAAGACGGTCGCGGCGCGCGACCCGACCGCCCAGATCCCACTCCCGCCGGCGGCTACGGCGTCGATCCGTACCGGAGCCGCGATCAGGGTGACCGTCCCCCTGCGCGGGTCGATTCGCATCACCTGCCGGGTCCCGTTCGCGAGCCAGACCATGTCCGCGCCGACCGCGAGCGAGGCTCTCGAGCCGCGCAGGCGCCCGACGGGACGCACCGCGTGCGGCGAGGGCCGGAACCGGAACCGCTGTGTCACGTGCTCATAGCCCGTCTGGATGCGGGACACCACGCCGCGGCGCCCGTCCGCAACCCAGACCGAGCCTGCGCCCGCCGCGACCGCGTCTGCCCTTCCTGCGAGCGGCACCGATCGCGTGATCGACCGCGTACGCGCGCTGACGCCGGTGACCGATGTGGAGTCGACCGTGGACACCCACGCCGTTCCGTTCGAAATCGCCACGTCCGTCGGTCGGCCGGGCAGCGGCACGGCCAGCTCGACGCGCGCGTCGCGCGCGCCGAGGGCCGCCACGGAATTGGTCGCGACGTCCAGGGCCGGCGTCCGCAGCGATTGCTCGTCGCCTCCGCTTCTGACCAGGGCCACAGCCGAGACGGCGGCAAGGAGCACCCCTCCCGCCAGGATCAGGAGCGCCGCCCGCGACAGCCGGCCGGCGGCCGCCGGCCCCGCGACGCCGAGGGCGGCGGCAGCGGAGCGCATCATCTCCTCGCAACCGGGATAGCGGTCGTCGCGCTCCTTTGCCAGCGCCCTGTCGATCACCGCGTCGAGCGCGGGATAGGCCCGCAGGGGCGGCGGGGGCTCGCGCAGGTGTGCCCAGAGGGCCTCGGCCTCGCTCTCGCGCCGGAAGGGCGGGGCCCCGCTCAGGCACTCGTAGAGAACGCATCCGAGCGCGAAGCAATCGGTGCGGCCGTCCACGTCCTCGCCCCGGATCTGCTCGGGCGCCAGGTAGTCGAGCGTGCCGGCCATCCGGCCCCCCGCGCCGGCCGCCCCGCCACCCCGCTCGCTGATTCCGAAGTCGCCGAGGTACGCGTGCCCGTCGTCGTCGACCAGGATGTTCGCGGGCTTCACGTCCCGGTGGACCAGCCCACGGCGGTGAGTCGCGTCGAGCGCCTCCGCGACCTGGCTGAGCACACTCAAGGTCACCTCTGGGGATAGCCGCCCGCCGCGCTGCAGCATCTGCCGCAGGTCGCTGCCCTCGACCCACCGCATGGCGAGATAGAGCTGCCCCTCTCGCTCACCGGCCTCGTAGATCGGCACCACGCCCGGGTGGTCGAGCGACGCCGCAAGGCGCGGCTCTCTGAGGAACCGCTCCCTGAATGCCGGATCCTTCGCGAACTCGGGCGCGATCAGCTTCAGCGCCACCGGCCGCGAGAGCGATAGGTCCGTGGCGCGGTAGACCACGCCCATCCCACCGCGGCCCACGACGGCCTCGATCCGGTACCCCCCGAACAGGACGCCCGGGCCGATCGCGACGGTCATGCCGCGGTCTCCGCGATGGACCAGCTGAAGCGGGTACGGGTCTCTGCCGGTGCGAGGCCGCCGGGGCGTGCGCCGCGGCGCACGAAGGCGGTCGGCACCGGAGGCCGATCCGCGAGCTCGCTGCGCGCGCGCCCGAGCCCCTCCTCCCGCCAGCGCTCCGACAGGCCGACGATCAGCGCGCGTGCACCGTGTGCCACCTCCGCCACGCCCCCGCGGCCGGATGCGGCCAGCACCGGCTCCGCGACGATGCCGGCGGTCCGCTGGACGATCAGTGAGGCGTCGGCGAGCAGCCTGCTCGCGTCGCGCCCCTCCCGCCGGCGCTCTCCGGCGCCCACGAGCCGCAACGGCGCTCCCGTAGTCCGCGCGAGCCACGCCCCCAGCTCGAGCGCCGCCCAATCGTGCCGTGCTCCGCCGAACGGCACGACGACTGGGCCGCTGCCGGCCGGGCCCGAGGTCCGGCACAGCAGGGCGACGTCGCAGGGCGCTCGCTCGAGGACGACGGCCGCGGAGCCGTCGAGCGGATCCTCGCCGGCGTCCATGAGCAGCAGCTCCACCCCCTCCTGGGCCGCGAGCCGCGCCACGTCGTCGCCGATGGCCGGCGACGAGAACGCCGCCGTGCGGATCGTGAAGCCCTCGGCGATGAGCTCGTCGCGGGCGAGCGCCAGCCGTGCCGCGGCCGCAGGCACGCTCTCGGCTTCCACAACGGTCGCGACGATCAACTCTCTGGCGGGCTCGCCCATGGCGAGCGGCTTCGCGAAGCCCAGAAGCGCGTCCAGGGCATCCGGTGCGGTTGGCGCCACCAGCAGCGCACGCTCGGGCGCCGCGGCGGGCGCTGCGGCCCTCACCCGCATGGGATCGGCCGCGGGCGCCAGCCCGGGATCCTGGCGCAGGATCGCCGCCTCGAGCTGCTTCAGCGCCTCGCTCGGCTCGAGACCGAGCTCGTCGGACAGCTCCTGCCGGGCCTGGCGGTACGCCTGGAGTGCCTCCGCCTGCCGCTCGCTCCGGTAGAGAGCGAGCATCAGCTGGTGCCTGAACCGCTCCCGCAGCGGATGCCGGGCGACGAGTGTCTCCAGCTCGGCCACGAGCTCAGCGTGGCGGCCGAGCGCGAGGTCCGCCTCGAGGCGCTGCTCGACCGCGCCGAGCCGCATCTCCTCCAGCCGCGCGATCTCGGCCTGTGCGAACTGCTCGTAGGCGAGGTCCGCAAGCGGCGGTCCCCGCCAGAGCGAGAGCGCCTCGCGCAGCTTCGCCGATGCGCTCTCGGGCGACGCACGCCGCGCCTCGGCGACGAGCTGCTCGAAGCGGGAGAGGTCCAGCTCCGTCGGGTCGACGTACACCACGTACCCCGGCGCGCGGGTCACGAGCCGGTTGTCCGCCATCGCCTTGCGCAGGCGCGAGACGTAGACCTGGATGCTCTTGCCGCAGGTGAACGGCGGCGACGCACCCCAAAGCGCGTCGATCAGCCGGTCCGTGGAGACCACCTGGTTCGCGTGCAGGAGCAACATGGCCAGGAGCGAGCGCTGCTTGGTGCCGCCGAGCGCGAGCGAGCCCTCGTCCCCAGCCACCTCGAGGGGGCCGAGTAGCCGGAAGTCCATGCATGTTCAGTATCCACCGATCGGGCGGTGGCGGCTACCCGCGCGAGGGCGCTAGATCTCGTCGCGCAGGTCGAACGCGGCGTCGAAGTCGTCCGCGAGCGGCTTCGTGAAGAAGCCGGGGTTCACGCACTCGAAGGCCTCGGTGTAGCCGTCGTAGGCGCGCTCCACGGAGGAGCGGCACTGGGGCAGCGGCAGGCCGCTCATCTTCACCCCGCCGAAGCCGTGGCGGGTCCGCTCCGCCTGCTGGAACAGCTCCTGGTCGATCTCGCCGCGGAAGACCTTGTTCATGCAGCCCATAAAGCGGCGGCCGGTCTCCTCGTCGTCGTAGAGGTAGAGGAACTGGCAGCCCGAGGCGACGCAGCCGGACGGGTGCACCACCCTGTCGCAGAACGAGCAGCACTGGCGGCACTCGTGGAGCTCCGACGCGGTGCGTGCGGGGACAGGTGGCACCCGGCAAGTGTAGAGCGGAAGCTCGGTCCGGGGGACGCTATGCAACCAGGCGCGCGGTGCCCGTCAGGTCGGCCAGCTCCGCGCGGCACTTGCCGTCCGCCGAGACTCGCCAGTCGGCGCCGAGCAGGAGACGACGGTCTCCCACCTCGAGCAGAAGCTCGTGCTCACCGCGGTGGTGGCTCACGACCTCTCGAAGGTCCTCCAGGAAGCTCTCCGACACACCGGGGGCCACCTGGATCGTGAGACGTCGGACGACCGGCTCGGCCGCAACCCCCGTGGCCTCGAGGATCTCCTCCGCCGTCGGCTCGAAGGCCTCGACCTCCTGGGCGACGAGCTTCGTCTCCCCCTCCTCCTTGTGGTCCACGCGACCGCGCACGATCACGATCTTGTCGAGGTCGACCTTCTCCGCGTTGGCGGCGTAGGCGGAGTTGAAGACGAGCAGCTCCACCTGGCCCTCGAGGTCGTCGAGGGTGGCGAACATCATCGGGTCGCCCTTCTTCGTCCGGATCCGCTTGCACTCGGCGATCATGCCGCCGACGGTGACCCACTCGCCGTCCTTCTTCGCGGCGAGGTCGGCGAGCGAGCAGTCCACCTTCGCGCGCAGCGCAGGCCGCACCTCCTTGAGCGGGTGGCTCGAGAGGAACAGTCCGAGCGTCTCTTTCTCCCACTCGTTCAGCTGCTTGCGGTCGTCTGGCAGCGGGATGATCGGCGGGTCGTGGTGCGCGGCGGCGTCCTCGCCGCCGCCACCGTCTAGGTCGAAGAACGACGACTGGCCGCTGCGCGCGTCCTCCTGAGCCTGCTGCCCGGCCGCCTGGGCGCGCGGCAGCACCTCCATCATCCCGGTGCGCGTGCCCGCCAGCGAGTCGAACGCGCCGCACTTGACGAGCGAATCGCTCGCCTTCTTGTTCACGGCCTGGCAGTCCACGCGGCGGCAGAAGTCCCACACCGACGTGAACGGCCCGTCGTCCTCGCGCGCGCGGATGATCGCCGCGACCGCCTGGTAGCCGAGCCCCTTGACCGCGTCGAGCCCGAAGCGGATGTTGCCCTCGACCACCTTGAAGTCGTGCCCCGACTGGTTCACGTCGGGCGGCAGCACCTCGATGCCGATGTCCTCGCACTGCGCGACGAAGAACGGCACCTTGTCCTTCGTCGACATCACCGAGGAGATCAGCGCGGCCATGTACTCGGCCGGGTAGTTCGCCTTGAGCCACGCGGTGCGGTACGAGATCAGCGCGTAGCACGCGGCGTGACTGAGGTTGAACGAGTAGTCGGCAGCGGCCTCGTTGACGGACCAGAGCTCGGCGATCACGGCCTCGGACGTGCCGGTCGCCCGCGCGCCCTCGAAGAAGCGGTCCTTCAGCGCGGCCATGCGCTCGCGCTGCTTCTTCCCGATCGCCTTCCGCAGATCGTCGGCCTCCGGCCCGCTGAAGCCCGCGATCGACTTCGCGATCTGCATCGACTGCTCCTGGTAGAGGATCACCCCGCGCGAGGACTCGGTGATCGGCCGCAGCCGGTCGTCGGCGTAGTGGATGCCCTCCGGGTTGCGCTTGTTGCGCGCGTAGGTGTCGATGTAGCGCATGGCGCCCGGGCGGTAGAGCGCGACCAGCGCGACGAGGTCGATGAACTCGTCCGGGCGAACCTTCTTCAGCGCGTCGCGCATGCCGTCGGACTCGAACTGGAACACGCCGATCGAGTCGCCGCGGGCGAGCATCGCGTAGGTCTTGGCGTCGTCCAGGGGCAGCGAGCTCATGTCCGGCCGGCCGCCGCTCGACTCCTCGATGATGTCGAGCGCAGCCTCGATCACGTCGAGGTTGCGCAGGCCCAGGAAGTCCATCTTCAGGAGCCCGATCTCCTCGATCGGCTTCATCGAGTACTGCGTCACGACGCGGTCGTCGGCGAGCTGCAGCGGCACGATGTCCGTGAGCGGCCTGTCGGCGATCACGACCGCCGCCGCGTGGATCGAGGAGTTGCGGACGATGCCCTCGAGCCCGCGCGCCACGTCGATGATCTGGCGCGCCTCCGGCTCGGAGTCGTACACGCGCCGGAGGTCGGGCTCATCGGCGAGGTACTCGTCGAAGCTCTTCGAGCGGCCCATCACGGGCTCGGGGATCAGCTTGGCGATGCGGTCGCCCGCGCCGTAGTCGTGGCCGAGCACGCGCGCGGCGTCGCGCGTGGCCGCGCGCGGGAACATGCGGCCGAAGGTGACGATCTGGGCGACGGACTCGCGGCCGTACTTGTCGGCCACGTACTGGATCACGCGGTCGCGGCCCTTCACCGAGAAGTCGATGTCGATGTCCGGCATCGAGATGCGCTCCGCGTTCAGGAAGCGCTCGAACAGGAGGTCGTACTCGAGCGGGTCGACATCCGTGATCCGGAGCGCGTACGAGACGATCGAGCCGGCCGCCGAGCCGCGCCCCGGGCCGACGGCGATGCCGTTGTCCTTCGCGAACTTGACGAAGTCCCAGACGATCAGGAAGTAGGCGCTGAAGCCCATCTTCTCGATGACGCCGAGCTCCATCTCGAGGCGTTCCTGAGCGGCGGCCGGAACGGGATCGCCGTAGCGCACGCGCAGGCCCTCGTTCGCGAGCCGGCGGAGATAGGCCTCCTGGCTCTCGCCGTCCGGCGCGGGGAAGCGCGGGATCAGCATCTTGCCGAGCTCGATCTCGACGTTGCAGCGCTCGGCGATCTCGAGCGTCGTGGCGATCGACTCCGGCCACGCCGCGAACTCCGCCTCCATCTCGCCCGAGTCCTTCAGATAGAACTCGTTCGTGTCGAAGGACAGCTTCGGCGCGCTCAGCGTGCTCTTCGTCTGCACGCACAGAAGCGCCTTGTGGTTGTCGTAGTCCTCGCGGCGGAGGTAGTGGACGTCGCCCGTGGCGACGAGCGGGCGCCCCATCTCGCGCGCGATGCTCACGATCGCCTCGTTGGCCTTGTCCTGCTCGGGGATGCCGTTCTTCTGGACCTCGAAGTAGACGTCCTCAGGGCCGAAGACCTGCACCAGCTCGTCGGCGTGCGCGCGGGCCTCGGAGGCCAGGTCGTCGACGATGCGACGGCAGAAGCGCGACTGGAGGCAGCCGGTGAGGGCGATGACGCCCTCCGCGTAGCGCGCGAGCAGGTCGAGGTCGACGTTCGCCTTGCCGCGCTTGTAGCCCTCGAGGTAGCCCGCCGAGCTGAGCTTCACGAGGTTGCGGAAGCCCTCGTCGCTCGACGCGAGCAGGGTCAGGTGGTTGCGCTCGTACTTGACGGCCTCGGTGGCGCGGTCGTCCACGAAGTACGCCTCGAGGCCCAGGATCGGCTTGATGCCGTGCTTCCGGCAGGCCTTGTAGTGCTCGACCGCGCCGTTCATCACGCCGTGGTCGGTGAGGCCGAGCGCCGGCTGGCCGAGCGCGGCGGCGCGCTCGGCCAGCGCGTCGATGGGACACGCGCCGTCAAGCACCGAGTACTCGGAGTGAACGTGGAGATGGGCGAAGCTCATCCGGGATCCTGAGGATAAGCGCGGGGCAAGACGGCTCCCCCGCGGGGTGGCGCCGCCAACCCGCTAGCTGCGGGAATCGCCGCTCCGGACCCACGCCGCCGGCTTCGCCGGTCCGCGTTCAGTCGTTTGCGGACGACGCCTTTGCGGCCAGAAGGCCCGCCGCGACCACAGCGAAGACCGTCGCCGCCGCGCCCAGGTTCACCTTGTTCTGCGCGATCTTCCGCTTCGCCACCCGCGAGATCACCTGCCACGCGAGCCAGCCGAGCACCGTGTAGCCCCGAGTCGTCATACCGCTTAGTTTCCCGAAACGCGCGCGACCACGCGTGCCTTGAGCCGCGCTCTATCGACTCGCACACAACCATGCGCTACCGCGACTCCGCGCAAGTTCGGCGAGCCGCGCGGGCAAGCATCTGACGAGTTCGGGCCGGGCTATCCGCCCAGGGCGTGCATGGCGATCAGGGCCCCGTCTGCTCTGGCGGGTCGATTCCGTGCCTTGACACCAAGCTAGCGGGCGCCCAGGCTTTGCGAGAGGCGGACGGGTCGGCCTCGTCTGGAGCAAGCGTTCGTCGTCAGAACTCACCGAGCAACCAGCTGTGTACGGCCGGCACTCGGTGCTGGAACAGGGTCAGGTGTCCGTCTCCGTGGGTCAGGTGGAGATGGGCGGCGGGAATCCGCTCGGCCAGCCACTCACCGTGCTGGAATGGCACGAACCGGTCTTGTCGACCGTGCCAGAGCGCGACCCGGCCTCGGATGCCCTCGAGCGCGAACCCCCACGGCTTCATCAACGCCCAGGTGTCATCTCACCAGCCCTCGACCCCGGGCGCGAGGCTGTCCTTGTCGCGACGGGCGTAGTAGTGGGCGAGCTCGCCGGTCAGACTCGCCGCGTCCGGCGGCGAGAGGAGCGTCGGATAGATCGCCGCCCCGCCAGCGGAGATGCCCCAGACCGCGAACCGCTCGATCCCGAGCGCATCGACGATCACATTGACGTCGGCGGCACAGTCCGCGACGACCCGGCCGGGTTGAGCGTCCGAGCCGCCGTAGCCGGGGCGATCGTAGGAGAACAAACGGATCCCCTGGTGGAGCGCGTCGCGGAGGTGCGGACCGTACAGGTGACGCGAGCTCGGGCTACCGGCGTGAACGAGCACCGGATGGCCGTCGCCCCGACCGCCCTCTTGGACCATCAACGCCCTCCCGTCGGCGGCACGAACGACACGGTCCACAACGTCGGCGGCGGACTTGCCTCGGTTCACCAACAGCAATCTTCCCAACGCAATCCGGGCGCCGCGACCACACCCCGCAGCGCCGCGATCGTGGTCCGGGCGCTTACTCGCGCCGCTTGCGCACGTTGTACGCCATCCGGCTCTGCAGGGACCAGAGCTCGATGAAGCCCGGGCTCGCCTGCTGGGAGAACAGGCCGCCCGACTCGCCGAAGCCCGCGAGCGCCGGGTCGTAGAGGGCGTTCGGCGACCTGCGCGCCACCGCGCGGGCGCTGCCCTTGTAGAGGCGCATCGTGATCTCGCCTGTCACCTGCTCGTTCACCGCGTCCATCAGCGCGTTCAGGTCCGACAGGAGCGGCTCGTACCAGAGACCCGCGTAGACGAGGTAGGCCCAGTGGTCGTCGAGGTGCGGCTTGAAGTTGTTCTGGTGGATCGTCCCGACGAGCTTCTCGAGCTCCTTGTGCGCCGTGAGGACGATCGCCGCGGCCGGCACCTCGTAGAGGTCGCGCACCTTCAGTCCCACGATCCGGTCCTCGATGTGGTCCACGATCCCGACCCCGTGCCGGGCGCCCAGCTCGCCGGCCCGCTCGAGCAGCTCCACGAGCTCCATCCGCTCGCCGTTCAGCGACACCGGGCAACCGCGCTCGAAGCCCACCACCACGTCCTCGGGCTCGTCCGGCGCCTCCTCGGGGCGGGTCACGAGGTTGAAAACATCGTCGCGCGGCGGCTCCTCGAGGTCCTCGATCGCGCCGCCCTCGGAGGAGCGGCCCCAGAGGTTGTCGTCGATCGAGTACGGCGGAGACTCGGTGCCGCCCTTCACCGGGATGCCGTGCTCGCGCGCGTACGCGATCTCCTCCTCGCGGCCCATCTGCCAGCCGCGCACCGGCGCGATGATCTTCATCTCCGGGTCGAGCGCGATGACCGTCGACTCGATCCGCACCTGGTCGTTCCCCTTGCCGGTGCAGCCGTGCGCGATCGTGTCGCAGCCGCTCTGCCGCGCGTACTCGACCGCCAGCTTCGCTATCAGCGGCCGGCCCAGCGCGGTGAACAACGGGTAGCCGCCCCCGTAGAGCCCATTCGCCTTGATCGCGGGGAGCACGTAGTCGCGCGCGAACTCCTCGCGCGCGTCGACCACGTGGCAGTCGAGCGCCCCGAGTTGGAGCGCCTTGCCCTTCACGACGTCGTAGTCCTCGCCGGGCTGGCCGAGGTTGACCGTGAGCGCCACGACCTCGGCCTCGTACTCGTCCTGGATCCACTTGAGCATCACGGACGTGTCGAGGCCGCCGGAGTAGAGCAGGAGCACGCGCCCGACCTCGCCGGGCTCGGCCTCGTACGAGGCGGTCTTGATCAGCGTGTGGCGCTCGCCGGCCATCGCGCGCGGACCCTACCCAAGCCCCGCGCCGAGCCGGGTCACGGCGTCATCGATTTCGTCGCCCGTGACCGTGAGCGGGGGAAGCATGCGAAGCGTCCCCGGCCCCGTCGCGTGCACGACCAGGAGCTGCTCGAGCAGCAGGCGCCGCGCCACCTCGGGGGCATCGGGGAGGTCGAACCCGACCATCAGGCCGCGCCCGCGCGGCTCGAGCCCGAGCCCGCGCAGCCCGGCCGTAAGCAGGTCGCCGCGCTCGCGGACGCCGTCGAGGAAGCCGTCCTCCGTGACGACGTCGAGCACCGCGTTCGCGGCCGCGGCGATCACGGGGCCGCCGGCGAAGGTGGAGCCGTGGTCGCCCGGCTCGAGCACGGAGGCCGCGCCCGGGCCGGCCACACAGGCACCGACGGGCAGCCCGCCGCCCAGCCCCTTCGCCACGGTCATCACGTCCGGCGTCACGCCGAGCTGCTCGTGCGCCCAGAGCGTTCCGGTCCGCCCCATCCCGCACTGGATCTCGTCGAGGATCAGGAGCGCGCCGTGGCGGTCGCACGCCTCGCGGGCGGCATCGAGCACGTCCGGGTCGAGCGGGTGGATGCCCGACTCGCCCTGGATCGGCTCCAGCAGGACGGCCGCGGTGTGCTGGTCGACCGCGGCCGCGAGCGCGCCGGCGTCGTCCCGCGGCACGACCCTGAAGCCCGGCACGAGCGGCGCGAACGGCGCCTGCTTCGACTCCTGCGGCGTGGCCGAGAGCGCGCCCATGGTGCGGCCGTGGAAGCCGCCCTCGACGACGACGAAGTCGCCGCCCTGCCGGCGCTTGCGAGCGAGCTTGAGCGCGCACTCGATCGCCTCGGCGCCGGAGTTGCAGAGGAACACGCGGCCGCCGAGCGACAGGTCGGCGAGCCGCTTCGCGAGCCTCATTCCCGGCTCGGTGTAGAAGAGGTTGCCCACGTGCATGAGCCGGCCCGCCTGCTCGCGCAGCGCCTCCACCACGCGCGGGTGGCAGTGGCCGAGCTGGGCGACCGAGATGCCGGTGAGGAAGTCGAGGTACTCGTTGCCGTCGTCGTCCCACAGGCGCGTCCCCTCGCCGCGCACGAACTCGACGGGGTTGCGCGCGTAGGTCGCCATGAGGGCGTCGCGCTCAAGCTCCTGGAGCTCGGCGAGTGTCACGACGCTAGGGCCACAGCTTCGTCCCGATGCCCTCGTCCGTGAACAGCTCGAGCAGCAGGCTGTGCGGCTGGCGCCCGTCCAGGATGTGGGCGGCGCCGACGCCGGACTCGAGCGCGCGCACCGCCGCCTCCAGCTTCGGGCGCATGCCGCCCCTCACCTCCGAAAGCCGCTCGCGGACCTCCTCCGCGGTCGCCTCGGAGATCCGGGTCGTGGCGTCGTCGGGCTCGGCGCGCCAGCCCTCCACGTCCGTTAGGAAGACGAGCTTGAATGCGCCGAGTGACTCGGCCACGGCGGCCGCCGCGGCGTCGGCGTTGATGTTGTAGGAGTGGCCCTCGACGTCGGCCCCGACCGATGCGACCACCGGGATGTAATCCTCCGCGATGTGCAGCAGCACGTCCACGTCGACCGTCTCGATCTCGCCCACGAAGCCGATGTCGGTCTCGCCGCCGGCGAGCTGCTTCTTGACCGTGAACAGGCGGCCGTCGTCGCCGCATAGCCCCACCGCCGGCTGCCCGTGGCGGTTGATGCGCAGGACGATGTCCTTGTTCTGCTTGCCGACGAGCACCATCTTCGCCACCTCGACCGTGGCCTCGTCGGACACGCGCAGACCCTCGACGAAGCGCACCTCCATCCCGAGCCGCTCCATGTACTTCGTGATGTCGGGCCCGCCGCCGTGGACCACGACCGGGTTCATCCCGACGTACTTCAGGAGCACGACGTCGCGGGCGAACTCCTCGCGCAGCTCGGGCTGCACCATCGCGGCGCCGCCGTACTTGATCACGACGGTCTCGCCGTGGAACTCCCGGATGTAAGGGAGCGCCTCGAGCAGTGTCGCGACGTCTCTCACGACGTGTACTCCGCGTTGAACCTCACGTACTCCGGGCTCAGGTCGCTGAAGAAGACCTCGGTCTCGCCACCCTCGCCGGGCATCGTGAGCAGATACTCGATCTCGCCTCCGCTGACGAGCGCGGCTGGTGCCGGCTCCACGACCTCTCCGGCAGACAACACCTGGTGACCCTCGATTTCGAGGTCCACGAGGAACGGCTCGCCCGGGGGCCACACCTGGCCTGCCGCCTGGAGGATGCGGCCGAAGTTCGGGTCGGCCCCGTGAAGCGCGGTCTTCACGAGCGGCGAGTTGGCGATCGAGCGGGCCACCGGTTCGACGGCATCGGGCCTCCCGGTGACAACGATGCGGCCCACGCGCTTCGTTCCCTCCCCGTCGTGCACGATCTCGAGCGCGAGCTGGCGGAGGAGGGCGTCGAGCGCCTCGCCGAGGGCCAGCTCGTCGGCCGACTCTGACTCCACGCGCACTCCCGACGCGCCGTTCGCCAGGGCCACCACCGTGTCGCTCGTCGATAGCTGGCCGTCCACGCTGATCCGGTCGAAGGAGCGCTGCACGCACACCCCCGTCAGGAGATCGAGCGTCTCCGCGTCGAGCTCGGCGTCCGTCTGGACGAAGCAGAACATCGTGGCGTGGCGCGGCGAGATCATCCCGGCGCCCTTGGCCTGCGCCCCGAGCCGCACCCGGCCCGCCGGGAGCTCCAGCTCGAGACAGGCCCGCTTCGGGGCGGCGTCACTCGAGAGGATCGCCCTCGAGAAGGCGTCCGCATCCGCGCTGAGCCCGGCGCAGGCGGCGCGCACGCCGCTCACCACCTTCTCGCGCGGGAGCTCCACTCCGATCAGCCCCGTCGACGCGACCGCCACCTGTTCCGGCTCAAGCCCCAGCTCCCCGGCGGCCGCGGCCTGCATCGCGACGGCGGTCTCGAGCCCGCGCTGCCCGTCGCCCACGTTCGAGCAGCCGGAGTTCGCCGCCACGGCGCGGAAGCCGTCCAGGGGAGCGTCCCGGGAGAGGATCACGGGCGCGCCCACGCGCGCGTTGGTCGTGAAGCGCGCGGCGGAGACGGTCTCAGGCTGGTCGGAGACGAGCACCCCCACGTCGAGTCCCTCCGGCTTGATCCCGGCCGCGACGCCGGCCGCTCGGAAGCCCGCCGGGAGCAGATGCGAGTCGAGCTCGCGGACGTGTTTGGGCGCCTCGACCCACCTGGAGGCGAAGAACGTCACTCGAGCCCCTCGATCTCCGGCAGGCCCAGCATCAGGTTGAGGTCCTGCACCGCCTGGCCGGCGGCGCCCTTCCAGAGGTTGTCGATCGCCGCCAGCGCAATCACGCGCTCGCCCGCCGCCGTCACGTGGATGCGGCAGCGGTTCGTCTCGCGCACCTCGTCGGTGCCGGGCGGCTCGTCGACCACGTCCACGAAAGGCTCGTCCTCGTACGCCTCCCGGTAGAGGTCCGCGGCGCCGGCCGGGTCGAGGTCGGTGGTCGCGTAGCAGCTCGCCAGGAGCCCCTGCTCGATCGGCACGAGGTGCGGCACGAACGTGAAGCTCGCGCCGTTCAGCTCCTGCTCGAGCTCGGCTGCGTGCCGGTGGCCCTCCACCTTGTACGCCTGGACGTTCTCGGTGACGGAGACGAAGTGGGTCGTCTGCGTGGCCTCGCGGCCGGCGCCGGAGACGCCCGACTTGGCGTCCACGACGACGTCGCGGATGTGGTCGCGGAGCGGCCATAGCGCCAGCAGCGCGGCGGTCGGGTAGCAGCCGGGCGCGGCGACGAGCCCGGCGTTCGCGATCTCGTCGCGGTGCGCCTCGGTCAGGCCATAGACGGCCTCGCCGAGGAGCTCGGGCGCCGCGTGCGCCTGGTACCAGCGCTCGTAGCGCTCGCGGTCGAGGCGGAAGTCGGCCGACAGGTCCACGACCTTCAGGCCGCGTTCGCGGAGCGCCTTCACCGCGGGCGCGGCCGCGCCGTGCGGGTACGCGACGATCGCGGACTGCGCCCGACCGGCGATCGCGTCGGCGTCGAAATCCTCCAGGACGAGCGGCACCCGGTAGCGCGGGTAGAGGTCTCCATGGCGGCGGCCGGCGTCCGAGCGTGCGGTGACCGCGGTGAGCTCGAGCGAGGGGTGGCGCCAGAGAATCGAGGCGGCGACCGCGCCACCGTAGCCCGCGGCGCCGATGACGGCGACGCGCTCAGGCACGGAGCTTCCCTCCCACCGTGGCGAGCTCGTTCTCGATCGCCGCGCGCCGCTCGGCGACCTCCTCGTCGGTGAGCGTGCGGTCGGGTGCGCGGAACTCGAGGCGGAGCGCCAGCGACTTGTTGCCCTCGCCCACCTGCTCGCCGTGGTAGAGGTCGAACACGCGGAGCGAGGCGAGCAGCTCGCCGGCGCCCTCGCCGACCACCTCGGCCAGGCGCGCGGCCGGCACGTCCTCGGGGACGATCACGGCGATGTCCTGAAGCACCGCGGGGAAGCTCGCCACGTCGCTGTAGGTCGCGATGCGCCCCTGGGTCAGCTCGTGGAGGAGGTCCACCTCCAGCTCGAAGGCGGCGGCCGTGCCCTGGAGCTCCCATGCGCGCAGCACCAGCGGGTGCAGCTCGCCGATCCAGCCGAGCTGCACGCCCTCGGCGGACACCACGGACGCCGCGCGGCCCGGGTGGAGGAACGGCCGCGGGCCGCGCCGGCCCTCCTCCACGCGCCAGTCGCCGATCCCGGCGGCCTCCAAGAGCGCCTCGAGCACCGCCTTCGCCGAGTAGAAGTCGGCCGGCCGCGCGGGTGTGCCCCAGCCGGCAGGCGCGGCCTCGGTCAGGAGCGCTGCGAGGTGGTGGTGCTCGTCGGCCGGCGCGGCGCCGCCCGGCGACCCCTCCGGCGCGGGCTCGAGCACCCCTGCCGGGAGGTACGCGTGCGCGGACTCGAACAGGGCGACACCCGGGCGGCCGTGCGCGGCGTTGTGGCGCGCGGCGTCGAGCAGACCGGGCAGAAGCAGCGGGCGCATCACGCTGAGCTCCTCGCTGAGCGGGTTCTGGATCGCGAGTGGCTGGACGTCGGTGAGGCGGAGCCGCGCCAGCGCCTCCGGCGAGGTGAAGCTGTAGGAGATCGTCTCGAGCAGGCCGCGGTCGCGCAGCAGGTCCTCGAGGCGGCGGCGCAGCGGCTGGCTGCCGGTGAGCCTGCCCACGGCCTGCTCGCGCGCGGGCAGCGTCGTCGGGAGCTTGTCGAGCCCGTGTATCCGCGCGACCTCCTCGATCAGGTCGGCCTCGCGCTGGACGTCGCTGTCGCGCCAGGGCGGGACCCGCCAGTGGGAGGTCGCTCCCGCGCCGTCGCCGGCCGCGTCGCCGGACTCCCGCTCGAACCCCAGTCGCTCCAGGATCGCGCTCGCGGTGTCCTCCTCGATGTGCTCGCCGAGTATCCGCTCCATGCGCTCTGCCCGCAGCGGCACCACCTGGGGCTTCACCGGATCGGGATACACGTCGATCGTGCCCGGCACGAAGCGCGCGCCGCACAGTTCCACCATCAGGCGCGCGGCGATCCGCTGCGCCCCCATCGCCTGCTCGGGATGGAGCTGCTTCTCGAAGCGGGCCGACGCCTCGGTGCGCAGACCGAGCGCCTTCGACGTGCGCATGATGTTCGGACCGACCCAGGTCGCCGCCTCCATCAGCACGCGCGTCGTCTTGTCCGAGACCTCCGAGATCAGGCCGCCCATCACGCCCGCGATGCCGCTCGACCCCTCCGCGTCGCACACCAGCGCCATCTCGTCGGTGAATGTGCGCTCGACGCCGTCGAGCGTCGTCATCGTCTCGCCCGGCTCCGCGCGGCGGACGATGATCCGCCTGCCGCGCACCTCGTCGAGGTCGAACGCGTGCAGCGGCTGCCCGGTCGCGAGCATCACGTAGTTGGTGATGTCGACCACGTTCGAGATCGGCCGCTGGCCGGCCGCCATCAGCCGCTGCTTGAGCCATAGCGGCGAGGGGCCGATCTTCACGTCCTCGAACACGCGCGCCGTGAAGCGCAGGCAGATCTCCGGGTGGAGGATCTCGACGCTCGAGTGGTCCTCGGCGCGGTCGTCGCCGCTCGGCTCCGCGTCGCGCTCCGTCGGGTCCTCCGCCAGCGGCGCCGCGGTCACGGCGTGCAGGTCGCGCGCGACGCCGTAGACCGCCATCGCGTCGGGCCGGTTCGGGGTAATCTCGAGCTCGAGCACCTCGTCGGCGATGGGCAGGTGCTCCGCGAGCGGCGCGCCCACCGGCAGCGAGTCCTCGAGGACCATGGTGCCGTCGTGGTCGACGCCGATGCCCACCTCGTCCTCGGCCAGGATCATCCCGCTCGACCTGACGCCGCGGAGCTTCGCCTCGCCGAGCTGCGTGCCGTCCGGCATGATCGCGCCCGGCCGCGCGACCGCCACGATCTGACCGGCGGCCACATTCGGCGCGCCGCAGACGATCGTGCTCGGCTCGCCGGCGCCGATGTCGACGGTGCAGACCGAGAGTCGGTCGGCGTCCGGGTGCTGCTCCGCGGTCAGCACCTTCCCGACGATGAACTCGGCCGGGTCGCCCACGCCCACCCGGTGGAGGCGCTCGACCTTGATGCCGGCCATCGTCAGCGTGTCGGCGATCTCCTCGGCCGGCATGCCGGGGTCGCAGTACTCGCGCAGCCATGCCACGGGCACCCTCATGCGCCGAACTGCTCCAGCAGGCGGGCGTCGTTCTCGTACAGCATCCGCAGGTCGGGCACCTCGTGGACGACGCTCGCGATCCGCTCGATGCCCATCCCGAACGCGAAGCCCTGCACGCGCTCGTTGTCGTAGCCGCTTCCCGCCACGTAGTCGAGCACGTTCGGGTCGACCATCCCCGAGCCGAGGATCTCGATCCAGGCCTCGCCCTTGCAGGTGCCGCAGCGCTGGGAGCCCTCGTAGCCGGTGCCGCCGCAGCGGAAGCAGGAGACGTCCACCTCGACGCTCGGCTCGGTGAAGGGGAAGTATCCGGGGCGCAGACGCACCTGGGTGTGCTCGCCGAACATCTGGCGCGCGAAGGCGAGCAGCACGCCCTGGAGGTCGGCGAGCGTGATGTCCTCGTCGATCGCGAGCCCCTCGAGCTGGTGGAACATGGGCACGTGCGTCGCGTCCGGCGTGTCCGGCCGGTAGACGCGGCCCGGGATCACGATGTAGATCGGCGGCGGATGGGCCTCCATCGCGCGCGTCTGCATCGGCGAGGTGTGCGTCCGGAGCAGCACGTGCTCGGACAGGTAGAAGGTGTCCTGCGGCGCGCGAGCCGGGTGCTCCGGCGGGTGATTCAGCGAGGTGAAGTTGTAGTACTCGTAGTCGATCTCCGGGCCCTCGAGCACCTCGAAGCCGAGCCCCACGAAGATGTCCTCCATCTGACGCCGGATCTGCGAGACCAGATGGAGCCGCCCGGCCGGCTGGGGCGGGTCGCCGGGCAGCGTGATGTCGATCCGGTCCTCGGCGAGACGGCGGTCGAGCTCGGAGGCCTCCAGCTCCGCGGCCCGCCGGGCGAGCAGGCCCTCGAGCGCCACCCGGACCTCGTTGGCGGCCTTGCCGACCGGACCGCGCTCCTCCGGCGGCAGCTCGCCGATGGAGCGGAGCGTCGCGGTGAGCTCGGACTTGCGCCCGAGGTAGCGAACCCGCAGCTCCTCGAGCTCGGCGCTCCCCGCGGCGGAGCCGATGGCAGCCTCGGCCTCCGCCCTCAGCTGGTCCAGGTCAGCCATCGGCGGCCATCCTATTTGCCACCTCATAGAGCGCCACGGTCGCGGCCATGGCGACGTTGAGCGAGTCGGCGTGCACGGGAATGCGGACGCGGAGGATTTCCTCCACCCCGCCCGCGGCCGCCTCCCGCGCGTCCGCCTCCCACGCGCCCGCAAGCGGCGCGGCCGCCTCCCGCGCGCCCGCCGGCAGCACCCCCCGCTCGGACCCAAGAACCAACACCACCCGCCCCGTTACCTCCACGTCACGCAACTCGCGCTCCGCCGTCACATCGAGGGCCACCTTTTGGCCATCGAGTGCGTTGAGCGTTGCGCGGGCGGGCGGGCGCGCGAAGATCGACCCCATCGAGGCGCGCACGGCCTTCGGCGAGTGGGGGTCGGCGCAGCCGGGGCCGAGCACCACGGTCGCATCGGCGAGCGCGTGGGCGGAGCGGATGATCGTCCCCACGTTTCCAGGATCTTCGACTCCGTGGAGATAGACGAGGACATCGCCCTCGGGCTGCGCCCAGGTCTGCTTGTACACCCCGATCACGCGAGTCCCGGAGCCCAGGGTGCTCACCGCGTCGAGGAGCTCCGGTTCGACGTCCTCGCCGGCGCGAAGCACGAGCGCAGGCTCGCGGCCGGCCGCGGCGGCGGCGGCCACCAGGTCCTCCCCCTCGGCGCTGAACAGCCCGAGCTTCGTCCGCCAGCTCTTCTGCTGGAGCTTGCGAATCGTCTTGAGCTTTTCGTTGTCGGCGGAAGTGATCACAAAAAAGGCGCCTCCAAAGAGGCGCCCGGGAGAGGTATCGGTGTCCGCAATCGCCTAAGCGGCCGCGGCCTCCCGGGCTTTCTCGGCAAAACGTCGGAACGTCTCGGGGTCGCGGACGGCGATGTCCGCGAGCACCTTGCGGTCGAGCTCGATCCCGGCGACCTTGAGGCCGTGCATGAACTGGCTGTAGCTCATCCCCTCCTGGCGGGCGGCGGCGTTGATGCGCACGATCCAGAGCTTGCGGAAGTCGCGCTTCTTGTTGCGGCGGTCGCGGTAGGCGTAGGTGTCCGCCTTGATGAGGGCCTCCTTGGCCCTCTTGTAGCTGGAATGCGCCTGCCCGCGGAAGCCCTTGGTCCGCTCGAGCGTGGCGCGGCGCTTCTTGCGCGCGTGAACTGACCGCTTGACCCGGCTCACTTGTGCATCAGCGCCTCTACGCGCTTCCGGTCAGCCTCGGCTACGACCACGGGACGGCCCAGGTGGCGCTTGCGCTTGGCGCTCTTATGCCCGAGGTAGTGGCTCGTGAAGGAGTGACGCGCCCGCAGCTTGCCCTTGGCCGTCTTCCTGAAGCGCTTCTTGGCGCCGGAGTGAGTCTTCATCTTCGGCATGCGAACGGCTTATTGAAGCAGAAGCGTTCGCAACAATCCCAAGCCGCCCGACTACGCCCGCCATCTCACCGCGTCGGGACAATCCTGTTTTGGTGTTGCCAGGCAACACTTAGGCAGGATTGCCTGCGCAGGTGCGGCGGGATCAGCCCTCGGCCGCGGCGGTGCGAGCGTCCGCGGCTGCCGCCTCGGCGGGGGGCTGGGAGCCGGCCTGCGCCTGCGAGTCGGCCTGCGCCTGCGAGTCGGCCTGCGCCTGCGAGCCGGCCTGCGCCTGCGAGTCGGCCTGGGCCTGCTCGGGCCTCCGCTTCACCGGGGCGAGCAGCATCGTCATGTTGCGGCCGTCCTGCTGGGGCGACTGCTCGATCGTGCCGAGGTCGGCCACGTCCTCTGCGAGTCGCATCAGGAGACGCTCGCCGCGCTCCGGGTGAGTCTGCTCGCGGCCGCGGAACATGATCGTGACCTTCACGCGATCGTCGCCCTTCAGGAAGCGGACCACGTGGTTCTTCTTGGTCTCGTAGTCGTTGGTCGCGATCTTCGGGCGCAGCTTGATCTCGCGGACGTTCACCTGCTTCTGATGGCGCCGGGCGGCCTTGGCCTTCTGCTCCTGCTCGTACTTGTACTTCGAGTAGTCGAGCACGCGACAGACCGGCGGGCGCGCGTCGGGAGCGACCTCGACCAGGTCGAGATCGCGCTCCTGGGCGTAGCGAAGCGCCTGCTGGGTGTCGACGACCCCGATCTGGTTGCCGTCCTCGCCCACCAGGCGAACCTGCGGAACCCGGATGCGCTCGTTGATGCGCGTCTCGTCCCGCTCCGGCATGCGCCGATCGAACTTACGAGGGATCGGCACTAGGTGAGGCTATGTCTTGGCGTCAGGGCCAGAGAGCGGATCGGGTCATTCCCGGGCGAGTATAGCGGCGCTCAGCGAGCCCGCGAAGTCGCTTGCGGACTCGGTTCCAAGGTCCCCCTCGCGGTGCTTTCGGACCGCAACGGTGCCGTCGGCCTGCTCCTGGTTGCCCACCACGAGCATGTACGGGACCTTGCGGAGCTCCCCGTCGCGGATCTTCTTGCCCACCGACTCGGTGCGATCGTCCACCTCGGCCCTGATCCCGGCGGCGTGGAGCTCGGCGGCGACCGTGCGCGCGTACTCCACGTGCCTGTCCGCGATCGGCAGGACGCGCGCCTGGACCGGCGCCAGCCACAGCGGAAACTCGCCGGCGTAGTGCTCGATCAGGATCCCGATGAAGCGCTCGAAGGCGCCCATCAGCGCGCGGTGGATCATCACCGGGCGGTGCTCCTGGTTGTCCGCCCCCATGTAGGTGAGCTCGAACTGCTCGGGCATGTAGTAGTCGCACTGGACCGTGCCGAGCTGCCATGAGCGCCCGATCGCGTCGGTCATGTGCAGGTCGATCTTCGGCCCGTAGAAAGCGCCGTCGCCCGGGTTCAGGTCGTAGGCGAGGCCCTGGTCCTCCAGCGCCTTCTGGAGCGCGGCCTCCGCCTTGTCCCACATCTCCTCGGTGCCGACCCGCTTCTCCGGCCGCGTGGAGAGCTCCAGCCGCGGCTCGAGCCCGAACTGCTCGTAGATGAATAAGCCGAAGTCGAGGCAGCGGATGACCTCCTCCTCGATCTGGTCCTCGCGGCAGAACACGTGCGCGTCGTCCTGGGTGATGCTGCGAACGCGCAGCAGTCCGTGGAGCGTGCCGCTCGGCTCGTGACGGTGGACAAGCCCCTGCTCGGCGTAGCGGATCGGCAGATCGCGGTAGGAGTGGAGGTCGCGCTTGTAGATCTGCACGTGCGCGGGGCAGTTCATGGGCTTCAGGCCCATGGGCTTGCCCTCCACGTCCGTGAAGTACATGTGGTCGCGGTAGACGTGCCAGTGCCCCGACTGCTTCCAGAGCTCGACGTCGTACAGGATCGGCGTGCGCACCTCGGTGTAGCCGCGCTCGACGTTGGTGGCGCGCCAGAGCCGCGTGAGCTCGTTCCAGATGTGGGTGCCGTTCGGCAGCCAGAACGGCGAGCCGGGCGAGAGGTCGGAGAACATGAACAGGTCGAGCTCGCGCCCGAGCTTGCGGTGGTCGCGCTCGCGCGCCTCCTCGAGCCGCCTCACGTGCTCCTCGAGCTGCTCCTTCGACGGCCAGGCCGTCCCATACACGCGCGTGAGCATCTGGCGGTTTGCGTCTCCTCGCCAGTAGGCGCCGGCCACGCTCGTGAGCTTGAACGCCTTGACGTCCTTGGTGCCCGGGCCGTGCGGGCCGCGGCAGAGGTCGGTGAACGGGCCGTTGCGATAAAGGGAGACCGTCTCGAGGGGGTCGTCAGGATCGGCGTTCTTCACCAGGTCCTCGATCAGCTCGACCTTGTAGTCCTGCCCCTCCCCCTTGAAGCGCTCGATCGCCTCGGCAACGCTGACGTCGTCGCGCTCGAAGTGCTCGTCGGCCTTGATGTGCTCGCGCATCTTGGCCTCGATCGCCGCGAAGTCCTCCTCGGAGACCTTGGTCCCGTTGGGGAAGTCGAAGTCGTAGTAGAAGCCGTCCTCGATCGGCGGGCCGATCGAGATCTTGACCCCGGGGTAGAGCTCGAGCACGGCCGTGGCGAGCACGTGAGCGGCGTCGTGGCGGATGAGCCAGAGGCCGTCGTCGTCCCTGGCCGTGACGATCTCGACCTTCGCGCCGTCCTCGAGCGGCGCGTCGAGGTCGCGCAGCTCGCCGTTCACCCTGATCCCGAGGGCGGCACGCGCGAGCCCTTCGCCGATGGCGCGGGCGGCGTCGCCACCGGTCGCGCCGTCCTCGAGCTCGAGCTCGGTGCCGTCCGGAAGGAAGACCTTCATTGCGCCTGGAGGCTACTTGCGGATCGGCGGCGGTGAAGAGGCGCCGCCTTCGGGCAACCGTCCTGGATAGGGCCTGCTATCCAAACCCTAGGCAGGACACTTCGCGGATTCCGGGGCAAGTGCGGCGCTCATCGGGTTCGGAGGCTCGCCGCGAGGGCCCGCAGCTCGCGTTCGAGCGCGGCCGTAACGAGGAAGTGCTCGCGCACGCGTTCGCGCCCGGCGCGGCCCATCTCCGCGGCCAGGCCGGGGTCGCGCACCAGCTCGACGATGTGAGCGGCGGCCTCGTCCTCGTTCGGCGCCAGGAAGCCGTCGACGCCGTCGCGGATCGCGAACGGCGGCCCGCCGACGACGGGCGTCCGCTTCCAGAACGCCTCGAAGGGCGCGAGCTCGAAGCCCTCGCGGAGCGAGCGCTCGATCACCGTGCGCGCGAGGAGGAGGAGCGCGCCGACCTCGAGGCTTCCGAGGCCCTCGTAGGTGGTGAGGAGGAGGACGCCGTCGGTGTCCTGCGCGTAGTCGGAGATCTCCTTGGCGGCCTGCCAGCTCTCGGTGGCGGCGCGGTCGAGCAGCGCGGCGAGCACGAGCTGGAGGTCCGGCTCCTCGGCCTTGGCGAGCCGGAAGGCGTCGATGGCGGCGTGCGGGTCGTCCCAGCGGTCGAGCTCGAGCACCTGAAGGCAGAACGGCCGCTCGAGGTCCACCCCGAGCGGCCGGACGACCCGGCCCGGCAGCCGCGCCTCGAGCTGCAGGTTGCGCGGGTCGAGCGGGTCGATGCCGGGCGGAGCGATCTGAAGGCGGTCGCCGGCGAGCGCAGCGGGCCGCTCCCCGTTGCCACCGGGCGCGAACGAGTCGTGCGGCACGAGCACGGAGGAGCAGCGCTCCGCGAGCGCGAGGGCCCGGGCAAGCGCGTCCGGCTCCGCATGCGAGGCGTCCTCGTGAAGGCGCCAAAGAATCGCCGGCCCGCCACCGGCCGACCCGCTCGCGAGGCCGCCGCCGGACGGGCCGCTCGCCAGGCCGCCGCCGGCAGGCGCGCCCGCGGGGCCGCCGCCGGCAGGCGCGTCCGCGGCCTGGCCCTTCGCGAGGCCCGCGGCCAGCCCCAGGGCGGCGTCATGTAACACGATGGCGTCGTAACGGTCACCCAGGGAGCGCGCTGTTCGCTCGCAGGCGTCCAGGTACTCGCCCCACGCGGCGTCCTCGATGCCGGACTCGCCGCCGCGCAGCCCGGACTGGAGCGCCGCCGCGGTCGCGCGCAGCTCGGGCGAACCGAACAGAACCCGCCACTCGACCTCCACTCCGGCCCCCGCGGCGAGCGGCAGCAGCCCACCGAGGAGCTCGGGCACCCGCCCCTCCGCGCCCGCGACGCTCACGTGCAAGACGCGCGCGCCGCGCAGCGGCTCGGCCGCGTGCTGGAGCTTCTCGACCGCTCGCGCCCCCGCGGCAGGCGCGTACTCGCCCGGCGCGCGCGGGGCGACGGCCATCTGCTGGAGGTCGGCGGCGGCCATGGCCGGGAGGCAGCGTAGCCGCGCTGCGGCGAGGGCACCGGGCTCAACTACCGGCACTGAAGGGGCCTCGTCGGTCGGGTGCTGGGCATTCGTTGCGTTTTCCGCTACGCATACCCACCACCTGGGCTTGGGCCCGTACCTCAGTGCAGCTCGTTGCGAGCCGGCTCGATCCGCCCGCGCACCTCGCCCAGTGGCTCGCCGCTCAGCACGACCTCGTCGCCGTCCTCCAGGAAGGTGCGCGTCGAGCCGTCGGGGAGCTCGATCGGCTCCTCGCCGTTCCAGCTCAGCTCGATGAGGCTTCCGCGCTCCTCTCGCTCCGGCCCCGAGATCGTCCCGGTGGCCAGCAGGTCACCGGTGCGGAGGCTAGCCCCGTTCACCGTCAGATGCGCGATTTGCTGTGCGATCGACCAGTAGAGGTAACGAGCATTGGAGCTGGCGATCACCGCCCCATTGAGCTCGACCGTCAATGCAATGTCGTACGCCCACGGCTCCTCCGCGAGGTACGGCAGCGGCGCAGGGTCCTGGGGCTCGCCCGGCACCCGGCGGTCGGCCAGCTCGTCGAGCGGCACGACCCAGTGGCTCACCGAGGTCGCGAACGACTTGCCGAGGAACGGCCCGAGCGGCTGGTACTCCCACGCCTGGATGTCGCGGGCGGACCAGTCGTTCACGAGCAGCATCCCGAAGACGTGCTCGAGCGCCCGCTCGACGGGCACGGGCTCCCCCATCGTGCTCGGAGTGCCGATCACGAAGCCGGCCTCCAGCTCGATGTCGAGGCGCGCGCTCGGCCCGAACTCGGGACCCGGGCGCTGGCCGAGCGGCCGGCGCACCGGCGTCCCGCTCGGCACCACCGTGCCGGCGCGCCCGTGGTAGCCCACCGGCAGGTGCCGCCAGTTCGGCAGCAGCGGCTCGGCGTCCGGCCGGAACATTCGGCCCAGGTTCGTGGCGTGGTGGAGCGACGAGTAGAAGTCGACGTAGTCGGCCACCTCGAAGGGCATGCCGAGCTCCGCCTCCGCGACCTCCTCCCCTTCCTCGACGCGCTCACGCGCCTGCCCCCACGCCTCCGGCCCGGCCGCCATCAATGCATTCAGCGAGGGAGCGTCGAAGAGCGGATCGAGCCCGCGAAGATCCACGACCGTGTCGCCCACCCGCGCGCAGACCCCGCCGCCGCGCAGGACGCCCCACGCAACGGTCACGTCAGGAGCCCCAGCTCGACGAGGGCGTCGACCGGCTCGCGCCAGCTGCAGCTGCCGAAGCTCGTGAACAGCGAGCGGTCCGCCGCCGCGACGTCGAGCTCCGCCGCGTCCTCCTCGGCGAGCACGGCCTCGACCCGGCCCGGCGGAGCGGCCGTGGCCGCGAGCAGGTTCAGAAAACCGTGCTCCTCGCCGCGGCGCACCGCGTGGTGAAGGCCGGCGGTCGCCTTGAAGGGAACCCCGGCCTCGCGGCAGCAGGCGATCACCAGCGCCACCTGCTCGACCGACGGGACCACCGCCCCGCCGCAGCGTAGCTTCACGCGCCCGCCGACGGCCGCCACCGCGCCGATCGCGGCGGGCACGCTGTCGCGCCAGCTCTCGTCGAGCACAAGCTCGAAGTACGCCTCGACGGCGAGCGGCTCGAGGGCGCGCCGCGCGTCGAGCAGGTCAGCCGGGCGCGGCCGCGGGCCGCCCAGCACCAGCTCGACCGCCTCCACGCCGTCGGCGTTCGCCACCAGCCCGGCCTCCTCCGGCCCCGACAGCACGACGCTCAGCGGCGCGCGCTCGGTCGGCAGCTCCCCGAGCTTCCCCGCGGGCACGACGAACCGGTTCAGCACCTCCGCGTGCGGGCTCGCGCGCGCGCGCCGGTCCTCCTCGAGCGCCTCCTCCAGCGCCATGCTCGCCGGAGGGAAGAGCGCGGCGTGGTCGATCAGCCGTTCGAGCACTAGCCGCGCTCGACGCGGCTCCCGGGCACGATGTCGTCGCGGCCGTCCGGCCAGCGCACCCAGGCCTTGTGCCCGCCGTCGTAGTCGTCCCCCCAGAGCACGAGCGTCGCCTCGTCACCCCCGACGCTGCAGCTCTCGGTCCCCTCCTCGTCGAGCCCGCGCCAGAGGCGCACGAACCTGTTCGACTCCCACTCGTCACCGATCGTCGTCGGGTCGGTGTGGCCGGGGTGCACGCGGGTCTCGGGCGGGAGCTTCATCAGCACTTCCATGATCGAGTGCTTCAGGTCCTCGAAGCTCGTGGACCCCGGCGCGCGCACGCCGCCGACCGAGCCCTTGAAGAGCGTGTCGCCGGTGAAGACGTCCGTGCCGTTGACCACGAAGTTGAGCATCCCCGCGGTGTGCCCCGGAGTGTGGATCGCCTCGATCGACAGGCCGCCGACCTCGACCGTCTCGCCGGGCTCGATCGTCCGGTCAACTTGGTCGATGAGCTCGGCCTCGATCGGGTGCGCGAGGATCTCGACGCCGTGACGCTCCTTCCAGACCGCGTTCTCCGCGACGTGGTCCCCGTGGTGGTGCGTCAGGAGCAGCAGCTCCACGTCGAGGCCGTGCCGCTCGGCCGCCTCGAGCAGCGGGCCCGACGGCCCGCCCGAGTCGATCACGACCGCCTTCCCGTTCTCCTCGTCCCCGACGAGATAGGCGTTGGAGAGCCAGTCCTGCTGCATGGAGCGCTCGATGATCATGGTCGGCCGGAGCCTAGTATGCGGCCCGCGTGGAGGAGCTCCGAGCCCAGTTTCCAGTCCTCGAGCGGGTCGCGTACCTGAACGCCGGGACCAACGGCCCGGTTCCGCTGAGGGCGGTCGAGGCGGCCGAGGCGTCACTCCACGACCAGCTCGAGCGCGGGCGCAGCAGCAGGCCGTGGTTCGAGCACCAGATCGAGCGGATCGACCTGCTGCGGGAGCGCGCGGCCGGCCTCCTCGGAGCCGAGCAGGCCGACGTAGCGATCACCGGCTCGACGACCGACGGCGTCAACGCAGTCCTCCACGCGCTCGACCTGCGGCCCGGCGACGAGCTCCTCACGAGCGACGAGGAGCACCCGGGTGTGCTCGGGCCGCTCGCCACCGCGCGGGACACCCGCGGCGTGAGCGTGCGGGTCGTCCCGTTCGAGGAGCTGCCGGGCGAGCTGCGGCCGGAGACGCGGCTTGTTGTGACCTCGCACGTGTCCTGGGCTACCGGGCGCGTGATGGACACCGCGCGGCTGGCGGCGTCCGATGCGCTCGTCGTGCTCGACGGCGCCCAGGGGCTGGGCGCCGTGCCGGTCGACGTGCGCGAGCTCGGCTGCGACTTCTACGCGGCGTCCGGTCAGAAGTGGCTCTGCGGTCCGGGCGGAATCGGCTACCTGTACGCGAACCCGGAGCTGGTGCCGGGACTGCCCGCGCCCTGGAGCGGCTACCACGCGATGGAGTTCTCGGAGGAGGCGCTCGTTCCCGCGCTCCAGCCGGACGCCCGCCGGCTCACCACGGGCTTCCCCGTACCGCACCACGTGGAGTGGGCGCACGCCGCGCTCGACGTGCTCGAGGAGGCGGGCTTCGCGCGGGTGTTCGACACGGCGGTCGGCGGAGCCGAGCGGTTCGCCGGCATGCTCCGGGAGCGCGGCCTCGAGGTTGCGCCCCGAGGCGCGACCGCGCTCGTCTCGTTCGAGGCGCCCGACCCCGAGGGATTCACGACCCGCGCCGCGGACGAGGGCCTCGTGATCCGCTTCCTGCCCGGCCGCCCCTTCGTACGCGCCTCCGTAGGAGCCTGGAACACCGAGGACGAGCTGGAGCGGCTGGCCGACCTCGCGGCGGCCCGCCGCTAGTCCCCCATGAGGATCACGATGCCGAACACGATCGCGGCGACCACGGTCGCTAAGCCGAGCACTCCGACGGTCGCATAGGCCGCGGCGCCTCCCGCGCGGCCGTCGCGGCCGCTCTCGAGCGCCCGGGTCGCGCCCAGCAGCGCGAGGCCCCAGGCCGCGGTGACGCCGACGCCGGCCAGGAGCGACACCCAGACCACCTGAAGCAGCGCGTCCCAGTCGACGATGGTCGCGATCATGGCCGCGGGCTTTCCGGAACGGGCACCACGCCGGGCGCCGCGCCCTCACGCGAGCGGCGCGCGAACAGGACGCTGCCGCCGGCCAGGATCGCCACCGAGACCACGATCGGCCCCACGGCGCCCGTGCCGAACGCGCGCGTGACCAGGAACGTGATGGCGCCGATCACTGCCGCGGCCGGCAGCGTCAGGATCCAAGCGAGCACGATGTTCCCGGCCACGCCCCAGCGCACGGCCGACAGCCGCTTGGCCGCGCCCGAGCCGATCACTGCGCCGGAGATCGTGTGGGTGGTCGACAGCGGGAACCCGACATGGGACGCCGCCAGGATCACGGTCGACCCGGCGCCCTGCGCGGCGAAGCCCTGCGCCGCGTCCATCTTGTGGATCCGGCTGCCCATCGTCTTGATGATCCGCCAGCCGCCGACGTAGGTGCCGAGCGCGATCGCCGTCGCCGCGGCAACCACCACCCAGTCGGGCACGTGGAAGTTGTCCTCCGCGATCGTCCCGTTCGCCACCAGCGCGAGCGTGATCACGCCCATCGTCTTCTGCGCGTCGTTCGTCCCGTGCGCCAGTGCGAGCAGCCCGCCCGAGATCACCTGGCCGAGCCGGAAGCCGCCGCTCACCGGCCCTGGGCGCAGCCGCCCGACGATGCGGTACAGCACGAGGATCGCGAGACCACCCACGATGAACGCGAGCACCGGCGCGACGAGCGCCGGGATCATCACCTTGCCGAGGATCCCCTCCTGGAAGAAGACGGCCTCGTGGCCCTCGGCCACGAACACCGCGCCGACCATCCCGCCGATCAGCGCATGCGACGAGCTCGAGGGCAGGCCGAAGTACCACGTGATCAGGTTCCACGCGATCGCCCCGACGAGCCCGCCGAACACCGCGAGCAGCCCGATGGAGTTCGCGTGGATGGAGACGACGTCCTTCGCGACGGTCGCAGCCACCTCCAGCGAGACGAACGCCCCGACGAAGTTCAGGATCGACGCGTAGCCCACCGCCACGCGCGGCGGCATCGCGCGCGTGGAGATCGACGTGGCCACGACGTTCGCCGTGTCGTGAAAGCCGTTCGTGAAGTCGAAGATCAGCGCCGTCGCGACGACGATCACGACGATGATCTCGCTGCCCATGCGCGGCTCGTACCGGTCTTAGGAGTTCTTGATGACGATGCCTTGGAGGATGTTGGCCACGTGCTCCGTGGCGTCGATCGCCTCCTCGAGGCGCTCGAAGATGTCCTTCCAGCGAATCACGACCATCGGATCGATGCCCGTGTCGAAGAGCGACGCGATCGCCTCACGGACGATGCGGTCGCCGTCGTTCTCGAGCCGGTTCAGCTCGACCGTGTAGTGCGAGATGTCGCGGAACCCACGTAACCGCGGCATCGCCTCTGCGATCAGGCGCGCGGCGGAATGGAGCACGCGCGCGAGGTCCTGGGACTGCTCCATCGGCGCCTCGATCTTGTAGAGCCCGAGATAGTCGGCGACCTCTTCGGTGAAGTCCACCACGTCGTCGAGCGCGGAGGCCAGCTCGTATATGTCCTCGCGGTCGATCGGCGTCACGAACGTCTGGTGGAGACGCTGGATGATGTCGTGGGTGATCCGGTCGCCCTCCTGCTCGCAGATCAGGATCTCCCTGGCGAGCTCGTTGCGCTCGGGGTACTCGTTCAGGAGCTCCTCGAGCAGAGCGGCGGCGCGCCTGATGTTCCCGCCTGCTTCCTCGAAGAGGTCGAAGAACTCGCGGTCGCGCGGGGCAAGGACGTTCGTTAGGCGCACCGGCGGCAACCTAGCACTAGTCCACGTCGAAACGGGCCAGCTCGATCCGGCGCGCGGGAAGCTCGCCGACACGCTCTCTGACGGCGGCCACCGATGCCCGCCAGTCGTACTCGACGCGGCGGTGCTCGACGCTGTCGCCGTCCATGACCGCGTACGCCGCGCGGTGGTCGCCGTCGAGCGGCATGCCCACGCTGCCTGGGTTCACGAGCTGGATGCCGCCCGGGCCGGGCCGCTCGAAGGCGAGGTGGGTGTGACCGAACACGACGCGGTCGGCGTCGACGCCCATGAGCCGCTCGGCGTCGCTGTCCTGCGGCTCCGGATAGAAGCTGTCCATGTCGGAGAGCGGCGAGGCGTGGCAGTAGAGCGTGCCGCCGTGGGTCGTCGACTCGGGCAGGGCGGCGAGCTCGCGGCAGAGCTCGCCGCCGATCATCTCGCGCGAGCGCTCCACCAGCCCGACCATGGGCTCGGGGATGTCCGACGCGTCCACGAGCCAGCGGTCGACGTTCCCGCGAATCCACTCTGCGTCGAGCTCCCTCAGGCGCTCGACCGTCTCCACCGGCCACGCGCCGAAGGTGGCGTAGTCGCCGCCCAGGAGGAACCCGTCGACATCGCTCGCGTCGGCCAGGACCGCCTCCAGTGCGGGCAGGTTGCCGTGAATGTCATAGAGGAGCACAAGCAACGGTCCGCACGCTATCTCCCAAACGTTTAGCCCGCCTTCAAACCGGAACGCTTCAATGACGGGACTCGATTCCGAGGGAGGGCTTCGGAACCCATGGAGAAGGACACCGCACGACGCGAGCGCCCACAGCCGCCCGAGCGCGGGGAGCGCCACGAGGAGCTGCCCACGTGGCGACGGACGACGCCCCGGGCGAACCCCGAGGTGCACCGCGCCGACCTGGAGCGCAGCACCGAGCGGCTGGAGATGCTGCTCGGACACTGACCTTGGAAAGCCCCGCTCCGGCGGGGCTTTCTCTTTCTCACAGCCCGGCGGCCGCCCGGGCGTCGGGTTCCTCGCGATAGATCTCGACCCGCACGGCTCGACCCTCGCGGAGCGCGTACACCTGCCAGTAGGCCGGCATCTCGACGTTCACGGTGCTCGACCTCCCGCGGCCGCCCTGGCGAACCCGCACGATCACGCTGTCGCCGGCGTCGACGAACTCCTCCGGCTCCGCGTAGTACTCCGCGAAGAACGCTCGCCACTGGCGGAAGAAGTCGCGGATCCCCTCGTGGCCGTGGAAGAGGCCCATGTCCGGGACGTAGGAGTGGGTCATGTCCCACACCACCTCGGGGTCGTAGAAGTCGAAGAGCGCGCCCATGTCCCCGCGGCTCCACGCCTCCCACGACTCGCGCACGATCTCCACGTTCTCGTCCGACATCGCCGACGAGTATCTCGCGGGCGCTTGGTTCCGCAAGACCCCGGGACCGTCGAGGCGGGGCGCCGGAGGCTCATGCTGAAGCGGCCTGTGCCGATCAATACAGGAGGACCCAGACATCGGGAGGACAGGATCTTGAAGACAGCACGAACGATTTGCGCACTGGCGCTTGCCGCGGCCCTCGTGGCCGTCCCCGGCACGGCGCTTGCCGCCAAGGGCGGGCAGGGCAAGTCCAAGGGCAAGGCCAAGAGCTGCGCGAAGCAGCTGACCCGCGGCTTCCAGCTCACGGGCACGCTCGTGAGCGTGACCGCGGACGACGCGAGCACGACCGACACCAGCGAGGCGACCGTGACGATCACGGTCACCTCCGCCAACAGCCACGCCCGCAACTCGGGCGAGCTCGAGGACCAGGACGCTGACCGCAAGGGCGTCCAGGTCGTCGGCGCGACCTACACGGTCCCGGCGGGCGACGCCTACGTCCTGAGGCTGGGCGACGACGGCGCACTGGTCCCCGCCGCGGGCGACCGCGTGAAGGTCAAGGGCCGCATCGCGGTCACGAAGAAGCGCTGCGCGGCGCAGGACGCGGCAGCGGCCGACCGCTACGCCGCCCCGGACGTCACGCGAGTCTCGGTCTCCCACCCGGAGCCCGAGCCCACCGACGCCGCGCCCGTCGACGCGGCCTAATCCCAAGCGACTAGCAATCACGACAGCGGCCGGCCCTGCGGACCCGGGCCGGCCGCCGTCGTACGAGCCTCACGGCTCCAGGCTCACCGGGGCGCGCCCAACTCCGAACCGGACGTAGCCCACCAGCTTGTCGTCATCGGTACCGCTGTAGTAGACGTACCCGACGTACGATCCCCGGCACCAGCGTTCACGCTCGTTGAAGTAGAGGTCGTCGAACGCCGTGAGTCTCATCACCACGCGGTCGCCACGACGCACTCGGTGTCCCACGAACTCGTAGAGGGTCGGACAGCCGCGGGGGCCGACTCCCTCGAGGATGTAATCGGTGTCGTTCCCGTTTATGGGACTCGGCGCCGTGAAGCTCACGCGGAACGTCGTCGTGGGCGTCCCGACGGTCGGAAACGTCCGGAAGTCGTACTTCGCGCCTCCGTTGGCCTGCGCGACAGCCGCGGCGAGGACGAAGGTCGTGAACAGCGCGAGGAGACTGAGGGGTGCTCTGGTCCGCATGGTGCCCACCGTACGCCCGCCGGCGCACCTCGACTAGGACACCTAGGTGGAGTCCTTGGTCACACGCCTCAGTCGGCCTACTCGCGCAGCTCGGCCGCCTGAAGGCCGAGCTTTCCGCCGGCCCTAGGGGGCCGGCTCCCCCCTGCAGTCCTCGCCGGGGTGTCCGAAGGGCTCTTCGCCCTTGCCCGCGACGTCGATCCCGTACGACTGCACATGGAAAAGCTCGTGACCTTGGATGAAGTCATTCAACCCGCTGAAGGAGCAGATCGAGGCAGCGACTCCGAAGTGCACGGGGGTGAACTGAGGCGTTCCGTCGAAGGGTCCCGGCGGGCCCTTCACCTCACCAGCGAAAGCGGGCGCAGCACTCAGACCCGCAAGTGCGGCTATGCAGAACCCAACCGCGACCGATGACTTCTTGCGCATTTGATTACCTCCGGGTTGCCCTTCACATTGACCCCTCGTGGGGACGGGGTGATCCGCAACGCTAGGTCGGCAGGCATCGGTCGGGCATCGGCACAACTGCCTAGGTTGAGCAGCGCGCGTCCCTATCTTGGGCCGGCGATCCCGGGGCGTACGGGAAGGGCGATGGGCCGTACTGGGCTCGAACCAGTGACCTCCGGCTTGTCGAGCCGGCGCTCTCCCAGCTGAGCTAACGGCCCTGGGAGGCAGCCGAGTATAGCTCCGGCTCGGCGGCCTCCGGAGTGCTTGCGGGCGGGTCTGCGGGCGGCAGCTTGCCCTGCGCGCGCATCGCGATTTCGAAGGTCTCCCGCGAGGTGTACCTGGGCGTCCAGCCGAGCGTCTCCTTCAGCTTCCCGTTCGACAGGATCCAGGGGTAGAGCTCGAAGTCGATCCCACCGGACGGCGCCTCGGACAGGCGGAGGTGCCAGAAGACCTTTGCCAGTGCCCGGTACAACCACAGGGGCAGCCTCCGGACGGGAATGTCGAGCACCTCCGCGCACTCTCGGCGCGTCATCAGGCCCTCGGGCGACAGGTTGAACTGGCCCGGGTGCCGGCCGAGCAGCAACTGGGTGATCGCCTCCACCACGTCCTCCTCGTGCACGAACTGGGTGTGCAGGTCGAGATTGCCGACGTCCACGATGAACGGCGGCTTGCTCCAGAGCCGCACGAGGTAGTTGTCCACGTGGGGCCCGTAGACGATGCAGGGGCGCACGATCGTCGTGACCACGGCCGGGTGCTGGAGCGCCCAGAGCTGCACGATCCGGTCCGACTCCGTCTTGTCGCGCGCGTACGAGAAGCGCGCCACGCCGCGCACCGGGTGGTCCTCCGTGACCGGCTCGGGGTTGTCCGGGAACGCGCCGTAGGCCACCCCAGAGGTCGTGACGAGCACCTGCCCGATGCCCGCCTCGGCCGCCGCCTCGAGCACGTTGTGCGTGCCGTTCACGTCGACGTCGTACATGAAGCCCTCGTCGTGGACCGGGTTGAGGATGAACGCGAGGTGCACCAGCACGTCGGGGTTCGCGCGCTGGAGCGCCGAGTGCACGGCGCCGCGGTCGCGCACGTCGACGCGCTCGTATTCGATCTTCGGCCGGTGGCCGCCCCTCGGCGGCGCGACGTCCGCTATGACGATCTTTTCGGTGTCCTCGCGGCGGGCCAGCAGCTCGACCAGACGCGTGCCGATGTAGCCCGAGCCGCCGGTGATCAGGTAGCGCATGGCGCGGCATCCTACGTGGCTGCGGAATGAACCGCCGGGACGCTCGATCACGCGGCTCTGAGCGCCATTGGCTGCGCATAACGCCGACTCGCCCCACTTCTGCTTGCGTAACCGCAGTCAGAGGTCGCAAGCTGCGCCTATGTCACTGAACGAGCGGCGGCCCGGAGCGCAGGATGAGCGTCGTCTCGGTGTCCGAGGCGCCGCAGCGCCGGCGAAGCGTACGGAGGAGGACATCGAGCTCCGCGGTGTCGAGGCATGCGACACGCAGCTGATAGTCGGGGGTCCCGCTGAGGTGCAGGATCTCGAGCACGGGCTCGAGCTTCGCCGCCGCAGCCGCGAAGTCGTCGGAGTCCGTGTCCGCCGCGACGGTGACGCCCACGAGAGCCTCGAGCTTCCGCCCGCCCGCCCCCGGGTCGACGAGAGCCGTGAATCCGGTGATCACGCCCGCCTGGCGCAGACGTCGCACGCGGTCCGCCGCAGCGTTCGCGCTGAGACCCACCGCCGCGCCGAGGTCGCGCCAGGAGATACGGCCGTCCTCGCGGAGGATCTTGAGGATCTCACTGTCGAGCTCGTTCATCACCGCGATTGTCTCAGCTCATCGACCCGACGGCTGCGCTGATCGCAGGGCTCGCAGCGGGCCTCGCCATCGCCATGCAGGTCGGCGCCGTCAGCCTGCTGCTCGTGGAGACGGCGGTCGCCGGCGGCGTGCGAATCGGGGTGGCCGCCGGCCTGGGCGTCGCGACGGTGGACCTGCTGTTCGCGGCCGCGGCGGCCGTGGCCGGCGGCACGGCCGGCGTGATGCTGTCAGAGCACGAAACGGAGATCCGCCTGGTGGCGGCGGCCACCCTCGCCGCCATCGCCCTCCACGGACTCGCGGCGCTCCGCCGCAGACGAGCCGACCGCGCTGAAGCAGATGCCGGCGCGGCTCGCGCGGGCGCCGGGGCGCACTACGTCCGCTTCTTCGCGCTCACGTCGGTGAACCCGCTGACGATCGCCTCCTTTGCCGCGGTGGCCACCTCGCTTCCGCTCGGGAGCCCCGCCGCCGCGACGGCGTTCGCGGCGGGCGTCGGCGGCGCCTCGGCCGGCTGGCACGTCCTGTTGACCGTGGCGGCGGGACGGGCCGGCCGCTGGATCACCCCGCGCATCCAGCGCGCGCTCGCGGTAGGCGGCCGCGTGGCCGTCCTCGCGATCGCGGCACACCTGGCGCTCGGCGTGTGAGCGCCGGGCCTCAGGACTCCTTGTCCGCCCACTCCTCCTCGAGGTCCTTCATGACGCCGGGCTCACGCAGAGTCGTCACGTCGCCGAGCTCGCGGCCCTCCGCGATGTCGCGCAGCAGGCGGCGCATGATCTTGCCCGAGCGCGTCTTCGGCACGTCAGCGGTCCAGATGATCCGCTTCGGCCGGGAGAACTTGCCGATCCGGTCGGCCACGCGCTCGCGCACCTCGGCGTCGAGCTCCTCGCTCCCCTCGAGCTCGCCCTCGAGGATCACGAACGCGACGATCGCCTGGCCCGTGTCCTCGTCCTCGATCCCGATCACAGCGGACTCGGCCACCTTCGGGTGCGAGACGATCGCCGACTCCACCGTCGCGGTAGAGAGCAGGTGCCCGGACACGTTCACCGTGTCGTCCACGCGGCCGATCACCCAGAAGTAGCCGTCCTCGTCGCGGCGCGCGGCGTCGCCGACGAAGTAGGTCGTCTCGTCCCACTTCGAGAAGTAGGTCTCCTTGAAGCGGTCGGGGTCGCGGTAGAGCGTGCGCAGCATCCCCGGCCACGGCCGGCGCAGCGCGAGCAGACCCTGCTCGCCCGCCTCGACGTCGTTGCCGTCCTCGTCGAGCACGGCGGCGTCGATGCCCGGCAGCGGCCTGGTCGCCGAGCCGGGCTTCGCGGCCACCACCCCAGGCAGCGGCGAGATCATGATGTGGCCGGTCTCCGTCTGCCACCAGGTGTCGACGATCGGGCAGCGCTCGCCGCCGATCACCTTCCAGTACCAGAGCCACGCCTTCGGGTTGATCGGCTCGCCGACGGTCCCGAGCAGCCGCAGCTTCGACAGGTCGTGCTTCTGCGGGTACTCGACGCCCCACTTGATGCACGCGCGGATCGCGGTTGGCGCCGTGTAGAAGACCGTCACGCCGTAGCGCTCGCAGAGCTCCCACCAGATGTCCTTGTCCGGGTAGTCAGGGGCCCCCTCCCACATCACCGAGGTCGCGCCGTTCATCAGCGGCCCGTAGACGATGTAGGAGTGGCCGGTGACCCAGCCGACGTCGGCCGAGCACCAGTACACATCCTCATCCGGCTTCAGGTCGAAGACGTACCTGTGCGTCCACGCGACCCCGGTCAGGAAGCCGCCGGTGGTGTGCAGGATGCCCTTCGGCTTCGCGGTCGAGCCGCTCGTGTAGAGCACGTAGAGCGGGTGCTCGGCGTCGAACGGCTCCGCGGGGCAGTCGTCCGAGGCCGACTCGATCGCCTTGTCGTAGTAGAGGTCGCGGCCGTCCCGCATGTCCACGTCCGCGCCGGTGTTGCGCACCACGACGACGGTCTCGATCGACGGCACGTCGTCGAGGAACTTGTCGACCGCCGGCTTGATGTCGGCCGCCTTGCCCTTCCGGCGGGCCTGGTCGACCGTGATCAGCGCCTTCGCCTCCGAGAACTCCATCCGCTCCTTGACGGAGTCGGGCGAGAACCCGCCGAAGACGACGTTGTGCGGCGCGCCGATGCGCGCGCACGCGAGCATCGCCACCGCCACCTCGGGGATCATCGGCAGGTAGATGCCGACCACGTCGCCCGGCTCGATCCCGCGCTCCTTCAGCACGTTCGCGAGTCGCTTCGTGTCGCGCAGGAGCTCGTCGTAGGTGACGTCGCGCTCCTCGCCCTCCTCCCCGCGCCAGTGGAGGGCCACGCGCTCGCCGCGGCCCGCCTCGACGTGCCTGTCGAGCGCCTGGTGCGACGCGTTCAGCTTCCCGCCTACGAACCACTTGTAGAAGGGCGCTTCGGACTCGTCGAGGACCGTGTCCCAGGGCTCCGCCCAGTCGAGCAGCTCCTCCGCCTGCTTCGCCCAGTAGGCCTCGGGGTCCTCGGCTGCCTCCTCGTAGACGGACTCGTCCGAGATCAGCGCGTTCTCACGAAACTCGGCGGGCGGCTCGAACAGCTCCTTGTCCAGGAGCTGCTCGAGCTCCTGCGCGATCTGCTCCGGCGAGGCCTTGGTGGTCCCTTCCATCTGTCCTCCCTCACATGGCCGACGCTGGGGCCTTCCCGGCGGGTCGCCCGGTGAGCCCGATACCGGTACCGGCCTCCGCCCCGAGCCCGGTCTCCGAGCGGACGTAGAGCTCGTCGAAGCTGCGCTCCGCCCGGCGCTCCTCCTTGCTCAGCACCGTGCCAAGCCAGCAGCCCAGGAAGCCGAGCGGGATCGAGATGATGCCCGGGTTGGCGAGGTCGTAGAAGCTGAACGCCCCGCCCTCCGAGTCGGCGCCCGGCCACACCGTTGGACTGATGATCACGAGCACGATCGAGCTGATCGTGCCGAGCAGCACTCCCGTCACGGCGCCCGTCGTATTGAAGCGCCGCCAGGTGAGCGCCAGCAGAAGCGATGGGAAGTTCGCGCTGGCCGCGACCGCGAACGCGAGCCCCACCATGAACGACACGTTCAGTCCCGACCCTCCCAGGATCGCGATGACGATCGCGACTGCGCCGATCGTGAGCGCCGCGATTCTGGCGACCAGGACTTCCTCGTGCTCCGAGTCCTTGCCGTGCCGCACGATGTTCGACCACACGTCGTGAGACATGGCGGCCGAAG
>Ga0126312_10000051_pt1 | contig 43964 bp, 47 predicted proteins | sample Plot104A_FD_92537 | JGI IMG/M metagenome (GOLD analysis project Ga0126312, IMG submission 92537) | Serpentine soil microbial communities from UC McLaughlin Reserve, CA, USA - Plot104A | ecosystem: Environmental > Terrestrial > Soil > Grasslands | place: USA: UC McLaughlin Reserve, Lake County... | reverse complement strand
CTCTGAATCCAAAGACTTTCAAATATCGAGGTGTACGATAATACGGTCGATTGGCTGTTAGAGTACATGGCTAATCCTATTGCGTCGTAAGGATCTTGTACATCATCTTTTAATTCTATAGTAAGGCATAGTGCCTTGTCAATCAAAATAACCAAGAGCTTTGTTTTCAGAGGTGTTTTGAGAGACTGAATGTCAATTGTTTCCGAATTTCTTTTTAACTTCTCCATCATTTCCTTCTTTACTGAGCCATCTGAGCCAAGTAGGAGCCTGATCTTTACATCGCGTTCTCTAGCTGCTTCTTTTAGCAACTGCAGCAGCCGCTCACGTTCCTGTCTCTGAAATGTCCTAGCTGTCGGAAATAGTATCAGAATTTCATCTGACGCAATTTTAACAAGGTCAAATGCAAGCTTTTTTGCTTCAGCAGGCTCCCTTATAGTCTCCATGAACTCCCTAGTCACTCCTTGCTCTATTTCCTTTAATCTAAGCTTGGCAGGTATAACTGCACTGTTAGTCCACAGAGTGTCAAAGATGTATTGTCCCTGTTCCACCACTTCCTTTACGTTACTATAAATTACTTGAGTCAGGGGTTTAGCTTCTTGTAGCAGCGTAGTGGCCATGAACTCTGACTCACTTACTGCAAGACCACCTTTGATTCCGTCTAGATGTCGAAATTCATCAACGAGATGTATGAGCTGTTTGCAGTAATTGATGTTTTTACTTGTAATGTCTGTGATAAGCCTGATTTTGCCACCCCGTCTCCTGATATCTCTATAACTATTTCTGTATTCATTTATGCTAATGACTATCGATGGAGCTGTGTTATCAAAATAGATGTCCATTTTCTTTTGTACGTTGGACATAAATTGAACTCCCCTCTGCACAGCATTTTCAGCCCCGTAGAGTACTTCTGTTTTCCTTTCGGAAGTTCTCATGAGCTTAGAACTACTTGGCAGGATTCAGACATATAAACGCCTGCTGGCGTATTGACATCGCCAATTGGTTATTGCATATACGCTCGGTCTCTTGTACAAAGTGCGCATCAGGCGCAATTTTTTGAAGACGCTCCATGAGTGATTCGTCTAGGCTGGTAAAATATTTCAGCACTCCATTTTGTGGAGGCGCGTCGGCAATAGGGTTGGTTGTGTCGATAACAGTCTTGCCTGACAGTTCTGCTTTCACTTGCCCTACAACTTTTTCTGCGGCAGTGCCTTTTACGCAAAGCACTGCCAAATCAGCTAGTCTTGCGCACTGCTCAAATGACGCAGTTTCCAACTCCAGATTTTCCTTCTTGAATTCTGCAGTCTTCTCTGCATGATCGCTGCCTAAAACTACCGTATAGCCATGTCCCATAAAAGCCCTGGACAGAGCTTTTCCCACTTCACCGGAGCCAAGAATCCCAATCTTTGTCATTCAGAGGCATCAGTGACATTCTGTTTGATTTTAACATTTGTGTTTTTGCTTGCCAAGTTGTTGCGTGCTAAAAAGAGGACGACATATACACATAGAAAGAGGACAAACAAGCTTGCTTCTACGAATTAAAAGGACAACATCAAATAAAATCGAGCAAAAACAAAGGGAGAATACTTAAATAATTCTTCTAACAAATCTTTTCAACATTGGATGTTATCTCCGACGAGTTTGATACAAGAAAGCTCCCACCGCGACAACGACTTGATAAGATTACGCAAGTTTTAAAAAACGAAAGAGATGAATCGATACGATGGGAGTCCATTTGGCTTGTGGGGGAGATAACGGAAGAGATTAACACAGATGATCCTATTTTTGATGAAATAGCCGACCTATTGGTTTGGGTTTTGCAGAATGACGATAATGGAATTGTAAAACATGAGGCTGTTTTTCAAATTGGCTTGCGAAACATGCGAGCGAAAATTCCTTACCTAGTAAATTCTGCAATGAATGATAAAAGCGAACTTGTAAGACACGAAGCTACAGAATCTTTAGGGTTCATGCGAGCCCATGAATGTAAAGAAACGCTGAGAAAGATGTTAGAAGATCCAAGCGAAGCAGTTAGGGAAACTGCAGTTCTTATGCTAAAAAGACTCGACAGGCGGATATATAGGGGAGAATATACCCACTCTAAAGTCTAACTAACTGTGACATATTCCTATGAGCTATGATAATCAAAAATTGTCAAAAAAAACTCTGACATGTAAATGAAGCTATATATCCTGATCGAACCAGTAGCACGGGTGAAGGACTTTTTGCAAAGGTAGACTTGAAAGGAAAAATCTTATTTTCACTTCGAAAGGAGCAAAGAAAAAAGGCAGATATCCTTGGTAGGTAGACCACAGATAGATAAAAATATTAATGGATCGCTCCGTTTAGAAATATAATCCTGGATTGTATATCAACCATTCTTGCAATCCAAAAACTCTGACATCAAAGATTCCATAAAAATTGGTGCAATGAAAAGTATTAGGAGAGGCGAAGAGGTGACAATTGATTATTCAACTTTTGAAGGTGAAAACGGGTAGCATCTCATATGTCATCAATGTAAAAGCAAGAATTGTAGACGTATAATAAGATCCTATGAGTTTCTCCCTCCTAAATTGAAATAGAAGTTAGGGATTTTATTTTTGAATATCCCAAATGATTTATAGCATATATGTATATACCCTAACCTAGATTGTTTTTCTATGTTTGTATAGTGCGTATGCGACTATCATGAAACCCGCTATCCACATCGAATTCACAACATGTACTTCGTCATATTGACCAAATATTTCAAGGTAATAGTACCAAACATCTGCAATACTGTTTATCATAATTCCCAGCACAAGAAGCAGCCAGACTGTTCTTAAAATGCTATAGCGGAAAACGCTCGCCCCTAGAATGGCAAAAGAAAGTGATACAGAAGTCGCAGCAACAAATATCAAACCATAATAAAAGTCAAACGTAAGCCCACCACTTTCAATTGCGAGATATGAATAAACTGATACTATCACAATCGGAATCATGGTCAACCAAATTTTTGTTGAAATATCTAATCTTCTTTTGAAATACAAGCTATTCTTCACAAGATGATAAATTGCAAATGGATACCACACAAAAAAGAAAATGTCCGCGATAGAAGGATAGGGTTCTTCCTGTAAAACTACCACATAGTAGTTCCAAACGATCTCGCCGATAAAAGTCATCAAATATGCCAATCCTAAAGCAATGTATGCTTTCCCAAAAACCTCAGAACCCCAATATCTTCGTGCCACCAAAAATGCGAATATTGAAGGGATTAGTGGAGTTACCAGTTGTATGAGCTCAGTTGTACCAAACCTATCAGAGATTGGTACTGCCAAACCAAAAGAAAGCGATAGCTGAAAGGCCGCAATCAGACCAACAATAAGTCCGAGCATCTTGTAATTTAGTGGCTGTTCTAATGCCTGCGGAGATCCTGCAGGAATATCTCCCATGGAATTGGTAATAAGAATCATGTACATAAAGTCTTTTCCTGCTCACTAGAAGATGATGCATCACACACGGTTTCAAGCACGTAGAACGTAGAGCGGCAGGCCAGATGTTACTAAATTATTACTGACAACCGTCTAGCATTGCTGAGCTCGTGGGTAATTCAAATCCCACCCGGTGCATTTCCTTTGCGTCCAGTCTGAGAACTGGTGTGATGAACACGCATTCTCGCATCATAATGCCATAGTCCTCTGTTTTTTACTTACATATTTTAAAGCTACTATATCATCCCGGAACATGATTCCAAATCCCTTATAATATGAGCAGATGAAATCTGTCCTGGTAATGGGTTAGAAATGGCAAAAAAAGATCTCTTTAAAGAGGAAGCCACTCTAGAGTGCCCAGGATTGACCTTCAAATCTGACGTAAAGCCTGTATCCGGTTCAAATTTCCCAGACGGCAAAGATGAAGGCAAGTTGCTAACCTTAAAGCAAAATGGGGATGACTTTGTCGCGGACTACAAAGGTACATTAACGATAGGAAATAAACGATATGACTGGACGTCTCACGAAGACAGCAAAGTGCAGCCAAATGGAAACGTCAAAGGAACAGAAGAAGTAATATTTACTACAGAAGCAGTACCAGGATTTCCAAAAAAAATAAAAATGGATACAGAATGGGACAAGAACACTAAAAAGGTCACTAATAGTGGATACCAGGAATAAATAGTACAAAGAAAAAATAGATGAGAAGACGAGAGTTGCCTTAGCTGAGGTCGCGGGTAATTCAAATCCTGCACTTCGCATTTTTATCAATCGCGAATCGCCAGAAGGTCTCTACCTGCCCTTGGTAGACTATCACTGGCAATTTGAGCGTGGATAGGTAGGTAGGCCTTCCACTCTAAAAGTAGACTGCCGCTCTGGCATAGTAGACCACTGATTTGCCTCTGCGATCCCGAGCTTGGGAAGCTCGTATTTTTGACAAAAGTTGCGTAAGAGCTATAGCTATAACCACAGTATCTATAGAGAACGATGACTATGATTCTAGATTCTCCACTCGTTTCATTTCAGGAAAAAGCGCTCAGAGGCAGATTTTGTTTGTTGTAAGCGCCAAAAATGACAGAGAGGAGTCATTGCAAGCGCTCAATGTCCGGCTAAAGGTTGATGACACAGCTACCACCAGAGCGTCGGGCAGCCCTTGAGAGACCATATATGCCGCTTACAAGTTTCCAAAATACAGCAAGGACGAGCAGGTCGAAAAGCTGCTGGAGAGAATAAAGAACAGAAATATCAAAGACCCTTTCATCACCGGCTAAGTTGGCTCCGTTACATTCTATGAAAATGTCGAAAAGGCTGATTTCCTGAACTACTTGCTCAAGCGCTACCACCTACATATGACAAGCCCACAGTCGAGACATGTTCAAGTATATTGGGAAAAGTGGTGCAACGTCTTTTTCACAAAAAGCCAGAGCTTATCATGACGGAAAATCGCCGTCAGTCAGCGAGTGGATAACTGGAGCAAAATGCGCAGGTTTGACGAACACTGGGACCTGAAATTCCACGACCCCGAAGTTCTCCTGCTGGTTGACGAGATAATGCGCCGCTATAGGATGGGTAAGGACATCAACATAGAGGTGCTATCTGAAGCATTTCCACCTTGACGCAGAGACCGTCATCATCATCTCATATGGGCTATGTGAGCTGGCTTTATTCTCAGCAGTACCCGCTCTTCGCCTGGCGCTCGTCTAGGATATTTGTCCTTGCCCAGGTATTTCTTTGCCAATTTATCTATGTGTTCATCCGCTTCCTTGCCATTGATTTGTTCAATGACTTTTCCTCTTACAGTCACCATATGATATGGATTTGAAAAATCAATTACAGATACAGCTACACGTGGATCTCTTGAAATATTTCTGTATTTAATTCGACCTTTTGCAGTGTTTACCAAAATTGTATTGTTGTTTTTATCAATATCTACCCATGTCGGAGTAACCTGAGGAGAACCATCTTTCATCAATGTTGCAAGAAAAGCAAAATTCTTTTCTTCAAACAATTTGGCTATAGAAGGATCAGTTATAGAGTTACGTCCTTGGTTACCTTTCTTCTTCTTGTTAGTACTCATATTTTTATTATCACCTGATTGTGTACCTTTCATCAGTTCATGTCTATTAAATGGTTTATTAATTATCACAAGAAGAGACCTTAGAGTGTGTTGAGCATTCGATCTCAAGGATGGGCACCAGGCGGCTAATGGAAGCAAACCTTGGAAAGACGATATATATTCTATAACCTTATACGAGGAAGTAAAACGGACGGTTATACCAATAGGTAAGGATGGCGATTTTGTGCTCATGGTCTCATTTGATAACGAAGCTGCTGACCATGATTCGATAATTCGTTATAAAATAATGCCCCTTGTCTCCTCCCACCATCAAAAATATAGCAAGCTAGCTAGTACCATGGTCGTATGCTATGCGTTATACAAGCAGCACAGAGACTTTTATAGGAAGAAATACCAACAGCGATAAGAGGTCACAATCTATATGCAGTTCTATCAAAGCTACTTGTTCTCATTTAGAGTGTGTGCTTTTTCAAGTCTATCCAGCTGCTTTAATACAAACGCAGCAGTTTGCCTGACACAATCCTTCTTGTCATTTAGAGCCTTCAACAGCACATGTCTTTGATCAAAGGCCTGGATCAAGCCTAATGCTTCGACTGCCTCGTGTCTTACAAGTTCACTTGGATCATTCAGTGCAGAATTTACTAGTACAGATATCTTTTTCTTTAGGGTATATTCCCCAATTTGAAAAACAGCCTCATGTTTTACAACATCATTATTGTCGTGGATTAGCACAAATTCCAGTAAATCACCTATTTCATCTCTGAGTGGATCATTAAGATTAAGCTCGCTTGCAGTTGCGCCCAGAACCCATACTGCCTCGCCCCGCAAAGATTCATCTTTTTCTTTCTTTATGATAGACTTGCAGACTTCCATCCGTTCTTTTACAGGAATTTTCAGGATACTCCTTTTCTCATAGACTGTGCCCACGATACTTCAGCATTATTACTTTTATTTATCATTTCTTTTGATAGGTATTTTGCATATTATGTTATGGAGCGAATAGTAGAGGACATTTTAAAGATATATTGTTTTCTGGATATATATTATTAGGTTACTCGTCAAGCAGGTTTTGTCTGAATTTCTTGGTGCGTACTGCGCAACCAACTAGTATTATGTCCAACTAACGCCGCTGGTCGGATCAGATTTTTTAACTCATCACCTGACTCCCATCAGGACTCTAGGATGTCATCTATTATGGGAAACGGTAGTTGTCGGGCCAGCCTCTCAACCTTGCGAATTGAGGAGGTATCCCTAGAGGCTGGATGACCATTGCACACACACAGAGAGGATAAAATTCCAAATATCCTGCATTTCTATTTCTCCCCCAAATGCAAAGGAAATCAGCCTTTGCATAGTGGCAAAAACAGATAATACAACAGTCTACGACTGGTCAGATGCTTACTTTCTGGTCTGAGAGCTCCGCTTCATGTTCAGCAGCAGGTATTCATATGTAGGATGGAATCGACGTTGGTATGGTATGCTGAAGATACAAAGAAGAACTTTTTTACTTAATGAGCCGAAACGAAGGATTCAAGAAAGACAGAGACCTACGAAAAGTTGTTGATTTTGCCATAGATAGATCTCAAGATACGATTCGATAAAATTCTCCGACTATACCCTAATTGACGATTACGAGGGCAACGACGGAGGCGCGAAACTGAGCAAAACACAAGAATTACGATCGTCCTGACATTTCTGACGAAGACGAAGAAGTAGTAGTGAAATTACGTCGCCAGTCTTCTTCTTCTTTAGCACCGCAATAAATAAGTCAATAACAAGAAACTTGACCCCATGACTAGGGAGACTTTTATAGATATCGCAAGAAGTGTCTAGCTACTACTACTACTCTCTTGTACACAAAAGGTTAGTATACCAGCCCCAAATTTTCATAAATTCATTCTGCGTACTGACATCCTCCATCCTTGACTTTTCAATCCTCTTCATTTCTTCCACACCGACTCTGTAGACCTCCTGCTTGATGTTATCTATGAATTGTATATCAAATCCTCCTCCTGATGATTTAGCAAGGGTTTCAAGAAATTCGTATGGGTCGTGATTATCCTTCCGAAAGCCATTGGGCCAAAACTCTAACATCAAAATCATCCTGTCATCATTATCCCGAAGCACTTTGTTGCTCATTCCCTTAAAAGCTCTGTATTCCGACCCTTCTATGTCCATCTTGATGAAATCGACCTTGGTATCACCGACCTTTTTTTCAAAGTAATCGTCCACTGTAACAACATCAACTGTGATTGCCCTTTTTTCTTGTTGCCCCTTTCTTCCCAAGCCTTCTTCTTTTTTTGCATCATCATCATATCGAAACTCTAAGTCTAAAAGACTGTTCTCAGAGCTAGCATCTGGAGACAGGTACAATGAAGCTTTTCCGTTCTTATCTGAAACTGCGGCTTCTACGAGTGTTACATTATTATGAAATGAGTTTTCCCCGATGCTTGCTCTAATTAGCTCGGCGTTACGTGGGTATGGCTCGAAGGCAAAAACTCTGCCTTTTTGTCCGATTATGCTTCTTGCCAGAAACGTGTAAAAGCCAACGTTCGCACCAAGATCGACGAAGGTCATTCCGGTCCTCAAATGTTTCTGAAATACATCGATATCGAATCTCTCGTCTACATACCATCCATGTTCCTGTATCTGTCTTGAAACGTCTGGGTCATGCTTATCCAAAACCATTCTAAATTTTCCAAAATTGTAGACAAAGGTATTGTCTAACGTCATGTATTGTGCTCGCTAATTCATTGCTTAGCTGGCGACATATATAATATGTGTGAAAGATAGAAGAGAGTATTGTTTATTACTTCTGATAGCCCGCATTAGTATTGCTGTAGTTCCAAAATACTGCAGAGCCATCGCCAGTGAAATAATAATAATAATAATCCTTAATTACTTTACCCGCTATGAACCCTTAATTCAAAATGGCATTAGGTGAATTAGTGGGAGAAGCGCGTGGCAGAATTACAACTATGAGGGTGCTTCCCGATGGTAAAATGGAAGTGTCGCAACAAGGAACGGGCAAGTTGCTTGGAAGCGAAATATCAGACGCAGCAACATACTGGACAGTCATGAGACCAAATGGGACTGCCTATGGGGAGGGACAACAAGCAATTATGTCAAGTGACGGCTCTGCAGTATGGAAAGGTTCTGGGGTTGGCAAGCCAACAGGACAGGGCGGCGGCGGCGGCGGCTGGAAGTATAGTGTTGTAGGTGCCTTTCAGACTGTTGCATCTCAGAAGTGGGGACGTCTGTTCGATGTTTGTACCGTTGAGGAATACGAAGTAGACCAGAATCAGAATTACCACTGGAAAATGTGGGAGTGGAAATACTAGAACCATTTCTTTTTGTCCTTCCCAGGGGGAAATCCTCTACTCCTAACCACAGAGGCTGAGTTTGTGATAAAGAATCTAGTTCTGATCGCCGCCGGACTAGCGGTAGGAGGAACGGTTAGATATCAATGCAAAGAGAGAGAGGGACAACGAATGACCGGAGAGAACAAACAAATCCATTCCTCATCCACGACGTCATAAGAAGAAGGACTTGCAGCCTGCAAGTTGCGCTATATAGCACAAAATAAGGTTTGGCTGAAGAATATTAGCACACATTCTATTTGAGCAAAGCTAAGTTAACTGCAACAATATCATTCTCTGCATAACCTCAGGGAATCAGTCACAAGACTAGTAGACTTCGCTTATTTTGTCTTAAATTCGCTTTAAGTAAAGCATCTTGACTTAAAGTGACGTGGGTTTAAATAAAACAAGAAATCACAACAGATAGTTGGATCAAGTCTTGCTGTTTTTTTGCTATCTTGAGATTCATCCCAATTTTTTTCAGCCGCATCCCACCTCAGCTGGTTCGATATTTGCCTCATAATAAATAATAATATCTATATATTGCTAACAACCAACCTCTTGGAGATTAATAATCTGTATATTTCCTGTGTGTGTTCTCCAATCTCTCTCTAACAAAATATTCTGTGATTTGGTACTCTCGATTGCTACTATCTTGCATCGGCTGTAGTTTGGTCTGCCGTCAGAAGAATGAAGGGCACCATCATAGTTATTATTAGTGATTGCCTTTAACTTTTGCTGTATATGGACATGGGTAACAGTAGTAGCAATGGCAGTAGTTGTGATGCTCGTGTACATGCATATAAAAACGGCAAGACCTTTGAGGAATGCAAAGAAGAAGCCAGACAGAACTTCGACTTTCTATCAAAAGAAATTTTAGAGAAGGGCGAAGTTTCTTGGGGCAGAATAATGGAAATAGCAGACTATGATGAATTGGTTTACAAATTAACTTTAAAATATCTTCGACAAAAAGGATATGATATAGGTTACAATAAACTTCCAAGAGTTAAAGCATAGCACCATATTTCTTTACACTCCGTAAACCTAGCTATTTTATGACCAAAGGTTTTTCGATTAGGTGTTTAGATGTGTGCTTGAACAAACACGAAAACTTTAAAGCTAACAGAAGTTGTATTGCATTAGAGTCTACTAAAGCAACCGATATCGTTGTGGGTTCCACCGAACCCGCAAGTTACACGAGTTCTGATATTACATAAATTAGTGTCATTTTGTGCCATTTTGGCTGTGATAGTTCCCATTAACATCCAGTTGATGCAGTAGCAATAATTCAATGTCTAGCTAATGGTAAGATGGCTGTTCGATAAGGATGCAAAGAGAGTTGTGTTTTTGTCATGGTTCGCGCAGGAGTGCGCGCAAGACCTGCACACAAAAGGGAAGTCAAAATATTCAAATTGCAAATTATGTTACCTGATAATACAATGGCGGACAAGATAAGAGCAAAAGACCTTGCAGAGAAGAAATCCGATTTTGTACTTATAGATGTGAGAGAAGCAGATGAAATAGCTGAAGATGGCACGATTGAAGGTGCTACGAATATACCTCTGAGACAGCTAATAAGAAAAGCAAGAGAGGGTGGCTTAGAAGACGACCTGAAAGGAAAGACCATTTGCACTTACTGCAATGGAGGATATAGAGGCAACATCGGTGCTGATGAACTTAACAAGAAAGGATTTACCGCTGTCACTATAGACGGTGGATATGCAGCGTGGAAAGAGGAGGAGAATGAAAAGAAGAATAAGAAATGACCTCTACCTCTAACTCTGAACCTGTTATTATTGAAAGGTGAGAAGGATAGCGGGAATGACAAGGGTGTGACAATAAAGCAGGGATTACGTCAGGACCTTAGTCAATTTGTAATTCTTGTGATAGTCAACGCCTTTGTTGGCGCAATGATTGGTCTTGAGCAAACCGTAGTGCCATTGATTGGCAAGGATCTATTTGGAATCGAATCGAAACTACTGATTTAAACAACAGAAGAACCTACAGAACCCTCTAGTATATACTGCTCCGATAAGGATCAATAGTCCAAGCTTTAAGCATAGTCAATCAAGATAAAGACTTGTCTAACAGTATAGTATATTTTTTTCGTCAAAAAATAATACAAAGCTTATATCTTTCAAGATAGTGACTATGGATATATCCATAGATGTGTCGGATTCATTACATCCGCGTGAGCTGGGAGTTATTGTTAGAAACACACAGCCAGAGGACATTTCTAAAATAGTCAATTTGCAGACCGAATCATATCCGTATCTTGCTCCTTATGGAAATATATGGCGTTCAGAAGAGCTTGAGAGTCATCTTCGCATTTTTCCACAAGGACAATTTGTTGCTGTTGAACCAGATGGTACTATAGTCGGTTCTGCCAGTACTCTTATAGTCTCACTTAATCCTGAATATGCAGAACATACGTGGAAAGAGATTACTGCAGACGGTTTATTTATAACTCATATTCCAAGCGGAGACAGTCTGTATTTAGCAGATATATCAACACATCCAAAGCATAGACACGAAGGTATCGGAGGCATGATTATTCACAGATGGAAGGAATTAGTTACGGAGTTAAATCTAAGGAGAATGATAGGAGGAGGAAGATTATTCAATTACATTGAATACGCAGACAGGATGTCTCCATCTGAATACGTTGAGAAAGTGATGAAAGGAGAATTAAAAGATCCTGTTCTCACATTCGAATTGAATATTGGGTTTAGATTTGTCAAAATACTCACAAATTACCTGGATGATGTCCGTTCTCTGAATTACGCTGGTTTTATAGAATGGTTAAATCCAAATACCCTCAAAGTCTCTAGCTAGTGGTTTATGGATTAAAATTGACGATATTTTAGGTCCCGATTTAAGACACAGTATAGAAATGACTTGATTAACTCTGAATGGCTATTAGTATATTAGGAAATAGTTCAATGCTTCCACGACAGTGCTCAGTTTCAAAATAAATTGTGCAAGGATCTTTCTAACATAATCGTTCATGCACAATTGACATAGTCGCTGAAGTTGATACCTATCAAGATCAATTTTTAGCGTTATCTAACTTCAAACCAAATGGTACGACCAGAGTAGTATTGGAATGGGAAGTTGTTGATACGTCGCACTCTCTACGCGACATCGCATACAACATCTCTTCTGTCCTGCCCGTGTCTATAACCTCTCAGTGCCTACTATGTTATCAATGATAAAAATGGTATTATACTAGAATACCTTTTTCAATTTCTTTTCTTCAAGCAGCTGCAAAACAGAAAGATCAACTACCATCCAAGCAGCTATTGAAAGTCATATACCAGCGGGGTCTTCCTTAAGGGCAGCCCAAGTTCAAGAGTGGGATTGTTGTTCTTCGGATATATAGGGGAAAAAACCCGGCCGGATAAAAAACCATAATATATACATCCAAAAAGAATTATTGAGCTAGAGACTACTACACAGTAATAGTGATGATAATGAAATGCGCCTGTTGTGGCGGAGATATGAAGCCAGACAAGGATACTGGTAATTCAATTATTTACAAATGCTCCGAATGTGGGCTGAGTGACAGCAGGTTAAAGGAAGAAGGAGGAGAAGGAGGAGAAGAACTGGTAGGAAAGGAAGAGGAGAAAGAGAAGGAGGAGAAGAAAAGTTGCTAGTGTACACACTTGCATCAATATTGCACATTCCTTTACCAATCAAAAGCTCTCTGCAGGCTCTTTCCGACCCCACTTACAAATTAGTCTAGCTTTCACCATTCTCATTCCTATTAGATCGGTGTTAACATATTTTTGCGAGATTTCCAGGAGCTGCTCCTTAACTTCTGGGCCACTATGATCCGTCAGTGTTGTTTTGTCTAACGCGTCTTATTTTCAAATCCCTCTAGGCATGTAGAATAAATAATAAGGCTGAAATTGTGGTTTTTCTTTAGACTCAAATAAATTTTTATCCAAATCCCGGCGAGCTCAGGTTCTCAACTACCTATATAATAGTAGCTTGTGCGCTAGCTTGTTCAATAATATCTTTAACAATTATATTATGACGAGAGAACACTGTGCGAGACATGAAGCAACAAGTGGCTCTTGTAACTGGCTCCAATCGAGGGATAGGTTTTGAAATAGCCAAGCAGCTGGCCATGAAGGAAATCAACGTGATCCTTACTTCCAGAAATTCAGCTAACGGAGAAGCCGCAGTAAGGAAGCTTGCTAGAGAAGGTGTAAAAAAAGAGGTGGTACCTATGGAATTAGATGTTTCAAATCAAGTCAGTGTTGACAGTCTTTTGGACAATGTTGAAAAAAGTTTTGGAAGGCTTGATATATTAGTAAACAATGCGGCCATCCTGATCGATAAGGATGATATAAGTGCATCAAAAGCTGACTTCAAAACTGTAAAGATTACTTTGGAAACTAATCTGTTTGGTGCTTGGTGTATGTGCAAAGCCTTCGTCCCTCTCATGAAAAAGAACGGCTTTGGAAGAATAGTGAATGTTTCTAGTGGTGCAGGCGAATTTGAATATATGGCCACATCCGGTGGACATTGGCCAGCTTATTCTGTGTCAAAGACTAGCTTGAATGCTTTGACAGTCATGCTTGCATCAGAACTGAAGGGAACCAATGTTTTAGTCAATGCCGTGTGCCCCGGGTGGGTACAAACTGATATGGGAGGACCTAATGCTACAAGATCAGTTGAAGAAGGTGCCGCCACACCTGTTTGGCTGGCAACTCTGCCTGATGGAGGGCCAACAGGAAACAATTACTATGATATGAAGCAGAGCAGTTGGTAAGAATTTCTCTCATCATGCATTAAGGCGCAAAAACAACTATAACTCAATCTGAAAATACTACGTCAACTGTGAGATTTACCCAATAGAATAAAATTGATGAAATCAACAACAAGTGAAACGATAAACCGCAGACCCAATGAATTGTTCATTTGAATTGCCTTCTTTTATCGGATCATCGTTGGCGACTACGATAATAATATATTTGTTTAAAATAAGCAAGCTTTATAGAGTGCCATTAAGAGCCCATATTAGATTTAGTTAAGTGATATTATCTAAGCACACTTGCAAATTTAGATTCAAATGAATTTTTATCCAATTGGTTCTATGAGATCTTCTTTTTCATAATCTACTACTATCCTGAATAGCAGATTCAAAAGCGGTATATGTACAATTAGGCGCCTCAGAATAATCTCTTCTTGGACAACCAAGGTCCCAATAATCTTGTTACGGACGGCATTATCACATAGGTCATAAGCAAAACCATTATTACTACTCCTATGAATGTACTTAAGTGGATATGGAGACCAGTGGTGAGCTGTCTTATCTGTGGGAGCAAGATGGATACTAATAAAAATGACAGCTGTTATTACAATCGCCATCTTGTAGCGCGGTGGTGGTGGTGCAATGGGAGTTGGTGCTTTATCACCATTGACGCTTCTTCCCGTTCTAGAGCGGGGAGTGAACCAGAATTCCAAGCCAGTTTGCTTCTCTACTACAGGCTCGCCCTCTGCGACCTCTTTACTCTTTGCAAGCCATTCTCTTCTTACCTCAGAGTTTTCCCACTTTGCAAGGTTTTCAAATGTGTTGAAACGAAAGATTATGACGTACTCTGGATTTGATAGGTCTGAAGGCCTGATCACATTTACACCCATGTGGCCCTCAAACTTCATAGCTTCGTGAATGATGCCGTCCATCCACTCTTCGAATTCCCTGATCTTATCCCTTTTAGCAATCCTAGTGACGATGACTGTTACCGGCCCGTCCTTGTCGACTTGGTGAGCATGCATTGGGCTTATTATGTAGCGCGGCGACTAAACTAATAAACGCCTGCCTATCTTGCAAATTAGTTTCTACATGAGCACAGGTACGAGAACGAGAATTCTAAAGTGACTTTAAATCATACGGAAACGGTATAATATGATTGGTAGGAGGTCTACTTTGCCAATAGCTATCATGCTCATTGATTGTTCTATTGGAACGGATGATGTAGTGATAGATGAGCTCAAGAAAATTCCAGCTGTCGCATATGCATACAAGTTGATTAGATACCATGATATCATCGTAAAGGTCGAATCAAATTCAGAGGAAGAGCTAAGAAAGACTATTTCAGGCAAGATTAGAAAACTGGATAACATTCTTGGTACCATTACTGTGGTTGCACTTGAGAAATAATAGTGCGTGTGTGTGTGTGTGTTTTATCCGCTACTTGAGCAGCAAGGGTAACAAAAACCATGAGGTTTTTTCATTCTTGACCCAGCAATATATAATGTGTGACCTTTTTCTTACTTTTTATGATACATATGAGGAGTTGCTTTCTTCCACCACCACCATCATCCTAGCGACCCTCTAAAACACACACACATACACATCTCTCTGGACATCACTTAACCGCATCTGGATAAACAAACGTCATGATCCAAAATGCATCTTCCCAGGCACAACAAGTGCATCGTTCTTCGATACAATCTTTTACATTTCTATGGCCGCATATCTTGCACAAGCAAACAACTGCTTCTTCCTTTCTACTATTATTATCCCACAAGGATAGCGACATTTGTGGCATAATTTCGACGATTCTCTATTTATGAAGAATGGATGGTCGTCATTTCGTTTCCACCCTTTTTGACCTTAAGGTGATATAATACTTGTTGTACCAATCTGCATGACTTTCTATAAGCAGAGAAGGAGGGTGTATCATTCTTGCATACGGTAAAACACACACACCCTCTTGTTGATTGATACCACAGTGTCGCCTTTTTAATTGTAGATGTACCTTTTTTGTACCTCAAAACTCTCTCTATGGATAGGAGGGTTCTGTGAGATTATCAGGTCATGATTGATTACTGTTTTGAATCATTTTGACCTGAAGAGATTTGACAGCGCCCATTATTAACTGGCCCAGGTCAAACAAGCATGGGATCGCTGTTTCTGATCCTTTCAATTAATCGCTCCATACTGGATAAGCACTGCTCAAAGTATGGAATAACCTCTAATTCCATTGGAGGGGAATTATCAGGATCCCTGGGATCTTTCTTGAAGAATATCATCGCTGGATCATCTGGCCCTACCACAACAAGTTTAGCAATCAAAGACGGACGCATAGAATAATCTCTTAACTCAATTAGTTGCCAGTACCAGTTGCCGTACTGCCTAGCCCTGTCAAGATCCGACAAAAGGTCGATCTTTTTTGTTTTTGCCGATAACGCACTCTGCACACGGCCAAAATCAAGCTGCTCGATTGGTATTCCAAGATCGAGCTTTTCATTAATTTGGACAAATAGAGATTGCACCGCTCCAAGTATCTGCTCCAGAAAACTATCGATCTGGATTTCAGCCTGTATTCGAGCCTTAGGTGCAACCAAACTTACATGCCTTGCTTCGATCGACCTTAGGTTGTTTAGATGCTGTGCAGCCGCATATAGTTTGAATTTTGGCCTGTCTGATAGGAAGGCGGACAGCCTGTCATCTTCAAATGAAGAGGGCACCATCAGGTTTCGATCATGAAAAGGTCTCTTTTAAATCACTTGGGGCAAAGTCGTCCAGTAAAAACATCTTGCATTCGAGAGCAAGATACTTTTTTGGTCATCCCAAAAAAACCTTTGATTGCTCTCGTGCCACAAATTAATCGACAGAAATCCAGCCAGCGGTATTTCAAGTGTGATGCCCCAGTTCTTTTTGTTGCAGTAATCGCGGAATGAAATGCTCTTTGGGCTCAGATAGTATATATATCCGCGCTAGTTGATCTGGGAAACAAAATTCGGCTGCTTGATCAGCTTCTTGAGTATATACCATTCCGGTCCCTTGTCTGCAATTATGATACTCGTAAATGCATCATGGATAAAAAATCGTTTATCACCACCGTTCATAATGGACAAGCCTCTATCTCTTTGTATTCTCTTGAGCCTTGGTGGTTTTTCTCACCCGGATACCCAAGTGCAATTATATCCCTATCGGCCTGATAGACCCATCCGGAGGCCGGCCAAATATTTCTGCGACTTTTTCATCATCAAACGCGCCTACAAATCCTGCACCAAGACCTTCGTTTGTGGCCAGAATAAAGTCTAGAACGTATCAGGTAATGGAAGCACATTCAAAGGGTGAAGCGATAGCACCAATGAAGTGGGTGACACTGAAAAATGAGAACCCTTGGCTCTATGAAAAGTTAAGAAGTAATTGACGGTGAGAAGGGGAATAAAAAGAAGAAAGAGACAGGCCCAAGTCCTCTTCTTTCTATTCTGTTCTATTCTTTCTTTCTTTTATCATCATCATTAGAGCCCTCTGAACGAATCTCAAATGGCAAGTCTAGTTGCCCAAGTTTCTCTACTGGCTCTCCAGTGGGTAGCGGAGCATCTCTGTCTACCTTGTATTTGAACACCTCATTGTAATCCATTCCCAAAATGACGTTTCTTCCAAGAGCAATAATCTTTGACTTTGGCACATCAAACCGCCAGTTGTAGTGTCCCCATACCACTATCTTGTCTCCCGCTTCAGTCATCACGTGTCCTACGTGCTCTTCGTCTTGCGTTCTAACACCTTTGTTGAAGAGTGACTTTGGGTATTTTCCTTCATATGTTGCCAAGTCTGCAGGCTCAGGTAACTCTGCATCAGTGTGTGTATGTTCTTTATCGACAGGTAATGGCTGTTCTCTGCTAACTTTGTAGTTTTTCACGATTTCATGGAATGGCAGGTCAATCAGAACATTAGCCGCTGCAAATCTAATCTTATCTTTGGGAATATCATATCTATCATCGCCTTCACCAAAGACTACAATTTTGTCTGAGGTTTCCCTCACAACATGTCCAACATGAGGAGAATCTAAAGATTTGACACCTTTATTGAAATATCGACCAGATACCATATGTGTATACAGATAATATTTTAGCGACATCACTATTATGTCGTTGTGTGTTTGTTATTCATTGACACTGCAGTACTACTGTAAGGCAGGGCCGCTATTAAAGATGGTATTTTTTCTTACTGAGTCAGTTTATCTTACCTAACCAAGAAGTAACTAGTTAGCATGATTCGAACTAATGAAAGATATGGATTCGAGTTTCAAGATTCGTCTTAACTTGTATAACAGGTATATGCAAGACTCTACAGACGAGAGATATGACACTGGTATAACTTATTTAAAGGGACATGGCATTAGATTTCCTTTGCGTCATCGATATCGCATATTTATTACAAGGCGATTCCAATGCATATATGCTGCAACGGGACCATGAGGGTCTATAGAATATCCGCTGTTACCTTAAGAGTAAAGGACATGGAAAAGTCATGCCAATTTTATTCAAAATTGCCCGGCTTCAAGCTTGCATATGGTGGAAGAGCAACTGACTCTTTTACAACATTTGAAGTTGGAGAAGGTAGCAGAACGTATCTTAATTTGGAATTAGAAAGACCCGCTGGCAGCAGCATATCTGAAAAAGACTTTGGGAGAATTATATTCCACACCGAAGATGTGGACGGCCTTTATCATTACATGAAAAATGACAAGGCTATTTCGCGAGCTGTTACTTTTGAAAGCGAGCCTACCGATGCGCCATGGGGCGAAAGGTTCTTCCACTTAAGGGAGCCGGATGGCTACCAGCTGTCATTTGCACGCCCGCTTTCCAAAGCAAAGAAATAGTACTGCGAATGAGTTCTAGAGTGACAGTGTGACCAAACTTGAACACGAGCATAATCAGAAACGCAATAGCCAACAAAGAGGTGATTGAATTCACCTATCATGGCTATCCCAGAGTAGCTGAGCCGCGCGTGTACGGCATAAAGGATGGAAAGAGGCAGATTCTTGTATACCAGATAGGCGGCTGTACATCTTCTGGCAAGATACCGGACTGGCGGCGCATAATTCTGGACGAGATATCGGGCCTGAGGGTGGTAAAAGGGCAAAAGTTTGTCGGACCTCATGATAACCACTCAGTAGACCACGGTGATTGGGATACCATCATCGCTGCTGTAAAGTAGCAGTCGCTGATGCCGCACACGCATTTTCTGTTCCTCCGTGGGATTACCTAAATAAATCGCCGGATGCTAAAGGATCATGGCGCTCCTTTGCTTAGCCACCTTTAACTGTGAGAAACTGTTCGCAGATTCAAATTCAACAGAAACATCGATCCGCAGAAAGCGATAACCGACGCCTGGCTGGCAAACGAGATGAATTTTACGATCTACAATGAGGAAGAGAAGGAGCTCACTGCAGCAGCGATACGAAAGGCAGGAGCAGAGATGTCATCGCACTTCAGGAAGTCGAAAGCCTCTTATCTCTGAAGAAATTCAGAAGCCAGTATCTCCGTAACGTGGATTACAAATACATCTTTGTTGTGGATGGGAACGACCGTAGGTCTATAGACGTGGGCATACTCTCGAGGTATCCTATCGAAAAAATAGATACGCGTATCCATGTATTGTTATTACTAGAGCTTGCTCCAAGAGCAGCATCAAAGCTATGGTTCAGATCGTATGCTTCAATGCTCTAAACAATAAGATCTATCTCCCAGCTTCGTGTCTGGCTCAGATACCCCCAATAGCAGAATATCTACTACTTATGTAATGGCATATTGATAATGGGAGAAGAAGAGATTCTTTTTCAGTCATTAGTATGATAGTACGCAACAAACAATTTAATGACAATTGAAAAGCGTAGGGATAGTTGCGCTGATATATTGATTTGATTATAAAGGAAGAAAATAGAGCATCCCTTTTTATAAAATGTTACACATATATTTCATTGTAATGGCTGCTGAAAGAAAAGCTCATGAGGATGAAGAGCTGACGGCAGAACAAGTTGCTGAGAACGTGAAAGAAGCTGCAAAGAAGATTCGCGAGACATCTCGCGCTGTAAAAGAAAGCGTAAAAACGTTCCGCGAAAGCGGTGCAGTGCAAGAAATGGCTGAGGCAACGCGTGAAGCAGCCTTGACAGCACGCGATACTACAAGAGACGTAAGAGATGCGACCAAGGAAATCAGGGACAGTGGTGTGGTTTCAGATACAGCAGCTGCTATAGATGAAACAGCTGCTGCAGCGGCCGAGACTGCAAGAGCAGGAAAAGACACGGCGGTTCAGCTGCCAAGAGGCGCGCCCAAAACTACTAGGATGGCGAAGCGCGGTGCTAGACAAGCAAAAAAGACGATTAAAAGAGAAGCTCCAAGGGTAAAAAGAAAAGTCCGGACGCTGCAAAGAAAAGCCAAGTCTACTACAAAACGTGTAGCGAGGAAGACAAATCGAGCAGCAAAGCCGGCGTTGGCAAGAGTGACAGACGAGGAAAAAAATAAGAGCACAAAATGAGAGATGGTTAATAGCCAATCTAGTTACTACTTTAACGGCTGATGGCCAACTCTCCAACCATATACAAATACAAAATCGTGCAAAAGCATATATTCTTTTGGTGCAAAAATTGTATACGACTTTTTGCAGACAGACGATGACTGATAAAGAGATCTAGTCGTAGGAAGAGCTACAAAAATAATATTCTATCACGCTAACCCTTGACAAAGAAAGAAGAAAAACGTTCTAATAAGCAATTTGCACCAAGCGAAAGACCTGAGAAAAAACTGACGCTTGAAGATTATGAAAGTGATGATAAGGAAGAAGTGGCCAAGTCAAAAATAGAATAATTTAATGAGGTAAAATAGAAAGGACCATCAAACAATATACTCATTAATGGCTTGTAATGTATCTGAAGATGATAAATAAACGTAATTATGCAGGGATAGTACACAGAGACAGATATTCTGAAGGTTTTGCTGCGTGGGTTAGTTCAACTTATTTTATAATATTATGTGTATATTATTATCGTTGTACGATGAGTAGTAAGAAGAAGAAGAAATCCTCAAAAGAACGCGATCATGCATTACATGATGCAACCCATGGTCAATTTGGAGAAGAGCCAAGACCTGAGCCCAAGCCAGATATGGATGAAAGAATGTCATATGATAATCACAGAAAAGACCGAATTAGAGCAGCTCGAAAAAGGTCAAGAAGTGTCTAATTCACTCCTCCTCCCTGTAAAGTGGTAGAGAATTGCTCACGAGCAGATTCATGCGGATGATGCGAGCCCACGAGATTTTTTGGCGTCGCCCGTTGTTTAGTTGACAGAACCGAGCGCGCAACTCTTTTTCTTCTTCCTATTGTGGTTATGCTGCCATGGATGATGAGGAATGGGATTTATTGTTCGTTTCAGTAGTTGTTCGTTTCTGCAGCCGCTGCTGCTGCTGCTCCTGTTCTTTGCGTATGTGCCTGACAGTTCCTCCTACCGCTAGCCCAGCAGCGATAAGGACCAGGTTCTTTACCACGAACTCGCCCTCCATGGTCAGGAGCAGAGGATTTCCCCCTTGAAACGCGGTTTCTGGCCTCATCACGAGCACGAGGAATGTGCCTGCAAGCTGGAGAAACAGAAGCGAAAGGACTACCCTCAGCGCCTTGCCCAGCAGGAGGCCTACGCCTATAGCCATCTCCCAAATTCCGAGGAGGGGAACGAAAAGTTGGGGTGGAAGCCAGTAAACTACGTGTGAAGCGAGGTCGTATACGGGGCTGGTGCCTATGACTTTGAGTAGTCCAAACCAGACGAACACTATCCCCAATGAGATACGTATTATCAGGATGGCGTGAGAGCTCATGAACCTCACGACTTTTTCATCCAAGCGATTCAACAGCGCGGCAAAAGAGTTTGCTAATTTGGAGGGTTTGGTACCATCGACGCCAACTTTGGATCCTTCTTTCTTATCCATCCATATTCCCAATACTAGGTTCGAGTTCAAGGCATAATAACGTATATGCGCGTGTATGTGTGCAGTTCACTGGATCCACTCTACTACCATCCAGCTTTTGCAGGAGGGTCATTTGCTGCTGGAAGAAACCGCAGCATCCGTATAATGACATGGTCAATCAGATCTTCTTATAGCTCGAAAGGTCTTACCAAAAACTGGTACAAAAGTCATCACCCGAAAGACGTTCTATTCTTATAGACAAATGGAGAATGAGAGATGATGATATGGGCACAGCAGTCACAGATTCATTTCACAGCAGCAGAATTTATGATACGATAGATGATGGCAAAACAGAAGAATAATACAAGGAACTGATAGAGGACATGTGAGCAGAGTAGTTTATCATTACCATATAATATTGCTAAGCTGATATTTGGAAATATATGGATTATATTGACTTTAGCTTGCATTTGTATTTCCAACATCAGATAACCCTTGAATGGATGCTCTTACCCTCTGAAGAAAATGCTTTCTATCGATTGGCTTTTTCATCACATCTACCGACGTTACCCCATCCAAAACAGAAACGAGTTCTTCTGTTGCTTCAAGAGCGGTTAAGAAAATGACTTTGATGTATGGGTCTATTGCCTTTAGCCTTCGGTATAATTGTAGTCCATTCATTGAAGTCATCCTTATGTCAAGAATTACCAAATCGAAATGACGAGATTCAGACCTTGCAAAAGCTTGCAATGCCCGATAAGAATCAGAGAAGGCTTCCACACAGTAGCCATCTTGAAGTAGAAATGATTTGAATACAGCGACCACGTCTGGTTCATCATCAACTAGCATAACCGTGTGCGGGGGTCTTTGGATTTGAATCATATCGTCGGCGGGAGGTGCACTTGGCCCTTTGGGTGCGCTGGCAGATCTTTTGAATATAGCTGATACTAAATTGCCATGAAGTGGCGCATTTTTCTCCCTTCTTCTCACAGAAAACAAAGTATAGGATTGCTTCAATCCGATTGGGCATCCTTCTTCTACTTCTTTGAATTCATACTCTGCTTCAAACGAAAATCGCTTAATTACTTGGTATAAATCGCCTCCTATTATAATTCCGTTCCTTTCCGCTTTGGGATTCATCTTGGCACATATGCTGACTGTTGGCCCAAACAAGTCCTCTGCGCCGGAAGTTACTGCTGTTCCTACTTCTACTCTTCCATAATCTGCGCTTATTCTATAGCTTACGTCAGGCAGACGTTCTAAGGAGAGCCTACTATTGATGAGGTCTCTAGCCGCGATAATTCCAGTGAAGCATTCTAGAACCTCCTTGAAGGCAATCTCGTTATTAGAATTGGATGTATCTGGAAAATAAAATATCAGTGCATCTCCGACACTTTTTATCACCTTTGCTCCAAAGTTCTTGACTATTGCAGCCATTGCATTGAGAAACATCGAATAATACTTTCCAATCTTGTCTGAATCGACAATCTCGGCAATTATTCGAGTAGAACCAACCATATCTACAAAGCAAATGCAGTAATAGTCAGTTGGGTTTTGCTTGCGAAAATAGATTTCTTGAGGTAGAATATCAACTTCGGAAAGGCCGATATCGTTTATTTCTGAGGTATCATCATAGTTAGATATTCCTTCCATGATACATTATATATCTAGCTCCTTAGGCTTGAATAACTGTGCTAATAACAGCGTTAATTGATTTATACATCGGCATAAGTAGTAAGCAGCCGTCAATAAACATCATAGGTAATTTTTAGCATATTTTCTGAAATTCTTACCAATGATGTCGAGCGCTTAGATATCGCTGCTTTAACGCTGAAAGAAGTACGTGCAACTACACCTGATGAAGAGTACGACAAAATCAGGCAGATAGTGGAAGCAGTGCTGAAAGAGTGGAAGTGGTCAGGAAATGCGTAGCAGATTTTCTTCCAAAGACGTATGTATGTCTGCAATCAACATGAAAACCTATGAAAAAGTTAGTGCGATAAGTTAGGCTTTCTTTCTCCTTTCTTTTTTTCTGCATCCAGACGTTGTTACGTTAGTTAGTACGGGCTGTATGCAATTCCCAATAACGGGATCAAGGCAAGGAGTCCTGTCCCTATCGCCATTCCAATGACACATATGTTGAATTTTGTTACTTTCAACATGCAGTTATTTACGTATGGGAAGTATTACTATTATTCTCAAAGTCGTCTGTTACGAGTTAGAAAAGTGTTTGACCTATGGGCAATGATACTGACTAATCATAATCAATCATTGTGAGTACTTTCGCATCTTTTTCTTTATTTCATGATATCAAAAATTTTGTAACGCCTTTTCTCTCTCTCTCTCTCAATGTATTGCAATAATATAATAATCTATAACTTCATTCTCGTTTCAGAATCGACTACATTTAATTCTTTTAGATGATCAATTGTTGTAATACACACTCGCATAAAGTTGTGTGTACTTACCTTGTCCAGAACTTTCATCGCTAGCATGTATGTCACTGATATATATGCTTTCAGTCGGGTACAACTAGGAATAATAATCTGTTTTTGCGCAGGGGCTCCCATAAAATCAGATTCCTCCAAACCAGGCATATCTTTCTCCACAACAGGGTCGGCTCTCATGCTATATACACTCTAAAAAATACCATATATATTATTGATTGGTGAAAAGAAGGCTGCGTTGTCGTTATGCTGAGCTTGAATGCCCGTGTATTGCTGCTTGGATTGGTTGTCTGCGTCGTAGCGGGCAACTCTGTTATCTTCTTTGCAGGCAGCACAGAAAGCAGGGCAACTCTATCTGAACTAGTAACAATAACTGCCGCATGCGGCGCTGTTCTATTGGCAGCAGCAATTGCATTGCGGCAGAATATCCACGCTCCACACGGCAAAACATACCTTTCGCTAGCAATTGGCCTAGTTCTGTGGCTATGCGCTGACATCATATGGGCGGCGTACGAGCTCTACTATCATGTTGCAGCTCCAATACCTTCGGTATCAGATATTTTGTGGCTATCGGGATATCTCTTCTTTGCATACAATCTCTTTCTGACTTACAAGGAGTTTCAGGTGAGAATCAACAAGAAAATCTTGCTAGCTGCGATTATAGGTAATGCAATCTTTCTTGGATACTTGATTCCTCTTACAGTCAGCCTATCTGATCTATCCAGCCCAGCTGGGGTTGCGATGTTTCTAGTTATCATCGCATATCCCATTTCAAATGCAATACTTACCATCCCAGCAATTCCTATTCTTTTTGGCCTTTGGAGGGATAAGCCATGGTCGATACCGTGGACGTTCAAAGCATTATCTTTGTTCTGCATAGTTGTGACAGACAGCTGGTTTGCTTTCATAGTAACCACTGGTCTTCAGGAGCATGTTTGGCTAGCCTCTATGCTCTTTAGTGCAGAGTATTTGATAATGGCTGGAGGGCTGATTTGGTACAACAAATTTTTGAGAACGTACAACAACAACAATGGAAGTACTGCTCATGAACCTTCTTATAATAATAATACCGCCGGCAAGACAGGCAAGAAGAAAATAGGGGAAGAGGAAGAGGGGGAAGAGGTGCTAGGGGCCACTATCAGAATCCACCAGCATCAGGATCAGGATCGCTCACCAAAAAAGAAAAAACGTCCCATTGACATAGTCGTGGCAATTGTCCTAATTGCTCTAGTGATTGGCTATGGCACATTTAAATCTCAAAGCACCGTGGCAACGCAATTTTTGCTACCAGAAGATGGAAGAGAAGCAAATGTAAAGATTGGTGCCTTGATACCGCTTACAGGCACACTATCGACGCTTGGAGAATCCACCGAGGCTTCACTTAAGATCGCATTAAAAGATATAAACGAGCATTTTTCAAAATCCCACTCAGATACCAGAGTCGAATTAATTATCGAAGACACGAAAACAGATCCCACAATAGCACTTGAAAAACTAAAGTATCTGAAATCACAAGGAGTCCAAATTGTTATAGGCCCAGCGACTAGTTCAAACGTCGCAGCTTTGAAAGACTATGCTGACCAAAATGGCATCTTGATTCTCTCTGCAAGCAGTACCGCAACTCAATTGACAATCCCAAATGACAATTTATTTCGCCTTGTACCAGATGATTCACACCAAGCACAAGCAATAGCTAAAAAGATGTGGCAAGATGGTGTGCGGGTAGTTGTACCGATGTGGCGATCTGACATTTTTGGTGAAGGGCTTCATTCGGCGCTGAATGAAGACTTTAAACGACTGGGCGGAAAGGTTGTTGAAGGAGTCGGCTACAAGCCTCCAACTGGAGATTTTTCAGCAAGCCTGCACAGAATAAACTTCATCTTTTGGGAGCAGGAGCTCAAGGCCCTTGAATCAAGGCTCAATGAAGAAGTGAAACGGTATGGAGCTGACAGGGTGGGCGTATACATTGTATCGTTTGATGAAATTGTACCTATAATGATTGAAGCAGAAAGGCATCCGAGGTTATCCTCTGTCAAGTGGTATGGAAGCGACGGCTCTGCTCTAAATGCAGATCTCGTGAAAAATGTAGATGCTGCCAGCTTTGCTGTCAAGACATCTTTTGCCAATCCGATCTATGCGGTGGATGACGATAAAAATAGGAGGTTTATTGAGGTAAATAGGCATATTACCGAAGAGATAGGACACCCCCACAGGTCCTATGCAGAGTTAGCCTACGATGCTTTATGGGTGGCTGCCTTGACTTATGACAAGGTAGTAGGAGCCAATCAAAAAACAACAGACCACAACAACATTAACGTCTTGAGCAAGACCCTCCTCAGGGTTGCTAGTTATTATGATGGTATCACCGGAAAAACGCTCCTAAACGATGCAGGCGATAGAATCTCAGGCTCATATGACTTTTGGTCAATCACGAGGAAAAATGATGATAACGCAAGCGAGTATGAATGGAAGCGTATTGAGACTTTTCGTGACATCAAGTAAGAACCCTACCGATTTTTTTCTATAGAAAGAAAGATCTGGCTATGGAAAAGCGAGCATAAAAAAGCTCAATTTTGAACGGTCATGCGTCCAAGATCATGTCTAAAATTGCATCAGTATTGTGTGACACACTGAAGGCCAATGTCAGGGTATCAAAAGAATAAAAGCTTGCAGAACAGCTATTTTTCCTGTTGTCTTGCAAAATCTCGTAGCAAGATACGCACTATTTGGCTTTCATTCAAGATCTTTTCCCTGAGAAGGACATGTACAACAAGCCCCTTTGTGTCTATTTCAATTCGAACCTTTTCAAAAAGGGCTGTATATTTGCTTACTTTTTTTCCGTCAGTAGTTTCAGCATACCCCTCTTCCGTAAGAATACCATCTTCTACTAGTTGATTTATGATTCGATAACCTGACGATTTTGGAATGCCTGTTGCGTCGAGGATCTCAAGAATGACTGCAGGTTGCTTAAAGGCAGTCTCAAGAATGAGCCTCTTTTCGCGGTCGCCGTACACTCCCAAAATAAGCTGAGAAAGCTCTCTATTCTCAATTGTAATCCATTGCCTTCCCTTTGGACCGGTATCAATGGAAATAAGTTTGTGTGCAAAGTCTTCTTCTATAGCATCTGCACCAGCCCCAAAGAACTCTCTCAGCGTAGCATCTAAAGTGTAAAAGTCCTTGATGGATTCGGCCAGGCTCAAGTTGTAGCGCTGACGTAGACGATCTTCTATTTTCTCACAAGTTTTTTGACCAAGCTTCTCCCTTATCATGGACTCTAAGGCCTGTGCGAGAAGGTGGTCTAAGGCAGAGGTCATAGAATTTTGCTGCCCATGTCTCTATATTGGGAATAAGCATATTTAACTTTATGCTCATTGCCATTGTATTTCCCAAAACCTGATGTGTCAAGCATCAGATTGTATAGGCGTTCTCTGAATTTAGAATCAGAAGCAATATGCTTATATAATACTGATGTCTTTTCCGCCAAAAGTTTAATAACACCTAGGTGTTATTCTCTGATATGGGAATAACCATGCTTGGCGACGACGCACAACAGCAAGTCATTTCCAATACTGGGATTGAGGCGCCTTCACTGTCACAAGATAATGAATTGCGCCTTTCGATTCCCAGAGGTGCCATTACTAATCCAAAATTGCTCGATAGTATTGAAAGAACGCAAAGGGAACAAGCATTGCTGAAAGAAATACTAAAGATAGCCAAGCAGTCTGAAAACACAGCAGAGGAGAGCGGAGTTCAGCCGTCAGTTAGCGAAGACGATATGAAAGAGTATGTAGAAGAAGTGATACAGGAAATTAAAGGCATAAAAAGCGGATGAACCTAGGCTAGCTTGGTCAACACCTTGTGGTAAAGTTTGAACTTCTTTCCGTCATCAACCTTCATCTTTTGGTACCACAATGTTGACTTGTTATTTTGACGCGTCTTTCTTTCAGTCGAGGTTATTGCCAAAATGCGCTGCTGCCACTCCAGCGTGTCATTTCTTTGAATTTCACGAAGGAATTGTGTATCATGATCTCGCTTCAAGTTATTACCAGTATCTTCTACCGAAATTCTTAAAGAAAGAATCAATCCTGTATATATATGTCAGTGCAGATTAGATGAATTTACTGTTGCATATTAGCCCGCATTTGGCAGGAGAATTCTCGACATTTGAGTGGTCAATCATAACTATGGTTATAGCAATAGGAACCATATTTGCATTCATTTATGCATTTTGGAAAAATACGCCAACAACAACGACGACGACAACAAGCGGAAACCAGACTTATCTTGGAAATAACGACAACGACGACGACCGTAGAATAATAACTCTTGCAAGGAAATTCTTGGTAATTTATGCCTTAATTGCTGTAGGCATGGCTCTGCAGATAGGTGGAGGAAAGTGGGATGTAACTTGGCACACATTGCAAAGACCTGAGACCTTTTTCACGCCGCCTCACGCTGTACTTTATTCCGGAGTGGGGCTTGTTGCCGCTGCTGCTGCAACAGGATTTTATTATGCAACGATCAGATCAAGGCATACCAATGGAAAAAACTCATTGTTGCTTGCCCCAATCTTTCTTGCAATAGTTGGCTCTATTGTACAAATCCTCGCAGGCGCATTTGATTTCACATGGCATAGTACATTTGGATTTGATGGTCTACTAAGCCCTCCGCATGCACTTTTGGTAAGTGGCATGGTCATCAATTCCCTTGCTGCAGTAAAAGGACTAGTCATGTTAAATCAAACCAGAGATTATTCCTCAAAAGGCATCATCAGTGTCGCCGCTATTGCTACCAACCTTTCTATGGCTTTAGCCCTCGCAGTTTTGTGGATGTGTTCAGTTGCACTGTTGGATCTTTACACCTATCCATGGTCAAAGGGGGAGCATTTTGACTTTAATCCTGATCCTCAAATTGCGGCATTAACTGGCACCATTCTTTATCCCTTGATTGGCCCATTCATAGGGCTGCTTGCACTAAGAGTACTGCCCATAAAGTATCCCTTTACTTTAGTTACTGCTATTTATGTGATCATCATACTTTTTGCCAACATAATACCAGATGGATCTCTACATATGTCAATTCCCTACTACGCATTGCTTCCTTTGTTGCCTGCATTTGCTGCAGATAATATCTACAAAGCAAGATCCATCAACAGAGGCGGCAAAGTCAAGCTAGTTGCAGTGGGGGCGATATTTGGGCCATTCTTCCTAAGCATGTACTTTCCGGGTATAATAGCCATATATCAGCAGCCACTTGGCATGACAGCACAGGAAGACATATCAATAGAATATCTTCTCTTTTTGCCACTAGTTTACCAGACCGAGCTTTGGATACTCTTGATTCCGTCTGTCTTGGTAGGGATCATAGGCAGCATGATGGGATCAAAAGCTGGCGGGAGATGGTTGAAACAACAACAACAAACCTACCTAACTCCCTCCCATAGGTAGAAAACTCGCTAACATGTGGCTCTTTTAGCGATTCGATCAACTAAACAACGGGCGACGCCAAAAAATCTCGTGGGCTCGTATCACCCGCAAAGTTGCCTGCTATAACATTTAACAGGTACGTATATAGGAGAAACCGATCAGCTCTCGAAGGCAGGTGGCTTTCCCTTCAGGACTGCTTTCGCAGGTTCCTGGCAGCCTTGTGGTTTGCCCTTGCCGCCATACGTTCGGACTGGCAGCCAACCCTTTCGGGTTGACTGTTACCTGTTGTGCGTATGGCGGCAACTGTCGTTCCCATGGGCCTAGCAGGCCTTTACCTGCTACGCGGTGCCGAACGACAGATCATCTTTCTCTTTCGGCTGATCGGCTACATCTATTATCGTCAGACTTGTATTTACGTCTTTATTATTGTAAATTCTAAAGCATCATATATGTACGTACGGACTTCTTTTTACATGTTGCAGAAAATCCATTATCAAAACACCATTATTTTGAAAAGAAAGGACGAGCTAGCATAGAGTAACGTCAAGTGGTTCTACTGTGTCTTTGCCGCAGTATGGGCAAAATCTGGGCTCAGTTTTTCTAATGACCGAGATGCTGATTAGCTGGAACCTAGCTTTACAACTGTTGCAATAGAATGTTGCTGCTGGCATTAGTAGTATATATGTTATAAGAAGATAATTGCTATATCATTATAGCTTAACTAAGAGAGACTTTTAAGGAAACGGGAGGAAAAAACAGCTATTCGCTAATACGCTCCTTCTTCAATAGAGACCAGCTCGCATTATTACTTTTTTTCATAACAACTATTAATTCGTCTATTTAAAGCCACAATCTTTATTCAGGAACCTACCCTACTATATACTACATAAAATGGGCAACAAAACAAAGAGCAAGAGCCACAACCAAATTCTTTCTGAAATGAATGCTCGTGAGCTGAGCGAAATTGCAGCTGATAGAACTATTGCAATACTAATTTTTGGCGCATGTGAAAATCACGGCGACCATATGCCATTTGGTGCTGACTTTATCATGCCATTTGAGCTTGCAAAAAGGCTTGCCAGAAAATACCATAATCTGATAGTATTTCCACCGATGCCATATGGCGTTAGCTCCCATCACAAGGACTTCTTTATGACAACAAGTCTTGAGCCAGAAACGATGATAGCTGTAATCCATGACATCCTCCAGAGCTTGGTAAACAACAACAAGATAACCCGAATCCTGATTATCAACGGTCATGACGGCAACATCCCGGCAATTGAACTAGCATCAAGAAAGATCAAGGAACAGCATCCAGAGGTCACAATATCATGCCTTGAATCTTGGTGGACGCTCGTAGGGGCGCTTGACAGGCATCTATTTGATGTCTGGAATGGGCTTGGACATGGCGGAGAGGCAGAAACTTCTGCAATGTTGGCAGTAAGGCCAGACCTTGTAGATATGAGCCTAGCGCCAAAACAAGTTGTTCCAAAGCTGCCAGGCAATAATAATAATATCAGGATATACTGGAGCTTCAAGGAGCTGACAGATACAGGCGCAACTGGTGCTCCACAAAAGGCTACAGCTCAAAAGGGCGAAAGAATACTTGAACTCTTGGAAGAGGTACTGCTAGCCTTTATCGAAGAGATGGATAGAAGTCAATGGAAATATGGTTGGCAAAAGAAACCGTGATATTTTTTAATATATCTTTTATACACATATCATCATCTTCAACCTGTGTTGTACCTAAGGCGCTCTTCTACACCATCTGACGATGGTAAGACATTTCCCAGAAGCAGTATTCATATCTGCAAGCCGATCCGAAGTTTATTTTCATTAGCCGTCTTGCCTTCCTGTTGGCCTTGAGATACCGCGTGCCCAGGATTGTTTTGAGTTCTCCGACCTGTCGTCGGGATTCTTTTGACGCATAGAAATCGATCCACCTACGATAGACTTCTGTCTTGATACGACTCTTGCGCCCGCATAGTTTTTCTGCTATCTCAAGGTATGACCAAGGGCATGGAGACATTGCAGAAACCATCTCTACAAGGCTGCCAGAGGATGAAACCCTTCTTAAGAAGAAGATGTAGTTACGCGTAGCCGAAGCTGCCTTCACTGACGTGCAGTCTAAATAAGAAATTCCCAACGAGGACAAGAGTTCCCTCTGCATCTGCATCTCGTAGTTGACTGTGCTGCTGTTTAGCGCATCAAACCAATTCCGGAGTTTGGTTTCTGTAGTCTTTTTCCTCGCCTTTAACAGAAAAGCACAAAATTCCTTCAAGAATAACTGGTCTTGCTGTAAATAAAAGATAAAGTTCTCCAACGGAAGGCAATCCATTTCTATGTCCGAAATAAATTTGTGGCTCAAGAGCTTGTCCCATAGTTTGGAATGTTGCTGCTTCAGATCATTTGCGACTTCGGTCGGTGTCGTCATAGCATTTTTCACTGAAACTCATGAAAGACGAAACTATTTTTCTTGCTGGTCGCTGCAGGATGATGGAAAGGCTCCACAGAAATTGCATTCAGGACATTGGAGGTCTGATTATAATCTTTTATGGCTCTTTTGACTCCTGCTAAATTACTTCTCGAGTGCAATCATCGTCGTAGTTGAAGTAATATTCTCAAGTTTTCTGATCTTATGGGAAATAACTTTCCTTAATTCGCGCCCACTATCAGCTTGAACCTTTACGATAATGTTGTAATAACCGATCAGCTTGTGTGCATAAGCAACTCCTTTGATATTTTTTAACTCTTTCAAGACTTTGTCATCGGTGCCTATACGGCAATCAATAAGCATTATGGCTACTGGCAAAGACAGAAGGTCTCAATCAAGTATCGTATATCTTTGATTTAAACAAGCGGATAATGTAGAAGATGATTTCAGTCTAGAGTTCATAGCTGTTGATTATGCCAGGATCTCAGCAACATAATCAATATCGCCATCATAATATGAAATATATTCACATCATTTCATCAAAGCACCTTGGTCAGAGAGTCACAATCGTTAATCAGCAGCTGCTCGAAGGTTTTCTATCGGAAAAGTGGAATTGTAGCAGAGACAAAGAAAGGAGGAGAAGAAGAACAGAATTCATTCGAACACATAACTTACTAGTCATCCGGTCAAACTGCCTCTGTAGTTGTAGGTTCTGGATTGTGTGCAATCATAGTTATACTCGAAGTTATGCCTTCGATTATTCTTATCTTGGTCATAACCAATTCATGCAGTTTTTCTTCAGATTCTGCTCGCACTTTTAGTATTATGTCATAAATTCCACTTGTTACAAAGACATCAAGCACACCATCTGTTTCTCGTAGTGCCTTTACTACATTCACTTTGTCGATTATAGAACAATTGAGGAGGACGAATGCCAGTGTCATTACAAATCGGTCGGTGTTTTCTCTGCAACACTAGTTAAAAGATTTTTTTACTGCTGGCTCTGTTAACTTATCGTCTGTTACTATATTATCGAGAACAAGCTTTGGCAGACGTAGTTAACAACACCCAGAACGCCGCCTGGCTGGTCTGACCGAAAAAAATGCGGAGGTCGACGCGGTTTAAGTAAGTGATAGATACAAATGTTTATGACAATAATTGGACAAAAAAGAATAGAGAAATTTGAGCTGGTAGGCGTCAGTGCTTTCTGCGAATGTGAATTACCAGCTCTATCCTTTCAGCGAATGTGCCTTGCATAAAGGGCACAACAACCTCTGTTTTTCGGAGGTCAGCCGGCGCACTACCGACCTAAAAAAGCTCATTTTCGAGTGAAGGCGAGAATAACGGAATGCCACATAAGCTTTTTGGTAGCATCTACTGGAGTGGTAGGGCATAGTGAAGTTGCAAATCCCGTCCGCCCAGTCCACCTTACAGTCCAAATCCTGCTACCAATTATTTTTGCAAAAATATATAGAACTATCTGAGCAATCCGGCGCAGTTTCTCAATAGAATTGAACTTTATATATATCACTGATAACCCAGGACCCATTAGGGGCTGGACCCGATTAGGTTCAAATCCTTAGATGGCCTTACAGTGGGGGCAGCCTAGGAGAAGTGCTTTAATGCCACTTTTTCATGTGATCTGAATGTGTAGGCAGATATGCGCCTGATTTGAAATAATGATCGTAGAAGCTGAGATCCAAGTGGTGCGCCTGCAAATACATAAAGGCAAATATGCTTGGAGTAGTTGCAGGAAACTTTCCGTATGTATCATAAATGTATTGAGCTTGCAATGCAACGCAATCTTTAAACTCTTGCGACGCATGATGAGCCGCCTTCCTTATACTGGCACTATCCTTCCATGCGCCGGGTGTTCCTTCATTGTATACACCTCCTGGACCATATTTTCGCTTTGCCAGAGCTTCAACTGCCTCACTCATATTGCGATAGCGGGGAGGGCAGTACCCTTCAAATACTCCCGGCAGACCGGTGATATTTGGTACAGCCCACCGTTCGCTGGTATCGTAGCGGAATCCAAATCCAGGAATTTTTGGGTCTCCGCTTGCGCCCAGTATGACCATCCAATCCATTCCATCAAATGCCCAACCACCAAGCCCCATTGCTTGGAGCGTCAAGGCGCCCGCATAACATGACATCGAGATCTCTGCTGCGCATTCTGCCATTGACATCATCTCCATAAACGAAAGAGGTACCACACTATTTGGATTAGGAATGACATTTCGGAATTTTTCCACGCCGGGGATTGGCTTTTTTGCCATGTCATCAAAGACGGCGCGACCATCCAGAGCATAATACCAAATCGCGTCGAGAGTATGCTGGGCTAGATCGGTTACAGGTAGAAGAAGTGTGGAACCTTCATGGTTTGCAATCCACGTATTGTGCGGATCCATGTATGGTGATTCTGTCGGTATACGCAGCCGACTATATGATAGTTTACGTACTCTCTTCTTGTGCTCGGCGATATGATTCTCTAGTTGTCCTTGTTTACCTCGGTAATCCTCGGAAGGGGGATGAAAATCGCGTGTGGAAAAGTAATATGTGCCATTATCGTCTGTAAAGAACAGGTCAGATGTGTGAAAACCAGCGGCAGACGGGAAAGTCCTCCCGGCGGGTCCTGCGCTATAGGATGGAAGCTGTGAACGATCGGTTTCATTATAGCTGATAGTATAATGCCAGCCGGTTGAACCTGCCATAGAAGTAAGAACTAGCATTTGTTCCAATTCAGTTAATGGAAAAGGCTTTTGGCTGGACTTAAAGGCCAAAGGACTCTCAGGTATCTCTGCGCCCATACAAAACCTCCGAGATCTTCGACCTGCAAGAGCCTGCATTAAAGGAAATTGAGAAACATCTGCCAGTGCATTGATAACATTAGGTGGTATTGATCCGAGTTTTGTACTTTCCATATCAAAACACTGAAAGCGTGATTTTAAAACATTTCGTCGGACGGCGCAAAATGCGATGGGTCTGAACCAATTTGTATCCATATTTAGATAAGTATTCTGATACCTTGCAGAAGATATCTCGCGTAACTTTGAATCCTGTTGCCATGAATGTTCTAGAAAATTTTATCTACTGATTATCTTGATTATCGACTGATTGCCCTCAGCAAACACGACTAAAATAGCACTCATGTTCACCGTCGCGGTGGCAGTTGCCATCATCGCGGCATTGAGCGTCAGCCTGTATTCAGTCCAGTCGCAGGCACAGGAGCAGCCAAGCGATCCGGAAAATAATGTCTCATTTAGAGATAATGAGGTCAGGCTTGTGGCGGCTGCTGCTGATATCGAGAAGAGAATCAACGAATCGATTAGGGTAATGCGGCTGACAAGTGAGCTTGCGCAGGTAAGGAGTACCGACTACCTTGATTCGATAAGCATTGAGCACATGGGCATTTCAGAGGACAAGGATATTGAAAAGAGGACGGTTGCAAGGCAGGTCCTGTCCCAGCACGCTGAATTTTCAGGCATATTTTTCCTTACTCCAGACGAAGATATCTACCTTGGAGAGCATTTTGAGCAGCAGGAGCAATTGCCAAGGCTCAATTACGCTGACAGGGACTGATACAAGGGCGTCAAAGCTACAAACGATGCCTATGTAAGCTCGGTATTCATGTCTCTGCTGCCGTTAATGCGCCTACCGTTGCCATAGCCGTCCCGGTCCACACAGCGGATGAAGATGATGATGCAGTAGTAGTTGGCTACTGGGTGGCGATAGCGAACCTTGCAAGCATTGAAGCAAGCCTGAAGCAGCTCGATATAGGCAGCTCGCGCATTTTGCTGGTGGATCACAACGGAACTGAAATTATAGACACACATCTCAACAAGGAGCCAAACTGAAATCATTCGGGCACCTAAACAGCGTCAGGAGCGCATTGTCTGGTCAAGCTGGAACAGGAATCGAACAGGTGGATGGCTTGGAAATGGTTGCAAGTTTTGCGCCAGTGCAGGCACACCCTCATACGTGGGCTATTGTATTTCTACAGCCGGCTGATGGCGACTTTTCAGGAGCAATGCTTTATTCGTCGCCACAAAAAAGGGTAGACATCATCGTTTCCACGACTCGTTCTGACGGAACTGTCATCCTCATCGAGGAAAGAACGCTTCACGAAATACAGACCGAGTTGGCTGCGAAATTTGGCGGCGTGACGCGCTATCCTGCCTTCAACGGCTCGTCAACAGGAAGTGATGGGCAAGTGCATGACGACATAAATAACACAGGCCTTTTCGTGGTTGCCCCAAATACGCCCGAGAACATAGAATGGTTCAGCACCTACAAGCAAACTCTGGAAGCTAGGCTGGATCAGGATGGGATTTTCATGACGATATGTCTCTCAGCACGCAATTGTGTAAGGGCTGAAAACATTGATAGATAAATTAGGCAGAACACCCAAAGGTATAGCCGCAACATTTACTCGTCTTGCAAAATGTTCGATCAAAAACTTGCAATCCCATCAAGCATAGTAGCTCTCTCGGTAGTGTCGCTTATCGTCATGATGGGCTCCAGCATGGTGGCCCCTTCGCTGACGCTCTATGCCAAGCAGGATCTTGGGGCCGGCGAATTCCTTGTGGGCGCTATTATTGCAGGCTTTGCCATAGGCAGGCTTGTTTTTGACATCCCTGCCGGGTTTCTTGCCGACAGACTCGGCCTCAGCAGGACGATGGCCCTAGGCCTTGGAACCATTGTTGGGTCATCGGTTCTTGCTGGCTTTGCGCCAAACTACTGGGTGCTGCTTGCTGCAAGGGTGTTTGAAGGAGTCGGCTCGTCTGTCTATGTGAGCGCCGCTATAGCGTTTGTGCTGCTTTCCTCGGATGCGTCAAAGCGCGGGACGAACATCGGCACCTATCAGTCGATACTGATGCTCGGGCCCATTGTTGGGCCAGTCGTTGGAGCGCCCATCGCAGTGGCTTTCGGGTACAACGCGCCCTACTTTGCATTTGCCGCAATCATATTTGTGGCGCTGCTGGTAATACTTGCGTTTGCCTACAGGGACAGGTTTCGCGTTGAAAGGGAGGACAATCGGTATGACGCCGAGGCAAGCGGCAACAATAATCGGGTCGGGATCGCTGCCTATCTCAATGCCGCGGGCATCGCAACCTTTGGCTTTGCATTCCTACGCTCCGGCATCTACATCACTGGCATGCCGCTCTATGCGTACGGCAGCCTTTCGCTGTCAGTGTTTGACGTGGGCGTCATCCTCACGATCGCTTCGTTTGCGAACCTGGCTGCGTCGTTTTTCTCTGGCAGGATTACCCGTGCATATGGGATGAAAATGCCGCTCTTTGCGGCCATCCTGTTTTCGGCAGTGCTAGTCGCCATCATGCCGCTATCAACGTCAATGGTCGTCCTGCTTGCCATCATGACCCTGATCGGGATCAGTTCCGGCTTTTTTGGGCAGTCGATTGCATGGGCCGCGGAGCAGATAGAAGAGAAGGTAAAGAAAAAGGAAACTGCAGAAAGCGTCGCAAATGGCGGCCCAGCTCTGGGAGTGCATTCACACGTCACCCGGGGCATCGGCTTTAACAGGATGATAGGCGACATTGGACTGATACTTGGGCCGCTATTCGTCGGATACCTTGTCTCTGCGTTCAGCAGCAACCCGCTGATGTGGCTCGTCGCGTTTGGCTCGACAAGTGCCGTGCTTGCCGCAGCCTCGCTCCTGATCCTTGGCTCTGGCAAGAGGTAGCGGTGCGCGCGCTCCCTATAGTCAGCTATGCATCGATCTTGAATTGCGTCAGACCAATAATATTTTTTGCACAAACAAAGGGGGATTAGGTGGATTTTGTCCGGGGTTGGGTATAGAGCTGCTGCTGGCGTGCTCAGGAGAGGCGCAAGGGAAAGCGTGGACATTGTCGCAGACATACCGAGCTCTGCAGTTCAAGGACAAAAAAGACCAAGATAATGTACAATGCCAGCCTGAGCAACCAGATGCTCAAGTTCTACCTGTGGCATATCGTCGAGCTGGGCCTGCTTGAAGAGTCAGAAGGCGTAGAGTTTCGGATCACGGAAGAGGGCAAGGAGTTCCTCTCGCGCTACCGTAACATGACAGGCCTGCTGGCGGGCCCTGATGGCGCCGGCAGCAGAAGAAGAAGCTGCCCATTTGCCAGGCAGCGGTAAGGTCAGATCGTCTGGACTCTTCTTTTTCGCTGTGAGTGCCTGAACCACTGTATAACTCCGTACGTCGCACTGGAAGCAAAACCAACTATAAGGCTTGCAATGCTCATGTCGACTACCATTCCTGATGGCAGCATATAATCATCCGAAATCAACCGCCGCATGCTTTATCACTTTTGGAACTGATTTCCACCAGCTTGTTCTACTTTAGTCTGATTCTTTGCCGCCAGGCTTCCTTGGCATCGAGCTCACTATCGACTCGAGCTCGGTTATCAGGTTCTCGACCGACTTCATCTCGGTCAACGGCCTTACGGTCCTGTTGACAAGCGGCATCGAGGGCAGCAGAAACAGCGTCTGCTGGAGCTCCTCGTTGGACGCCATGTCAAGCACCATTATGCCTCCCGGCGAGTCTGCAAACGCGTACGCGAACCTGAGCTTGCCTTGCTCTTTCAGGCCGCTGTAAATGTTGAATGTCTGCTGCAGCATCTTCATCTGGGCGACTGCAAGGTCGGGCTCTATGAACTCTAGCTTTACGGTGTCTGTAACAAGGAATAACATGGAAAGAGGATAATGGGCGCAACCGAATAAGCTTATCGCGGAGATCATAGGAATAAATTATCTCGTACTTTTTTTCGTGGCAGCATATATATATATATATATATATATATATATATATATATCAACAACCGAGTCGCTGCGCGGGGACCACTAGATTATCAAAAAGATGCTCACGGCGCTTGGCGCCACTGCAGAGCTGTTGATGAGCGGCAGAGACTTGTCCCGGCACCAATCTTGGATCAGGTGATCGATTTTACCAAGAATTTTGTCGACGTTTGCCACCACGGCAAGGAGGAAGAGTCGCTCTTTCCTGCCCCTGGGAAGGGCGGGATGCTGAGGGAAGAAAGTGGGTCCTATAGCAAGGATGCTCCTTGAGCATCAGGTGACAAAGGAGATGGCTGTGGCCGCCAAAATGGAGCAACCCGAAAAAAATATCTCCAGTCAGGCAACACTGACGCGCTGGTGGCGGCTGACATCAAAAGCTACATCGACCACGTGGCGCTGCATCTGGCAGACAAGGAGAACTATCGGCTGTTTGTGATGGCAGACATGGTGCTGCAAGGCAGGGGCGAAGAGATCATCAACAGTGATCTGGCCCGGTCAAAGGGATTGGAGCTGAAAGAGCTTGGCAGGACAAGAGCCTATTATGAAAAGCTAGTAGGCAACGTAGAATCGGACCTGCCGTCATAATCATAAGGCTTCTATGCCGGTGGCTTTAGCATGCATCGCAGCGTGGCTGCAAGGGAAGCCCAGATAGCCAAGATGCTTCAGGAGCTGCACGCGTCGTACCTGAAGGGCAACGAGTATGACGAGGGCGATCCGATATTTTATCGCATAAACTACCGGCTGGCTGACGCTTTCGGGCTCACAAGAGAAGGTGCCGAAAAATACCATTCGGCATATCACCGGGACAACCCGCGCCGGGTCTCTCAGGGCTACTGCGATAGATGCGAGAGTGTAGTGACAATAATCCCTGTCATTTGCGGTCTGCAGGAAAGCGATCTTGCCTACCTCAGGGCAGAGGAGGCCGAAGGCAGGCTCATAATAGGCGACATTAGCAGTCTGAGACAGGGCTTCCTGGCGGCGATGTTTGGGTGCAGGGAGTGCAAGACACTCTTGCCAAAGTATGGGACGCTGTAGAAAAAAGAAAAGGTTATTGCCCTATCTTGAAAATTAAGATGCATAGTGCACAGCCTCCCAACAACAATCGCCTCATTTGGGCTCCTCATAGCCATAGTGGGAGGTTCATTCTGGTACATCTCGATGAACCCTGTCGAAGTGCCGCGAGAGCCGGGAATTGGTATCGAAGCCGACAACATTACCCCAGAGATAGCTCAAGCCCTTGGCCTAGGAGAGCAACGAGGCGTTCTGATAATCGCCGTTGTGCCTGGAGGCCCGGCGGACAGGGCGGGGTTAAGGGGCACAGAAGTCACCAGCAATGGGCAGGTGGCTGCGATTGGAGACATCATAATCGCCGCAGACGGCCAAGAGATTAGAGATGACACTGACCTCCGCGCCTTTCTAGCCAGCAAGAATGCAGGCGATAACTTCAGATTGACGATCATACGAGGGGGCACCACTGTCATGGACGTCAACTTGACACTTGGAGAAAGGTCTGCCTAGGCAATTTATTGCAAATGTTATAACTCGAAGGTAAAAATTTTTGGAGGCAAATATTATTCGCTGGTGGAGGGACTCACCTCCAGAATATGCTTGGCGACTTCCATCCTGTCTATCTTGGGCGTCCTGTAGTCAAGCGCGATCTTGTACTGGGCCACAATAGCCTGGTCGTCCTCGGCTATGAGTATCTTTGGGCCTTTTAAATCAAATAAGCCTCTACTCAGTGTTTTTTACGTAACAGTGTTCTATGCCGGTTGCCGCGCTGTCATAACTCAAACTTTATACCCTCATATGGCAACTATGACGCATGTGAAAAGAAAGATCATTACCGAGCCCCCCGGGCCAGCAGCAAGAAGAATAATCGATATCATAAAAAGAAACTGCTATTACTCTACGTTCACCTACCCGCTCGTGATAGCAGACGGCCGCGGCTGTCTCATACAGGACGTAGACGGCAACTTGTTCCTTGACTTTACCTCAAACATTGGCTCGTGTCCTCTCGGCTACTCTCATCCTGAAATAATGGATGTTCTGGCAGGGCATTCAAAGAACGGCGCACACAAGATCGCCGGCCAGGACTTTTACTGCAAAGAGCACGCCGAGCTGTCACAAAAAGTGATGTCGATAGTCCCCGAAGGCTTCAAAGCATTTTTCATAAACAGCGGGGCGGAGGCGGTAGAAAACGCGATCAAGATAGCCTATCGCAAGACATCCAAAGAGACGCCTTCGACGCTGCCAGGCATTTCGTGCATAAACGCCTTCCACGGCAGGACGCTCGGCGCGCTTTCTTTTACCTTCAGCAAGCCGGTGCAAAAAACCAGATTTCCCCAGCTGCCAGTGCTGCGAATAAAGTTCTGCACTTCTGACGGCGACCCTGAAGTGGACGCCGCAGAAAAACTGCTGCGGGAAAATAATAAGGTAGCGTTCATCCTGAGCGAGGTAGTGCAGGGAGAGGGCGGCTACAACATTGCAAGCCGCAAGTTCATCCAAACACTACGGAAATGCGCAGACAGGCATGGCGTACCGCTCATTCTGGACGAAGTGCAGTCCGGCATGGGGCGCACGGGCAAATGGTGGGCATTTGAGCACTATGGCGTCAGGCCAGACATTATGAGCGCTGCCAAGGCGCTACAGGTCGGCATGGCCGCGTACGACGACAGGCATGACCCCGGCGAGCGGGGCGCGCTTTCAAGCACATGGGGCGGCGGGAGCAGGATAGACATGGCAGTCGGCGCCAAGATAATCGAAGTCATCAAGAAGGACAAATTGCTACGCAATGCTGCAATAATGGGAGAGAAGCTCAAGAAGGGAATAATAAGTGAATTGTCCGGCAAGAAGAACAGCAGAATAATTGATGTGCGGGGACTCGGCCTCATGATAGGAATAGAATTTGGCACCAAAGCTGACAGGGATGCCAAGCTGAACAGGGCGTTCAAGAAAGGGCTCCTGCTTCTTCCAGCCGGCCAGAAGGCAATGAGGGTGATCCCTCCTCTAATAATAACAGAGAAAGAAGCGGACGAAGGACTACAGATAATGAGTGAAGCGTTCCTGTCAGGCTAGGGACCCTTGTACTCGACGACTGAATAGAACGCGTTCTTGCCAGCGTCATTAAAGTTCAGGTTCGGGGTTGTAATGCGCATCATTTTTGACTTTGTCGCATCGCCCAGCTTCCAGATAAAGCCGGTTGGCAGCTGGATCTTAGTATCCTGCTCTTCGCCTGTCACCGGGTTCTTGAGGCTCTCAAGCTGGACATCCATGACGCGGGAATGGAAAAGCTGCTTTTCCTACAATCTATCTTTACATTGATGTCGACGAACTGAGGATCAAGCACGTACCTGTAAGTGCCTGCAAATACCACAAATGGCCCTTCTCCTTTTGCCTTGCCTGACATAATGGTTACAAGCGCATCTCTCTACTCCTTGCTTGCCCTCTTGGTGATGAAAAGTTGCACGGGCAGCCATAATGACAATTACAAGTTTCAACATAGTCCGCTTTCATATGCCACTTTGGAATCTGGGTAGCTGATGTGGAGGAAGAAGTCACATATCAAGAAAAAGAAGAGGATTGCTTTAAGAAAGATTTTTGAAAGATTTTAGTAAGCCCTGTAGCTGTCGCCAAGCACATGCGATGCTATTTTCAGCTCAAGCACTTCGTTTGCCCCCTCGTAAATGATAGTCGCACGTGAATCAAGGAAGTGTCTTGCCACTCTAGCTGTCTTGAGGTAACCAAACGACCCGAATATCTGGACAGATCTATTTGCTGCTTTAAATGATGCGTTACTTGCATGAAATTTTGCCATCGCTGCCAGGTTGTCGGCTTTATTCCTAAGCGTAGAATACTCTTTGTTATTCCTATCAAGGCTAGTCTGCCATTCGCGCTCTTCTTGTTTTAACCCTTCAACGTATTCGTGAAGTTTTTGCCTTGCCATTGCGGCCCTGTAGACAAGCCAGCGCGAGCTTTCAATCCCAACTGCTATTCTTGCAATGTGCTCTTGTATCAGCTGCTTTTTTGCAAGCGGCGAGCCATGCTGTTCTCTTGACTTTGCATGCGCCATGCATTCGCTCAGGCAATCCTTCATTACGCCTACTGCACCGGCGGCAACGCTCAGCCTGCCGTCAATGAGCGCGCTGTACGCGATGTTCAGGCCCTGACCTAGTTTGCCAAGCAGGTTCTTTCTTGGGACGATGCAGTTGTCAAAGTAAATCTCAGCGTTCTTGACTGTGAGCAGGCCTATCTTGTTCTTCATTTCTTCTGTCCTGAGGCCTGGTGAATCGCGATCAACGATAAAGGCGGAAATCCTGCCGCTGTCAGCGTCTTTTGCGTATGTGGTCATGACGCTTGCAAAGGTTCCGTTTCCGATCCAGTGCTTCTTGCCTTTGAGGACAAAGTGGTCGCCCTTCTTTTCAAATTTCATGGCCATCGACGCGGGGTCACTGCCGGCAGCAGGCTCTGTCAGGGCAAAAGCCATGACGCTTTTTCCGCTCGCAGTATCTGGCAGGTATTCCTTCTTTTGCTCCTCGCTTGCCCATCCCTGCAGCACGAGCTGGCCTATCGAGGTATGTGCTGAAAAGAAAGTCCTGAGAGAGCTGCCTTCTTCGCCAATCCTTTCAATTGCAAGAGCATAGGTGAGCATGTCGTAGCCAAGGCCGCCATACTTTTTTGAAATGGGGCAGCCGAGCATCCCTATCTTGCCAAAAACTGGCACAATCCTGTCGTTGAACTTTTCTTCAAGATAGCACTTTTCTTCGTACTGCCGTATCGACCTGCATGCGGCATCTACCCTGTCCAAAAAACTGCGCTGCTCTTTGGAAACTTCAAAGTTCATCTGCGAAAGGTTGGAATAAGGCGGCATATGGGTAATTTGCTGCACGTAGATATAAAAGCCAGCCTATCTGCATGAGCTGCATGAGGTTTGAGGATTTTGCTGTCGGCCAGTCATTCACCGCGTCGATAACGATAACAAAGTCCGACTTTGAGGACTACATGGCATTTGCGCGCACGAGAAACATCCTGCACAAAAACCCTAAGCTGGCAGAAAAGGAAGGGATCAAGGGCATCATGCTGCCGGGAAGGTCGATAATTGCGCGCGCAGAAGGTGAGATGACCCGCCTGCCGGCGTTTTCAGACCATATAATGCTGCTCTACGGGATGGATGGCGATCGTGGCTGGAGCAGCCGGCATACAAGGTTCTTGGGTGAGGTTTATGCAGGCGATACGCTTGAAGTAAAGTACG